>OBEQ012692337.1_pt1 | contig 12127 bp, 11 predicted proteins | sample 1670901 | NCBI WGS metagenome assembly OBEQ01 (sample SAMEA104232315, study PRJEB22302) | groundwater metagenome | biome: forest; feature: aquifer; material: groundwater | place: USA | collected 2011-08-07 | depth 5.4 m | reverse complement strand
CGCCGTGGCGGGCCGCCCGAAGAACGGGCGAGCCTCGCCTGGGGCGGGCCGTGAATCCGAGCTGTTGAAATGCGGTCAGGCGTTAGCGAAGAAGATGAATCTTCGAAAGGGATTGGTGATTACCCGAGGACGTCTGGGCATGATGGTGTTCGAGCCCGGAAAGAAGCCGGTGGCTCTTCCTATTGTGGGATCGGATGAAGTGGCAGACGTCACCGGCGCGGGGGATACGGTGTCGGGCGTGGTCGCGCTCGGATTGGCGGCCGGACTGGGTTTGATGGAATCCGCCCAGTTGGCCAATTACGCCGCCAGCGTCGTGGTGATGAAACGGGGGACAGCCACGGTGTCCCAATCGGAATTATTGCGTGCCATCCAACAAGATAAAGCCGCTTCAAGACCTTAAGCTTTTTCTACAGCCCCTTCAGGCATCCGGCAAGAGCGTCGTGCTGGCAAACGGGTGTTTCGATATCCTACACGTCGGACATCTTCGATATTTAGAAGCCGCCAAGCGATCGGGGGACGTCCTGGTGGTTGCCATTAATAGCGATGCGTCCGTGGCGCGATTGAAAGGAAAGGGGCGGCCGATTGTTTCCGAGCAGGATCGCGCGGAGTTGGTAGCGGCGTTCGCCTGTGTGGATTATGTGGTGGTGTTTTCCGAACCCTCCGTGGAAACCATCTTGAATACGTTGAAACCGGATGTCCACGCCAAAGGCACTGATTATACGCCGGACACGGTGCCGGAGCGTGACATCGTGAAGACTTACGGAGGCCGTGTGGCGGTGGTGGGTGATCCCAAGGATCATTCCACTAAAGATATTATTCAAAGAATTTTGAGCATTGAAAAATGAAGGAAGCCGCCGCCCGCGTTAAAATTAACAAATTACTTGAAGTCGCTGGTTGGCGTTTCTTTACCGATGGCAAGTCTCCTGCCAATATCCAGCTTGAACTCAGCGTCACACTCAAATCACAGGATCTTGATGCTCTTGGCGAAAACTTTGAAAAAGTCCAGAAGGGTTTCATTGATTTTCTCTTGCTCAATGAGAAAGGCTTTCCGTTCATGGTCCTTGAAGCGAAGGCCGAAAATAAGAATCCGCTTACGGGAAAGGAACAGGCCCGGAAATACGCACGTTCACAGAATTGTCGCTTTGTCATCCTTTCTAACGGTAACCTGCATTACTTCTGGGATCTCGAACGCGGGAATCCCTACGTCATTACCACCTTTCCAACGCCGGGGTCCATCACGGGCTACCAGAAAACCGTCCCTAATCCCAAACGCCTCGTTGAGGAAGTGGTTGGCGACGATTACATCGTTCTCACCCAGCGCCCTGGTTATGCCTCCGAGGCCGCGTGGAAAAATGAAAGCGAACGTACAGGCTTTGTTGAAGTCAACGGACTCCGTTTCCTTCGGTGTTACCAGAAAAAAGCCATTTACGCTCTCCAATCGGCAGTCGCTATGGGTCATGACCGCTTCTTGTTCGAGATGGCGACTGGCACAGGGAAAACCCTCACCTCCGCCGCGGTCATCAAGCTCTTCCTTTTCACGGGCAATGCCCAGCGTGTCTTGTTCCTTGTAGATCGTCTTGAACTTGAAGACCAGGCGTTGAAAGCTCTCAAGAAGGCTCTGGCGAACGATTACAAGACCGTCATTTACAAAGAGAACCGCGATGATTGGCGCAGGGCTGAGGTGGTCGTCACCACCGTCCAATCATTGCTCTCCCATAATAAATACCAACAGTTGTTCTCGCCCACCGATTTTGACCTGGTGATCTCCGATGAGGCCCACCGCTCTATTGGTGGTAACGCTCGTGCGGTCTTTGATTACTTCATCGGTTACAAGCTTGGTTTGACGGCCACCCCACGTGACTATTTGAAGAGATTCGAGAAGAAACCGAACGCGAGGGACCCCCGCGAGTTCGAGCGACGCCTTTTGCTTGATACCTACCGCACCTTTGGTTGCGAAGACGGCCAGGCGACCTTCCGCTATACCCTGTTGGATGGCGTCAAAGAAGGTCACCTGATCAATCCGACTGTCGTGAACGTTCGTACCGAAGTGACCACCGAGCTTTTATCTGAAATGGGATTCATCGTCGAGTTCAAGGATGAAGAAGGCGAGGATCACAAGGAGATTTTTAAACAGCGTCAATTCGAAAAACGATTCTTCGCCGATAAGACCAATCAACTCTTTTGCCAAACCTTTCTCAAGCACGCGTTGCGCGATCCCGTCAGCGGTGAAATTGGCAAATCCATCATTTTTGCCGTCAGCCAGCACCATGCGGCCAAGCTCGTCCAGGTCCTCAATCTGATGGTGGATAAGATGTTCCCCCGCAAATACCAGTCTGATTTTGCCGTTCAGGTGACGTCACAGATTTCCGGGGCTCAGGACTTCACAAGAAATTTTACGAATAATAACCTTCTCGGCTCGGCGAATTTTCTTCCCACCTATAAAACCAGCAAAGGGCGTGTCTGCGTCACGGTGGGCATGATGACCACTGGCTATGATTGTCCTGACCTCCTTAATCTCGGTCTATTTCGCCCAATCTTTTCGCCCACCGATTTCATTCAAATCAAAGGCCGTGGGACCCGAAAACATAACTTCCTTGAACAACTCCTCGATGAGGATCTCAAGGAAAATGTGAAGGCCCCAAGTAAAACTTCCTACAAGCTGTTCGACTTTTTCGCCAATTGCGAATATTTCGAGGAGAAGTACCAATATGACCAGGTGATTGATCTTCCCAAAGGAAAGGGCGGAGGCGGTGGGGGAGGGACAACGGGGAAAGGGGCTATCTACGACCACCTTGGTGAGGATCTGATCTTTACCATTCAGGAGGAGGTCATCGGCCTCGAAGGCATGAAGATCGATCGTATGTTCTTTACGAGATTTGAAGATACTGTTCGTGAGAACAAAATCATCGCCGCGGCAGTTGAAGCGGGCCAATGGGATCGTGTGATTGACTACGTGAACCATGAAGTGTTTGATAAGCCAAAGGAATTTTACTCGCTTGAAAAGCTCCGCAAAGCCGCCGCCGTGGACCGCCGACTTGGCCTCCGCGAAATCCTTGAAAAGATCTTCGGTCTCATTCCTCGTTTCAAATCCAAAGACGAACTCCTGGAAGAAGAGTTTTCAAAATTCGTCGCTGATTACAAACCGGAGGAAGCCGAAGCCATCCCGGCCATTAAGAACTATTTCAAGGCGTATGTGGTCAGTGATCAGATTCGTCATATTTTCGAGACCGGACATTTGACTGATCTCGCCACCCATCCGGAGTTTTCCACCCGAGATTTCAAAGCCGTTCCTAAGAAATACCGGACGCTCATCCCCGATTACATCAAGGATTATGTCTCTTTGAACCAGTTTGCGGCATGAATAAAATATGAGAATTGATCTGGTCCGTTTTATGATAGGGAAACCATGAAGCCATCGGTATTACCCGTCAAAATCGAGCAACGGATTTTCTTTATTCGAGATCAGCGAGTGATAGTGAGCGGTCATTTAGCGGAGTTGTACGGGGTAGCTCCGAAGGTACTAATGCAGGCAGTGAAAAGAAATTTTAAACGATTTCCGGAAGATTTCATTTTTCAATTAAGCCGGACTGAGTGCGCCAACTTGAAGTCACAATTTGTGACTTCAAGTTGGGGTGGGGCGCGTCGGGCCAGGCCCTACGCCTTCACCGAGCACGGAGCTATTATGGCCGCTACGATTTTAAATAGTCCAAAAGCCGTGGCAATGAGTGTTTATCCGGATCCACCTAAACGCCGCATGGGATTCGGAGTGGAGGAGCGGGAGGCGGTGTATGGGAAAAAATTTAAGGCCAACCGAAACATATGCTAGATACCGATACCAAGCGCCGCATTGATACCGCCCGCGATATCCTCGTAGGCAAAGTGCCTGATCCCAAATCACAGGTCGAGCAGATTACCATTGCCCTCATTTATAAGTTTATGGATGACATGGATGCCGATTCTGAGGAACTCGGCGGCAAGCGAAAATTCTTCACCAAAGATTTTGCCCGGTACGGGTGGGCCAAGCTCATGCGCTCAGGTCTTGGGGGCCATGAATTGCTGGGTCTCTACGCCGAAGGCATTACCAAGATGCCGGAGAACCCAGGCATTCCTCTCTTGTTCCGGGATATTTTCAAAAATGCCTACTTGCCTTACCGCGACCCCGAGACCCTTAAGAGTTTTCTCAAAATTATTGATGAGTTCAGCTACGACCATTCCGAGCGCCTTGGTGATGCCTTTGAATATCTTCTTTCGGTTCTCGGTTCCCAAGGCGACGCCGGTCAGTTTCGCACTCCCCGCCACATAATTGATTTTATCGTCGAGATCATTGCCCCGAAGAAAGGTGAAACCATTCTTGATCCCGCCTGCGGCACCGCAGGCTTCCTCATTTCTTCCTATAAACACATTCTCCGTACCAACTCTGACAAAAAAGGCCAGGTCACCTTGACTCCAGACGAAAAGGGCCGCGTCGCCAAGAATATTAAGGGCTATGACATCTCACCTGATATGGTGCGCCTCTCTTTGGTGAACCTGTATCTCCATGGTTTTACAGATCCCCATATTTATGAATACGATACTCTTACCTCTGAGGAACGTTGGAACGAATTTGCCGATGTGATCCTGGCCAATCCGCCATTCATGTCCCCGAAAGGCGGTATTAAGCCTCACAAACGTTTTTCCATTCAGGCCAAGCGTAGCGAAGTCCTCTTTGTAGATTATATCGCCGAGCACCTTACGCCAAACGGCCGAGCTGGCATCATCGTTCCCGAGGGCATCATCTTCCAAAGTCAGACCGCCTATAAAGGCCTGCGGAAAATGCTCGTTGAAAATTCCCTCGTCGCCGTCATTTCCCTTCCGGCAGGCGTGTTCAATCCTTATTCCGGCGTCAAAACCTCTATCCTCATCCTCGATAAATCCCTTGCTAAGCAAAGCAATGCCATCGCCTTCTTCAAAATTGAAAATGACGGCTTCGGCCTTGGCGCCCAACGACGAGCGAATGCGGGTGAAGAGTTGACTCAGGTAAAAGTGGAACTTGCCGAGTATCTGCAAACCATCCGTAGTCGACAGCCCATCGCTGGATTCAAGCTCACGCTTGGGCTGATAGTGGCAAAAGAGAAAATTGCGGAGAATGACGACCTTAACCTGAGTGGGGAGCGGTATCGAGAAAATAGTGCTGTAAATACAAAGTTCCCACTTCTTTCGATAAGGGAAATCGCTCTGGAAATCAAAGCTGGTTTCGCGAGCGGAGAATCGAGCAAAGATACTGTTGGTGTGCCGCATATCCGGCCTATGAATATTACTGACAAAGGGCAATTTACCTGGGATGGCACCAAGTTTATTTCCAACAAAGAATTTAACGGCAGGGAAGAGTTCGTGCTCAAAGAAAACGACGTTCTTTTCAACAACACGAACAGCAAAGAATTGGTTGGTAAGACTTGTTTGATTAAAGAGAAGATTCAAGGCGGATTCTCAAATCACATGACTCGGATTCGGGTCAACAGTGATTGTTGTATTCCAAAATTCCTCGCATTGCTTCTGCATAGTGCGTGGAAGAACGGTGAGTTTCTCAGACTGGCTAGTAAGTGGATTGGGCAGGCTGGTATTAACTCAAAGCTACTTTCAGAGGTTAAAATCCCCCTGCCGCCTCTGGACGTGCAGAAAGAAATAGTGGCGGAGATCGAGGGCTACCAAAAAGTCATCGACGGCGCCCGCTCCGTCCTCGACAATTACCGCCCCCACATTCCGATAAATCCCGACTGGCCGATGGGCATTTTGTCGGACGTGTGTACACTCATTTCTGGCCAGCACATCGACAAAGCAGATTACAATACGGACCGAGTGGGAGTGGATTACCTCACAGGACCATCCGATTTTGGTCTCAAACACCCGGTTGCGACAAGGTGGACATCAAACCCAAAAGTATTTGCCGAGAAGGGCGACATCCTGATGACCGTAAAAGGTTCAGGTTTGGGGAGTGTCAATATGCTAGGCCCTGCAAGGGCAGCGATTAGTCGCCAATTGATGGCCATCCGCGTCAGAAATGCTGACCCCGAATTCATTTTTGCTATCGTAATGGCAAAGTATGAGCACATTCAGTCGCTTGGTGGCGGAGCTGCGATTCCAGGAATTACGCGTGAGGATGTTCTGGGTCTTGAAATCCCCCTCCCGCCGTTCGAAACCCAGCAACAAATCGTCGCCGAAATCGAAGCCGAGCAAGCCCTCGTCGCCGCCAACCGTGAACTGATCGCGCGCTTCGAGAAAAAAATCCAATCCACCCTCGCCCGTGTGTGGGGTGAAGGCGAGAAAATAGGATGATTACACGATATATAATTGTAACTCTATAAAAGTCTTGATAAACTCCACATGATCATGAACCAACCAATCCAAGAAGGAGAATTAACAGGCCCTTATCTTGCCGCGGCATTGTTATGCGAAAAGGTCCTAGTGGAACAGGATGGGGTCAAAACGGTAATTCGAATTGTAGATAGAATCATTCATGGAATAGCAGATGAAAACCCCCCAGAAGTAATGCAGCCTTTCAATTATGAATTAACCCTATTTATTGTTCTGAAAAACGGGCGGGCAAAAGGTTCTCATCCGTTAAGAATCGTTATTGAGCGACCAGATGGTGATATGAAAACTCTTTTCCAAGAAACAGTTTTCTTTGAAGGAGACATGGACAGAGGCTGTGACCTTATCTGCCGAATGATGATGGGTTTTTCTATCGAAGGTATTTATTGGATTAAAGTGCTCTTTAATGAGAAATCGCTTACAAGAATTCCTTTAAGGATAATTTATCAAAGAAAGTTTATACCGCCGCCACAACATCACGTCTAATTGTTTCAATGCCTAGAAGATTTCTCTTGGTCACAATAGTTGTACCCTTGGCTCCAACTGAGTTTGATTGAATCTCGCATTGATTCTGAATCAAGGTTGATTTGATTCTTAGTATTCTTTCCAATTGGTCAATCAATTCTGAGTTATCCAGTATTCCCTCCCCATATTGGATAAGATATCCATTTACATCATGAGCAAGAGAAATGATCTGATTATCCTTCAAATCTAATATGGCCTGCATATTCTCTACTAACCACTTCTCTAAATCAGCTAATGATAATGCTGAATTGAGGAAGCCTTCAACTTTCGACATGAGATCTCTTCCCAATTGGTTCATATGATTGTTTTCTCTCCTTATGGCTTCTAACGTCTCTCCAAGTACTATAAGAGAGTTATTTAGGATGGGTCAATATCAATTAAAGATTGACGATGGAACGCTAAAGTCTGAGGTTGTCAAAAATGACCACCTAAAGAATCCAAGGAAAGTAGATGAACCCTGGTGCACACACAGTCAAATAATCAATTATTTTGATGGAAACGGACATTTGATTGTCACCATGCACCAGTTTCTTAGACAAGACGGTCGATTGGGAGCGAGCGGGATGCCCGACCCCAAGCGTTTAAAACATAATGGTATAATTTACTACGTGAGTTCCGTAAGAACTTAGGCTAGTTGCGGTGTGAAGAATAAGGATACTGATCTTTTCCTGGACGTCTGGGAGCATATTCATAACCCCGCGTTTAATTCCCTCGAAGTTTAATTCCGGTGACACAATACAAATTTCTGATTAAAGGAGATTTTCCTGGAGTCAGTCGCGATGAAATCTGTGCGGCGCTTCAAGAGACATTCGGCGTTGGGGAGAACGTTGTGGGTCTTGTGGGGTCAAGTCGATGTTTGACGCATGGGTCAGGGAGCCGGGGTGCCGTGGTAAAGAGCCGGATTTTTGGTCCCGTTTGGTCCGGTTTTTTGATGCCCCTCCTGTGTTTAGGCGTGATATAATCACGTTGTGTCGAATAAAACCTCTTTAAAATTGATTTCCAAAATGGTCTCAAAGGAGGTTTTGGACCAAAATGCTGAAGCGCTAGAGTTCTTCGGCTCCTACCAAAAAACCTCCGATCTTATTGAGCGGGTTGACATTGCTATGGGTAGAAAGCCGACTTTTAAAGTTGATACCGGTTCAACGCTGAATTTCGAAATTCACCAGCATGGAATCTCTTCCACCACAGCGTAAAAGATTTAAAACGACGCAGGATTGGAATGATTTTATCGGCGCGTCGCAACCAGCCGCCCCAATCACCGGCAAAGACCTGTTCGGACTCCGGAAGGCTTGCTACGATGAAATTGAACAGCATCGAGGCCGCCCGCTTTTAATCTACGCGACCAAGTTTTTGGAAGGGGCGCCGCCAGGGGCTCCCAATTTCATCGATCTTTCTGATGTAGACGGGTTTACCGATCTCATTAACTCCGTTAAAGAACACACTTCAGTGGATGTGTTGTTGCATAGCCCAGGCGGAAGACCGGACGCGACGGAACGTCTTGTCGGCTTATTGCGTGGCAAGTTTTCTGAGGTTAACTTCCTTATTCCGCACTCTGCTTATTCGGCGGCCACGATGCTGGCTTTGTCTGGCAATTGCGTCATTTTGCACCCGAGTGCGACCTTGGGGCCGATTGATCCCCAGATCAATGGCATTCCGGCGCGGTCTATTAAGCGAGGTTTTGAAAAAGCGAAGGACCGAATTGCTAAAGAAGGTCCTGAATCATTGCCCGCGTATATTCCTCTCATTGAAAAATATTCGCTTGACCTGTTGGAGCTTTGTGAGGACTCGGAAAAATTGTCAAAAGAATTGGTCTCAACCTGGCTCAAAAAGTATATGTTTCAAGGTGAAAAGAATGTTGGGAAAAAAATTAAAAAGGCCGTCAGCTATTTCTCAGATTACGACCAGCATCTGATGCACTCGCGTCCATTGACGTTAGAGAAGCTCGCCGAATTCAATTTGAAAATTGAACTGGCCGACGGACCGCTGCAAGATTTGCTGTGGGAATCGTATATTTTGCTCAACGGTTTCTTTAATGTCACTCCGTTTGTAAAGCTCTACGAGAGTATCCATGGCGTATCCTGGGGCAAGCAGTTCCAGCAGATTTTAATTGGGCCGCAGACGCAACAAAGAATCAAACCGTAACAGTAACGCGTTCCTATGGGAAAAAAAATAGAGACTCGGACGGCACGGTGGCATTTGAACCGTTTCGAGGAGCTCGGCCTAGTTAGGAAAACGGGGTCGGGGCCGTCAATCAAATACGAGGTGATTTAGAGTGTGTGCCAGTGGCCAGCATGGGTTCATGCGGAAGCAAGTTCGGACATTATGCCTAGCTAGAGCTAGGAAAATGCTCGTGCCAGGCCTATCCGGACATTTATTCGGACATTATGTCCGGGTAAGTATAAGAACAAGACCGCAGGTTTTGAAATGAGTAATCGTATCCTTCTCATTCGACTCAGATTCTTAGGGGACGTGTTGCTGAGCACTCCGGCTATCCGGGCAATCCGCAAGCGTTATCCCGATGCCATCATTCATTACGTGGTGGCCGAGGGTTGTGAAGGGGCGTTGGCCGGAAATCCCCACGTGGATAAAATTTTAATTTGGCGTCCCCGAGCTGCATGGGGGGAGAAGATTCGGTGGATGATGGCTCTGCGGAAGGAACGTTATGACATGGCTGTGGATTGGTGGGGAAGTTCTACCTCGGCGTTCATGGTGTGGTTGAGTGGGGCTTCTCTTCGCGTGGGATTCGATTATCCGATGAGGAAATGGTTGTATTCCCACGTATTGAAAGCTTCATCGAAGCCACTGAACGCCGTGGAGGTTTATCTTCAGGCCTTAGGCCCATTAGGCGCAGGGGTAGACGGGATGTCATTGGAGTATCGAGGCGGGGAGGCGTTTCGTAGCCACGCGGAGGGTTGGCTGACGGCTCAAGGAATTGAACCGGCCAAGCCGGTGTTAGGGGTGTTTCCTGGGGCCACGTGGAGTGCGAAGCGGTGGCCCGTTGACCGGTTTGCCCGCGTCATTCAACGATTGGTGGAGCAACGTCAGACGCAAGTCGTTATTTTCGAGGGACCTAAAGAGCTTGGTGTGGCGGAGGCGATGACTGGTCTCTTACCTGATTCAGTCAAGCGGAAGACTTATATCGCCCAAGGATTGACCTTTCAAGAACTGGGGGCGTTGATGAGCCGGTGCCGGGCGATGTTGACGAATGACGCCGCCCCTATGCATTTGGCTGCCGCGCTCAGTATTCCGACGGTCGCGGTATTCGGTCCCGGGAACGCCAAAATCTGGTTTCCGTACACAGTTCCCCATGTGGCTTTTCAAAAAGAAGTAGGCTGTTGCCAACAAAATACCTGCGTGAAAGATCACGCCTGCCTAAGCGCCGTCACGGTGGACGAAGTTTTAGCCGCATTGGAAAAGTTTCTATGAGTACCACCGACCTCTTACCTCTTACCTCTGACCTCTCGACTATCAAAAATATTTTGGTCATCAAACCTAAGGTTTTGGGCGATGTTATGATGGCTACGCCCGTCGTCAAGAATCTTCACCAACGATTGCCGCACGCGAGGATTTCCTTTCTCGTCGAAAAGCCCTATGCGGAAATTTTCCACGGCAATCCGCATGTGCATGAAGTCGTAGAATTTGACCGAGAGCAGAGCGCGGGATGGAAGTTTTGGCGGATGTTGAGGTCGAAGCGATTCGACCTGGTGATGGATTTGTGGTGCACAAGCCGGACCGTCGCCTGGACATTGGCCACCGGGGCGCCTTGGCGGGTTGGATTTAATCATCGGGGAAGAAGGTGGGCCTACAACATTCGGGTGCATTCAAACGAGACGTATGCCGCCGATATAAACCTCGATTGCGTGAGGGTCTTGGGCCTGGAAGCGAAGGACCACAAACCGGAAATATTTTTGTCCACCGATGAAACGCGTTGGGCGGAGGAGACCTTACGGCGGTTAGGACGTACGAAGGACGCGAAGCTGATCATGCTGGCGCCAGGTGCGGGATGGTCTTCCAAACGATGGCCGACGGAGTCGTTTGGGCGATTGGGAAATATGTTGGCGGAGCGGAGTGGGGGGCAGATCGTGTTGTTGTGCGGGCCCCAGGATGATGAAGCGGTGCACGATGTCATTAATCGCATGAGAGTGAGGTCGCTGGTCATTCGCGGGACGACGTTGCGCCAGACCGCGTCGCTCATTCAGCGGATGGATCTGTATATTGGGAATGATTCCGGTCCCATACAATTTGCGGTGGCGCTCGACGTGCCGACGATTACGTTGCTTGGCCCGACCAATTCCGACTGTATCGCTCCGTTTGGCCGAAATGCAGAATTACGGCACCATGTGGCGTGTTCACCTTGTCAGCTCCGCGCTTGTCCTCTCCCGGTCCATCTATGCATGGAAGGTATCGAGGTGGATGCCGTGATAGAGCAGGCCAAGAAGGTGTTAGGAAAATGAAGATATTAGCGATTCGATTCGGCCGGGTGGGGGATGTCGTGCTGGTGTGGAAGGCGGCGACGGCGGCCGCGGCCGAGGGGCATCACCTCACTTTGTTGACCGATTCCAGAATTGCCCCTTTGTTTGAAGGAGACCCCGTGTTTTCCCGCGTGATCGGATGGGATCGCGCCGGGTGGAAGCGGAGTATGTTGAAGGGCCTCCCCAGATTTGTAGGGGCAGCGTGGCGCCTGCGCGCCGAATCGTGGGAGGCGGTGGCGGATTTCCAGGGGGTTACGGAAACCCGTCTCCTTGCTCAATGGGTTCGCGCCCGTGAACGGGTGTTACGGCGGGATGTGTTGGGCCCAACCCCAAAAGGGACTCCCGATGGAAAAGGAACAAGTCCTCTTGGGGGGGTTCACCATGATGTGGAAGATCACCTGGCTCTCTGGAGGGTTCTGGGGATATCGAGTCCAATGGCTGAGCGACCTATTCAATTGGCCCCCATCGTGACGCAATGGGCCGAGGAGTTTTGGCAACGCACCGGCTTGAAAGGACAAAAAGTGCTGGTGGTCAATCCTGGCGCGAGCGCGCCGTATAAGCAGTGGTCACCGTCGCATCTCGGCCGTGCGGTGGAGGCCATTTGCCGGCATCAGATCATGATCCCGCTCATCGTATGGGGACCGGGAGAACGACACCTGGCTGAAGAGGTGAAATTTCATTTGGTAGAATCCGCCGTGATGGCCGGTGAAACGACCCTGCCGCAATTGGCGGGCTTGCTTCAGCGGGGGACGTTGATGGTGACGAATGATTCCGGTCCCATG
>OBEQ012614747.1_pt1 | contig 12129 bp, 12 predicted proteins | sample 1670901 | NCBI WGS metagenome assembly OBEQ01 (sample SAMEA104232315, study PRJEB22302) | groundwater metagenome | biome: forest; feature: aquifer; material: groundwater | place: USA | collected 2011-08-07 | depth 5.4 m | reverse complement strand
GTGTACCACAGCATCGTGCTGGAGGATCCACGCAACGTGGAGGCGCTCGTCGGCGTCGGCGTGACGCTCCTCGAGCAGGATCAGGTGGATGCCGGGATCGACGCGCTCGAGCGCGCCGAGCAGCTCGCGCCGCAGAACCCGGGTGTGCTCGTCGCCCTTGGGGACGCCTACCGGCGCACCGGCCGCAGCGAGCGCTCGCTTGCCTATTTTCAACGCGTCGTGGCGGTCTCACCGACCCCGGCCCATCTTCTCGCGCTCGAGCAGGCGCGTCGCGAGCATGGCCACTGGATCGAGGGCCAGGCGTACGACGAGAGTTTCAACGGGAGCACGAAGGACACGCGCGGGATGGACATCACGGTGAACATGCGTGTCTCGGAAGCGCTACGCGTCGCGGGCCGCGATCAGCTCCAGACGAAGTTCGGCCGCAGAGAGAACCGCGCAGGCGGTGGCGTCCAGTGGCGGTGGACGCCCGAAATTGCGCTCACGGGCCAGGCGCTCGTGGGGACCGGAAACCGGGTGCTGCCGCAAGCCGACTATCTCGGGCAGATCGATTACTCGTACCACCGCGCGACCTGGACCGGCGCGGTTCGTTACTTTGATTTCTTTGGCGCGAACGTCGTGATGGTGTCGCCCGGGGTGACGATGACGCCCTGGAGCAGATGGACGTTCGGCCTGCGGTATGCGATGACGAAGACCGATACCGTCTCTTCCACCGGCGTTCGAGGGCACACCCTGCAGCTCCGCGCCGCGCATCAAATCAGGCCGCGGGTGTGGCTCCACGGGGCGTATACCCGTGGCGTCGAGGACTTCGAGAATTTCTCGAGCGATCGCATCGGCAAGTTTCATGCGAACACTGGAACGGCCGCCGTCCAGGTCCTGCTGCCGAAGCTCACGTCAATCGTGGGCAGCTATGACTATCAGCGCCGCCCCAACGGCGTCAGGATGGGCCGCATCAACGTGGCCGTCGTCCAGAGTTTCTAGGTCGAGGCGGCTCATCCGCCCTATACCTGTTGATGACACCTGCCCACTGCCGGTGACGCGGTCGAGGTCGCGGCCGGCCGATTTCAGGCCGAAGTTCCGGATCAACGCGGGCATACCTTTTGAAGCACGTCTTGCGGTCGCGCCGGATCACCGGGGTGCGTAACTTCAGGCAGGCGCTGGCATCGCCGCATCCCGGCAAACAGTTTCACGATCCGGTCGCGACCAGATTCAGGGCTCAGGGCTCAGGGCTCAGGAAACACACTTATGACAAAAGCACCGCGCATCGCCGTCGCGCTTCTCGGCGCGATTCTCATTGCCGGCTGCGCCGCGCGCGGCGTTCATGTCGCGCAGCTGAAGGATCAGCCCGGCAGGTACTACAACAAGAACGTCAGCCTGAACGGCGTCGTCACCAAGAGTTGGGGCATCCCGCTGGTGCCATTCCAGCTGTATAGCGTCGACGATGGCACCGGGACGATCACCGTCGTGTCGCACTCGGGCCGGGCGCCGTCGACAGGCGCGCGCGTGCACGTAAACGGTCGGGTGAACGAGCTCGCGGCTTTCGGTGGTCAGTCGGTGGGGCTGCACATCGACGAAACGAGCCGCAAGATCCGGTAACGTCAGCCGGCTATCTTCACCGCTACCGCCGTCATGTCGTCGTTCTGCGGCGCACTGCCGCGGAACGCGATCACCGCCTCGAAGATCGCGTCGACGATGTCCCGGGCGGTGCCGTGGCGATTGCCCTTCACGATCTCGCAGAGGCGCGCTGCGCCGAACTCCGTGCCATCCGGGCTCGACGCCTCGAAAATCCCGTCGGTGCAGAACACGAAGACGTCGCCCGCGTGAAGCGTCGCGGTCGCCTCGTCGTAGGTGACGCCGGCAAAGGATCCGAGCGGCACGCCAGGCAGCTCGATCTGCCCGCATTCCTCACCCGAGCAGCGAATGGGGTACGGCAACCCCGAATTCGACATCGTCACCACGCGCCGTTTGAAGTCGAAGAAGGCGTAACAGAGCGTGCAGTAGTACTCCTCGAGCTGCCGATCGTGCAGGATCGTGTTCATCGATTGCAGCACGCCGGCCACGCTGAACTTGTCGGGTGTATAGCGGCGGCGCACCGTCCGCGATCGCACGAGCTCCGCGGCAAACGCGCCGTAGAGCGCCGCAGGCGCGCCCTTGCCCGAGACGTCACCCACCGCCACGACGAGACTGTTCGGCTCCGGCGAGATGAAGTCGTGGAGATCGCCTCCGAGCTCGTGCGCCGGGGCAAAGCGTCCCGCGACATCCGCGGCGCGAAGGCGGGCGGGCGGCTCAGTTGGCAGCAGCGCCGCCTGCACGCGCTGCGCGAAGCGCAGCTCCTTCTCGATGCGCTCCTCGTTGCGACGCACTTCTTCGTACAGGCGCGCGTTCTCGATCGCGATCGCCGCCTGGCTGGCGAGCAGGGTCAGCAGCTCGAGGTGTTCCTTTGTGAAGGCGCCCAGCTCGGGGCTCTCCAGATCGAACACGCCGATGCAGCGCTCCTTGATCAGCATCGGGATGACCAGCTCCGACCGCACGTCTTCGATGAGATTGATGTACCGCGGATCCTTGGAGACGTCGGCAACCAGGACCGGCTCCTTGTGGAGCGCGGACCATCCGACCAGCCCTTCACCGAGCTTGACGTTCTTCGCCGTGCCTTCCTCGCCGTACCGGACGGCCAGCTTCATGTCGAGATCGTTGGTGGCCTCATTCAGCAGGAAGATGCCGAAGGTGCGGTAGTCGATGAGACGCTTCGTCAGGCTGGCGATCCGCGTGAGCAGCGCGTCGAGATCGAGGATCGACGACATCTCGCGTCCGATTTCCGCGAGCGTCTCGAGCGTGGCCGTGTGACGGCGCTCGGTTCGAAACAGCCGCGCGTTCTCGATCGCCACCGCCACGTGCGCGGCAAACTGACGAAGCAGCGCTTCGTCCTGATCCGTGAAGGCGCCGCTGGCGTCGCTGAGGAGATTCAGCGCGCCGATGACGCGTCCCTTGCGCCGCATCGGCACCGCCAGCTGCGACACCATGTTCCGCAGCGGGCCCATGAAGCGAGGCTCCTTGGAGATGTCGTTCACGAGAATCGGCCGCCCCTGCTCCACCGCCGCGCCGACCACGCCCTGGCCGACCTGCAGACGCAGCGTCCTGACGACGTCCTCCGGGTAGCCGACGGCGTAGGCGATGTGCAGTTCCTGCCGCTGCTCATCGAGCAGGTACACGGAGAAGGCGCTGAACCGGGTGAGCCGCGCGATGAGCTGCGGAATCTTTTCCAGCAGTTCGGGAAGGTCGAGCACCGACGTCACCTCGCGCCCCAGCTCGAACAGGGTCGACAGCAGCTCGGTGTCGGTGGCCGGACGCACGGGGGTCGGACGCTGAGACTCGCTCATCACTCTGTTGGACGCGGATTATACTGAACGGTCCCCGATGGATTCCCTCGCATTACCGTTGGACTACAGCGCGATCGAGCGCATCATCCCCCACCGCTACCCCTTTCTGCTCGTCGATCGCATCACCGAGCTCGAACCGGACAAGCGGATCGTCGGGATCAAGAACGTGTCGCTGAACGAGCGCTACCTGTCGCATCAGCCCGGCGCGTTGCCCGCGCTCCCGCCGACGATTCTCACCGAGGCCGTGGCGCAGGTCGGCGCGATTCTCATCCTGTCGAAGCCGGAGAACCGCGAAAAGCTCATTTTTTTCATGGGCATCGATCGCGTGCGCTACCGGCACCCGGTGCATCCCGGCGACGTCGTCGAGATCGAGGCACGAGTGAAGCGGCTGCGCAGCCGCATGGGACAGCTCGAAGGCGTCGCGCGCGTCGACGGACGTATCGTGGTCGACGGCACGATGACGTTCGCGCTGGGACCGATGCCGGCGGGCAAGAGCGAAACCTAATCAACGGCTTTTGCAATCAACAGCGCGCCGGCAACTTTCGAGGCGCGGCTCGTCCATCGCAGCCATGGGGAGCGCGGCCGGAAGTAGCGCGCCGCATCCAGCGTCGCGGGCGCGAGAATCGACACACCAATCCATGGCTCCGGCGTGTTGACGGAGATCGCCATCCCGCGCGTGTCCCGCTCGACGGGCCCGCGTCGCGCGAACGCGGTGCCGGCATACATCACCGACGTCAGCACGTTGAATGCGAGCAGCCCCTTCGCGACCGGTGCGTGCTCGTCGCGCAGATCGGGCCGGCGCGACAGCAGCATCTCGCTGGTGGCGTGCTGAACCCAGAAGCCCGCGGACGAGATCGCGAACTCGCGGACCGGTGAGACCTGCTCATGCGTAATGGCAAGAAACGGAATGAATCCGGCCGACACTTTCCGTACGCCGGGAGACGCGCCGAATGCCGCGTCGAGCACCAGGTGGCCCGACTCGTGGAGACCGAGCCCAAGCGCAGCGCCAGCGAAGAACTTCGCGATATCGATGGATGACGCGTGTTGCGAGGCAGATGGCGCCTGTTGCTGCGCGTGAAGGGGCACCGCCATGCAGCACAGCGCGATTACGGCTGAGGCGCGGCGAGTCGCGGTACTCAAGTTGCAGCCTCGCACGCGAGACACAGCAACAGCTGTGAGGAGGGTTCAGACGTGCTCGAGACCATTGCGATTATTCTGATCGTCCTTTGGCTACTGGGGATGGTCAGCGGTTACACGATCGGCAACTTCATCTGGGTCCTGCTGGTGATCGCCGTCGTGCTGTTCCTGGTGCGGCTGGTGAGCGGCCGCCGGGTCGTGTGAGTTACGCGGCGGCGTGCCGCTTCTGGGCGGACGCCTCCGCCTTCGCTTGCGCACGCGCTAGCCTGGCAAGCTTCGGCGTGACTTGGCCGTAGTTGCGACGCTACGGTCAGTCACGTCATTTCGCAACGGAGGCTGGGCCGCTGCTCTTGCCCCGCCTCGCCACTGGACGAGCGCGGACCCTGTCAGCACCATGCCTGACGCGACCATCACGCGCGGTCCGAATGGCTCCCCCAGCAGCATTGCTCCCAGCACCATCGCAATAATCGGATTCGCGTACGCGTAGAGCGATACCGTTGCCGTCGGCAGGTACTTGAGCGCGTATATGTACGCGGAGTACCCCACGATCGATCCGACAAGTGTCAGATATATTTCCGCCGCCAGCGTCCGCTGCGTAAACGCGAGAGAGCTCCATTCGCCGCGCAGCGTTCCCGCGACGAGCATGAAGATACCTCCGAACGTCATCTGCACAGCGGCCGCAGCCAGGACGTTTTCCTTTCGTTCCTCTCGCGCCTGCCGGCGCGACAGCGCCGAACCGAGCGCCCACCCGACGCAGGCCGCCTGCAATGCCGCGATGCCGAGCAGAAACTGACGGCCGGCGGCGCCGCCGGCGATGACGTCCGGCCACACGAGCAGCAGGATTCCCCCGAAGCCGACGAGCAGGCCGAGCAGGAGCCACGTCGACAGGCGATCGCCGCCGGGCGTGAGCGCCTCGACACCGATCATCCAGAACGGAACGGTCGCGACGGTCACGGCGGCAATGCCGCTCGGCACCCATTGCTCCGCCCAGATGACCCCGCCGTTGCCGATGCAAATCGTCAGGAGGGCGACCAGGGCGAGGCCGCGCCACTGCGAGGGCGCCGGCACCCGTTCACCGCGACAGGCAAGGATGACCGCGAGCAGGATCCCGGCCGCGGTGTAGCGCAATCCGCCCAGCAGCGCGGGAGGGATCGTCTCGAGCGCGATCCGAATCGCGAGATACGTCGTGCCCCAGAGCACGCACACGGCAATCCATGCCAGATACGCGGAACCGCGGTGCGCGCCGTCCGGATTCGGAGTCACACGTACAGGCTACCCGAGTCGGCTCGCATGTTGTGCCGGTGACATTCAAGCAGGGCTCAGGGCTTACGCCACCTCTTCCCGCTGTTCGCTCACGCAGGTGCAATTCCGTCCGGCCTGCTTGGCCTGATACAACGCGGCGTCGGCCCGGCCGATGACCGTATTCATGTCGACTTCGCCCGGGACGATATCGGTGATCCCGAAGCTCGCGGTGATGCTCACCGTCTCACCGTTCCAGTGCACCGGATGTTCCATGAAATCATGGCGCAGCATCTCGGCCACGCGGTGCGCGCCCGGCATCAGCGGCGTCTCCGGCAGGAGCACCAGGAACTCCTCGCCGCCGTACCGGCACTTGAGGTCGCTGCCGCGCAGCACCACGTGCATCCGCTGTCCCACCATCGCGAGGACGGCGTCGCCGCACAGGTGCCCGAAGCGATCGTTGACGTCCTTGAAGTGATCGAGATCGAACATCACGACCGAAAACAACCCGTGCGAGCGTCGAGCCCGCCGCAGCTCGGTATCCAGGGCTTCGATACAGTGACGGCGGTTGAAGCAGCCGGTGAGCGCGTCGCGCGCGCTGTTCTCGCGCACTTCGAGAAAGCGACCGGCGTTCCTGACCGACGCCGCCAGCAGCGCCGCGGCCGCGGTCATCACGCTGCGCTGCGCCTCGGTCAGCGCCGGTTCGGACGAGATGCCGAGCGCGCCGATCGCCTCGCCGGCGGCAACCAGCGGAAAACAGAGATCGTCATTGGGCGGGCCGCTGCTGACGTCGAGGCCGCCGACCGCGCGGTTTGCGGCGAGCTCGAGCGCGGCGCGCGATTCCGTGCCGATCGGCGTCAGCGGCAGCCACTCGTCGTCCGCGCGAACCATCGCCCACGCGTGGCGGCCGGACGCGAGCACGGGGAGATGCTCGGTCGCGGCGGCGCGGATTGAATCCTCGTCGAGTGCGTGCGCCAGCGCCTGGCCGAAGGCCACCAGACGCTCCATCTCGGCGACGCGCGACGTCGCCTGCGTGGCCTCCACGCGCATCTCCTGGCGTTTCCTGAACTGATGGACGAGGAAGACGACGGCGAGGATCGCGAGGCCCGGCACGAGCTGAAGGCCGCGGCTGTGATCGATCTCACGGGCGCGGTCGAGCAGCGTCCCGAGCTGACGCGACGAGACGACCCACAAGGCAATGGCGAGCCCGCCGATGAGGAAGACGTCATTGCGTCCGACTATTCGCATGCGGGCAGGTTCTCGGCTGTCACGGGTCTTTCTTGTGTGTCGGTTTTGGGCAGCTTACCATTAGCCGTGATCCGTCATTTCCACATTCGACCAGCTCGACCGAAAGGTCCGGCCAGCCTATCGCAAAAGCTCCTCGTCCGGTGACCACGAGCACGCGTGAGGCGACTCGCGCCGACGCCTTCGCGCGCCTGTTCGAGGCGGTACATGAAGGTGTCTTCATCGGCGCGATGGCCCCGCCGGGCAGCGACGCCGAGGACACGACCCTCGCGGCCAATCCCCATCTCAGGCTGATTTTCGGCTACGCCGCCGACGCGCCCGAAGTTGGCGTGGCCCCGTTCGCACGGGAGCGGTTCATCGACGCCGACGCCCGCGCGGCCTTTCTCGATCGCCTCGCCGCCGACGGCGCGGTCACCGACTATCTGCTGCGAATGCGTCGCGCCAGCGGGTCGCCGGTGTGGGTCGAGGTGACGGCCAGGGCGCGCGCGGCGCGGCGCGGCGGCGCCCTGCGCATCGAGGCGCTCGTGCGCGACGTCAGCGAGCGGAAAAAGCTCGACGATCAGTCGCGCGATATCTACCAGCAGATCCTGCAGTCCGAGAAGATGGCCGCTCTGGGCCAGACGATCTCCGGCGTCGCGCACGAGCTGAACAATCCGCTCGCCACGATCCTCAGCTGGGCCGAGCGCCTGTCTGAAAAGCCGCTCGACGAGACGGCGAAGCGCGGCGTCGGGGTGATTCTCGGCGAAGCCGAGCGCGCCGCGCGCATCGTCCGAAACCTGCTGACGTTCGCGCGGAAGCGGCAGTCGACGCGCGCCATGATCGACCTGAACGACGTCGTGCGTGACACACTCGTGCTGCGTGCCTACGAGCGCATGACCACGTTATCGGTCGTGACGGAGCTGACCCACGAGTTGCCGCAGGTGTTCGCGGACGCGCATCAGATCCAGCAGGTGCTGTTGAACCTCGTGATCAACGCCGAGCAGGCAATGCTCACGGCCAACGGACGGGGCGTCCTGACGATCCGCACACGGCACGACGCCGAATGCGATTTGGTTCTCCTCGAAGTCGCCGACGATGGACCCGGCGTGCCGCCGGAGGTGCAGACCAAGATCTTCGACCCGTTCTTCACCACCAAGGAGGTAGGGAAGGGGACAGGCCTCGGCCTCACCGTGGCGTACGCGATCGCCCAGGAGCATGGCGGACGGATTCGCGTGGAATCGCCAGCCGGCGGTGGAGCGTCGTTTGTCGTGGAGTTGCCGGTCAGCGGCACGGAGACCGCGACCAAGCCGGGGCGGCCGATGGTTCCCCCGATGGATGCCGTCCGCGGCGCGTCGGTCCTGATCGTGGAAGATGAGCACGCGTTGGCGGCCGCGGTCGCGGAAGCGCTGACGGACGCGGGGCTGAAGGTGGATCACGCGGGCGATGGCCAGGAGGCGCTTGCCCGGGTGAGACATACGGCCTATGACGTGGTGATCTGCGACCTCAAGATGCCGCGCATCGACGGCATGACGCTCTATCGCGCGATTGCCGCGGCGACGCCCGCGCTGGCGCGCCGCGTCATCTTCGTGACCGGTGATGTCGCGGGGACCGACGCGGAACGCTTCCTCGAGGAGAGCGGCTGCCGCTGGCTCGCCAAGCCCTTCAGGCTTGTCGACCTGCTGCGTGCGGTTCGCGAAGTGCTCGCCTGATCTACTCGCTTAGCGGGCCATTGCCGCGGCGGTCGCCCGGCGCGCGATCTTGACCGGCGCAGCGACTGGCAAAGATGCGGACACGCTCAAACCCTTCCGCCCTTCCGACTTGCCGCGCGCGGCGCGCGCGTACGGTACGACCATGCCTGGCTGCGTGACACCGTTGGTCGCCTGGCCACCGCCAGCCGTCCAGCCCTGACCGTTGAGCGTCGCCTTCGCCATGCGTGGCTTCTGCTGGAACTCGAGGATCGCCGTCCGCATCGCCTTCGCGGCTTCGGCCGCCGGCATCACGCCGGCCAGCGCGTCGCGTAGTCTGCGGATCGCCCGCGCGTGCAGCTGCGACACGCGTGATTCGTTGACGCCAATCTCGGCGCCGATCTGCTTCATGGTCGCTTCTTTGTAGTAGTAGAGGCCGATGACCTTCTGCTCGCGCGCGGGCAGCGATTCAATCGCAATGCGGATGCGGTCCTTGGTCTCTGCCTTCTCGTACGCGGAATCCGGCTGTTCCGGCTCGGAGGGGATCAGCGCCGCCGGCAGCGTGGACTCGTCGAGGTTTTCCCCGTTCGCGAGGGGGGACGTCGATTCGATGGCGTGGATGCGGACGATCGTGCGGCCAAGCCGCTTTTCGTCCAGGCCCAGCTTCGCGGCAAGCTCCGCAAGCGACGGCTCGCAGCCAAGCTCGCGTCGCAGCTGCTCGCGCCCGGCCTCGAGCTCGCGGCGCTGGCGGCGTACGCCACGCGGCCAGGCGTCCTTGCGCAGCGCATCGATCATCGCGCCGCGGATGCGCCTCTCAGCAAAGGTCTCGAACTTGATCCCGCGCGACTCGTCGAAGCGGTGGGCTGCGTCAATCAGGCCGATGACTCCGTCCTGGACGAGGTCGCCGATGTCGATCGAGTGTGGCATGGTCGCCGCCACCCGTCGGGCAAGCTGCTCGACGAACGGAAGGCTGGCAAGAACGCGGGGATTTTCTTTGCTGGAACGGGGACTGCGCGGGCGCATGATGTTTCCTCCGCGCGCCCTAACGCAACCGATATACCAAACGGCAGAGCCCAGAAAAAGCCGCTGACAATTCCAGGCTCAGCTCACTGACTAAATTGCTGAATATAGGTCGTTTAATAGAACTTGTTTCGAGCTGAATGTGCAGGGTCGACGCACGCCGGAACGCCAGAATCGTCAACCGATCGGCGGTTTTCAGGAGGCTTGTCGCCAATCGTTTGACGACATGAATTACAAATATAGGGTTTGTTGCTTGAATGAAACATCTCCAGCTGAGTCGGGGATGTTATGTGCCGTAGCGATACTTAGACGGTCGCGTGTGGCTCGGAATGGCGCCTGATTTCTTTGGCGGTCCCCATCGCGTCGAGCACACTTCTCACGACCTGCTCGGCGCGCGCACGATTCGTGGTGTCGGCAGCCTTGGCTTCGAGCAGCTCCGCGTGCGCCAGGACGATGCCCAGCTGGTTGTTCAACTGGTGAAGCAACAGGCGCAGCTGTGGGTCGATGTGCTGAGCGTCCATCTGGACATGGTCCGTTGATATTGACATCAAATTCAGGCGCTGTGCCCTGTGGCAGCGGCCTGCGTGACGTTTGCGGTGGCCGGACGCGCGCTCGCGTCGCGCCACAGCGTGTCGGCGAAGATCCGAATTGATCCGCCGGCGGTACGAACGTATTCCACCTTGCCGGCGGAGATCCAGTTGTAAATCGTGCGGCGGCTGACGCCCACGGCTTCGCACGCCTTCATGATGGAGAGAGTCTGTCGTTCCATAGACAAACCTGTTATCGGAGCCACCTCGACGAACCGTTAGTGCCTGCATCTCGTGGCGCATAAAGGGCCCAGGGTTCAGGTATCAGGGCTCAGGGCTGTGCCCGGGATCAGTCCTTAGGCGTCGGCAGGATGCTGAGGCCTGAGCCCTGGGCCCTGGGCCCTGTGTCAAACTGTTGGCGCTGTGTTACATCTCCTCTTTGTCGATGACGAGCCCGCGCTCCGCGCGCTGATGGCGGAGCGACTGAGCGAGCGCGGCTTCGAGGTTGTCGAGGCTGACAGCGGCGAGAAGGCCATCCAGCTGCTGGAGCAGTTCGCCTTCGACGTGGTCATCACCGACCTCCGCATGCCTGGCATAGACGGGACGCGGGTGATTGAAGCCGCCCTCGAACGCTATCCGAGCATCGTCGGCATCGTCATCCCCGGCTACGGGACGATGAAGGACGCCGTCGATGCCATCAAGCGCGGCGCGTCGGACTTCATCGCCAAGCCGTTTCAATTCGACGAGTTGATGCACGTGCTGCAGAAGGGCATCGAGCAGCGGCGGTTGAAATCCGAGAACGCGTACCTGCGGGCGCAGCTCGAGGAACGGTACCAGTTCGGCGGCATCCTCGGCCGCAGCCGCCCGATGCGCGCGCTGTTTCAGCTGCTCGACACCGTCGCGAGATCGTCGAGCACGATCCTGATCACGGGGGAGACGGGCACGGGCAAGGAAGTCGTCGCGCGGGCGATTCATCACACCAGCCCGCGGCGCGCGTATCGCTTCGTCGCGCTGAACTGCAGCGCGATTCCCGAAACGCTTCTCGAGGCGGAGCTGTTCGGCCACGTGCGCGGCGCGTTCACCGGCGCGGTCGGCACGCGGCAGGGGCGGATCGAGCAGGCGCACAAGGGCACGTTGTTTCTCGACGAGGTCGGTACCATGAGCACCGCGCTGCAGATGAAGCTGATGCGTGCGCTGCAGGAGCGCGAGTTCGAGCGCGTCGGCGACAACCACACCATCAAGGTCGACGTGCGGTTCATTGCCGCGACCAATTCGGATCTGGCGCGGATGGTCGGCGAAGGGACGTTCCGCGAGGATCTGTACTATCGACTCAACGTCATCCCGATCCAGCTGCCGCCGCTGCGCGATCGGCGCGACGACATCCCGCTGCTGGTCACGCACTTTCTCGAAAAGTTCTCTCCGGAGGGCGCGATGCACGTCTCGCAGGCCGCCATGCGCGCGTTGATGGCGTACGCGTGGCCGGGCAACGTGCGGCAGCTCGAGAACGCGGTCGAGCGCTCTGTCGCGCTCGGCGCCGGCCGCAACGAGATCGACATCGCGGACCTGCCGCCTGAAGTGCAGGCCACGCCGCAGGCCACGGCAACACCGTTTGTCGAGTTCCCGGAGGACGGCCTCGATCTGCCCGCGTACCTGTCATCCATCGAGCGGGATCTCATCAGGCGTTCGCTCGAGCGGACCGGCGGAAATCGAAACAAGGCCGCAGAACTGCTCCGCATCAAGCGGACAACCCTGGTCGAGAAATTGAAGAGGCTCGTGGACCAAAACTGAAGGCCCCAGGGCTCAGGCCTCAGGCCGTGCGTTCGAGCGACTTCACCAGGCCGTTGATCATGCGGCCGATCTCCTGGGCGTCCGCGATCAGAATCGCCGCTTCCTCGGGCTGAATCAGTTCCACGCGCGCGC
>OBEQ011775934.1_pt1 | contig 12130 bp, 11 predicted proteins | sample 1670901 | NCBI WGS metagenome assembly OBEQ01 (sample SAMEA104232315, study PRJEB22302) | groundwater metagenome | biome: forest; feature: aquifer; material: groundwater | place: USA | collected 2011-08-07 | depth 5.4 m | reverse complement strand
GATACTTCGTCACCCACACAAAGTGATATTGAATATCGAACACACTGTGGCTGCCTCGCCGATATTCCATTCGCTCCTTTTGGCCTTCTCTCCCTGCCACCTCAAGCCTCACTTGCTAAAGCTCTCCGCCTAAAGGCGGAGATTTTAGACCTGGCGCATTGAAAAATAAAACCCTTATTCGCCGCATACCAACGTAATCACCTTTACATGCGGTATATCCATCAACGTCCGGAGTGGCCTCATTTTACATGGGATGACGCCAAATTGATGCCGACACTTCTGGAGGTCCGACATCGCCAAGGGCGTCTGCTTGGTCGGATGGAAGGACTTGGGTTTCGTTTCCGCTCCGAGGCCGCGCTGGAAAATCTCACGGCGGAAGTAATCAAATCGAGCGCCATCGAAGGCACCGTATTTGATGCCGGATCGGTTCGCTCCTCCATCGCCCGGCGCATGGGCATCCAGGCGTCCGACAATGTCGCCGCGAGCCGTGAGGTTGAAGGCGCCGTCGAGATGATGCTCGATGCGACGCAGAAATATTCCGAGCCGCTCACCGTCGAGCGCCTGCTCGGCTGGCAATCCTCTCTTTTCCCGGGCGGTCGAAGCGGCATGCATCGGTTGCTCACGGGCCAATGGCGCACTCCGGACATGGATCCCATGCAGGTTGTCTCCGGACCGATCAATCGCGACCGCTTCCGTCCCAAAAATATTCACTTCGAGGCGCCAGCCGCGGACCGCCTTGCCGCGGAAGTAGAACGCTTCCTCCAATGGTTCGAAAGCACCAACCAGACCGATCCCGTGCTTCGCGCCGGCCTCGCGCACTTTTGGTTCGTGACGATTCACCCCTTCGAAGATGGCAACGGCCGTGTCAGCCGCGCGATTGCCGACATGGCACTGGCGCGGGCAGACGGCTCGGCGATGCGATTCTACAACATGTCGCCCCAGATCGAAGCGGAGAAAAAGCAACACTACCAGGCTTTGGAAAAGACCCAGAAGGGAACGTTGGACATCACGGGTTGGCTCACCTGGTTTCTCGGCTGCCTTGATCGCGCCCTGCAAGGTGCGGAAACGTCGCTCACCCGGATCCTGCAGAAGTCCGCCACCTGGGAGTGGATCAGCCACACGCTGACAATCAACGACCGGCAGCGGCTCGTCATCAACGCGCTGTTGGATGGTGCCGACCGTGACCTCTCCACCTCACGCTACGCGAAACTCGCGTCGTGTTCTCTCGATACCGCGCTGCGGGACATCAAGCTCCTGCTCGACGCCGGTGTCCTCGCGGCCGGAAAGAGCGGTGGCCGCAGCACGAAATACGAACTTCGGTATACCGGTGATGCGCGGTAGGGGCGGTTGCCCTCAACCGCCCCGCAACGGTAAGCTTTAAGCCAATTGCCCTGGAGGCGGGACCATCAGTGCCGCGCCCCTTCAAACGCCGGCCCGCAAGGCCGGCGTTTTTTTGTTCTCAATGTAGGGTCGCCGCTTGTCGGCGGACCATGCTTTGTCACCCCGCAATTGTGGAGGGCCCCATCTCCCGATGGGCTGAACTGTGGGAGGGGCTTTACGCCCCAACGGAAACCGCCGCTTATTCTTTGATCGCCGAGCATCGGGCGCACCGCCTCGCCGCATGCCCACGACACTCCCCACCCTCGACTAATTCCTCGCCGCCCTCCCCGCCGACCGCCGCGACACGATGACGGTCGTGCACAAGGCAATCCGCAAAGCCGAAGCTCGGGGCGGCCCCTGGGGTCAGGGCGGCCCCTGGGGTCAGGTTGCGGATATTGATATCCGCGCCGCAACAGTCCGGGCGTTCGACCGAAGGGATTGGCCCAGCGGTGACGGTTGCGCCTGCCGCCCGGCAGGGAACTTTACTTCCTGCGGCACGGCGAAACGGCCTGGTCGCTGGATGTTGAGCGTCATCGGGCCGGCATTGCTCCAGGCCTTAGCCCTTCTTCATGCCCGTGTGAAATCCCATCTCTTTGCGCGGCAGTTCAGGTGGCGGGGCGAGCAGCGGTTGGAGTTTCTTCCACAGCGAAAGCAGTGCGCTGTTATGCTCCAGCAGCGTCTTATCAATCTCGGCGAGCCGTTTGAGGATCGTCGCATTCGTCGCCAGCAATTCGCGCTGCGCGATGAACGCCCGCACGACATAGACGCTCATCTCCACGGCTCGCAGACTGCGCAGGACATTCGCCGCCATCACCGCGCCGTGCTCCGTGAAGGCCCAGGGTAGAAAACGCCGACCGCCGTGGCGATCAGCTCCCGATGAGGTCACAAATTGTGACCTCATGTTTTCGGCGTCTTCCTTATCAGATGCTTCCAAACTTGAGGTCGCAAATTGCGACCTCAAGTTGGCGATCTCGGCTGGCGTTAATTGGAAGGCAAAATCCTTCGGAAACCGCGCCCCGTTGCGCTTGAATGCTTCGTTGAAGCGTTTGGTCGTCGTGCCATACAGCCGCGCAAGGTCGGCATCGAGTATGACGCGCTGGCCACGGATCGCGAAGATGCGGCCGGACAGAGGATCGGGCGGGGATTGGCTCATGGGCGGAAGGGATCGCATCGCAAACGGCGACGCACGTCGGCCCGGAAACAGCCAAGACCCTATTCTGGGCCCCGCCAATCAATTTCTTAGCAGGCTCATCGCAGCGCCCTGTCCGTGCTTCTCCCATCCGCTGCCATTTGTTCACCATCCCGCCCAGAGGGCATCAGCCGTCGCCCCGTTCGACAGACTCAGGGCTTCGGACGACAGGGCCGCGCTTCATCCTGCGCCAAGCTCCGGACGACAGAGCCGTCGGCTCCCAGCTTTCAGGTTTTCAACTTCAAGTTTCAGCTTTCAGACTTTCATCCGCTGACTCTTGACCGTTGATCACTCCGTCACCGGTGCTCCTCGTAGCTGATGTCGATCTTGGCGGCGAAGGCTTGTTGCTTCGCGGCGCCTTGGAAGCGGATGCTGTGCGTGAGCTCTTCGTAAACGAAGCCGTTTTCCGGATCGGACCGCACCTCCTGGCCAAATTGCAGATGTCACCTATTATGTGACATCTTCCCTTCACCCCTTGGCGTGGGGCATTCCTGCGAACCAACTCAACCATTGCCTCAGACCAGAGCCTGACTACTTTCCCCTCATGACCCGCCTGCAGGAATTGGAGCAACAAGCCGGCCAATTGCCGGAAGGCGAACGTGCCGTTTTGGTCGCGCGGCTGCTCGCCACCCTGCCCCCCATGCTGGCTGACGCCGATGGCGGTGTCGCCGAAGCCAGGCGTCGCGACGCCGAGCTGGATGCCAATCCCTCTGCTGGTCACACCGACAAACAATTTCGGGCCGCCATCGCTGCTTCCCGAAACCAGAACACGTTTTCAAAGTCGGGAATGGTTCCACAATTACGCCACCGGTCATCCTGAGCCAGGCGAAGGATCCAGCAGGATTCGCGCGTTCAGATGGATTCTTCGCTCGGCTCAGAATGACGAGCATAGGACTTTGGAGACGGGCCCAAGTGTCTGGAAGCAGGGAGCCACAATTTTTTGCGCTTCTTGTGCTTTTTGTGGCTAACCTGTGATCGGATTCATGGCGACACAGTCCGGATCCTTGTCGTCCGGCACCATCACCGGGACCCCAGCCACGGCCTCAAGCGCAGGTAGTATCAGAGCGACCAAAAGGGGGTCGTGGATACTGATGTCGAAAAATCCTGTTCCGATTCTCCCGGGTCGTTGTCTGAATGGCTGCCATGAAAAAAAGAAAAGCCCCCCGGAATACGATCTGCATTTGGTATAACAAGGATGCCCTCAAGGCGGCGAAATTCTACGCCTCGGTCTTCCCGGACAGCAAAGTCACGGCGGTTCACAAGGCTCCGAGCGACTTTCCATCGGGCAAGAAAGGCCAGGTGCTTTGCTTTTGATCCGTTTCTCGGCAACGTTCCGGCATGGAAATCAAGCGAGCAGGTTCCCAACCCTCGACCAAAGGCCCGGCCGACTGGTTCACCGGCACGGTGCGAATCGATCCGCTGTTTCCGGCGACACCTCCTGCTCGCGCCGCGGCCAACAGCGTCACCTTCGATCCCGGCGCTCGAACTGCCTGGCATACGCATCCGCTGGGTCAGACATTGATCGTAACGGCAGGCTGGGGTCACGCACAGCGCTGGGAAGGCCCCATCGAAGAAATTCGACCGGGCGATGTCATTTGGATCCCGCCCGGCGAAAAGCATTGGCATGGAGCTTCGCCCACCATGGCCATGACCCACATCGCCATCCAGGAACAACTCGACGGGAAGGCCGTCGACTGGCTGGAAAAAGTCAGCGACGAGCAATACGGGTGAGCCCAAATCGCTAAGCCGTAAGCCAAAACTCATCTTCCCGCGTCCGGCCCTTGTCTCACCAACTTGCCGCGCCGAAGCGATGAGCAAAGGTTGAAGCTCTCCGCCAATCAACTCCTTCGTCATCTCCGTGCTTCGTGCGGCCAGTTCCGCTCCCATCATTGGTGTCGATTAGTGGTTAAACGTGCTGGCGCGCCCGGGCCTCATATCCTCTCGCCAGAATACGCCTGATTTGAGATACACGGCTCCGTGCCGCTGTCACCGGCGCGGACCTGCCGATGTCATCCTTACCGCCCAACGAACCCGTCATCCTGCTCGATCCGCATCCGCGCCGGATCGACCGCATCTTCGATCAACCCACGAAGCGCCGCCTGGAAAAACTCGGCCGCGTGATCTGGCACGACGGCTCACCCGCTTCCGCCGAACACATCGACCGGCATCTGCCGCAGACGATCGCCTTGATCGGGCAGTCGCCGCTGGACAAGGCCCGCCTCGACCGGGCGCCGCATTTGCGGGCGGTGTTCAACGTCGAGAGCAACTTTTTGCCCAACATCGATTATGCCGAGTGCCACCGGCGCGGGATTCCCGTCCTCTCCACCGCTCCGGTCTATGCGCGCCCGGTCGCCGAGCTGGCACTCGCGATGGCGATCTCCCTCGCACGGCGCATGCACGAGGCCGACGCGGCAGTGCGCGTCGGCAAGGAATTCAAGGGCGACAACCACGACTCCTTTCTGCTGCACGGCAAGCCCCTCGCGCTGGTGGGATTCGGCAATCTTGGCCGCGCCCTCCTGCCGCTCCTGCGTCCGTTTTCAGAGGAAATCCTCGTGCACGACCCATGGGTGCAGCCTTCCGTGCTGCGGGCCGCGGACGTGATTCCGGCGTCGCTCGACGAATGCTTCGCCCGCTGCCGGGTGGTTTTCCTCCTGGCCGCGAATACCAGCGAAAACACCGGCCAGGTCGGCGCGCGCCATTTTGCGAGCATGCAGAAAGGCAGCGTGGTCATCCTCGCCAGCCGCGCCGCGCTCGTGAATTTCCCGGAACTCCTCGCCGCCGCGCGCAACGGCCAGATCCGCGCTGGCATCGATGTCTGGCCCGAGGAGCCCATCCCGGCGAATGAACCGGGCCGCACCACCCCCAACACCCTGCTGCAAGCCCACCGCCTCGGCAGCGTGCCCGAGATCCAAACCCTGATCGGCCGCATCGTCGCCGACGACCTGGAAGCCATTCTCGCCGGCCAGCCGCCTGGCCGCTGCCAGCATGCGAACGTCGAGACCGTGGGCAAACTCCGCAGCATCCCCGTCGGCGCCTGGTCGCTCGGCGAAACGCGCAAATCTTGATTTTTCAGCACAGGGAACGCAGCGCGGGCGGAGCCGCAACCAAAGGAAACCGGCCCGAATTTTGCCGCAAAGAACGTAAAGAGCACAAAAACAATACCCCACTCCGATCTCTGCGGTCTCTGCGTTCTTTGCGGTTAACCTGAATCGGAAACTCTTCGCCGCCGAACAAGAATTACGAACCGTGTAATACAGAGGGTTGCACAATCCTTTCAAAAGCTTCCTGGCTTCCTCCCCGAACTCTGCGTTAAAAATGCTTGAGCTTCTGAAGCCCGAAACTCTCAACCCTCAGCTCCCAACTCTCTCCTCCTCCAATGAAAATCCTCTTCATCGGCGGCTCGGGCGTCATCAGCCGCGCCGCCACCCAACAAACCATCGCCGACGGCCACGAACTCTGGCTGCTGAATCGCGGCCAGCACCGCCCCGTCGCGGGAGCGCGGATGCTGGTCGCGGACATGACCAACGCCGCCAGCGCGCGCGCGGCGCTCCACGGACACACGTGGGATGTGGTCGTGCAATGGATCGCCTTTGTGCCGGACGACATCCGCCGCGACCTCGAGCTGTTTCGCGACAAAACCCGGCAATACATCTTCATCAGCTCGGCGAGCATTTACCAAAAGCCGCCCGCGCCGCCCTACCTCATTACCGAGTCCACGCCACGCGTGAATCCGCACTGGGACTATTCCCGGGAAAAAATTGCCTGCGAGCTCGAACTCGAAGCGGCGCACGCCGCCATGCGCTTCCCGTTCACCATCGTCCGCCCGTCCCTCACCTACGGCGACGACCAGATCCCGCTCGTCCTCAATGCCTGGCAGCAGCCGTGGACCGCGATCGACCGGATGCGCCGCAGCGCACCGCTGATCATCCCCGGCGACGGCACGTCCCTGTGGACGATCACGCACAACAGCGATTTCGCCCAGGGATTGATCGGATTGTTTGGCAACCCGGCGGCGCTCGGCCAGGCGTTTCACATCACGTCGGACGAGGCGCTCACCTGGAACCGGATTTTCGAGCAAACCGCCGCGGCCGCGGGCGTGACCGCGCCGAAATTTGTGCACATGGCGTCAGATTTCATCATCGCGTGCGTACCGACGGTGGAAGGCACGCTGTTGGGCGACAAGGCAGTGTCAGCGGTCTTCGACAACACCAAGATCAAACGCCTCGTGCCCGGTTTCGCGGCTAAAACATCTTTCGCCACCGGTATCCGCCGCACCCTCGCGTGGTTCGATGCCGATGTCGCCCGCCAGGAAATCGACGCCGAGATGAACCGCCGCTGGGACAAGCTCATCGCCTGCTACGACCGCGCCATCGCCCGGGCCAAGGCGGAGTTCGTGGGCGATTGAGTAGGAGGTGGGAGGCAGGAGGGAATCAAGGCCGCGGAACCCACGGCCTTGGTGTGTGCCTCTTCATTTTCGGGCGCAGGCATGGCTCATGGGCCAGCCCTATCTCCGAAAAGAATTTTTGGCGCGGAGCCCTGTTCCGGCCTGCTGGCCAGCCAGGGTTTGTCCGGGCCGGTCGCCCGGCAAAGGAGTCCGCGCCCTACCCTTGCCGACGACCGGCAGATGCCTCCGGCAAAGCTCGGGCGGTTCTGAAAATACAGGCGGTCGGCTGCCGGGATCCCTTGCCCAAACGTTTCACGCAGGTCCAACCTTCGGGCAGGAGCTCGATTTCACCGGGCATTTCGAACACCACGATCGGATCGGCCTGGCCCGCCAGCCACCCCGACAACCGTTGGAAAAGGCCCGGGGCCAGTTCCCGAATGTTCGCGTAAGGCGGATCGATGAACACGAGCTCCGCCGGCTCGCCCCAGGCAGCCGTGACGGCGTCGGCCGTGACGACCTGCAGATCATCCGCGGCGCGAGCGAGGCTCTTGCAGACCGCGGCGATATTCCGACGGATGAAAGCCGTGGTCGGGGCATGCTTCTCCACAAACATTCCGCCCGTCGCGCCGCGACTGAGCGCTTCCAGGCCATAGGCCCCGCTGCCGGCGAACAAATCCAGAAAACGCGCCCCGGGCACGCGGGCCGCCAGGCTCGAGAACACCGCCTGCCGGAGCGCATCGGTCGCCGGACGCACCGCGTCGCCCTTGGGCAGGCACAAGGGGATGCCGCGAGCCTGACCGCCGGTTATGCGCATGAGGGGAGAATCCCATTCGCTGGAAAATCCGGCCCGCCGGGAATTTCGGGTGGAACACTTGTTATTGGAAGCGGTTGTAACATAGCATTTGCACGCCAACGGGAGGCACTTACTCTCTCCGTTCGCCGTATTGGAGCCAGCCACCTAACTGGCTCCCGTGTCGTGCAAAGGCAATGCCTTACAATCCACCAAGCATGATTTCCCGACTGACCGTCTGGCTGGTTTTTGCTGCGCTTGCCGGCGGCGTGGCCGGGCATGGCAGGGAACGCAACGTCTGGCCTTTTTTCGTCCAACAGGTGAATCCGGACGGCACGATCGCGTCGGGCGAATACGGGGTCCCCTTCGGGTTCACGAAAACCTCCGAGGATGGTTCGCAACTGCAGGGCATCCGGCCGCTCTATTTGCATACCCGGTCAGGTTCGCGCGAAACCACCCGGCTGCTCTATCCGTTTTTCACGTGGCAAAAGGAAGGAGACGAACGGTATTTCAGTTTCTTCTCGCTGGTTAATTTTCGCCGGGAGGAGAACCCGGGCCGCCCGGCCGCCCGCAGCATCGATGTCTGGCCGTTCTATTTTTCCCACGACAGCGGCGAGCCGGCGGAAAGTTACCGCGCGCTCTTTCCCCTCGGCGGCACCGTCAAGCGCCGCTTCGGCAAGGATCGAATTCATTTCGTCCTGTTTCCGCTGTATGCCGGGGTGGACAACAACGGCGCCCACACCACCCATGCCCCCTGGCCCTTCCTGCGCTTCATCGGCGGCGACGGACATCAGGGCTTTGAATTCTGGCCGTTGTTCGGCCACCGGAGGCGGGCCGGCGACTACGACCGCCAATTCTACCTCTGGCCGTTGTTCTACAAATCCGCGAAAAATCTCTCCGAGCCGCAGCCCGCGGTGAGCGTGGGCGCCCTGCCCTTCTACACCCGCGATATCGCCCCGGGCTACATCAACGAAACCTACGGGTGGCCCTTCTTCGGCTACACCCACCGCACGGAGCCGTATCGCTATGATGAACAACGCTACTTCTGGCCGTTTTTCGTGCAGGGGCGCGGCGACCAACGTTTCGTCAACCGCTGGGCCCCCTTCTACACCCACTCCATCATCAAGGGCTATGACAAGACCTGGGTCGCCTGGCCGGTATACCGTCACACGCAGTGGGAAGACGCCGGCATCGCCCAGGAAAAGAACCAGTTCCTTTTCTTCCTCTATTGGTCGCTGACGCAGCGGAGCACGACCAATCCCGCGGCCGCCCCGGCCCGCAAGACCCATGTCTGGCCGCTGGTGAGCTCATGGAACAACGGCGCCGGCCGCCGCCAACTGCAATTGCTGAGTCCTTTCGAGGTTTTCTTCCCCACCAATGAGCCGGTCCGCCAGCTCTATACTCCGCTGCTGGCCCTGTATCGTTTTGAGCAAAACGCGCCCGGCGACACCCGCCATTCCGTGCTCTTCAATCTGTTGAGCTGGAAAAAATCCCCCCGCGAAAGGGAATTCCACCTCGGCCCGCTTTTCAGCCGCCGCTCGACGCCCGGACGCTCTCGCGTCACCCTCGGCTGCGGCTTGCTGGCCTGGCAAAAACAGCCCGCCACCGGCCGCTGGAAATTCTCCCTGCTGGATTTTCGTTTGCCACTCGCCTCCCCGGCCGCTCCGGCCGCTTCGCCATGAATCAACTCAAACTCGTCACCGGCCACATCGGCGGCACCCTGTTGCTGCTGGCGCGCTCGCTGAAATACCTGCCGACCCTGCCCCGCCAGTTCCATCGCTTCACGGAACAGTGCTATCTCATCGGCTATACCTCCCTGCCGATCGTCACCATCCTCAGCTTCTTTATCGGCAGCGTGCTCGCGTTGCAAAGCGGCTACAGCATGGAGAATTTCGGGGCCAAGCAGTTCATCGGCACACTCGTCGGCCTCACCATGGCGCGCGAACTCGGCCCCGTCATGGTTGCGATCCTGATCGCCGGCCGCGTGGGCTCCGCCATCGCCGCCGAGCTGGCCTCGATGAAGGTCTACCAGGAGATCGACGCCCTCGTGACGATGAACATCCCGCCCGAGCGCATGCTGGTCCTGCCCCGGCTGGCGGCGATCGCCGTCATGATGCCGGTGCTGGCCATCATCGCCAATCTCTGCGGCTGGTATGGCGGCGCGCTGGTCTGCCAATACACGCATTCCATCTCCGTCGACTCCGAGGCCTACTTCACCGCCCTCAAAACCTACATGAAGCCGCGCGACGTGCTCGACGGCCTCATCAAGGCCGAGGTGTTCGGCTTCGTGATCGTGCTCGTCTGCTGCTACATCGGCCTCAACACCCGGGGCGGCCCGCGCGAAATCGGCGCCTCCGTCACCAAGGCCGTCGTCGCCTCCCTCATCCTCATCCTGGTGCTCGATTACTTCGTCACCAAAGCCCTTCTCATGTCATGAGCACCTCTTCCTCCACCTCCTTCACCGCCTCCCCTTTCGTCGGCAAAACCTTCGGCGTCACAGTCGCCAAGTTGAACAAGAAATTCGGCCGGACCACCGTGCTGCGGGACATCGACCTCGAGGTTAAGCCCGGGGAAATCTTCTGCCTCATGGGCCCCAGCGGCTCCGGCAAGACGGTGCTCCTGAAACACATCGCGGGGCTCGAGACCGCCACCAGCGGCGAGGTCAAGATCGGCGAATACGACGCCGCCGATCCCGACACCCGCAACAAGGTGCATCTTGCGCTCGTCTTCCAGGCCGGCGCCCTCTTCAGCTCCCTTTCGGTCTACGACAATCTCGCGCTCTATCCCCGCGAGCACCGGCAGTGCAACGAAGCCGGCATCCGCAAACGGGTCATGCACGCGTTGCAGATCCTCTCCTTGGAAAAGGCCGCCAAACTCTTCCCCTCCGATCTTTCCGGCGGCATGAGAAAGCGCGTGGCCATCGCCCGCGCCCTCGTGATGGAGCCGCAACTGCTCCTCTATGACGAGCCCACCTCGGAACTCGACCCGGTCATGTCCGCCACGCTCACCGAGATCATCGCCACGTTGCGCGAACAGACGGCGGTGACCAGCCTGGTCGTGACCCACGACCGCGACCTCGCGTTCAACATCGCCGACCGCATGGCTTTCATGATGGACGGCCGCATCCGGGGCATCGGCAAACCCGCCGACTTCAAGCAACCCGCCGACCCTGTCATCGCCAATTTTCTCAACCCGGTCATCGACCTCAAGAATCCCCGCTTCAAACAACTGGAAAACAGCCATGAATAATACATCCCAAAGCATCCGCGTAGGCCTCTTCTTTCTGCTCGGTCTCGCGCTCTCCTGGATCACGTTCGAGTCGCTCAACGGCGGTCGGCTCTTCAAGAAGGAAGGCTACACGCTCGTGGCCGGCTTCGCCAACCTCAAGGGCCTCAAGACCGGCGACGAGGTGCGCATGGCCGGCGTCAAGGTCGGCGCCGTCGAACTCACCCGGCTCGCCGGCAACCGGGTCGAGGCCTTGCTCGCGATCGAGCCCAGCGTCAAGATCCCGACCGACGCCGTGGCCAGCGTCGAGCAATCCAGTCTGCTCGGCAGCAACTATCTCGGCATTACCTTCGGCACCCCCGGCAGCCCGCTGCTCAAGGACCAGGACGAGATCAAGACCAAGCCCACGGTCGACATGAGCGAGGTCATCAGCCAGCTCGGCAACCTCGGCTCCAAGCTCGAACAGGTGATGGGCGAGATCAGCAAATCCATGGGCACGGGCGGCGAGGGCGGCGGCATCTTCGCCCGCATCGACAAGCTCGTCACCGACAACGGCCCGAAGCTCACGGAAAGCATCAGCAACCTGCAGGACATCACGGCCAAGATCAAAAACGGCGACGGCACGATGGGGAAGCTTATCAACGACCCGAAGCTGCACGACGAACTGCTCGCCGGCGTGAGCGAAATCAAGGCCGCCGCCGCCGACGCCCGCACCTTCATGAGCGACACCAAGACCATCGTCGCCGACGTTAAGAGCGGCAAGGGCGCCCTCGGCGTGCTGCTCTACGACGAGCCGACCGCCAACAGCCTCAAGCTGTCCGTGAACAACCTGAAGGAAGTCTCCGAGAAGCTCAACAGCGGCCAGGGCACGCTGGGCAAACTGATTTCGGACGACAGCCTCTACCTGAGCGTACAGTCGACCATAAAGAAGGCCGATCGGGCGCTCGACACCATGGGCGACTCCGGTCCCATCACCGCCGTCGGCGTCGTGGCCAATTCGCTCTTCTAAGCCGGATCAATTCAGAAGAAATTAACCACAGATTTCAGCAGACACGGATCAAGGCATTAAAGACAAAACGCGGACCTCAATCGACATACCGTCCGGTGCGCGGGTGTAATTGAAAGTGAAGTCAGCTTGAGCCATTCCGGCGTAGCGGCAGGG
>OBEQ013053469.1_pt1 | contig 12132 bp, 9 predicted proteins | sample 1670901 | NCBI WGS metagenome assembly OBEQ01 (sample SAMEA104232315, study PRJEB22302) | groundwater metagenome | biome: forest; feature: aquifer; material: groundwater | place: USA | collected 2011-08-07 | depth 5.4 m | reverse complement strand
TATTTTTATTATCAATATTATGGAACTCAACGAACTTTTAAGACAACTTGAATTGCTCGGAAATGCCCAGTATAAAAAAACATATATGCGGCACGGGATGGGTGTAAATACTTTCGGCGTAAGTTTTGCTCATATAACGGCGATTCAAAAGAAAATTAAAATTGATCACGAGCTGGCGCTCAAACTTTGGGAAGCCGGGAATTATGAAGCCCGCGTGATTGCTACTTTGGTAGCAGACCCTACCCTTGCAACATCGAAATTACTTGATGCGTGGTGTAAAGATTTAGATAATCATTCGATATCGGATTTTGTTGCCCAATATGTTGCAAAGACCGCTTTTGTTCAAAAGAAGTTCGAGCAATGGAACACTTCGACTAATGAATGGATTGGACGTACCGGTTGGATTTTACTCGCTCTCTTAGCAAAGCAAGAAAATGACCTCCCCGATTCATTTTTCCTTTCACACTTACAGACAATCGAAAAAGAAATTCATACACGAAAAAATTATGTTCGCGCCGGCATGAACTCAGCGCTGATCGGTATCGGAACACGAAATGATGCGCTTGAAAAAGCGGCAAAAGCGGCGGCGAAACGTATCGGCAAGGTTGAAGTTGACCACGGTGATACCGATTGTAAAACGCCGGATGCAATTGAGTACATTGATAAAATAAAGCAGAGGAAAGCCAAGCAAAGCGGTAAAGCCGGTAAAAAGGGTGCGAAGAAATAAGGGGTGTGGTAGTGGTTGTGGCTGGAATTATTTAACCGCAAAGAGCTCTAAGAAAGCGCAAAGAACGCAGAGGGGTAGGGTTTAAAGATATTTACAACCGTGTGTTTGGGTGAGTAAGTGAGCGGGTATCTATAACGAGGCTTCGTCTCCGCTCAGCCTGACGAATCCTTGTAATCTCCGTAGCTGCGGCGGAGGAGGGTTACGGGATGGATGACTTCCATCGGCAGGTTGTATTTTTTTATTCCGTATTGAATTTGGAGGTGGCAACCGGGGTTTGCCGTAACCACAATATCGGCTTGGGTTGAGGCGACGTTGTTCATTTTCCTATCAAGCATTTGCATTGAATCATCATATCGTAGAACGTTGTAGATACCGGCACTTCCGCAACACCATGTTGCTTCGTGGAGTTCTACAAATTGTATTCCCGGAATAGATTGAAGTATGGCTCTCGGCTCCCGGCTTATTTTTTGCGTGTGCACTAAATGACATGCTTCGTGATATGTTACCCGTTTCGCGATGGGACGAGTCGGTGGAAGCAGTTCTATCCCTGCCAGAAATTCTGTAATGTCTTTAGTTTTTTGAGAGAGGTTGTTTGCAAGTTCTGCATAGGCGGGATCATCTGCGAGGACTTTTCCGTATTCTTTCATGAATGCGCCGCACCCTGCCGAATCTATTATCAAAGCATCAAATTCATATTGTTTGAAGACATCAATGTTTGCTTTGGCGAGTGTTTTTGCCGTTTCTATTTCGCCGTTGTGCGAGTGAAGTGAGCCGCAACATTGTTGAAGTTTGGGGACAATGACATCGTATCCGTTTTTTGTGAGTACCGCGATTGCATCGCGATGGATATCGGCAAAGGCGACATTCATAATACAACCGGAAAGGAATGCCACACGCCCGCGATGTTTGCCTTCCGCTTTATATATTTCCTGAGAATCTGAATTGAAAAATGTTTCGGATATTTGCGGGATGAGAAATTGTTGTTGGTGCATCTTTTCGGAAAAAAGGCTGAGAATACCTGATTGTTGTACCGCATCCTGTACGCCTGATTGTTGATAGACACGCAAGAAGGTTGCCCAGAGTTTGGTTTTCCATGGCGAACGGAGGAATGAGAGCACGAACAATTTTGTTGCACGGAGAAGCGCCGGTTCTTTGTTTTGCTCGGAGATGATATTGCGCGCTTCTTCAACAAGGGAGCCGTAGTGAACGCCAGCAGGGCATATTGTTTGACACGCCTGACAATCGAGGCAGAAATACATTTCATCAACGAATTGTTCGCTTACTTCAATTTTATTTTCAAGCACTTCTTTGATAAGGCGTATGCGTCCGCGCGGCGAGGATTGCTCTTGCAGGGTGATGTTGTATGTTGGACAAACAGGCAAGCATAATCCGCAATGGAGGCAGTGATGAAGGATATCATCAAGGGATTCGCCTTTGTTGTTGACGGTGAGTATCGGTTGGTTACTCATGCGATGGTTTGGTTTTGCGAAGTTTCTGTATTCACGGAGTAAATATACGGGAGAAAGAGGAGGAAATCAATTATTGATGATTCCGTCAGCTGAAGTTGACGGCAATAGATGCCATTACGCAGGGGCGTGGAAAGGAGAGAAAAAACTTCTTATTCTCTTTTGGAACGCTCTAAAAATATAAGTATGTTAATGGCGCAAGCAAATTTTTTATTACAATTTCATTTAGCGAGGAGTTCTTGCTCATCGCTCATTATCAAGTTTCACATTACGAATGAACGTCATTACTCTTTTTTCAAAGATGAAGTTAAAAACGAAACTTCAACTTTCTTTCCTCCTCATTGGATTTCTTTCTATTATTGCAATCAGCTGGCAGGTGTTTGAAAATGCGCGCAGTGCAATTGAGCAACTTACGTTTGATCGTTTAACTTCAATTCGTGAAACAAAGAAAAGACAGATTGAATCGTATTTTCAGCAAATACATAATCAGGTTGTTACACTTTCCGAAGACCGGATGATTACCGATGCGATGAAACAGTATGCTTTAGCCTTCAATATGATTCCATTTTCTAACAGAGATTCGTTACGCGACGCAGGAAGAGGCAAGAGTACCAATCAATCTCATTTCATTACAGAATACCGTTCTATTGATACTATTTACCAACCTATTTTAGAAAGCTACCGCCACCGTTTTGGTTATGATGATATTTTTCTAGTAGATGCTGACTCAGGTTATGTGGTGTGTTCAGTTCTCAAGAAAAATGATTTTGCAACAAGCCTTCTTAATGGAGTTTTTTCAGGTACAAATATTGCTTCCGTATTTTACGAGGCAAGAAAATCAGGTAGAGCGGATTTTGTGAAACTGGTTGATTTTGCTCCTTATGCAGGCTCAAATTATACACCCGTATCGTTTATAGCATCACCAATCTATGATAATGGAAAATTACTCGGTGTGCTTATTTTCCAAATTCCCATTGCTCTTGTGAATCAAGTAATGACATCAAACAATAATTGGGAGGCTGAAGGATTTGGACAATCGGGAGAATCTTACATCGTTGGTTCTGACTATACCATGCGCACCGATTCGCGGTTTTATATACAACGACCTGAAGATTATTTTAACAGGCTCGAAAAAATTGGTACAAACGATAGTCTGATCAATAAAATTCGTTCTCAGCATACTTCAATATTACTTCAGGAGGTAAAAACCCAAGCAACAAACGATGCTCTTCAAGGCAAGACAGACACCAAAATCATAAATGATTATCGTGGCATTCCCGTCCTGAGCAGTTATACGCCACTAAACATTCCAGGCGTTAATTGGGTTATGCTTGCAGAGATTGATGCAAGTGAGGCGTTTAGTTCTGTTCAAATTTTACGTGAGAGATTAATTCTTTTGGGTTTAGTCATTTTACTGTTTTTTGCGTTTATCGGGATGGTCATTGCAAGGATGATTTCCAGGCCAATTTTACAATTAACAAAAGCGGCAGGACAATTCGGGGAGGGAAATTATGCCGTCCGTGCCGATGTTCTTTCCAACGATGAAATTGGCCTGCTTGCCGCGAAGTTTAACAGTATGGCTGAACATATCACGGAAAATACTGTTCAACTTAAAAATGAAATTGCCGAGAGAAGGCGTGTTGAGCAAGAAGTAAAACGTTCACATCAAGAATTACGAAATCTCTCCGCTCACTTACAAACAGTTCGTGAGGAAGAACGTAAAGGTTTAGCGCGCGAAATTCATGATGAGTTAGGGCAGGCTCTCACAACATTAAAACTTCATCTTGCAGTGATAAAAAGTGATGTGCAACCAACCAGCGCTCAGGCAAGCGATAAAATTACACGGCTTTTAGAATTGATTGATACAACCATCAAATCCGTGAAGCGAATGATTGCCGCCTTACGCCCTCGTTTGTTAGATGATTTAGGGTTAACCGCCGCCATAGAATGGCAGGCAGAAGAATTTCAACAGCGAACGGGAATTTACTGCAAACTTTCTATTACACCGGAAGAAATTAAACTTGATTCAGAACATTCGATTGCGTTGTTTCGGATATTTCAAGAGACGCTCACGAATATCTCGCGCCATTCAAAAGCGACAGCGATTACAGTGAAACTCACTGAACAAGATAGGGCAGTAGAGTTGAAAGTGGTTGATAACGGCATCGGTATAAAGGAAGATCAATTGAAAAACAGCAAATCATTCGGATTGATGGGGATACGAGAACGCGCTTCGTATTGGGGCGGCGAAGTACATATTTTTGGTATTAAGGGAGAAGGAACAACTGTGATTGTGAACCTTCCCAATAAAAAAGGAGAAAAGGCGTGATTGAAATTTTATTAGTTGATGACCATACAATGTTTCGTGAAGGATTGAAACAAATATTAAGTCGTGAAACAGATATGCGTGTTGTGGATGAAGTCGGCAATGGAAACGAAGCGTTGGATAAAATACGTGAACATACTTATTCCGTTATTGTGCTTGATATTTCCATGCCGGGGCAAACCGGATGGAACGTGTTAACAGAGATAAAATTAGAACAACCCGATACGCCCGTTCTTATTTTAAGTATGCACCCTGAAGACCAATATGGAATACGCATGTTGAAAGCTGGTGCATCAGGATATGTCTCAAAAGAAAGTGCGGCTGAAAATTTAATCTCGGCAATCAGAAAAGTTGCGGGAGGAGGAAGGTATGTTTCCCCTGCATTGGCAGAAAAACTTGCCTCAACGCTTGATGGACATGCAAATCAATTACCACATCAACTCCTTTCCGCCCGTGAGTTTGAGGTGATGTGTATGCTCGCGACAGGTAAATCTCTCAAAGAAATCGCCGATGCTCTTTGCCTCAGCGAAAAAACAATTACCACGTACCGCGCTCGTATTCTTGAAAAAATGCAACTACGCAATAACGTGGAATTATCGCATTATGCGATGGAGAATAAGTTGATTGATTGAACACAGCGATGGATTTTATATCCATCGCCCGCCAATACTCACTGCGAAACCAATTTAGCGATGGGTATAAAACCCATCGCTAACCATAATATGCACTCAGGATATTTTAAATCACTTCCGGTTTCCCTCAGTTATTTTTTACAACTGATGAGCGAGTTAACATTTTGTTCTCTTCATCAAAGTTAGTCCTTTTATGATGTGCTTCCTGATTTTTAATATAGTTGCGTACCTTATTGACATTTTGAGGAGATACAGAAAATGCTCCATACCCATCCTGCCAATTAAAATGCTCTTCAGATAAATTATTGTCATTCACCCAATGGTATGTAATGCCCTTAAAATCTTTTAGAATGTTTTGTAACGCTTGAGTAGGGTGTAATTTTATCAGGATATGAATATGGTCGGGCATTGCATTGATAAAATCGAGATAATATTCTTTCTCCTTAGCAATTCTTCTGAATTCATCAAATAGTTTCCATTTCCACTCTTTTGAAATAAGAGGCAGCTTGTTTTTGGTGCTCCAAACCAGATGTATCCAAATTTCAGTGTGACTTTGCGGCATAATATATTATAATTTTTTTGTTTGCATTATTTTGCTCCAGCGATAGATTTAATATCCATCGCCCGCCAAAACTCACTATCAATTTCTTCAAGCGATGGGTATGAAACCCATCGCTAACCATATATTGTTTTTTAACAAGGCTCCCCATATAACCCTACCAATCTCTGTAATACTTCATATGGTGTTCTCTGTAATATAACGATTTCCTGCTGTGGATTGTTGTCCTGTTCTAACATCAATGTTAACCGTGAATCCAATTAGGCGATGGGTATTCCGCCAGAGGCGGATGCGATAAAGATGCAAAAACCCATCGCTAAAACATTTTAAACAATTAACCAACCATCCCTCTTGTAGGGAATTCCCTACAAGAAAATCAGCCGATTACGACTACTTACCCAACCCTAAATATCTTATACTACCTTCCTAAAATTTGTTCTTCGGCACAATTATTCTCATTTGAAAATTACAGTTAGAAAGGTTCTATATGCACATTGATACCGGTAATACCGGATTTATGCTTCTCTGTTGTAGTCTTGTTATGCTTATGACTCCCGGTTTAGCGTTCTTCTATGGCGGACTCGTTGGTCGGAAAAATGTTTTAGCAATTATGATTCAAAGCTTTGTCTCGATGGGATGGACTACCGTTCTATGGTATCTCTTCGGTTACTCCTTATGTTTTAGTGGCGATGTTGGCGGCGTTATCGGTAACCTTGATATGGCGTTCATGCGCGGCGTAACACTCGATACTCCATCTCCGATAAATGACACAATTCCGCTTATTGTTTTTATTGCTTACCAAATGATGTTTGCCATTATTACCCCGGCGCTTATTTCAGGTGCGTTTACCAATCGTGTTACGTTTAAAGCGTACATGTGGTTTCTCACGGCGTGGTTAATATTTGTTTATTTCCCATTCGTCCATATGATTTGGGGCGGCGGCTTCTTACAACAATGGGGCGTGTTAGATTTTGCAGGAGGTATCGTAGTGCATAACATTGCGGGTATGGCGGCGCTTGCCTCTGTACTTTATGTTGGTAAACGCCACGTTGTTGATAGAGGTCCACACAGTATTCCGTTGGTTGCTTTGGGTACCGGCTTACTTTGGTTCGGATGGTATGGCTTTAATGCCGGAAGTGAATTCCGTGTTGATAGTGTAACTGCAAGTGCATTTCTTAATACCGATATAGCCGCATCATTCGCCGCAGTTACCTGGCTAATAATGGATTGGATGGTATCGAAGAAGCCAAAATTCTTAGGACTTCTCACAGGCGCAGTTGCAGGGCTTGCAACAATTACACCTGCGGCAGGATTTGTTTCACCTACCACTGCCGTTATCATCGGCATTATTGCAGGCATTGTTTGCTTCTATGCTGTTGCCCTGAAAAACAAACTTCACCTCGATGACGCTCTCGATGTTTGGGGTGTTCACGGCGTCGGGGGGCTTATAGGAATTATTCTCCTCGGTGTGTTCGCTTCTTTAGCATACAATCCATCTGCAGGTACTGATGGTTTGCTCGCGGGTAATACAACATTCTTCTTTAAGCAAGTCGTTGCCGTTATTTTCTCTTCAGTATGGGCATTCGGATTCACGTATCTCATGCTTGCCATAATTAATAAATTTACCCCCGTACGTGTTACAGATAGTCATCAGGAAATTGGTTTAGATGAATCACTGCACGGTGAAATTGCTTATTTAGATGAAGAACCGAGTGTATAAGATGAGAGAATTATTAAAGGCGGAGTACCGAGAACCGAAAATTCTCGTTACTGATTCAGGTTTGAGTCGGGTCGAAAGACCCGGCTCCACTTTTCGATTAAACAATGTTGTAACGGTATGGTTGGTTATTATCTTTTGCATCCAAACTATGGTTGCGCAAGAAAATAAAAAACCAAGCTGGTTCGATAGTGTTACACTCAATGGTTTTGTCTCTACTGCATTCGTGTATAACACAAACCTTCCAGCAAACTTACAAAATCAATTCCATATTTTCGATTTTGATGATCAATCATTCAAAGTGGATGTAGTAGAACTTTCTTTGAAGAAAGATGCCCCCGCTATTAGTGATGTAGGTTTTCGAGTTGATCTCACGGCGGGTTCATCAGTACCTCGTATAGCGCGTTCATCCGGATTAAATATTGGTGATATTGATTTTCATCAAGTCTATTTCAGTTATGTTGCTCCGCTTGGGAATGGTCTCAAATTCGATCTTGGAAAATTTATTACTCCACTCGGATACGAAGTCATTGAAGGGTACGACGGATATAATGATAATTACAGCCGCTCGTTGTTATTTGGATATGCAATTCCGTTTACTCACACAGGGGTAAAAGCATCATACACATTCAATGAGAACATTTCGGGCTCTATAATGCTTGTGAATGGATGGGATAATGCAGTTGATAGTAATAATTACAAAAGTATAGGCGCGCAAGTAAGCATTACTCCAACTGCGGGATTAAATATCATTTCAGGCATCATTTATGGACCGGAAAAATCAAGAAATACTTCCGATAACAGAACAATTATTGATGTTGTCGCTATGTATGCAATAAGTAATCAATTCACACTTGGCGTTAATTTCGATTACGGTTCAGAGCAACATTCTTCTTTAACAAACGAAACAGCGGTTTGGCTTGGCATAGCAGGCTATCTCCGATACAATGCTTGCAAAAACCTATCCCTTGCATTAAGAGCAGAACAATTTGAAGATAACGATGGAGTACGCACCACAGTTCTACAAATCCTACGGGAGATGACTCTTACCGGAGAATATCGCGTGAACGATAATTTTATTCTCAGAACTGACCTCCGGATAGATAATTCAAATCAGGATGTATTCCAAAACAGAAGTGACTATAAGAATACTCAATCACTTATTGGAGTGAATGCAATTTTTTTGTTTTAATTTTACCAATACACAAAACAGATTTGGGTTGTCACTGACTTGCGCTGTTGTTACCGTTAGTTAGTTTTACGATACTGTTATAACGACGTTTCCCTTTTTGTGTCCTTGTTCTACGTAGGTATGAGCTTGGGGAATTTGTTCCAATGGGTAGGTTCTATCTATGACGGATGTTAATTTTCCAAGCTCAATAAGTTCTTTTAGGAAGATTATATCCTCGGTCTTTTCTTTTGCTACACCAAATACAATTTTCTTTTTTGTTGTCATTGAAATCCAAATCACTTGAGCAATCAGTGAAAGTCCGGAAGCTCCTAAGAGTAATACACCTGTTTTGTTTAAGGAATTTGCGCTATCTATAAGCGAAATTTTACCTACCGTATCAAAAATAACGTCATACGTTTCACCATTTCGAGTAAAGTCATCCTTTGTGTAATCAATTACTTGGTCGGCGCCAAGAGATTTCACCATTTCAACATTTGAAGTACTGCATACACCTGTAACATTTGCCCCGAAATATTTTGCAAATTGAATTGCAGAAGTACCCATTGAGCCGGAAGCTCCGTTTATAAGAACTTTTTGTCCGCTCTTAATATTCGCTTTTTTAAGAAAATGCAACGCTACGGTTCCACCAAAAGGAATGGCGGCGGCTTCGTTATGAGTCATGTTATCTGGTTTTAAAGCCACCACTCCATTTTCCGGCAAACATGTGTACTCAGCATAAGCGCCAAAACTCATGCCTGCGGAGGCAAAAACAGAGTCGCCTACTTTAAAGCGTTTAACATCTTTGCCTACATTTTCTATTTTGCCCGAAAGAACAACACCGAGAATATTTTTTTTAGGTTTGAACAGACCAAAAAACAACCTCACAGCCATTGGGTCAGGTTTACGCAAACGCACGTCACCTGAATTTACTGCTGTTGCTTTAATTCTTATAAGAATTTCATTTTCTTTAGGGATAGGTTTTGGTACTTCTTTGAGTTGAAGGACTTCCGGCGCTCCGTATGTTGTGTAAACAATTGCTTTCATACTCATTGTTTCTTTCTTACGCTATTATTGTTACAAGATGAATTGGGATGGCTTTAAAATTCCCTATGATATATTGCTTCTACAATGTAGGACAATTCATCATGAATAAAAAGGTATTGTATGGTAGTGAAACTGATGACAATGAATTGTGTGTATTGTTCTGTTGCAGTTGCATTCATGCAAAGGTAATTGTTACGGCTTGGGCTTCACTTTCAATATTTCAATCATAATTTTGGCGCAGGCTTCCGAATCGGAAGTTGCATCGTGGTGATTGAGGGGGATACGAAAATGGCGACAGACGGCAGGTAAATTTGTTGGGTGGAGATTCCAAACTTGCCGTGCGAGTTTCATGGTGCATTTGAATGGTATGGGGGGCATTTCAATGCCAGATTTGTAGCAACACGCTTCCAACACTCCTTTATCAAAACTTGCATTGTGGGCAACGAAAAAATCTATGTCTTCCATCAAAGGTTCAATTTGATGCCAGATGCCTGCGAATGTCGGTTGGTCAGCTACGTCTTCCCATGTGATACCGTGAACATACGTAAAATAGATATGTCTTCGCGGTGGTCGGATGAGATGGGATTGTGTTTTGACTATTGTTCCTGACTCTACGCGAACCAGTCCGACTGCACACGCGCTATCGGGTTGGTAGTCTGCTGTTTCAAAATCTATGGCGAGGAAGTTCATGTCTTTAAAATGTAGGGAAACGGATGGTGAGTTACAAGTTCGTTGGGGGTGATATAGTTAGTGGCTATTAAAGAAATGCGCACGTTAAAACTCATCCCCCAACCCCTTCTCTTATGAGAGAAGGGGAGTTAGATTTGTAGAATCGAAAAAATGTCATTACAAATATCTCAGAAAAACTGATTACATATTTTCTCAAGTTGACGTTTTTTTGAAACAACCATTAATTGAATGAAGCCAATCTAATAAACCTAATGCTTCAAGCACGCTGATCTATTGGGTGTTTGTTTAGTTCTGCTTTAAGTTGTTTCCAATTGGGGAGAAATGTTTGCATGTAGGCACGGAATTTGTGGTTGTGGTGGCGTTCCAATAAGTGTACCATTTCATGAACGATTATATATTCTAAAAGGTGTAGCGGTTTTTTAGCCAATTCAAGGTTAATCCAAATTCTTTTCATTTGGGTGTTGCATGTGCCCCATTTGGTTTTCATCAATTTCACATGCCACTCCCCCACTGTTACGTGCATTTTCTTTTCCCAATATTCAATCAATGGTGGAATTAGTTTTTTTAATTCTGTGCGATACCATTCATTCATTATCGCTTTTCGTACAGCGATAGATGAGTTGGGTCGAACATACAGGTCAATATCTGTTGCACTGCGCAGTATGATGTTTGGAGGTGCATTTGTTTCGATGACATTCAGCACATAAGTGTTTCCCAGAAAGAAATGGCTCTCCATATTTTTGTATTCTTTTGGTGGAAGCCGTTTCTGATTTTTCTGTTTGCTCTGATGTTTTTTTATCCATTGTAATTTTGACATAATGAACGAACGAATCGTATCATCAGGGACTCTCCTTGGGACAGAAATACGAATCTTTCCTGTGGGATATATAGCAAGCCGGATACTTTTAATGTTTTTTCTTAGTACATCAACTGTAACATCGCTGACGGTGATTTGTTCTGTGAGTAGTTTCAAACTCTGTTCAGTTCTCAAATGAAATTAAAAATGTAACGAGAATGAGAATGAATTACAAGATAGATGTGTGTGGGTACGAAGGAAACCCGCATGACCATAATAATCATTGCAAAATTAGTTTCCACTTTGAAATCAGCACTATGTCACCCCTTTCGGGGTTATGATAGTTTCTTATTTTTCGTGCTATGATCATATCACCCCGTTGGGGTTGGTAAATAATGATCCCTAATGTACGACATTTGTTATCGTTAAGTGGAAGAAACTTTAGCAATGACTATAATGGTCACGCTAATGCGAATAAAGTCCGATGAATCGGACTGAAAAAGGATTCCTATTTATAATTTTTTACATCACATACCAGGTTATCCCAACGGGTCATAGACTTGATGGGGTTTTGGCTAACATCAGTTAGTCAACAGAAAAAACTCATCGTTTCGTGAATTTGAAAATAGCTTAATTTTTCTCTATTTTAATAAGGAATTATGTCTGTTCTATAGCCGTGTTGTGCAGTTCAGCGCTATTTTACAGCACTTCTCTTGTCGAAAACGATGTAAAAATGATAAAAACACCAAGCACCCGTAGCGTAACGGATATCGCATCAGTCTTCGGAACTGAGTATTGGGGGTTCGAATCCCTCCGGGTGCACGACAAAAAGGGCAGAGAAATCTGCCCTTTTATATTTTAAACGTTTAAGCGATTAAGCCAGTGTCAAGTCAAGTGAGAAATGCCGTTAGGAACATAATGAGTATTGGTAATACCATAAACATGCTGTATAGGTTTCTATAAAACACTGTTTTGGCTAAATTATTAACTTTGAAGAGAATTGG
>OBEQ012117796.1_pt1 | contig 12132 bp, 12 predicted proteins | sample 1670901 | NCBI WGS metagenome assembly OBEQ01 (sample SAMEA104232315, study PRJEB22302) | groundwater metagenome | biome: forest; feature: aquifer; material: groundwater | place: USA | collected 2011-08-07 | depth 5.4 m | reverse complement strand
TAGCATTGAAAAAGAACGAAGAGATGGCGAGCCATGACGAGTTGACGGGTTCCTGCAACCGGCGCTATTTCATGAATACTCTGCTCGAGGAGCGGGATCGTTCTGATCGAACCGGGCAGGTGTTTTGTATATCTATTTTTGACATCGATCACTTTAAAGTGGTGAATGATCGCTTTGGGCATCAGACCGGGGACAAGGTGCTGCAAGAATTTTGTAAGGTGGTGCAAGAATCCATGCGTGCGACCGACCGCTTTGCACGCTACGGCGGAGAGGAGTTTGCGCTTCTGCTGACCGCATCGACCTCACCCGAAACCGCCTTACGTGCAGTAGATCGCATACGAAACGCCGTGGATCAGCATGACTGGAATTTAATCGCCCCCGGTCTTCACGTCAAGGTTTCGTGCGGAGTCACTGCCTCGCGCGCTACTGAGTCGGTAGAAGAGCTATTAGGCCGGGCAGATCAAGCGCTGTACGAGGCCAAACATGCAGGACGCAATCGCGTCGTTCTCATCTAATAAATTCTCGCATCGAAAAAGTTTCCCATACATTTGAGAATGTGTTTCATCGCGCTTTCAAGGTGCCCACATTCTCAGTCCACACTTTGTCAATGAAGCCCTCACGTGTGAGCGCCAAAAACTGAGCATCCAGTCCAGAAAGCTGCTCAGATTTTCTGCTGTTAACGAAGTGGTAGATGGGCAGCCTGTCCAGAGTGCCTAACACCCGAATCCCTGCAGCCCGCCCACCTACGTTACGTCCGAGGCTGAGCGCAAGACTTTCTTGTGAGGTCGGGGTATATACGGCAACGTCAATGCGTCCTGCCAGCAGCATTTTTATCAATTGATCGAGGCTGGTCACATAAGTGGTGTCCATGCCCGCAGTTTTGCCTTCGATATAGAGAACACCCCGTAAGGCACCGATACGGAGTTGACGCAGTTGCGACCAATTGTCGAGCGCAAGTTCCGTTTGCGTGCCAATGGCAACAAACTCTATTCTGCCTATGGGTGTCGGAACCCGCACCATTTGGGATAACTGCGCTTCAGCGATTCTTGTTCGAAACACAAGGCCATGAAAGCGACTGGGAATGCGGTTGGCCTCGACAAGGCAACGGCGTGATGGCAGTACAACCATATTGGCCCTGTAGCCCAGTCGGGCATAGGCTTCCAACAAGACACGCCACGCATTGTTCGTAAATTCAGTAGTGTTTTCCGCGCAAATATCGATGCTTGTCAAGGCCATGCATTGCGCGTTCAGCGCCAGGAGCAATGCAAGCAATATGCGACGAGTCACGACTAGCATTTTCCTCCCTTGGCTACGCTCTCGGGCGATAGACAACTGCGGCGCCTGACTTCCGCGGTTACGGCACTGCGTCAGGCCTTGCCGCGTGTTGCGTCTATGCTCCAGCCACCAGGACCAAACCCGACAAAGGCGAGGAGACCACCGACAATTCCGAGATTCTTGTAGAAATGGTACTTCTGCGTCATCGCTTGCTGCGTCGTTGCCTCCATATTCACAAAGCCGGGATCCGCCCAGTAGCGGTGAAAGATGAAGGTGATCACGACGGTGAAGACCGCGAACCCGAGCGCCGCCCATCGGGCTTTGTAACCTAACAGCAGCGTCAGGCCCAAGCCTAAGTGAATTACGACTGAAAGGGCCGCCGCCATTCCCGGGAGCGGCACACCGTTCGATGCAATGTACTCCACGGTTCTGTCAAATCCCATCAACTGCTGGTAGCCCGCCGGAATGTAAAGGGCCGCAAGCAGTGCGCGACCGATCAAGGTCAGAGTGTTCTGGGTGGCAAGACTGGGGGTCATGGCAGGCTCCTTGTTTTTAGTAGGCAAAGTAGTAGTGCTTCTAGCGATCGCGTCAACGGATGCATGCTAAATCTTTACTTAGTTTAACAAGTAAATTAATTAATACAAGACGGAACGATGCAAGAATTACGTCCTACCGAAACACAACAGGAAAGTCCGATGAATCGATCAACCCGCGTTCTTGCCGCGGTCGCCGCACTGCTCTCCCTGCCCCTGCTGCCCGGCACAGTTCTGGCCGAAGCACTGATGGTCAAGACCCAGGCGCCCGGCTGGCACCGTTCCATGCTCGGCGACTTCGAAGTCACTGCCTTATTCGACGGTGCAGGCAAGCTACCGATGCTCAAGCTCCTGGTCAATGCACCACCTAAGCAGTTGGCGGCTGCCCTCAAGCGCGGCTTTCTGAACGAAGTAGAGGAAACGTCTATCAACGCCTACCTGATCAACACAGGCAGCAAGCTGGTGCTGATCGACACGGGCACCGGGGGGATGTTCGGCTTCCCGCCAGCATTGCAGAACAACCTGCGCGCTGCTGGCTACAAGTCAGAGCAGGTGGACGAGGTCTACATCACCCACGCGCACCCCGACCACCTGGCCGGGCTGATGGCCGACGGCGCGCTGGCCTTCCCCAACGCCACGGTGCGCATCGCCAAGGCCGACGCCGACGTCTTCCTGAACCAGGAGGCGATGAATCGCGCGCCGGCTGAGGGCCAAATGGCCTTCAAGGCAAGCATGGCGTCGCTCAACCCCTACCTGGCCGCTGGCCGGCTCAAAACTTTTGAAGGCGCTACTGAACTGGTGCCGGGCGTGCACGCAGTGCCCGCACCCGGCCACTCGCCGGGCCACACTATGTACCGGATCGAAAGCAAGGGCGATACGCTGCTGCTGTGGGGCGACCTGGTCCATTCAGCGGCGGTGCAGTTCGACAACCCCGGCGTGGGGATGGTTTGGGACGCCGACGGCAAGAATGCGGTGGAACAGCGCAAAAGGGTTCTTGCCGAAGTGGCGAAGAAGGGGTGGATGGTGGGTGCCTCGCATGTCTCCTTCCCCGGCCTGGGCCATCTGCGCGCAACACCGGGCGGCAAGGGCTACACCTGGGTGCCGCTGAACTACTCGACGCTGAAGTAGGTACTACTAAACCGGTGCGCCTGCTTGGAAGCATTGCTCAAGTCACTATCAAAACGATAGTGGCTTTCGCATATTCTGCGGGGGCTAGCGGCCTGTTTAATATGCAGCAGCCAACGAATTGCGGCTATGGAGGGGAACTTTGCAACGTTTACCGGATTCCACCTTTCTGATCCACCACGGAACTCCCTTCATCATGCAACGCAGAACCACACTGGCCGCTTTGGCGGCACTCGCCAATGTACCGACTTCACCTGCTGATGCCGCGACGCTTCGCCTGCTACAGACACTCAAACCATCGCCACGCATGCCCGTTCTATTCATCGGCCACGGCAGCCCCATGAACGCCATTGCAGACAACGTTTGGCGCCGCAGCTGGCAGGCCCTGGGCGTGGAACTTTTGGCGCGAGAAACCAAACCGCAACTGATTCTGTGTATATCCGCCCACTGGCTGACGCAGGACGGATGGCAGATTACCGGCATGGCGCAGCCCAAGACCGTCCACGACTTTGGCGGCTTCCCACAGGAATTATTTGACCAACAGTACCTGGCGCCGGGAGCCCCAACCCTGGCGAACACATTGGCCCGCGAGTTGAACTCACCGGCCAATGGTAAGTCATTGGGTGTAGACACAGACGCATGGGGCCTGGACCACGGCACCTGGTCGGTACTCAAACCGATGTTCCCCAAAGCCGAGATCCCGGTACTGCAGCTAAGCATGGACTACAGCCGACCGCCAGCCGAGCACTACGCGCTAGGGCGACAATTACAAACGCTGCGCAACAATGGCGTGCTGATCGTGGGCAGCGGCAACATCGTTCACCACCTGCGCGCTACTGGCCCCGGAACCCCCGTCAATGGGGCGTATGACTGGGCGCGTGAGTTTGACGCGGTGGTCCATGAGCAAATCAAGACCGGTCAGTTGGATACGCTGCAAAATTTTCAAGCACTCGGCACCCTCGCGCAGCAAGCCCTGCCCACGCATGAGCACTATCTCCCGCTACTGTATGCCGCTGGTGCCGCCCATAGAACCGAAATGCCGCGCTTTTTCAACACCGGTTTCCAGTCGGCGGCTGTATCCATGCAGTCTGTCTTGTGGGGTTGACCTCTTCAAAAATCGAAAGGCGTACGTGTTTCAGGGAGAGGCAAAGGCCAGGATCTGAGGTCTTTACACTGAATAGTGGCGATTATGCTGAACGACCTAAAACGTCGTCCATTCGTCCCGACTACGCCCTGCCATCGTCGACTGCGTTGGAGGCGACGCCCCCAAGCACTTGACCGCTGACGAAGAAGCCGACCAGCGTACCGGCACTGGCTCATCTTGTGGCAAGTCGGTGCGGGAGTTGTTCTGGCCTAGCGTGAATACAGCCACGGCGTCCACCAGCTCTTGCGCCTGACTCTTCATGCTGCTGGCGGCGGCGGCCATTTGCTCGACCAAGGCAGCGTTTTGTTGCGTGGCGCTGTCCATATGAGTGACTGCCTCGCCGACTTGGGCCACGCCCGCGCTCTGCTCGCTGCTGGCCGCGCTGATTTCGCCCACAATATCCGTGACGCGGCGAATGGAGCTAACGATCTCGGTCATGGTGGCACCAGCCTTGTCCACCAGGGCCGAGCCCTGAGCGACGCGATCGACACTGGCAGAGATCAGGGTTTTAATTTCCTTGGCGGCTTCCGCACTGCGCCCGGCCAGGGCCCGCACTTCACTGGCAACGACCGCGAAACCCCGCCCTTGCTCTCCGGCGCGGGCGGCTTCCACGGCAGCGTTTAAGGCCAGGATATTGGTCTGAAAGGCGATGCCGTCGATCACGCTGATGATGTCTGATATTTTTTTGGAGCTGTCATTGATACCCTTCATGGTTTGCACCACCTGGGCCACCACTTCACCCCCCTCCACGGCAACCTTGCTGGCGTTGAGGGCCAGTTGGTTGGCTTGTAATGCACTGTCGGCGTTTTGCCGCACGGTGGCGCCAAGCTCTTCCATCGAGGCGGCAGTTTCTTCCAGGGCACTGGCCTGCTGTTCGGTGCGGGCCGATAGATCGTGGTTACCGTGGGCGACTTCGGCGCTGGCGGTGGCCACGCTCTCTGACCCTTCGCGCACGCTAGACACGACGCGCGCCAGGCTGGCCTGCATGGTGGCCAGGGCCTGCATCACGGCGGCGACTTCGTCTTTGCCAGAGATGTTGATGTGTTGGCTTAAATCACCTTGGGCTACGGCCTTGGCCACATCGCCCGCCCGCAGCAAAGGCCCTGTGATACCCTTGACCAAGGCATAGCCAAACAGCACGGCAAAGGCCAGACCCCCAAGGATGGCTACGAAGAAGACGATGCGAATGTTGCGGTAACGCGCCACGGCCGCATCATAGTCACGAAGGGTCTCCTCCTTACTCAATTTCAGCAGAGCGCTGGTGTCGTCCAGCATAGGGTCGAAAAGCTCTGCAAATTTGCGCACAACCACCGCCCGCGCTCCCGTCATATCTTGCTCGGCCAATGCATTCAAGGCCGGACGCAGGCCATCGGCCATCATCTTTTTGTAATTTACATCGAGTACCTGGATCAGCTTGCTTGCCTCCGAGCCCATGGGCGCGGATGTCAACTCGCCCCATACTTTGTCGGACTTTACGATGTTGGACTCGGCTTCCGTCCTGTTTTTCAAGACAGTCTGGGGCATCGGGTAAAGCAGAGCATTGGAAACCAACTGCCGGTTGCGTGTCGTCAGGAATTGAAACTCCCCCACTCGCGCCTCGGTTTGCATGCGTTCTTTGTACATGCTATCCATGGCGGCATTGGCCTTGCTAATCCCAAATAGGCCCAGTGCCCCAATAGCAATTAGCAAGGCAGCCAAGACACCGACGAGCAGCGTCAGACGGGTCGATATCTTGAGGTTTTTCACAGCCCCCCCATGCACAGGTACTTGGTATGCAGATAGTCCTCGATTCCATACTTCGATCCTTCGCGTCCCATGCCCGACTGCTTGACACCTCCGAAGGGGGCGACCGCAGTGCTTATGACGCCACTGTTGATGCCGACCATGCCGTATTCAAGGCGCTCAGAGACACGCCAGCTACGACGTTGATCGCGCGTATAAAAGTACGCGGCCAAGCCAAACTCGGTGTCGTTGGCCATGGCGACCGCCTGGTCGTCGGTAGCGAAGCGAAACAGCGGCGCCACAGGACCGAAAATCTCCTCACGTGCGACCTGCATGTCTGGCGTCACGTCGGCGAGAATGGTGGGCTCGTAAAATGTACCGCCCAGCGCATGTCGTTTGCCGCCAGTCAGTACGCGGCCACCCTTCGCGCGAACGTCGGCGACCAGTGCTTCCACTTTGTTGACCGCCTGAACGTCGATCAATGGGCCTTGCACGACATCGGGTGCGAACCCATTTCCAACTTTAAGCTCGGCCACGGCACGCGCAAGTTTCATGGCAAAGACGTCATAGATAGCCTCATGCACCAGCACGCGGTTAGTACACACGCAGGTCTGGCCGGTGTTGCGGTACTTAGACGCGATCACGCCCTGCACCGCTGCGTCAAGGTCGGCGTCTTCGAAAACAATGAATGGGGCGTTTCCACCCAATTCAAGCGACAGTTTTTTCAGCGTCGGTGCGCTCTGCGCGGCTAAGAGGCGCCCCACTTCGGTGGATCCGGTAAAGGTCAACTTGCGCACCACCGGGCTAGTGGTCAGGGCACCGCCGATTGCGCGCGCACCGCCGGTGATGACATTGAACACGCCGGTCGGCACACCCGCGCGCACCGCCAATTCAACGAGCGCCAGTGCCGATAGCGGCGTTTGCGAGGCCGGCTTCACAATAATGGTGCACCCTGCCGCCAGCGCTGGTGCAACCTTTCGCGTGATCATTGCCGATGGAAAATTCCAAGGGGTGATCGCGGCACAGACGCCGACCGGCTCGCGAACCACGACGATGCGCTTGTCCGTCCATGGCGAGGGGATGACGTCGCCATAGATGCGCCGGGCTTCCTCTGCGAACCACTCGATGTATGACGCCGCGTAAGCGATCTCGCCGCGCGCTTCGGCGAGCGGCTTGCCCTGTTCGCTCGTCATCAGCGCGGCTAGGTCTTCTTGATGCTCCATCACGAGCTCAAACCAGCGGCGCAGGATGCGCGAACGGTCTTCTGCAGTGCGTGCACGCCAGGGCTCGAAAGCCCGTTCAGCAGCGGCAATGGCACGCAGTGTTTCGTCGGCGCTCATGTCTGGAACGTGGCCCAGTAACGCGCCCGTGGCCGGGTTGCGCACCGCCAGCGTGGTTCCATTGTCGGCATCGACCCACGCGCCGTCGATAAGGCACTGGGCTTTGAGTAGACCCGGATCTTGAAGTTGCAGCGTGTACATATTGACGATCCTTGCAGTGTTACTTTGAAAACGGGCTGTCAGTAGGCCGATCCACCGGTAGTCGGCAGGTCGACCTCGGCACTCTTGAAGGCTGCGGCCAGACTCCTAGCGGAGCGGACCAGCAACGTGGTATCGACACCCACGGCGACGAACAGCACACCCGCCGCAAGGTACTTGCGCGCGAGGTCGGGGTCGGCCGAGAGAACGCCTGCGGCTTTGCCCGCAGCGTTGACGGTCGCTACGCCCTGGGTGATGGCCTTCACCACGTCAGGGTGGCCCGGCTGGCCGAGCAGGCCCATCGAAGCCGACAGATCGGCCGGCCCGAAAAACACGCCGTCAACGCCTTCGGTGGCCGCTATGGCTTCCAGGTTGCCCATGGCGTGCACCGACTCCACCTGTACCAGCACGCACAACTGCTCATCGGCCAGGTGCAGGTAGTCACCGATCTGGTTCCAGCGCGACGAGCGTGCCAGAGCGCTACCCACGCCGCGGATGCCCCGGGGCGGGTAGCGGGTGGCCGCGACAATGTGCGCGGCCTGCTCGGCGGTTTCAACCATAGGCACCAGCAAGGTCTGCACTCCGATGTCCAGCAATTGCTTGATCAAGGCGGTATCGCCCTGCGCCGGTCGCACGATGGGATGACTTGGGTAGGGCGCCACCGCCTGTAATTGCGCCAACGTGCCCCGAAGATCATTGGGCGCATGTTCGCCGTCGATTAGCAGCCAGTCGAAACCCACTGTGGCGAGTAACTCCGCAACATAGGCGTCGGCCAGCCCGACCCAAAGGCCAAACTGAGCACGTCGCTCACGCAATGCGCGCTTGAAGGGATTGGTGATGGCTTGCATGGGGTGGACTAAACGAAGCGGAAGGCAACGCTGCCCAGCGGGCCGTAGTCCGCATGCAAGCTGTCGCCGCGTTGCGCCGGGGTGGGTCGGGTAAAGGAGCCAGCCAAGACGATCTGCCCGGGCTCCAGTTTTTCGTCGTAAGGCGCGATCTTGTTCGCAAGCCAGGCCACGCCGGTAGCAGGGTGATTCAGCACCCCAGCCGCCAAACCTGTCTCTTCGATCACCCCGTTCTTGTGCAGCAGCGCACCCACCCAGCGCAGATCAACGTCGTGTGGGCGAACCGGACGGCCGCCCAACACTACACCGGCATTGGCCGCGAAGTCCGAGATGGTGTCAAACACCTTGCGTGGGGCCTTGGTCTCGCGGTCGAACTGCTCAATGCGCGCGTCGATGATTTCTATTGCGGGCACGACATAGTCAGTCGCAGCGAGCACGTCGAAAAGCGTGACGCCAGGCCCCTTTAGTTGCTTACCAAGGATGAAGGCGAGCTCCACCTCGACGCGCGGTGAAATGAAACGGTCGAACGGAATGTCGCCGCCTTGTTCAAACAACATATCGTCCATGATCGGCGCGTAGTCGGGCTCGGTGATCTGGCTGGCCTGCTGCATCGCGCGCGACGTTAATCCGATCTTGCGGCCTTTGATGGTGCGGCCATCAGCCAATTCGAACCCGACCCATTCGCGCTGGATGGCGTAGCCGTCTTCGATGGTCATGGTCGGGTGCTGCCGCGAAAAGTGGCGCAGTTGCGTGCGTGCCTTCCGCGCGTCATAAAGCTGACGGGCGAGCGCGGTGATGGTGGTTGAGGGCAGCATACGGTCAGTTCTTTTGGAAGAGTGAGTGGAGGTTTCCGATCTTGGCGTCGAAGACCTCGGGGCCTTCGTCGATCTGCAGCGTCACGCCGACGCGGCGCCTCGCCAAGACGGGCGCAAAATGGGCCCGGGTCGCATCCGCTAGGGCGTGACCGGCATTCTTCTTGGCAATTTCGCTGCGGCCGCGGCCCAAACGCAGATTCAGGTAGGCGAAAGCGTGGTCGCCCGAGCCATCGGTCACCGCATAGTGCGCAGCCGGGTAGGCGAACACCCGCACACCGCCGGTGGGGAAGACCTGATTTTCGTCCTCGTCCTTTACGGAGAGCATGGAGTCGGCAAGCGTGCGGCATAGCGCCGTCATGTCGGACTCGCGCTCCAGATTGGCGGTGTAGAGAATGACTAGATGCGGCATCAGACTACCTCCATCACGCCAACGGTACAGGTCACCGCAAAAATAGGAATCGGCTGGAAGTGCCGGATCGTGCCCAGTCCGCGCGCCGCCGCCGCCAGGCTGATGAAGGTGCGGATCTCGAAGCCGCCCTGCCCTGCATCGCGATAAATATCGACGTCGGTGTAGTCCAGCATCGACGCCTTGTCGTTGCGCGCCCAGCGGTCCATGAACTCTCGATCCCAAGCTTCGTTGATTTTGCCCGAGTCGGGCGTGGCTGGCCAGTGGCTGATGCCGCCAGTGGCCACGATGGCGACGCGCTCAGGCACGCTATCGGCCGCACGGCGCAAGGCTTCACCAAAGGCCCAGGCCCGATGCAAAGGGGTTAGCGGTGGGCCCTGGCAGTTGATGTTGACCGGAATGATGTCGAGGTCGTATTTAGGCGTTAAAAAGTGTGTGGGCACCATCAGCCCGTGGTCGAACTTCCATTCTTCGGCGAAGGCCACATCGACGCTCTGCATCACTTCGGTGATCAGGCGCTCGCTCAGGCCCGGATTGCCGGGAATACGCGTCTTTGCAATGCCCAGCCAGGCGGGGTCCTCGATTGGCCCCTCGTAGGAGTCGCCCATGCCCATCGCATAAGCAGGCATGTTGTTCATGAAGAAGTTACCGAAGTGCTCCGCGCCCACCATAACCAGGGCATCCGGTTGGGTCGCGCGCATTTCCTCGCCCATGGCGCGAAATGCCGCGTGGAAGGGGTCACGCAGCGACGGATCGGCCTGACCAGCACGGCCGGTAATACCCGGGGCGTGGCTGCATACGCCTGCGAAGACGAGACTCATAGGATCGCTACCTTTTTCATAGACCCCGCCGGGCCGCCCCAAGGCGGATGCGCCCCTTTGGGTGGCAGAGAACAAAGTGAGCGTCGGGGTTTCATATTCCCGCCACCTTTTCATCCATCCGGGTTGTCATCGTGTACACACCGGCGCGTACCTGCCCATGCCGTGCCACGCCGTCGCGCATGGCCTGGATGTAGTCCGGCCAGGGCATGCCAAGGTAGGCGGCGAAGTGCATCAGCAATTGGCCATTGGCACCCAACACGTAGATCAGGCCGATGTCGCCAGATTCGATGGCTCGGCGCTCCTGCGCGTCAAGCGGGTACTCAGCCAGGAGTTCCGCCTGTTCGGTCCGGTAGCGCTGCTGCGTACGTGGTTCGCGGTTCAGGTGGTACAGGAACTTCTGCATTCCGTAGAGCGACATGCTCAGCCCCCCCAGCGCGGAATATGATGCGAGCCCATGGACACCGCCACGTTCTTGGGCTCCAGGAATACTTCGTAGCTCCAGGTGCCGCCTTCGCGCCCCGTACCCGATGCCTTGGTGCCGCCAAAGGGTTGTCGCAAATCGCGCACGTTTTGGCTGTTGACGAAACACATGCCTGCTTCAATGGCAGCCGCCACGCGGTGGGCTCGGCCAAGGTTTTCGGTCCACACATAGCTGGACAAACCATACTGGATGTCGTTCGCCTGCGCGATGGCGTCTGCCTCGTCAGTGAACGGGATCAGGCATGCGACCGGACCGAAAATTTCCTCCTGTGCGATGCGCATGCGGTTGTCGACGTCGGCAAACACGGTAGGCATGACGAAGTTGCCCTTGGCCAGAGCTCCCGGCAAGTTCGGCGCGTCGAGGCCGCCACACAACAGAGTAGCACCCTCCTTCCTTCCCAACTCGATGTAGCTGCGCACCTTGGCCAGATGGCCCTGGCTGATCATGGGTCCGATGGTGGTTTTCTCATCCATTGGGTCGCCCACCACAATACGCAGAGCCCGCGCAGCAAATTTGGCGGCGAAATCGGCGTAGATACTCTTTTGTACCAGGATCCGGCTGCCGGCGGTGCAGCGCTCACCGTTGTTACTAAAGATCATGAACAAAGCGGCGTCCAGAGCGCGATCGAGGTCGGCGTCATCGAAAACCACGAACGGGCTCTTACCACCCAACTCCATGCTGAACTTCTTCAGGCCCGCGCTCTGCACGATGCGGTTGCCAGTGACAGTGGATCCGGTGAACGAGATCGCACGCACATCGGGGTGGCGGCACAACGGCTCGCCAGCCTCCTTACCGAGGCCATGCAGCACATTCAGCACGCCAGGTGGAATACCCGCTTCGAGCGCCAACTGACCCAGGCGCGCGGCGGTCAGCGGCGAGAGCTCGCTCATCTTCAACACCACGGTGTTGCCGAAAGCCAGCGCCGGCGCGACTTTCCAGGTGGCTGTCATGAAGGGGACGTTCCACGGAGAAACCAAAGCGCATACGCCCACCGGGTGGAACAGCGTGTAGTTCAGGTGCGTGGGCGTAGGGTAGGTGTGACCATCGACCCGCGTACACATTTCCGCAAAGTAGTTGAAATTATCGGCCGCACGCGGAATCAATTGCTTGCCGGTTTGCGCAATCACCTGGCCGGTATCCATCGTCTCGGTACGCGCGATTTCAGGCACCTCACCTGCGATCAAGTCACCGAGCTTTCGCATGAGTCTGGCCCGCTCAGTGGCGGCAAGGCCAGCCCACTTGGGGAACGCAGCCTTGGCGGCGGCCACCGCGCCATTGACTTCGCCATCGCCACCCGAAGCGACTTCCGCCAACACTTCTTGCGTGGCCGGGTTCAGGGTTTCAAAGTATGTCTTGCTTTCGACAGGCTTGCCGTCTATCAGGTGTTGGATGCGCATAGTGTTCTCTTGTTCTTGTTTGACGGCTATCGATTGAAAACAGCATCGCCAGCAATGGTATTGACGAGCCGTCCGATGCCGTCGATCTCG
>OBEQ010903807.1_pt1 | contig 12134 bp, 8 predicted proteins | sample 1670901 | NCBI WGS metagenome assembly OBEQ01 (sample SAMEA104232315, study PRJEB22302) | groundwater metagenome | biome: forest; feature: aquifer; material: groundwater | place: USA | collected 2011-08-07 | depth 5.4 m | reverse complement strand
GCTATTGAGTTTCCTACGCAAACTACCGCTCCTCGTTTGTAAATATCTACCGGCTCGTCGCTATTGATTTTGCTGCGCAAACTCCCCGCTCCTCGCTTTCATAGAAGTGGACGCATCCACTTCCTCCTTGGTTGCGGCGAAGACGAGGAGCACTCCGGCGCTGCTTCATCTGTGTTCTGCTCTTCGCCTTCAAATAACTTCCGCTCACCGCATTTGGTTTGCATCGTAAGCGCGAGAGCCTTCATTTTTTTTGGGATTTTTTTCGTTGGTGGAGTAATTCGAAATCGGGGGGTGCGAGGCCGGTTTTCCTGGTGCTTTCGTGGGGGATTTGCGAAGTTACGCTTGAAAACCCGTACGTATCAGGCGATCCGTAATCCGGCTCCAATCCATGGACCGGGAATCCGTAAACGGCTTCGAGGACAACCCTATTTTTATTCCGGGTAGGGGGAAAAAACCCTATTTGCTTAACCTTGGAGTGATATATGAGCCATCGGATAGAAAGAATCCATCGCCAGCCGCATGCCGAACACCTTCCGTACGATCCTTATGCGGGTGAAGACGACACGCATGTATTCGAGGATGGCGTGAACCCGTTCACCGATTGTCAAAACGGACCTAAAAATGGACCTGAAAACGGGGATCCGAATTCTCCGAACGTTCCCAAGTGAAAAAGCGGGGCCGCTCCGCTTGAGGGGGCCCCGCAAGGCCGATTCAGAAATGCTTTAGCGGCGACTTTCCGATGGCGAACACGTTGAAACCGAGCTTGAACAAGGCGCGGTGATCGAGGATGTTGCGGCCGTCGAACAGGAAGGCGGGCTGGGACATGGACTTGAGGATGCGTTCGTAGTCCAGTTCCTTGTACTGCTTCCATTCCGTCATCACGGCGATGGCGTGGGCGCCTTGGGCGGCTTTATACGGATCGGGTTCGAAGGTGACGCCGGTCTTGACATGCTTCAGATCGTCCTTGGCATGGTCGAGGGCCTTGGGATCCGTGATGATGACTTCCGCGCGTTCCTCCAGCAGGCCCTTGGTGATGGCCAGGGCCGGGGATTCGCGGGTGTCTCCGGTGTTCGCCTTGAAGGCGAAGCCGAACAGGGCGATGCGCTTTCCCGCGACCGTGTTGAACATGCTGCCGAGCATGTTCTGGATGAAACGCTTCTGCTGCCATTGATTGATCTTGACCACGGATTCCCAGTACTCGGCCACCTCGTGCAGGCCGTAACCGTGGCAGATGTAGACCAGGTTCAGGATGTCCTTCTGGAAGCAGGATCCGCCGAAGCCTACGCTGGCCTTGAGGAAGCGGGGTCCGATGCGGGAGTCCGTGCCGATGGCGTAGGCGACTTCGTCCACGTCAGCCTCGGTCTTTTCGCACAACGCCGAGATGGAGTTGATGGACGAGATGCGCTGGGCAAGAAATGCGTTGGCCGTGAGTTTGGAGAGCTCGGCGCTCCAAACGTTCGATTCGATGATGTTCGCCTTGGCCACCCAGTTGGCGTAGATCTCGACGACTTCGCGGCGGGCCTTGATGCCCTCGGGAGTCTCGCGGGATCCGATGAGGACGCGGTCCGGCTTTTCCAGATCCGTCATGGCGCTGCCTTCGGCCAGGAATTCCGGATTGGAAAGCACTTCGAAATGGATGCCCTTGGCGTTGGCGTTCAGGATCCGTTCCATGGCCTCGGCGGTGCGCACGGGGAGCGTGGATTTTTCGATGATGATCTTGTTGGTGTCGGAGTTGGCCAGAATCTGGCGCGCGGTCTTCTCCCAATACTGTAGATCCGCGGCCATGCCGGCGCCCTGCCCGAAGGTCTTGGTAGGCGTATTCACGGAGACGAAGATGATGTCGGCTTCGCGGATGCCTTTGTCCGTCTCGGTCGAGAAGAACAGGTTGCGGCCGCGGGTCTTGGCGACCAATTCGTCCAGGCCGGGTTCATAAATCGGGCAGGTACCGCTGTTCCAGGCATCGATGCGGGCCTGGTTGATATCGACGACCGTGACCTTGTATTGCGGGCACTTGTGGGCGATCATGCTCATGGTGGGGCCGCCCACATAACCTGCGCCGATACAGAGGATGTTCTTTTCGAATTTCATCGATGCTCCATGAATGAATCGGGTTCCAGGGGCGCGTCTGCCCCGGCCCGGAAGGATTCAAGAAATACCTTTAAATCCGCGGAAATTCAAGCTTGCGCCCCGGCCCTTCAAGCCGGAAAAACCAGGCTGGCTCCCGGGTTCGCCGGTTCCTGACGGAAGGATCGCACCCTGTTTTTCCAGCGGGTTTCCAGGTTCAGCCGCAGCATGCCTTTGATCGAGTCCTTGGTCCCGGAACTTTTCCCATGGATGATGCGGATACATGCGCCGGGGCGGTTACGCCAACGCGCCAAGGCCTGTTCCACCAGGACCATGGCTTCATCGATGGCGAGGCCGTGCAAATCGATCTCCTCGTCCACCTGCGCCTGAAGTCTGAAGGGCGCTTTGGAAACCGGCGAAGGCGGCGTGGCCGGAGCGTTCCGCTTCTTTCCCTTATGGCCCATCGTCCGGCCTTCCTGCGATCCGGGGAAGCAGTCCGGTTACGGTGGCGTAGAAAGGATGTGCCGGGTTCCAGTTTTCCGAACCCTCCCGGCTGCCGTATTTGGTTCCGGAATTCTGCAGTCCCAATTTGCGGGCGAGGCTGCGCAAGGCGCGGACGACGGGTTGGCGTTTCTCCACTTGGGCCGCGCTGTCCCAACTGGCGCGGATCTCCCCGCGCAGGTATTCCGGAAAATGCACGCGCTCCCCGGATTTCCGCAGGTACATGATGTCGCCCAGCATCCGGTAACGCGGATCCGGCGAACTGCTCAAGGCCAATTGCGTGAGGATCTCCGCATCCATCTCGCGGGTGAAACCCTTGGCGTGGGCGGTCTCGTGGCAGATGCCGATCAGGCGCCAGTAGCGCGGCGCCGGATGATCCTCCGGATGGATCATGGCCATTTCCCCGAAGAACGGATCATGGAACGCGGGCCCGCCGTAACTGAGGCCGAGCACCGTGGTCAAGGGTCCCATGGGTTTCATCTTGCCGACGGTGCGGCCCGGAGGGAGATGCAGGGAGGCGAGCACGCCGTCCAGGGCGAGATCGCAACCATGCAGGATCTCCTCTTCGCCCAGGGATTGGTAATAGTCGGGGGAGAACTCCAACAACAGGCGGTTTTCGCGCAAGGCGATCTCGCGGCGGAAGTCGGGGTAGGGGAGTGGGGCCGAGGGGAATTGCCGGGCCAAGGGCAACCGCCAAGCCGTGGGCGCGAGGCTCAGGGGAAACGCGCCCTGGCCCATCGCCATGAAAATCAGCAGCAGGACTCCCGAAACCAACGTCGGGAAGAGCACCGGTCTCCGCTTGAGCGCGCGCCAGCGGCCCAGCAAGGCTGCGGCGATCAGCAGAACGGCACATGCGGATCCGATCCACACCATGGTTTCGACCAGGGAGAACCCAACCCGGTCCACAAGCACGCCCTTGAGCCGCGAGAGCGGGAGTCCCAAAATGCGCCAGTACACGGGAAAGAGTCGATCCACGGCCAGAAAGTAGCAAAGTGGCGGGGCGCGGCCTCAAATGGCGGCTGGAGGGCCGCGTGCTTGCGGCAAAAGGACAAAAAGGTAAATGCAAGCTGGTTGCATTTGGCGGGGGAGGAGATTATCTTTGCCCCATGTCCGCATCCGTTCTATCCCTGGGATTGCTCATCAGCGGCGGCGCCGGCTTTTCCCTTGGCGCCAAGCCGGAACTTCTGCTCAGGCTGCTGCGCCCTCCCAATGGCAAGGATGCTTCCGGTACCTCCGAGGTTTCCGTTAAAGGGGCCGATGCCCGGGACGTCATCGATTTCCTCTATCCCCTGGCAGTCGCCTTCTTCGCCGGTTTCGTCTTTTCCACTTTGGTGCCGGACGCCCTTACCCATTCCCGTGGATCCTTGCTTGCCTTCGCCGCCGGGGCCGCCGTGATGGGTCTGCTCTCCAAATTCGTGTTCAAGCGGGATCCCTGTTGCGAAGTAGGCCATGATCACCGCGGCTTCGGGGCCATGTCCATGGTGGCGATGGCGGTCTGCTCCCTCAACGACGGCATTCTCATCGGCCTGCTCGATCCGGTGTGGTTCTCCGGACTCAATATCGGCATGCTCATCCATAAAATCACTTCGTCCTTCGCGATCGCCCAGGTGCTCAAGCAGACGCGCTTCCGCGGCTGGAGCCTGGCCCTTTTCGGCGCCGCCTACACCTTGATCAGCCCGGCCTCCTTCCTGTTCGCCCGCGGCCCGCTGGCGCGCAATCTGCCGGACGTCGAATGGGTGTTGGCCTTCAGCGCCGGTCTGCTCGCCTACGTGACCCTGACGAGCCTGGTGCCCCATGCCCGTTCCATCATCAAGCGCCGCCCGCGCACGGCCTACGGCTTCGTCTTCGCCTTTCTGGTTTCCATCACCCTCGGCTTCTGGCATACCGCCCTGCACAAGCGTATGGACAAGGCCGGGAGCGCGAAACCGGCCACCGCCTCCGATCTGGCCGGATCTGCGGGAACCGGCCCATCCGAATTCCCGGCGGCGCCTCCATGAAGCGCGCCGACGTTCCCGATCCCGCCGCGCCTTACCTGGAACTGCTGCGCCAGGGTAAGGTCAAGGTTACCCCCAACCGCCGCAAGGTGATCGGGCGTTTCCTGGAAGCGGACACGCCCTGGACCCTGCAAAGCCTGCACCGCAGCTTGAGCCAGGGTGAAGATTGCGATCTCAGCTCCATCTACCGCACCCTCTCCGCCCTGCGCGGCGCAGGCCTTCTGGAAGAGTTCCGCCTGCCGGGAGAGAAGCAGACCTTCTACTCGCTCATCCACCGTCACGCAACCCCGCGCGCCCACGGCCGCGCTCCGGGATCCAAAACGCGTGCAACCACGCAGGCCCACGCGGATCACCACCACCATCATATCGTCTGCCAGGATTGCGGCAAGGTCTCGCACCTCGACATCTGCCTGCCGGCGGGAGTCATGGGACGGATCGAGGATGCGTCCGGATTCCGCATCACCGAGCATCATCTTGAGTTCAAGGGAGTATGCGGGAACTGTAGGTAGGCTCGTCGTTATGGAGTTCGCGAAGCGAACTCCACGCTTCCTCACATTCATGAGGAAGCCGGCTCGTCGTTCCTCCTCGCGTTTACGTGCCTTCGGTTCAATTTGAAATTCTCTCTGGGCGCGTCCAAACTCATCGCTCGTCGCTTTAATTTAACCGATAGGCTCACCGCTTCTGAGTTTGCCTCGCAAACTCAACGGCATTCGAGTAGCTCCTTGGTTGCATTATGGTTCGGCTACCACATTTAAGAGATTCGGCGCAGCCGAATCTCTTAAATGAATTCGGCGCACAGCGCCGGATTCATCATGACCAGCCGAGGTTTTTCAATCCGTCTTCAAGATATGGGATATAGTCCTCGATACCCTCTTCCAGGGTTCGGATGGGCGCCATGTATCCTATCGCGCGGATCTTGGAGAGTTCCGCCTTGGTGTGGTACTGGTATTTGTCCCGGACGGCTTCCGGCATGGGGATGAAGTCCACCTTGGGTTCGCGGCCCAGGGAGCGGAAAAGGGCCGATGCCAGATCCATCCAACTGCGCGCCTGGCCCGTGCCTACGTTGTAGACTCCTCCCGGCTTAGAAGCGTCCAGGAAGAACAGCGTCATGTCTACCGCGTCCTTCACGTAAAGGAAGTCCCGCAGTTGCTGGCCGTCCCGGTAATCGGGCCGATGGGATTTGAAAAGCTTAACGCGGCCGGTGTCCCGGATCTGTTCGAAGGCCTTCACCGCCAGGCTGCGCATGTCTTCCTTATGGTATTCGTTGGGGCCGAAGACGTTGAAATACTTCAGTCCCACCAGGCGATCGAAATGCCCGCGCCGGAGGTTCCACAGATCGAACATGTGTTTGGAGTATCCGTAGGGATTGAGCGGGCGCAGGGAGGACAGGAGAGCATGATCGTCCCGGTAGCTTTGCTTGCCGTCCCCGTAGGTGGCCGCGGAGGAGGCGTAGATAAAGCGGATGGAGCGGCGCAGGCACCATTCCGCCAAGGTCTTGCTGTAGCCGAAATTGTTGCGCGCCAGAAAGGCCGCGTCGGTTTCCGTGGTGGAGGAGCAGGCGCCCATGTGCAGCACGGCTTGGATTTCCACGTCTTCCATCTTGCCTCCCGCGACCGCGGCGAGGAAATCGTCCTTGTCCAGATAATCATGGTAGGACAGGGGGACCAGGTTCCGCCATTTGGAGGACTTCCCCAGTTCATCCACCAGCAGCAGCTGGTTATGCCCGTCCTGGTTGAGGCGCCAAGCCAACGCGCTGCCGATGAAGCCCGCGGCTCCGGTGATGATGATGAGGGGTTTGGTCTTCGCCATGTTGATTTCGCCGTGCGACCAACCGGTTCGCCTGCCATAGTATTGTTATTTTCCCACCCGATTAACAAGGGGCGAGGACGGTATGACCCAAAAGGCCATGCAGGCAAAGCAGGAAAAAGCGCGGGCTATCGGGGAGCTGCTGGAAAAGCTCTATCCGGACCCGCCCATTCCCTTGGACCATACCAATCCCTTCACCATGTGCATCGCGGTGCTGCTTTCCGCCCAGGCCACGGACAAATCCGTGAACCTGGTGACTCCGGCCCTGTTCAAGCTGGCGGACAATCCCGCGGACATGGTCAAGCTCTCCCCGGAAAAAATCCTGTCGTTGATCAAGACCGTGGGCCTGGCCCCGACCAAGAGCCGCAATGTCTGGAACCTTTCCCGCATCCTGATGGAAAAGCACGGCGGCCGGCTGCCGGAGACGATGGAAGAATTGGAAACCTTGCCGGGCGTGGGCCACAAGACCGCGTCCGTGGTGATGTGCCAGTCGTTCGGGGTGCCGGCTTTCGCCGTGGACACCCATATCCACCGCTTGGCGGAGCGATGGGGCCTTTCCAGCGGCAAGAGCGTGGAACGCACGGAGGAGGATTTGAAATCCCTCTATCCACGCGAACGATGGACCAAACTGCATCTGCAGATGATTTATTATGGCCGGGAATATTGCTCCGCGCGGAACCATGATCTTGACAGTTGCGAGATATGCCGCCGGTTCGGATCCGCGGCCGTCCGGAAACGCCCGTTGAAAGTCGGTTTGAAAAGCGCGACGAAAGTCGCACCGGGAAAGTCCTCCCGCTTCCAGGTGAAGTCCAAAAAATCCTAAAATTCGCCCTTCCCACTTTCGGGTTTCCGGTCTCCCCATCATCCGTATCGTTTATTTCGCTCCATACCAGCCGTTAGATTGCAAAATTCCGGGAATTTAGGCATTTTTGCATGCATTCCCCGGGGTGGGAAATAGTATCGGAGACAATCCTTTTGCCGCTAAAAAGTTTAAAGCATCTTGCGGCCATCGCGTGTGTGGTCGCCACGCAATTCCTTCCCGCCTTCGCGCAATATCCGAAAAAGATTAATGGTCCGAATGACCTGGCCAAAGCCGCCACGGATCTCCTGAATACCCCCGACCGGGGTTACCACATCATCAACTTCGCGTATTACGGGAATGTCGGATCCTTCAAGCTGGATTCTCCCACGGATAGGGTGGAGTCACTGACGTTCCAGCGCTCCTCGGTCGACTCCGATGGGGTCATCAAGGTCGACAACACCTTCCTCGATATCAAGAACATGCCGGGCAAGATCATCCTCAAAGGCCTGGCATTCCAACTGACCACCCCGAAGTCCGTGCTTATTTCCGGATTGGATCCGGCGAAGGTGAACGGAAGCCTGCTCATCGACTCCTGCTTCATCTATGCGGACTCGTTGGACAACTCCTTCCTGACTTGGTGGGGAGCCAACGGTAGCGCAATCGAAATCCGCAACAGCTACTTCGTGGTGAAAGGCGGAAAGGCCGGCAGCACCAAGATGCTGCTGACAGCGCCCAATGTCAGTTTCACCAACAACCTCCTCAATTTCTCCGGATCCGTTTCCGCCACCAGCATCACGAAGAAATTCGAATCCCGCTCCAACACGGTGAACAAGACCCAGTTCGAATTGTTGGGTAAGCTCGACGCAGGCGCCTTGCCCGCCATGGATTTTTCGCAAAACCTTTTCGTTCATCACGGCGCCGTGGACGCCTTCGGCGGGACGGCCTTTTTCGCCCTCAACTTCAGCAACTTCAACGACCTCAAGGTCGTGGTGCAATTCAACAAGCTGTACAAGACCTGGAACGGCTTCGATTTTCCCGCCGGCGCGCGCTTCTCAGCGAATTCCAGCAATATCCTGATCGATACCCTGGCGGGAAAGCCTTCATCTGAATTGTGGAATTGGTACACTGAATCGCTGGATTCCAATAAAACCGGGCTTCTCAGCGGGGATGGAAAACTTGTGCGCTACAACGTCCTTCCGGGAGACACTTCGTATTCCTGGTCCCTCGGGCGTGGTGAAATCAGAATGGATTGCCAACCTGCGATTTTTCCGCGGCAGATCCGGATCGATACCACGGATATCGAGGCCGTTTCCAACAAGGACTCGGCGGGCCAACGGCGCGTCTTTCCGTCCATTGGCGTGCTGCAGTTCGGGGCGTTCCGGACCAACCGTATCATCATGGGCTTGGCTGCATCTTTCGGCAAACCGACGCTGCTCGCCAACGATTCCTTGGATAAGGGGAATTTCACGGCCCAGATAGGGTCCGGCACGGTCAACGCAAATCCCAGCGTGTATGAAAACACCATGCCCGCCGCGCGGAAATTCGTACTCGTCAATACCGGCAACACCCCGGTCGGGAACGCCATCCGCCCTGCGATTCCGGACCTGAACGCACAGGACAAGCTTCTTTTCACGCGCGTGGACTCCGCTGGTTATACCACTTTGCTTTCTCCTGCAGCCCAGAACCTTCCGAAGGATCTCCGCTCCTTGAGGTCGAACTGGAAGATCACAACCACCGCTGTCGTCAATTCCACGGTAGTGATCGGAGCACAGGAGAACGATTCGCCTTATTCCTCGGACAAGGTGTACTGGCTCTTTAAGAATCCCGACACCCTGATCCAGGCGGTGAAGTCGCCGACCGGTCCGGATTCCCTCAAGTACGTTGCGACCGTCAAATACAATTCCGCCAAAGGCAGTCTGGAAGCCTACCTGGTCGAAAAGCTCAGCGTCCCCCGGGGCGGCATCGTCATTCCCGTTTCGGATGGTTCGGTGAAAGCGGTTTCCACGGCCGGATTCCAGTTGACGATCGACAGCAGTTACGTCGTCGATACGGTAGCATACGGAATACCCACCAAGGGATACTCGTTCACCTGGCCCCTGAAGGCTGTGCTCGACTCGGTTACGCTGGTCCTTAAGCCCAGGCCGGATCAGGATCTCTTCGTCAAGCTGGGCGGGGGCGCGCCGGTGCTGGTGGGGGCGGTACGGGATACCAACGGCAACTTCACCACGCAAATCTCCGAGGTCAACAAGGGGAAGGTTTTCTTCATGGCGATTGAATATAACGTGGTGAAGGACACGCCCTATTTGAAAGTTTTCCCGGACACCGTACAGCTCTCGGGGTTCACATCTTCCACTTCAGGCAAACTGCTGTACGAGCCGCTGAGCGACGCGTTAAAGGAAAGCCTAAACGGGGTCGTCAAGGATTACCGTTTCCTGGGCGGAAAGCAGATGAAAGCCATTTCTCTCGCGACGATCAATGCCAAGGCGCCCTACGACATGCAGTTCGCCACCAAAGGGACTCAGAACGCCTCCAAGGTGGAGGCCTACACTTACGACGGCCAGGCATGGTCGCCCACTCCGTTGACGGGCACTTATACAGGAGGCAAATTCAACGTTCTCCAGGTTCCCGCCAGCACCAGGGCTATCGCCGTGATAGAACGCCTCCAGGCGGCGGAAACCTATGTGAAGGTTGAGACTAAAGTGGTCGGCAATATCCTGACCGTCGCGTCCAGCTACATCAATGATTCCATCCAGAACATCACCGGGTATTGCGTGGAACTTAAATGGGTGAACTCCGTCGGCACTGTCGAGCCGGAGGGCTGTGCGGTGACGGACAAGATGGTAATCAACCAGCCGATCACCAAAACCCTGGTTCCGAACGCTGGCTACCAAATCCGTATCCAATATTTCATCGGGGAGGAAAAGATCAACGGACGGCAGTTCGAAATCCTTCCGGGAATTTCCCTGAGCGTCAATTACGCGGCCGAGGCGGCGGACGTGGCCGTCAAGGCCAAGGGCCGATGGAACCTAATCGGTTTTCCCGTCGGCGGACAATTCAGCAAGATCATGGTCAACCAGCATGATGCCATACCGGATACGGTCAAGGATTCGACTGCTGTGATGCGCATCAAAAAGGGGCCGGGACCCGCCGTCTTCCAGACCATCACCAACCTGGACTCCATCCAGGTGAAGCGGGGGGAGGCCTATCTGCTGGCTTCGGCGCATACGTTCAAGACCGTAGTGACGGCCGCCGATACGCTTTCCATCAAGCCGGACACTTTGGCCCTGGACACGGGCTGGAATTTCATCGCCAACCCTTTTCCCATCGACATGGTGGTCGGGAAGATCCGGACCACCCTCAACCGGCCGCTGACCTTCTGGCGCCTGGACCGATCGGGACCCGTGGGGAAGGGGACCTACACCTGGACCCGGGAAAGCACCTTGCGCCCGTTCTTAGGGTATGCCTTCCATGCCAAGCCCGGCGAATTGCTGGCATTCGATCCCTTTGCAGATACGCTCCCCGGGCTCAATACCCTTCCCGCCAAAGTTTCCGCTGCCGGCGCCGTGGTCGCCGAACTGGAAGTCCGCCTGGAATCCCCCTGGGGCGCTTCGGCCATGACGATATCCTCCCTACGCGGCGCGGAAAGCGTCCCGTTCCTGGGAACTCCAGGTTCCGGCCCGCAGCTCCGCCTGGGAGGCGGGAGCGGCTATATGATCAAGGCCGTCGCCAACGCGGCCAATATCGATGAGCCCGTGGAAATCCGCTCTCCGGCCAACGGCAGCGCCTCTTTCACCTTGAGCCGCCCCTTCCAGGCCGGCACGGCCATGCGCCTGATCGATCTCCGCTCCGGGGCTGTTTACGACGAAGCCGGTGCGAAGTCCATGGCGGTTTCGGAAGGCAGCCAGGCGTTCCGGCTCCTGGCTGGCGATCCCGCCTTTGTAGAAGCGCGCACCCAGGCTTTCCTCTCGGCGGCCCCGGCGGAAATCAACCTGTCGCAGAATTATCCGAATCCTTTCCGCGGACGGACCAACGTGGAATTGCGCTGGCCGGCCTGGCAGGGCGGCGCCCGCACGGCATCCCTGGACGTCATCGACATGCAAGGCCGCTTCTTCAAGCACGTCGACCTCGGGGAGGTCCGCGTCGGCAGGCAGGTCCTGACCCTCGACGCTTCGACTTGGAGCCCCGGAATGTATCTGTACCGTCTCACCGTGGTTACCCGGGATCGCAGTATCCATCTCCAGAAAAGGATGTTGGTGTCGCCATGAACCTGATCCGCAAACCGAACAGTTCAGTTCCTCGCGAAGCCACCGCCCCCGCGGGCTCTGCCGCCATCACCACCCTCGCCGCCATTGCCGCTGCAGCCTTATTGGCGACGGCCATCCCCTCCCGTGCCGCCAATTGCCTGGAGAACCGGGATTTCTACCAGAGTCTGCCCACCGTCATCGGCAAAGAGGATCAGGTCGGCAAGTTCCCCTTCGCCCTCAATTGCGATACCGTGTTCGTCCGCAAGGGAGTGACCACGGTGGTCAATCCCGGCACCATGCTCTATTTTGCCCGTCCCACGCTCAACAGCGTGATCAAGGTGGAAGGCACGTTGATCATCAAAGGTACCAAGAATTCCTACGTGAGCCTGAGCGGATCCCTCGATACGGCCCGCACGGGATTCGAACCGGGCAAGCGCACCTGGGGCGGCATCGAAGTGGCCGAAGGCGGCAAACTGGAGATAGAATACGCCGGCGTCATGCGCGCGCCCACGCCCATCACCGCTTTTTCCTTCCAGGTCAAAATCGTGAACAGCTGGTTCAAAGGCAGCTCGGGCATGATCCTTCCCGATGGCAGCTTGTTCGCCATGGAACAGAGCTGGCATGCCATCAACAACCTGGACTTGTCCAAGGGGAACACCGATCGCAATGCCGCCGAGAGCGCCCGACCCTCGGACGCCATCAGCGAAAAGGAAAAGTCCGCGC
>OBEQ012481660.1_pt1 | contig 12135 bp, 9 predicted proteins | sample 1670901 | NCBI WGS metagenome assembly OBEQ01 (sample SAMEA104232315, study PRJEB22302) | groundwater metagenome | biome: forest; feature: aquifer; material: groundwater | place: USA | collected 2011-08-07 | depth 5.4 m | reverse complement strand
CCATTCTCGACGGCTCGCCGGTTATTGCCGCTGTATCTTCCGGCGGTGCTGCACCGGTGTTAGCCAGACTGCTCAGGGCTAAAATAGAAGCCGCAATTCCTCCAGCCTACGGTCAACTTGCCGACTTAGCCGATAGGTTCAGGGATAAAGTCAAGCAGCATATCAAGCAGCCAGCCCAACGCAGGATTTTCTGGGAAAACATCTTGCTGGGTTCTGTCGCTGAACTGGTCTTCTCCGGCAATCATCAGGAAGCCGAACAGCAATTAAAGCAAACCCTGCTAAGACAAGAACAAGACACTAATCCCGGTGAAGTCTATCTGGTCGGCGCAGGCCCAGGCGCGCCTGATCTGTTGACTTTCCGTGCGCTACGTTTGATGCAACAGGCCGATGTGGTCGTTTATGACCGGCTGGTTTCGCCGGAAATTCTCGATTTGGCGCGCCGCGATGCAGAAAAGATTTATGTCGGCAAACAGCGGCAATATCATGCGCTACCGCAAGAATCCATCAATACCCTATTGGCTGACCTGGCTAAAGCCGGAAAACGGGTGGTGCGCTTAAAAGGCGGCGATCCGTTCATATTCGGCCGCGGCGGCGAAGAAATCGAAACCTTAATGCAGCAAGGCATTAACTTCCAAGTGGTTCCCGGCATTACCGCGGCTTCCGGCTGTGCAACCTATGCCGGCATCCCGTTAACCCATCGGGACCACGCGCAATCCTGCACTTTTGTCACCGGACACCTAAAGGATAATTCCGTCAATTTGAACTGGACCCAACTTGCAGCGCCCAATCAAACCATCGTCATCTATATGGGGCTGGCCGGCCTGGAAAAAATTTGCCAGTCTCTCATGGAACACGGCAGCTCCAAAGATTTACCTATCGCCATTGTGCAACAAGGCACCACCTCCAACCAGCGGGTGATTACCGGCACTTTAGAAACGTTGCCGGGCAAGGTCGCCAGCCAGGATATCAAGCCGCCCACTCTAATCATTATCGGCACCGTAGTAACGCTGCATGACAAGCTGAGTTGGTTTCATACCCGTCAACTTGACTAGCTATGTTATATCACGCTACTGATCGAACGATTCAGTTAGCATTCATAGCCATTGTTAACAATATTGCTCAGTAAAAATAGATAAATAAATAAATAAAAACAATTGAATTTTATCGTCAAATTCCCTATGCTTTACCGGTTTAACTTTTAATCGAACTGTTATTTTCTTCAAAAATAAACAACAGTTCTTTTTTTACTACCAAGAGGAGAGATCAACATGAAAAAAACATTAGGTACATTAGCAGGTATCGCTTTACTCGCTTTAAGCGGCCAAGTATTTGCTGACGAAGCCAGCGATGTGGGCAAGAAAATTTATGAACGCGCTTTCGGTCGCGGTTGCGGCACTTGTCACGATATCGCTTCAAACCCACAGTTATCTGCTTTAATTAAAGCCGGGCAATTGGACAGAGCGAAATTCGAAACCGTTCTGAAAGAAGGCAAAGGCGGCATGCCTAAAGCTATCGCTGAAATCATGAAAAACCCAGCTGTTGTTAAAGCTGGATACGGCGAAGATCAAGCGGTTGATGCTCTGTACAAATATCTGGGCGGCAACTAAAACCCGGATTGGTAGACATAAAAAAGCCGCCCCAATATATAACTGGGGCGGCTTTTTTTGTGCCTGGAAATTAATCTTTACGCAAATAACTCGTTTTGATTTCTTTATACGGCAATCGATTACGGTTTTTAATCCAGATGCCCGCAACTGCCGCCAACATTAATCCGCAAGAAGCGATGGTCAAATAGATCAGGCGCTTTAATTGGGACATTTCCTGCATTAATTGCTCATTGGAAATATCCGGCTTTCCTTTCTTGGCAGGCTCGGAATAGGAACGAAGAACCTTAAGATCGTTTTTCAAATCTTCTATCGCGCCGATAGAGCTGGCAACGGAACCTATCCGAATACTCTCTTCCAATGCGTTTAATTTACTTTCAATTGAACCGCTGACCAAGCCGACAAGCTGCCCTTTCAAAGCGTTAACTTCCGAAGACAACACAGGATTCATCTCAGCCGCATAAGTCTCGGTCGCAGTGGCTTTTTTATAACTGCTTATAAAGCTATCGGTTGGGAACAATAAAAAACCGGCTATCAAAATGACAACCATTAAGGAGCAGACTATTGTCAGCAATAACCTGTTAACTTTCATTAATTCATGATGCGAAGGTATTCTTTGCAGAACTGTAGAAGCATTACCGGGTAATGTCTCCACTACTGAATTTATCTTATTTTTATCGCTCATTAATTACTTCTCCTCGAACCAGGAACCCCATGGCAACCAACCATCCTGACCGAATAATTATTATTTTTCGTAACAAACCATGTCGGTAGTAGTGCTACCTAACTCGCGATTATACAAGTTTAATGCTCAAATTCTGCATTTTATTTAAATACGCCCCGCATACACGCCTAAGATAAAGCGGCGTAAAGTTTCTCAACTCTATGCCGCCTCCAGCATTACTTTGACCGCTTGGCGGCTATTCTCATTCTTAGCGCGTTTAACTTGATAAAGCCCTCGGCATCTTTTTGATTATATGCGCCGCCGTCATCTTCAAAAGTCGCAATACTTTCATCGAACAAGCTGTCGGTATCGGAAGCGCGTCCGACCACAATCACATTACCTTTATAAAGCTTAAGCCTGACTTTGCCGTTAACATTCGCCTGAGACGCATCAATCATGGTTTGCATCATTTTCCGCTCAGGGCTCCACCAGTAACCGTTATAGATCAAAGAAGCATAACGCGGCATCAATTCGTCTTTTAAATGCGCCACTTCCCGATCCAGCGTTAACGATTCAATTGCACGATGTGCCTTCAGCATCACGGTACCGGCCGGTGTTTCGTAACATCCGCGCGATTTCATGCCGACATAGCGATTTTCTACGATATCCAAGCGGCCGATACCGTTAGCGCCGGCAATCTTGTTCAATTGCTCCATCACTGTCGCAGGCGTACAAGGCACACCATCAATCTCAACAATATCGCCTTGACGGTAAGTCAGTTCAATATAAGTCGGTTGATCGGGTGCGGACTCAGGAGAAACCGTCCAGCGCCACATATCTTCTTCCGGTTCCGCCCAAGGATCTTCGAGAATCCGGCCTTCATAAGAAATATGCAGTAAATTGGCATCCATTGAATAAGGCGATGCTTTACCTTTTTTCATTTCCACCGGAATGTTATGTTTTTCAGCATAAGCCAGCAGCGTTTGACGGGAGGTTAAATCCCACTCCCGCCAAGGGGCGATAATCTGGATGTCGGGACGCAACGCGTAAGCGCCAAGCTCAAAACGCACTTGGTCGTTACCTTTGCCTGTTGCGCCGTGAGAAATGGCATTCGCACCGGTTTCATTGGCGATGTCAATCAGCCGCTTGGCGATTAAGGGACGGGCAATCGAAGTGCCCAGCAAATATTCGCCTTCGTAAATCGTATTGGCGCGGAACATTGGAAAGACATAATCGCGCGCAAAATCTTCACGCAAATCTTCGATGTAAATATCCTTAATGCCCATCGCCTGGGCTTTGGCTCGCGCCGGCTCCACTTCTTCGCCCTGCCCCAAATCAGCGGTAAAGGTAACGACTTCACAATCGTAAACATCCTGTAACCACTTAAGAATAACGGAAGTATCCAAACCTCCGGAATAAGCCAGCACTACTTTATTGATTTTCGACATAACGCCTATTACCCTGAGTTAAAAATGCTGCAAATTATACCGGAAAATACACGCTTCGGCAGCAACACTCTGAAAGCGGGAGACTCGATGAGAAAAAGCTTCACCACGAACGACTGCACGGATGCAGGAGCAGTTGCCGAGACACGAAGAACACGAAGTCTTTTATTTTTCTTCGTGTTCTTCGTGTCTTCGTGGTGAATTAATCTTTTCGTATATTGAGAATTAATCGTCTCATACTCTAATTAAACACATGCTATTGCACCCGCAACAGCTCTACAAACTCATCTGCCGGCACAGGTTTACTTTTCAGATAGCCTTGATAAGCATCGCAGCCTTTATCCTGCAAGAAAGCCAATTGCTCGACCGTCTCCACGCCCTCCGCCAGCACCTTGAAGCCCAGCATATGCCCCATCGCAATAATAGTAGCCGCAATTGCCATATCGTCTTGAAGATGGGGAATATCGTCGATAAAACTCTTGTCTATCTTCAATGAGTCCAGCGGAAAATGCTTGAGATAAGCCAAGGACGAATAACCGGTACCGAAATCGTCAATAGCAAAGCGCACGCCTAGTGCGCGCAAATTATTCAACAGATCCATAACCTTAGCCTGACTCTCCATCAGCCCGCTTTCGGTCATTTCCAATTCCAATCGTTCCGCAGGGAAACCGGTTTCACTCAGCACCGTAGTCACCAACGCACTAATATCGGATCGGCGGAATTGATGTGCAGATACATTGACTGCCAACGTTAACGGCGGCAATCCCTCGTTCAACCATTGCTTGCCTTGACGGCAGGTTTCGCGTAATACCCAGGCGCCAATTTCCAAAATCAGGCCGGTTTCTTCTGCGAGAGGAATAAAGTGGGCAGGCGCAATCAGCCCTTCAATCGGGTCCAGCCAGCGTACTAACGCTTCTGCACCGATAATGCGGCCGGTGACAATATCGACCTGCGGCTGATAAAAAACCCGTAATTCCTGCTGTTCAATGGCTTTACGTAATCGGGCCTCCAGCGCAATGAGTTCACGAGCAGCAAGCGTCAAGTCTCTGGAATAATAGGCAAAACAACCGCGCCCTTCGGCTTTAGCTTTGTGCAATGCCGCATCGGCATAACTTATTAATGTTTGAGGATTATCGCCGTGTTGGGGATATAAGCTGATGCCGATGCTGGCAGTAATGCATATCTCATCGCCTTGGCTTAAATGAAATGGATTATTTAAGATGCCGATAACCTCTTCAGCCACCCGCGCAGCATCTTCAGTGTGGGCAATATCTTCCAACAGCATGATAAATTCGTCGCCGCCCAGACGGGCAAGCAAGTCCACTTTACGCAATCTGGCCACCAAATCCACTTTACGCAAGCGCGTCGCTATCCTGGTAGCGACTTGTTGCAATAGCTCGTCACCGGCCAGATAGCCCAGGCTGTTATTAATCACTTTGAAGCGATCCAAATCCAACATCATCAACGCCAGTTGTTTGCCGTCACGCCGTTCCACTTCAATGCTGTGTTTCAATCGCTCCATCAGCAAACGCCGGTTGGGCAGTTTAGTCAACGAATCATAAAAAACCAGATCGTGGATAGTTTCCTCCACCTGTTTGTACTGGGAAATATCGTCAAAAGTTGCTATGTAATTAACCACGCCGCCTTCAGCATCGGTTACAGCGGTAATGGTAATCCGCTCGGGATAGACATCACCGCACTTACGCCGATTCCAAATTTCGGACTTCCAATATCCGTCACGCGCCAAGCTTTCCCACATATTTTGATAAAACTGAGCATCCTGATAACCGGACTTGAGCAATGCCGGCGTCTGGCCGATAGCTTCCTCGGCGCTGTAACCGGTGATCCGGGTAAAGGCCTGATTGACGTTGAGAATAACCTGATTGGCATCGGCGATAATCATGGCTTCCTGCGTCTCAAAGGCGATAGCGGCGGTACGAAGATCGGCTTCGGCTTGTTTGCGCCAAGTGATGTCATACAAAGCAACCAGCTGAATGCGTCCTAATGATTGCTCAATAACCGAGGCATTCGCCAACACGGTTTTAGTTGCTCCGCTATGGCACCGCACATCGAGCTCTACAGGGTTACATTGACTATCGACATGCAGCAATGTTTGCCAAGTAACCGCCATCCATTCCGGATCAGGACTGGCCTTTGCCCACCAATCGGCCAAGGTTGGGATTTCCTCCAAGGTATAACCGAAGATTTGAATAAATGCAGGATTCAGGAAAGTGATGTTGTCTTGGTCATCATTCAACAGCATCGGAACCGGGGAAGCGTCAATGATTGCGCGCAGCTTTGTTTTAATAGCTTGGTCTTCGAGGCGAGCCTTAAGTAGCGCATTAAAACCATCGTCCATTTCGTTAAAGCTGTCGCCGATCCGACAAAGTTCGTCGCGTGTCCCCGGATTAATTCGCTCAGGCCAATCATCACCGGCAAATGCGCGCACTGATCCGGCAAACGACTGGATATTGCCGACCAAGGCGTAGTAAATACCCGCCAAAAAATAATGTGCCGCCAGTAATAGCAGGAAAGCGATACCGAGACTAATATACAACTGATTTTTTACATGCTGGACGCGTGCATTAATCAATACGTTCATCTTCGGCAACAAGACTTGGTCTATTTGCCGGTAACCGTTATCAATAACCGCAGCAGGCATTGGCGAGAAGTTTTTGGGGATAGGGGTAAAATGCCCGCTGATAATATCCGACTGTACAAGATCGGCAGTCTGATGCACCGAGTTGACTATAAGACCGCCCACAATCACGACAATCAAAACGAGGTATATCGCCCCCAACACCATGAATTTCCCAGTGTAATTCAATCGATTCATCAGAGCGGCGGCAGGAGAAAATAACTTATTCATTATTCTTTATCTTTTTATGAGGCTTCTGAACATACATGAAGACAGCAAGCCATATTTATTATTAAACATGAATATTGAAGCGCATTCTTCTTGATTGGTAATCCCAATTTAGAACGAGGAATAAATATTTTTATCGCCTGCTTATATCGGAATAACAATATTCCATTCTAACTGAAATTATTAGTTGTCTCCAGCACTGACAACTCGGTCCTGGTATTAATGTTGCTAAATATTTCCGGCTCGCCACTAAAATCCGCCAACACCAAGTTCTGTTGCGCCAGCCAAATCGCCACTTTACGCTGTCCACTGGCTAGGTAGTCTTGTAGGCTATCTTGCAATGCGGTTTTTATCGCCAAAAAAACCGGATGCATTCTTACGCCATCAAAAGCAATCGCAACATCGGCATTATTCTCCGCTTGAGTTAATAACAACTTTTGCAGATGTTCGGTTTTAATCAACGGCGAATCGCAAGGCATGACTACCAAAACATCGGCATCGGCATGAATCATCGCCGTCAATACCCCAGCCAACGGGCCGTCAAAACTGTCGGTTTGGTCGCTGATAACCGGCCGGCCGAATTGCCGGTATTGCTCAATGTTCCGATTGGCATTGATAAACACACAATCCACAACGGGCGCTAGCGCGGTTATCGCGTAACTGATCATCGGGCGGCCTTTAAAATTCACCAGGCCCTTATCCTGATTATCCATGCGCAGGGCACGGCCGCCGGCAAGAATCACTCCGGCTACTTTTGTTTGACTGTTCATAATGGTAAGCTTTGATTTTTCTTGGCTAATGGTCAAAATTGTTCAACCGATAGGCTATTCTCGCAAGCCTGTTGTTTATTGCAAGCTGAGCATACTTTTTCACCTTCTGACTTATGGGAATAAAAAATCATCAATGAAAATTAAACACATACCCGCCATTTTCGGCCTTGCTTTAATTACCGTTATTTCAGGCTGCGCCACGGAGCCGGAAAAACCGGTTGAATCCGCAGAGTCGGCACCGTTTGTCAGCGACTACCCTACCCGCGACCGTGTTGAGTACGTTTTAAACTGTGTTGCCCAACACGGCGGCTTGAGCTATATCACTCAATATGCCTGCGGTTGTAAAATCGATAAAATTGCTGAAAAACTGAATTTTGCCGAATACGAGGCAGCAAAAACCTTTACTTACTTAACCAAAGGTCAAACCGGCGATGCGGCGGCGGCGATGCGCGATCCCGCGCAATCCAAGGATTTGAGAAAACGTCTTAAAGACGCAGAACAGTCTGCTGAAAAAAGCTGTTTTGTAAAATAGAACGATAATAATTAAGGGCGGTTTTGGCCGCCCTTATCCTTTAGCTAAACAATATATTGCAAGCTGATTTTGGCTGGCTTATCCAAAAGTAGATCCATTCCAGCCCCATAAATCCGCAGGGCAATTGCTAAACTCAATATAAACACGTTCCGCCGGAAGCTGTAAGTCGCTTGCTAACAATTGACTGATAGACGCCGAGAGCGACTTGGCCTGCTGGGCGCTAAGACCGATACTTTTACATTCCACAAAAGCCAATGGATCATTGCTGCCGCCAAACAGCATGTCTTTATCGCCCGTGAGTTCAACCATGACATAACGTTCTGGCTTACCGGTTTCTTTGACAAGCAGCTGTGAAAATTGACTTAATAACTTTGTTGACCGTTCCTTGTTAATTGAAATATTGGTTGTCAATTTCAAATACGGCATAAAACCCTCTCTTCTGCGTAACTAAGACTAATTAATAATGTATATTGATAAATGCTGGAGTTACCGATTTATTGTTTCATGAAATTGACTGTTTCTATGAAAAAACCATTAATATGACCCTATACGTAAACAGTCTGTTGCATAAAAACAGGCAAATCGTTTTAAAGCATCGTAGCTAAAAATGTTCATTATAAATTAGGCACATAACTAACATTCTCTAAAACACTTATATTTTTTGTCCATTTTATGCCATTTTAACCAAAAATATCTTGTGCTATGCTAGCTGACACACTTAAATATGCAACAGTCAGGAACTGCCGTTGTTTTAATCCGGATGGATTCTCCATATTGAGATGATCATGACAGAATCAGACAACATGCAATCAACCGTGCAAGAAATCATCGCGACGCTCAAAGACAAGCCCGGCGCACTTTTACCTATTCTGCATGGTATACAAAACGCTCTGGGTTATATCCCTGCTGACAGCGTCCCCTACATCGCCACAGCACTAAACCTTTCCCGCGCTGAAGTACACGGCGTCATCAGCTTTTACCACTATTTCAGGGACACGCCGCCGGGCGAACAAACCATTCATCTTTGCCGTGCGGAATCGTGCCAAGCGATGGGCGGAAGACAATTGGAAGAACATGTCAAAAGCAAACTGGGCATTGATTTTCATGAGACTACCGCAGACGGTAAGTTCTCTTTAGAGCCTGTATACTGTTTAGGCAATTGCGCCTGTTCACCGGCTATGCAAATCGGCAAGGAAATTTACGGACGCGTGTCGGCAGACAGCTTTGATGCTGCCATCAATAATACAGAGGCATCAGCATGAGTATTACTATTTATATTCCGTGCGATTCCAGCGCTGTTTCACTGGGCGCTAATCGCGTTGCTACAGCTATTGCTCAAGAAGGCGCAAAACGCGGTATTGATATTAATCTGGTCCGCAACGGTTCAAGAGGCATGTATTGGCTGGAACCGCTGGTTGAAGTGGCGACCGATAAAGGACGCGTCGCCTACGGCCCTGTTCAACCAAGTGATGTGGCCGCTTTATTCGATGCCGGCTTTACCCAAGGCGGCGCACACGCACTAGGTTTAGGCCTGACTGAAGAGCTTGACTATTTCAAAAAACAGCAACGCCTGACCTTCGCCCGCATCGGCAAAACCGATCCGCTCAGCTTGACTGATTACATTGAAAATGACGGTTATCGCGGTTTGAAAAATGCGTTATCCATGACTCAAGAGCAAATCGTCCAGGCAGTAACTGACTCAGGTTTACGCGGTCGAGGCGGCGCAGCCTTTCCAACCGGCATTAAATGGAAGACGGTACTTAACACCGCATCGTTGCAAAAATACATTATCTGCAATGCCGATGAAGGCGATTCCGGCACATTTTCCGACCGCATGGTCATGGAAGGCGATCCGTTTGTCTTAATCGAAGGCATGACCATTGCAGGCTTAGGCGTCGATGCGACACAAGGTTATATCTATCTACGCATAGAATATCCTCATGCTTTCGATGTTCTGAATGCCGCGATTGCAGCGGCTTATGAAGCCGGTTATCTGGGCGAGAACATTCAAGGCAGCGGCAAGACTTTCCACTTGGAAGTCAGGCAAGGCGCCGGCGCTTATGTCTGCGGCGAAGAGACATCGCTAATGGAAAGCCTTGAAGGCAAACGAGGTTTGGTGCGTTTCAAACCGCCGTTGCCGGCTATCAAAGGTTTATTCGGCCAACCCACTGTCGTCAACAACGTGATTTCACTGGCCTCAGTGCCGGTTATTCTGGATAAAGGCGGCGATTATTACCGCGATTTCGGCATGGGCCGGTCGCGCGGTACCTTGCCGGTGCAGTTAGCCGGTAATATCAAGCGCCCCGGCTTGGTCGAACTGGGCTTCGGTTTAACTTTGCGCGAATTACTTTACGATTTCGGCGGCGGTTCCGCTTCCGGCAGACCGATTCGCGCAGTCCAGGTCGGCGGCCCGCTCGGCGCATATCTGCCCGAATCGCAATTCGACACCCCCTTGGATTACGAAGCTTTCGCCGCCATCTGGGCGGTAGTAGGACATGGCGGCATTGTCGTTTTCGACGACACCGTTAATATGGCGGAAATGGCCCGCTACAGCATGGAATTTTGTAAAGAAGAATCCTGCGGCAAATGCACACCGTGCCGCATCGGCTCCACCCGTGGCGTAGAAGTCATGGACGACATTATTAACGGTCGAAACCTCGACAAAAATATTCCTTTGTTACGTGATCTTTGCGACACCTTACTCAACGGCTCCCTCTGTGCATTAGGCGGTATGACGCCCTACCCTGTACTGAGCGCTTTAAACCATTTCCCCGAAGATTTCGGGATAAATGCCCAAGCTACAGCCGCCTGATACTGATTAGAGGAGTTTAAAATGTCGATTAATAAAGAGAAAGATTTTGGCACCCCAGCCGCTGCCTCCGAAAACATGGTGACGCTGGAAATTGATGGTTTTCAAGTCACAGCTCCGGCAGGCACCTCGGTCATGCGAGCAGCGGCGAGCATTGGCATTGAAATCCCCAAATTATGCGCAACCGACAGCATCGAACCGTTCGGCTCGTGCCGGCTTTGCCTGGTGCAAATAGAAGGTGCCCGAGGCTTGCCCGCATCATGCACAACGCCCGTTGCCGAAGGCTTAAAAATCGTCACCCAGAATAAAAAACTGGCCGATGTGCGCCGCGGCGTCATGGAGCTGTATATTTCCGACCATCCGCTGGATTGTCTAACCTGTTCAGCCAACGGCGATTGCGAACTGCAAGACATGGCGGGAACCGTCGGTTTGCGCGAAGTCCGCTACAACCCGGTTGAAACGCATTTAAACGCCGAAAAAGACCAAAGCAACCCTTACTTCAGCTTCGACCCTAGCAAATGTATCGTTTGTTCGCGTTGCGTCAGGGCTTGTGAAGAAACCCAAGGCACCTTTGCATTAACCATCGACGGCCGCGGCTTCGATTCCAAAGTATCGCCCAGCCAAAACCAACCGTTTCTGGATTCCGAATGCGTATCCTGCGGCGCTTGCGTGCAAGCCTGCCCAACCGCGACATTGATGGAAAAAGCGGTAATCGACAACGGCCAGCCTGAACATGCAATCGTAACTACTTGCGCTTATTGCGGCGTCGGCTGTTCATTCCGGGCGGAAATGAAAGGAGAACAAGTGATCCGCATGGTTCCCGCAAAAGATGGCAAGGCCAACCATGGCCATTCCTGCGTCAAGGGCCGTTTTGCGTTCGGCTATGCGACTCATAAAGACCGCATCACCAAGCCTATGATCCGCGCCAGCATTAAAGACGCATGGAAAGAAGTCAGCTGGGAAGAAGCTATTAACCATGCTGCGTCGGAATTAAAACGCATCCAGGCCAAATACGGCAAAGACTCGATCGGCGGCATTACCTCGTCACGCTGCACCAATGAAGAAACCTACCTGGTACAAAAGCTGATTCGGGCCGGCTTCGGCAATAATAATGTCGATACCTGCGCACGGGTTTGTCATTCACCGACCGGTTACGGCTTGAAGCAAACGTTCGGCGAAGCGTCCGGCACCCAGGATTTCGACTCGGTCATGAAGGCTGATGTGATCATGGTAATCGGCGTCAACCCTACCGACGGCCATCCGGTCTTCGGCTCGCAAATGAAAAAACGCCTGCGTCAGGGCGCGAAGCTGATCGTCGTCGATCCGCGTGAGATCGATCTGGTCAAAACCCCGCATGTCAAAGCCAGCCATCACCTGAAACTGCGTCCCGGCACCAACGTCGCGATGATCAATGCGTTGGCTCATGTTGTCGTGACCGAAAACCT
>OBEQ010497031.1_pt1 | contig 12137 bp, 10 predicted proteins | sample 1670901 | NCBI WGS metagenome assembly OBEQ01 (sample SAMEA104232315, study PRJEB22302) | groundwater metagenome | biome: forest; feature: aquifer; material: groundwater | place: USA | collected 2011-08-07 | depth 5.4 m | reverse complement strand
GCATAGATTTTTCCTTCTCCGTGGTTTACAGAAACTTCCATAACTTGGGAAAGCTTATTAAACATTTCGCATTTACTTTTTTCTGGTTTTATTTTTATAAATCGACATTCAAAATGTCCAGAGTCATTATTTGTTAAGGTCGCTTGCATAGTACCAAGTTTCGTGAATGGAAGAAGCCCTGTTCTAATAATTGTTTGAAATCCATTACAGATACCAGCTACAATATTTCCTTTATCAACAAAGCGCTGTAACTCATTCTTAAAAAAGCTCATCAATTCTACTGCTAATATTTTTCCAGATGCAACGTCATCGCCATAGGAAAATCCACCAGGAAGTGCGAGTACTTGGAATGAAGAAACCGATTTTTTTTTGTTCCTAAGTTCATTTACATGCACAAATTCAGAAACACCACCAGCTTTTTCGAATGCATAAAAAAGCTCTTGGTCGCAGTTGGTCCCATCGCTTTGTAAAATACAAATTTTTGGTTTCATTGTTTCCCCCTTTTTATTTTTTCGATTGGTATTAACAAAAACAATACAAGTGTCATAACCGCGTTAATAGTGTTTAAAAATAAAATTGAAAAATTTGAGTAATCTAAATAGAAAATATTAAAACTATTTCTACTTATTTTTGCTAAGAATTCCCCAATTAATAAATAACTTGAAAAAATTATATTTCCGTTCGGAGTGAAATCCCCAACAATTAAAAAAATATCCAGAAAGAGAAGGATAAGGAAAAGGAAACTTTTTTCAGGATGTTTTTCTCTAAATAATTTTTTATACACGTATGTTAATACTCCACTATAAAAAACTACAAGAAACAATATTCCAGGAATAAGAATATATTGTTGTACAAGGAGTAAAAAATAAAAGGAATATGCGTAAGAAACTATAAGGATACAAAATGTTAGTAAGAAATATTTTTTGACTGACTGAATTTTTTTAAGGAAAAGAAAAAACGGTAGTAAAATAATCAATGGAACAAAAATAGATAAGAGAAATTGGAACTCTTGGAAAATAAATAATATCTCTCCAAACATGAGCATTTGTATTACTCCTATGAGAATAAAAGGGATATATGCAAGTCCAACGCCAATACTGCTAAGAATAGAAAAAAAGAAAAAATATAACACTTGGGGTATTGTTTTCTTTAAAGTATTTTCTTGAAAAAATGTTTCAATTCGCATATTCAGTTAAAGTATTTTTTCATTGGTTTTTGCCAGGCATTTTTTAGCTCTTCTAAGTTTGCATCAAACAAAACTGCTTTTTTATTCATAACTTTGACAGTTTTTTGTTTTTTTGTTTTGCCAATAATTACATGAGGAATATTTTTGAACAATTGTTTGGTAACTGAGTCATTTTCTAGTTCAACTAAAAATGTACCAGCTGTTTCGTTAAAGAGAATAAAGTCTGGTCTTTCTTTTGCAATTTTTGAGACATCAATTGTTGCCCCTACGTTGCCGCCAACACACATTTCAAACAACGCCGTAATAATCCCGCCTTCTGAAATATCATGAGCAGATAAAACATGGCCTCGTTGAACTTCTTTATAAATTGTTGAAAAAAGTTTTGGTAAGTTTTTCAAATCTACCTTTGGCAAACTATTTTCGACAAGATTGTTAACATCAAAGTAGATAGATCCGCCCATGTTTCCAAAGTCTGGTTTGCCAAGGAGTACTAATATTGAATTCTCTCCTTTTATATCAGAAGAAACGGTTTTTAAAACATTCGGGATTTTTCCAAATACAGAAATGCACAAAACTGGTGGAATCTTTAACACAAAACCGTTTTTTCCTCTATATGTTGACGAAAGACTATCTTTTCCGGAAATAACTGGTGTTTTAAATGTTTTCATGATATCGATTACTGCATCCACTGATTTATCTAGAGACCACAATGACTCTTCGTCTGGAAATGGCCAAATATAATTGTTAATAAGTGATGCATTTTGGTGATCTCCCCCAACAGCAACATAATTAGAAAGTGCTTCTACTCCTGCCCATAAGCTTCCATAATAGGGATCGATTCTATTTAAAATGGGGTTTAATCCGTGGGAAATAATCATGCCATAAGGTTTGCCAAGCAATGGTCGGATTACTGCAGCGTCATTTGGTCCGTCCATTTTTTGCCCGCTAAATGGTTGCAAAACACTGGTTCCCTGTACTGTGTGATCGTATAAGCGAACAATTGGTTCTTTGGAGCAAACATTTGGGTGAGATAAGACTTTTTTGATTGCTTGAATCCACTCATTTTGATTTTTTGGTTCTGAAACTTTTTCTTTTCTTTTCACTTGTTGCTTATTGTTTGTTGCTTTCATTGTCCGTTGTGGCAAACCGTTGTGTAAAAACTCCATACTCAAATCGCACACTTTTTCTTTGCCAAAAAAAACTTGTAATTTTTTGCTCCCGTCAAAAACACCAATGTCTTGCATTTCTACATTATATTTTTTGCATATTTGGGAAAAGAGTTTTACTTTGGTTTTTGGCACAACTGCCATCATGCGTTCTTGAGATTCCGAAAGCCATATTTCCCAAGGACTTAATCCTTGGTATTTTAGTTTTACGTTTTTTAACTGCACTAAAACACCTGTTTCTTTTCCCATCTCACCGACTGCAGAGGAAAATCCTCCTCCTCCAACATCTTGAAGGGCGTGAATGCAATCTTTATCGCGCGCTTCCAAAATAGCATCAATGGCCCTTTTTTCTTCTATCGCATTTCCAATTTGTACTGCATGGGTGTTTGTTGAAGCAGTTTTATCGGTCATCTCTCCTGATGAAAATGTTGCACCATGGATGCCATCTCTTCCTGTTCTGCCCCCAATTATTATTATTCGATCACCCTTTTTTGGTTTGCCAATTTTAGCTTTTTTCAGAGGCATTATCCCATATGCACCAGCAAGCACTGTTGGTTTTGCCCGAAAATCATCATGAAAATGAAACGATCCATTATTGGTTGGAATACCAACACGGTTATCATAGTCTCTTACTGCCGCAACCACGCGCGTTAACATATAATCTGGCGGAAGACATCCAGGAGGAAGTTTTTTTAAATCCATATTAGGTGCTGCCAAGCAAAAAATGTCAGCAGAAGCAAGAGTTTTTGCACCAAGACCTGTTCCTAAGATGTCTCTAAATACACCGCCATTTCCAGTCATAGTGCCGCCGTATGGTTCTATAGCAGAAGGACTGTTGTGTGTTTCGCCTTTTCCACATATTGCATATCCATCATAAAAATTCATAACACCAGAGTTGTCGACAAATGCAGAAACAATATTTTTATCATGTTTTAATGCCTCTTTTTTTAAGCGAGAAAACAAAGGAAGTTTCTTTTTTCCATCAACAATTAAATTTGCTTTAAACGTTTTGTGTCCAGAATGCTCGCTCCAGGTTTGGGCAAGTGTTTCGACTTCGCAATCTATTGGATCTCTGTTTAATTTTTGAAAATAGTTTTGGATTACTTTCATTTCTTCCAAATTTAAAAACAGTTTGTCATAAGACAGTTGCATGAGTTCTTCGTCGTTCATCTTTCTGATTTTTATGATTTCTGTTTTTCCTGGTTTTCCAGTAATTTGGAGAGTGTGGGGTGGTTTTTCGACAATTTCTTGGGTCATGCTGTTGTAAAGCCGAAGATCTTTTGCAATTTTTTTTGCTTTTTCTTTCGTTATCCCTGAGAAACCGTATTCGGTACTCGAATCAGCAGCAGTGAGTGTAATACCTAAGTCCTTTGCAGATTTGAGAATAGAAAAAACTTCTGGGTTCATCACGCCTTTTTTATAGGCAATCTCAACAACCTGGGTTTTATTATTCAACAGAGGTTTATTAAAACTATATGTGTGGTTTATCGATTCGCAAAAAAGTTTTTCTGCTAAAACTTTTGCTTGATTTTGTGAAATACCTTCTAATCTGTATATTCGTGCCGTTTCAACATTGGTAACCTCTCTATTTTTTAATCGCTTATGAATCTCCAAAAGTACCCCAAGGCCTAGTAAATCTTTTCCATCTGTCCGCTTTACACGAATCGTTTGAATCATTGTATGTTTCTTTCCATCTCTCTCCAGCCAATATCGGTTCGGTAATGCAAATTATTTCCCTCGATGTACATCATGCTCATTGCGCCGTACGCTCTTACTCTTGCTTGCATCAGTGTTTCTCCCTCTGCAACTAAGTGAAAAACTCTTCCGCCATTAACAAAAAAGCGTTTGCCTTTGCGCTTTATTCCTGAACCAAAAATAGTAATGCCAGGAAGGAGCATTGCTTTTTCTAAAGCAAAAATTTCTTTTCCTTTGATTTTGGAGTAATCATTCGGATATCCCAGGGAACATCCACAAACGCTCACTCGTATTTTGTTGTCAAATGTAATTTTTAACTTACTTAGTTTTTGTTCTAAAACCGCAGTAACAATATCGACATAATCTGTTTTGATACTTGGCAAAATAACTTCTGCTTCTGGGTCTCCCCATCGACAATTAAATTCAATTATTTTAACGCCTTTTGCTTGCCCTGAGTTTTTCGAATGGGTAATGATTCCACCAACATAGAGAATTCCTTTGTAGGGTCTTTTCTCTTTTTGCATACCTTTTAAAAGAGGTTTAATGATTTTTGTTTCAGTTTCTTGTAGTATTTTTTTGTTTACTGCGTTAGTTGGAGCGACACAGCCAATGCCTCCTGTGTTTGGTCCTTTGTTTTTGTTATAAATGGTTTTGTGATCTTGTGCTGCTTTAACAATAACATAGTCTTTACCATCACAAATAACAAAGAGAGAAAATTCTTCGCCAACTAAACCTTCTTCAATCAAAAATATTTCTCCAGATTTGCCAAATTGTTTCATTGATTTGATCGCTTTTACTGCTTGCTCTTTGTTTTCGGCTCTGATTGCTCCTTTTCCAAACGCAAGACCAGAGGCTTTTATGTAAAGAAGTTGTTCTGGAATAGAGTTAACATATTTGAGTGCTTTTTTTTCATTATTAAACGATTGGTAGTAAGGGATAGGAAGTTTGTATTTCATCATAAAATTTCGTGCCCATTCTTTACTTGATTCTAGTTCTGCAACTTCTCCGGTTGGTCCAAATGCAGCAATTCCTTCTTTTTGAAATCGGTTAACATAGCCCTCTGCTAGGCAATCTTCCTGAGGAACATCTACAAGGTCAATCTTTTCTTTTTTTGCGAAAGCTACAAGATTTTCAATATCTGTCATTTGTAACTCTGGTCTATTTTCAATTTTTTTATTTGAGAAATCAGAAAGCCCATTTCCAGGAGCAAGATATACTTTTTTTACTTTTCTACTCTCACTATATTTTTGCGCTAATGCATGTTCTCTTCCATTTGAACTGATAACTAAAATTTTCATACATTCTTTTATCTTCTAGGTCTTCCACGGGGTCTTGGTATGCCAATACCTTGTTGCACCCTTTGTCTATTTGCCTCTGCATGTGCAAGAGTATCTGGCGTTTGAACGACTACGTGCCGTTGAAATGTATCAACTGGCATACATATTTGTCCTGTTGTTGTGTATACGTGTTTGTTGGCTAGAACTTCGTGGCCATTTACTCGTAAACCAATATATTTTCCTGCCATGTATTCCTTCATATTTTATGAATTACATAATCTTGATAGAACAGCAGCATATAACTTATTTTCTTTTACTTTAAGCCTTGTATAAAGCGAGTCGATTGTATCAGAAGGCTTTATTTTTTCAAAGCATCTGCCTAATACTTTGCCAAAATCAAATTCGTGCGATAAAAAGTGATTAGTGCACCCAGCATAGGTTGTGCCACTCTCTAAAAAATTCTGCATTGCTTTTTCTGTCATTTTTCCTTTATTCCATAAAGCATCTGTACCATCTGGATTTTTAACAACACCAGTCATTGTGTCGGGAATAAGTCCTGGGTGAGTATTTATAATTCTATTCGGATACGTATCGATTACCTCATCAAGAATTATTTGTTTCCAACCTGCTAAACAAATGTAATCAGGATGTAGTTTTTTTAAAGTTTCTAAGAGCTCAGTTTTTTTTGGAACAATAACAATTGGCAGATGATGTTTTTTTGCGCGGTTAAGTCCTAGAGAATTTTCTGTATCAGAAATAACTGCAACAATTTTTGCTTGAATTTTTTTCTGTTCTATCCCGTTAATAATTGCTTGTAAATTTGTTCCAGTGCCAATGTTCGAAATTAAAACCGTAAGTTTTTTCATTGCACCTTTTTGATTGTTTTTGCTCTGTCTCCAATATCGATTGGATAGATTCCTGTGTAGCAAGACGTACAAAACAATCTTTCCGAAAGCCCGGTTGCCGCAATCATTCCTTTGTACGAAAGATAATACAACCCGTCAGCACCAATAAACTTTTGAATTTTCGAAACGCTCATTCGTGCTGCAATAAGATCTTTTTGCTTTGGTGTGGCAATGCCGTAAAAATCTGGGTACTTTACTGGTGGGCAGCTGCTTAATACATACACTTTTTTTGCTCCGGCTCTGCGCAGCATTGCCACAAGTTGTTTTGATGTGGTGCCTCGGACAATCGAATCGTCGATAACAATAAGATTTTTTCCAGAAATTACTTCTTTGATTGGATTGAGTTTCATCCGAACGCCGCTTTCCCTTAGTTTTTGATCTGGCATAATAAAGGTTCTGCCTATGTAGCGATTTTTAATAAGACCAAGTTCCAAAGGTATACCACTTTGTTTGGAATACCCAATCGCTGCAGGAATAGCAGACTCAGGTACTGGAATTACCGCGTCTGCTTTTTTACTAAATTCTTTTGCCAGCTCTCGGCCTAAATTTTCTCGAACCACATAGACTCGTTTTCCAAGCAACATGCTATCTGGTCTTGAGAAATAGACAAATTCAAAAATATCGAGTTTTTGTTTTGGTTTTGCTAACTGGAAAGACTTTATGCCGCGACTGTTTATAACAACCATTTCCCCAGGCGCGATATCACGAATATAGGTTGCATTAACAGTATCCATCGCGCATGTTTCAGAGGAAATAATATACCCACCATTAAGTCTTCCCAAAGATAGTGGTCGAATGCCATACTCGTCTCGAATTGCAACCAGTTCGTCTTTGGTCATCAACAGTAGACAAAATGCGCCGGTTAACAGAGGAAATGCTTTTTTTATTCCATCTTTAAGGGACAAACCATGGAGCAAATAGTATTCGATTGCTTTATGAACCAGCTCTGAGTCGTTCATGCCTTCTGTTTTTATTTTCTTTGCTTCTAAAAATGCCTCAAGTTTTTTTGTTTGCGGTAGATTGCCGTTATGTGCCAAGACGAGTCTGTTTTTTGGTGTTGTAACAGGTTGAGTATGTTGCTGGAATATACCACCAGATGTAGCGTAGCGATTGTGTCCAATAGCAATATATCCTCGCATGCTCTCGAGTCCTTCTTCTGTGTAGACTTGTGCAACAAGGCCAGTTGCTTTATGCGTTCTTATAGTTTTTCCATCTGCAACAGAAATACCAGAACTTTCTTGCCCTCTGTGTTGTAAGGCATAGAGGCCAAAATAGGTGAGCTTTGCTACGTCAAGTCCTTTTCCATAGACCCCAAATACCGCACATTTTTCTAAAATAGAATCCATATTATTTTCTGAGAATGGGTTTTAGGTGTTTTGCGATTCTTCTTTCCGGGTTTTTTGTTGTGTCAGGAATAAATTTCTTGCCGGTTATTTTCTCAAAAATCGATTGGTACAGCATACTCATTTTGGCAATAAACTCTGGCGGCATTTTGGGTGGTAAACCTTCCCCAGAATATCCACGTTCTTTAAACCATATACGTAGTGGTTCTTTGTCAAAACTTTCTGGTTCTAAACCTTTTTTAAACCGCTCTTTATACGTTGCTTTTGTCCAATACCTAGAAGAATCTGGAGTATGCATTTCGTCGATAAGCATAAGCTTTTCGTTATACAGTCCCATCTCGTATTTTGTATCAACTAAAATTATTCCTGCTTTATCTGCGATTTTTTGTCCTCTTGCAAAAAGCGCTAAGGCTGCTTTTTTCATCTGTTTCCAAATTTCTGGTGTTACTATTTTTTGTTTTAAAATCTCTTTTTCTGTTAAACGTTGGTCATGGCCTTTGTCTGCTTTGGTTGTTGGCGTAATCACAGGCTTTTTTAATTTTTGGTTTTTTTTAAGCCCATTTGGAAAGCGAATGCCATAGATAACTCGTTCCCCTTTTTCGTAACTTCCCCAAATCGAGGTATCGGTAACACCAGTTATGTAACCCCTGACAACCATTTCTATTGGAATAAGCTGACAATTTTTAACCATCATAACATTTGGGTCAGGAACAGAAATCAAATGGTTTGGAATAATATCTTTAGTTTTTTGGAACCAAAATTTCGAAAGCCCGGTTAATACTTGTCCTTTAAACGGGATGTATCCTAACACACGGTCGAATGCAGATTGCCGATCAGTTGTAATAATAATGCGTTTGTTGCCGACAAGGTATGAGTCTCTTACTTTTCCGTTGTGTTTTTTGTGGCCTTTAAGATTTATTGTTTTTATTGCATGAGGAATGTGTTTAATAATTTTTTTTTGCTCTATCATTTCTTTTGGGAAAGTACTACTTTCAAACCACTTCTTGAAAGTTTGTCAGCTTTTTTTTCAATAGTTTCTGCAAGTGATTTTTTGTACGTAACAAGTTTTTTCTCAAGCGTCTTATCTGATATGGCAAGCATTTGTACTGCTAAAATTCCTGCGTTTTTTGCACCATCGATGGCAACGGTTGCAACTGGAATTCCTGGTGGCATTTGCACTGTTGCATAGAGCGAATCAACACCATAAAGTGCACCTGTTTTAAGAGGTATGCCAATCACTGGAAGGGGAAAATGTGCAGCAATAGATCCTGCTAAATGTGCTGCCATGCCAGCTGATGCAATAATAATTTTTGTTCCTTGTTGATGGAATGTATTCACAAGTTGTATTGTTCGCTCTGGAGATCTATGAGCTGAGGAAATGGTGATTTCGTAATCAACATTAAACTCTTCTAAAATTTTTGCTGCGTCAGAAAGGACAGGAAGGTCAGAATCAGAAGCAGCAATTATGGCAACGAGTTTTTGTTTCATTGCAAAAAGACACTGCTATTGTAGCACAAATTTAAGCTAAAACAAGTCCAATTTTATTTGTGTAGAGATCGGAGAAACTCGTTACATTTTTCTACTGCTAAACCAATATGGGTTTTGTAGTGCAATGATTCTTTTATTTCTTCTTTTGTCAGATATTTTTGGATGGTTTTGTCGGAAAGAAGATTTTGGATCAGTGGGTTTTTATCAGACGTACTCATTGCTTCGTTTGCCTTCATTGCGTGTTCACGCAGCAACTCATGTATTACTTGTCGATCTGCGCCTTTTTTAACTGCTTGCATCATAAGAGACTCTGTTGCTGCAAAAGGCCCAAATTTGTCTAAGTTTTTTTCGATTTGTTTTTCATTAATAACTAGTTCATCAACAATCTTTGTTGCAGTATCGAGTATTGCATCTGTTGCCAAAAACATTTCTGGCAAGACTACTCGTCTGTTTGCAGAATCATCGAGTGTTCGTTCTAAAAGCATATGTGCTGCGTTATCTAAGGGAACTCGAGAGAGCGAAAAAACGAGGCGAGCAAGCGAACAAATTTGTTCGGATTTAATGGGATTTTTTTTAAACGGCATTGCAGAAGAACCAACTTGTTTTTTTCCAAATGGTTCTTGCCATTCGCCAAACAAGGGAGATTGCATTAAACGAACATCGAATGCAAATTTATATAAACTCTGCGCTAACGATGCTAAAAAAGAGCTTACGAAAAACTCAAACTTTCTCGGTGCAGTTTGAGACGCAATCGTAACTGCATCAATACTGAGTGTTTGCAACACATCGTGTTCTAAATCTTGCGCCTTTTGTTTATCAAGAAGGGATACGTAACTTGCCGATGTGCCAACTGCAGCTTTTAATCCTTTTCCTTTTAGCTCTTTTTTTACAAAATCAAGCAATTTCTTATCAAAAACAATATCTTGTGCATAGAATGCAAATCTGTAGCCTGTTGTTGTTGGTTCTGCTGGTTGTAAATGCGTATATGCCATACAAGGAAGTGCTTTGTATTGGTCAATTTTTTTTGCAAAACTTTTAAGAAGTTGTTTTAATTTTGGTTCAATAATTTCTAAAGATTCTTTAATGCGAATGGTATCTGCATTGTCTTCGATATCCATGGACGTTGCGCCCAAATGGATTTTTCCGCCGCCTTTTTTTGCTTGACTAGCATAAGTTTTAATTTCTGCCATTAAATCGTGTTGGAGGTCTTTTTCGATTTCATGCGATTGTTCAATATCAATATCATTCTCGTGTGCTACGAGATCATCAAACTCTTTTTTGCTCAACAGCCCTTGTTTTTCTTGCGCTCTTGCTAATGCCACCCAAATTTTTCGCCAGAGTTGCCGTTTGTGTTCTTCAGACCAAATTGCTCGCATTGCATCTCCCCCATAACGCCAGGTAAAAGGAGATAGATAGGTTGTAAAATCAAATGATTTCATACGTTATTTATAACACAAATTTTTCGATCACATCGGCAACGCCATCTTCTTCGACGCGCGGTGCAATGTAATCGGCGATTTCTTTAAGTTCTGGCACAGCATTTCCCATGGCAACTTTGAGTCCACAGGCCATTAAAAGTGGAAAATCATTGTATCCATCACCAATACCAATAATGTCGTGCGTTTTAATGTTTAATATTTTTGCAATTTCTAAAATACCGTGCTGTTTTGTCGCTGCTGCATGAGAAATAAACACAGTAAATCTATTTTTTACCCAGTCAGGTACTTTGTGTACTGCAATGGTTGGAATATAAGAGAGTATGTCAATGAGTTTGTCTGCTTGGTCAGGAGTGAGGTTAATGCAGCCAACGTTGAGTGGGTTTTTTGGAACGTAGTTATCTTTGTTGCCAAAGTCTTTTTCTTGGTCGTGAATGTAAAAAGCATATTTTGTTTTGTCGAGAATTGCTCGTACTTTTTTGTAATCTTCCAGAAGCAATGATTGTTCCCAGAGAATGTTTCCCGAAGAAACATCCATAATCTGAGACCCGCCGTTAATAATAGAAGGTCCAGAAAGCTTAAGGTGGGAAAAAATATGAGAGAGCATAAACTGTGGCCTTGAGGTGGCAACGCCAATATGGATTTTTTCACTTGCATTATTTATTGCGTTGGTTACTTTTTGTGATGGCATGCCATCTTCTCTATTTGGAATAAGGGTTGCATCAACGTCAATCATTAACGCTTTATACCGTTTCTTTTTTCGAGTCATTTGCCGATCTTATTGTAACGGCAAACCTTCTTAAAAACAAGGCCTTACAAGTTAAGACGTGATAGAATAAGGTGCTATGGATCAAGTCTCTCAAATTCGAGAAAAAATAGACATTGTTTCTTTGATATCGGAATTTCTTGCTCTTAAAAAAGCGGGGCGAAATTTTAAAGCAAATTGTCCATTCCACAGCGAAAAAACACCGTCATTTGTTGTGTCGCCAGAGCGGCAAATCTGGCATTGTTTCGGTTGCAATCGTGGGGGCGACGTATACACATTTTTAATGGAGTACGAGCATATTGAGTTTTTTGAGGCCTTGCGAATATTGGCAAAAAAAGCAGGAATAGAACTTATTAGCAAAACATTTGACAACGCACTGCTTTCGAAAAAAGAAAAGATCTACAAAATTAACGCGATCGCAGCAGAGTTTTACCATTACATTTTAGTAAAACACAACGCAGGGAAAGCTGCGCTTTCGTATGTTGAAAAAAGAGGAGTTGACAATCGTTTACAAAAAACATTTTTACTCGGGTTTGCACCAACTTTAGGAAACGCGTTATCAAAATACCTTATCCAAAAAAAGGGATACAAAAAAGAGGATTTATTCGAAGCTGGACTTGCATTTGCAAAAGGAAGAGACGTTTTAGATTTTTTCCGCCACCGCATTATATTCCCGCTCCATGATCATAGAGGCAATGTCGTTGGGTTCTCAGGAAGAGTCTTTGAAAGCGAGAGTTCTTCAAAATACATTAACACCAAAGAAACCATCGCCTATCACAAAGGCGAGCTCTTGTACGGATTTAATACAACCAAAGATGGGATTAAAAAAGAAAATCAGGTTATTATTCTGGAGGGCGAGTTTGATGTGATTTCTT
>OBEQ010716640.1_pt1 | contig 12138 bp, 6 predicted proteins | sample 1670901 | NCBI WGS metagenome assembly OBEQ01 (sample SAMEA104232315, study PRJEB22302) | groundwater metagenome | biome: forest; feature: aquifer; material: groundwater | place: USA | collected 2011-08-07 | depth 5.4 m | reverse complement strand
TTATTTATTGATTATATCTCATAAATATAATCGTCAACTGTGGATAACTTAATGCAAATAAACCCCCCGCAAATTCCCCGAGGTTCCCCGAGGTCTGACCTCGGGGAATTAATTACTATAAAAAAACATCGCCAAAATCTTTAATTTCTTTTTTATATTTTATCCAATTTTCAACTGCCTCCTTGCAACCCTGATCTTTGCCCATAACTTCCAAAAGAAAATCTCTTTTAGTTACTGATAAAAAGTTTTTACCGCCAATATAATCTTGGAAACTTGACCATTTGTATTTTTCCAAAAATTCAATAACTTTTTTTGGATTTTCAATGCCGTTTTCTTTCCAACCCGGCTCTATTAATGATATTGGATTTGCATGAATATATGTAATCACATTTTGTAATTGATCATTGGTCTCAATATGTACTGCTTTAAATTTATTAAAAAGATGCCCCTTGCGACTATATTTTTTATTAAAATAAACGGCATAACCAGTGCCTAATTTTTGCATAAAATTACTAATACCATTATCTTTTAATTGTCGCACCAATAAATGAATATGGTTGGGCATAAAACAAAAAACCAAAATCTCCACCATTTTATCTCTTTTATCAACATCTTTCCCCCTCAAGCTCCCCGAGGTTTGACCTCGGGGAGCTTGAGATTGAATTAGTTTTTCTTTTTTACGCTGTTCTCTCCGGTCCCTTATTGAAACAGAATTTGTGTTATTAAACTCATAAATAGAAAAAATTCCGCGATAATAATCGTTTATATCTTTAAAAATTAAATAATCTCCGACCCCTCTTAAAATAATATGATAAAATTCATCATTACTTAATTGTGGCTGTTTGCTTGGCATAAGTATTTATTGCGAGGTCTGATCCCACAAACTCCCCGGGGTCAGACTTCGGGGAAATTACGGTAAAACAGGAGGGAATATATCTTTTATTTCACCGCCTAAAAATTTATTATTCTCAGAATAATCGGGAGTGCCTAAAACATCTTCGCCAGTGTCTGGATTATGCCAACCGTCTATATAGATTCCGTACGAATTATTTTCAAAATTAGAATTTTTTATTATTGGGCTTCCGCCTTGCACATAGATTGCTTTGGCTGGAAGCGATACAGTTGATGTTTTTTGTTCTAAAAATTGGACATTATCAATAACTGACGGCGAATTTACCAGCCAAATCCCGTTGTTGGCATTTTTTTGAATAACAGAATTTTTTAGTGTAATTAGAGACTGGTCAACTTTTATTGCCGAAGAAAAATCTTCATTACTTGGATTTCCATAAAAAGCGCCGCCATAAGTGATATTAATATTTTCTAAATCTGAATTTTTGCTGGTTTTTGTAAAACGCAAACCCAGCCAGTTGCCAGGCAAAATCCAATCTTTGTCATAATTATATGCCCTAAAAATAATTGGTTTATCGGGTGTGCCAACTGCATTTAAGGTGCCATCTATTTGCAAACCAGCCCAATTATCTTTAAATTCTATGATAACTCCGGGATCTAATGTCAATGTCATATTTTCTGGCACCACCAAAATACTTTTTATTAAATAGGGCAAATCGAGCTTTAAATTTATATCTTTTAAAATACCGCCTGCAAAAGTTATCGCATTAAAATTATTTTCAGATGCTTTATTATTAGCAAAAATTGGATAAGCTCCCGAACTAAAATACATCGGTTCGCCGTTTTTTACAAAATTATTATTTTCAATTGTGGGAGTTGCATTAGTATTGGTGTTATTTATTGGGTCATAAAAAGAAGAAATATAAATTCCTTTAGAATTATTTTCAAAGTAAGAATTTTTTATCTGTGGAGCCCCACCCTGAACAAAAATTGCCTTTGATTCGTCATTTTGAGGCCAATCGGTGTTATTATTTTCTAAAAACTTAACGGAATCAATTGTTGAATTTGAATTTGTAAGCATTATAGCCCTGTTTTTATTTCTTTCAACCACAGAATTTTTTAAAGAAATAGAAGATTTATCAGCCCATATTGCGTTGCCCCAGCCTAAAGGCGAGGAGCCTAATACAGCACCCCCATAACGCACATTAACATTTTCTAATTCTGAATTTTTACTTTCAGGCGAAAAATATAAACTTAACCAATTACCGGGAGCTGGCAAAGAATTACTGCCATCGCCATTACTGTCTTTGCCTTCATCGTCGCGAAAAGATGTAAAAACAATTTTATCGGAATCCGTTCCAATGGCTTTTAATGTTCCGTTTATTGTTAAATTTGACTGCGAATCATAAAATTTTATAACAACGCCGGGCTCAATTGTTAAATTAATGCCTTTAAAAACCTGTGAATTCATACCAGAAAATAAATAAGGGCTGAATTCTTTTTTGAGAGTTGTATTTTCAATAAAACTTGCGTCGTAATATGTATAAAGCTGATATACGCTGTTTTGCTTGCCCGGAGTGCCGTAAATTTGGTTTTCGCTTCTGTCGTTGCCGTTAAATTTTTTAACTTGCCCCGAGCCTGTCGAAGGGTTGTTTATCTTCCAATTTTTATCAGAAGCACCAAAGGAAGCAGGACCAACCCTTTCTTTTGAATAATGATTGCCGTTTATAATAAAACTGCTTTCGTCCAATCCGTTATAAGGTATATAAAACTCGTCAATATATCTATTGGCGGAATTGCGCAAATAAAGATAGTTTTTGCCTATTGCCCCTATAAAAAGCTGGTCGGCCAACACATCAGACAAGGCATTGTCATCGTTTCTTTCCAAAATAAAATATCCTTTAGATAAAATTGTGCCCTTAAGAGAAATAGATAGAGTATCAATTCTGTTTAAACCCGCTCCTGTGCCAGAAACAATTTTCCAGCCAGTTATATCAATGTCTTTATCGCTTCTATTATAAAGCTCTATCCATTGGTCATCAGGGCTGGCGTCTGTGCCGGCATACGCCACCTCATTTATTATCACCGGATTTGTTAAATCAATTTTAATTTCCTCTGACCAATCTCCTAAATTTTCATCTTTATCTTGGGCCCGCACGCGGAAAGAATATACATCATCATTTAATAATGAATAAACTCCCTGAAAATATTCTTGATTTTGAGTTGTTTTTGCTAACCAATCTCGCCAATTACCGTCATTTAATTTATACTGCACTTGATAAAAATCTATATTTTGACTCGGACTTTGCCATTTTATCAACAGGTTATAAACAGGCGCACCCGGCGAATTACTGCTTGGATTATTGGAATAATCTGTGGCATCTTGTATGGTTGTTTTTGGAAAAGTCCCTTTTGGAGTTGGTGTATCAGAAATTTTAAAATCCTGACTATTATTATCGGTGTCTTGGCCCAATTTTTTTCTTTCAATGCTTTTTGCATCTGGCGGAGCCGGCGCCGGACTAATCTCTGCAAAACAAGATTTGTCGCCAAAACCGACTTTATCTACAATATTTAGATCATTACCGCTAATAATTTTATCGCCAGATCTTACCAAATAAATTGTATTATTATCGGTTAAAGACCAACTAATTGTCATATTTGCGCCTGCCTTTAAGGCATCGCTTGCTTTTGTGCTAACTACTAAGAAAAATCCTTTACTTAAAATTACTGCGTCAGAGTCAAAATTTTTCTTATAAAAACTTTTATTAACAGAACAAGGGTCATCAGAACTATGTTTTTGCAAAGACCAGCCATTTAAAGAAACATCCACATTGTTGGGATTATACAACTCAACCCAGTCGTCGTCTGTACCGCCTTTTCCTACAATATTGTCAATTTGAATTTCGTTTATAAGCACTTTTTTAGGGGTGCTTATTTTTGTTGTGGCAGGCGTTTTGGGCTGCCAATCTGATTCATTACCTGCCACATCTTTTGTTTTGAGCTGAAAATAATAATTTTTTTCGTCGTTTCCTGTAAAGTCTTTGGTGGCTGTAAAAGTTGCTGGCGCGCCATCAATATTTTTATAAGCATCTTCCTGCCAAGCGCCCGATTCTTCTTTCCAACGAAAAACATAACCTGCAACTCCCGATGGCGTAATTCCGACAGCGGTATCTGTAATATTAAAATTAACCGCAAAAGAAAGATTATTTTGAGTTGCATTAAGGTTAAAAACAACAGTTGGGGCTATTGTGTCTTTGGGGGCTGGCAAAGGTGGCGGAGTTGCACTAACCGGCAGAGCCAACGGAGCAACATAAGCGATATTTTGTGCTTTTGGAGTTGGGCTATCAATTTCAAAATCAACTGAATTATTATTTGTATCAGTGGGTTCTCCTGAAACTATTTTTCTGCCAACGCTTTGTCCTGCTGCTGGATTTTGAGCGGGCAACAATTCATAATCTTGTGCTTGACCAAAACCTAATTTGTCAGAAATTTCCCCATTGGGATTTTTCAAAATTAAAGAATTATCTTCTGTTAAAGGATTGTCAATAAAAATATCTCCAGAAAAACCAGAACCTTCTCTTGCAATTAAAAAATAACCGTTGGCGGTTATTTTTTTACCGGTAAATAATGTATTTGGCGCATAAGTTGAATAGATAAAACCAGTTTTTGTTTTTCTTTGCAAATACCAATTAGTTAAATTAATATCCTGGCTATTTGGATTATACAATTCCACAAATTCCTGTTTTAAATTGGCCAAACCTGCAATTTGCACCTCTGAGATTAAAATTGGGGGGTAGGCGGGGTTGCCGCCGCCTCCGCCGACCCATCCGCCGACCCCGTTACTACTATTTATTTTTGGCAGATTATTTTCTTGATTTATTGGTTTATTAATTATTTCTTTTACAGTTAATTTTTCATCCATAACCTTATTAATACCCAGTAAAGTATTTTGCGGAGGTTTGACCTCTGTTAATTCTGCGATTTGTTGTTTTAACATATCAATTTTTTCTAAAATATCGTCTATTTGGTCTTGCAGATTATTTGGATTTATTGTTTCGGAATTATTCTCAACAACACTTGCGGGATTATTAGCTAATTGCACTTTTGGCAATTGTGTATCTTGAGACGATGCCAAGGTTGGAGTAATATTTGATGTCTCCCCAACTTGACTAGAATTCAAAGACGCAATAAATAAGCCTGAAATATCAAATATTTTGGCAAATTTATAAATATAAGCTAAGGCTTGCGAAACTTTTTGCGAGCCGATTTTCGCAAGTTTTTGAGCAAGATCTGTCTCTATAAAAGGGGTATTATATTTAGAACTTACTGCACCAGGAATATTATCACCAACCAAAAGACTTAAACCGCTGATTTTATGGGCTAAAGTAATTTGGGGAGCAATAAAACAGCCGTTATCTGATGATGTATTACTATTGGACAAAACGTTTATTTCATTTTGCATATCGCCAATTATTCTATCTGGCACGTTTTTTAAATACACACCGCTTAAAGAATGACCACCAATAGGACTATTTTCCTCATCTTTTGTAAGTGTAATATCTATATTAGCTGACAAGGGCTTTTTGGCAAAACCTTTATCGGTTAATTCTCTAACAATAGAATTTATAACTTTATCGGTGCTGGAAGTAAGATAATTGCCATTGCCCGCCACTTTATCAGCAGGTGTGGCAATATTATATACAGCAATTGATTCTTTTGGCACTCCATTTTTAATTAAATAATTATAAGCCGCATTTGTGTAAAATGTGCCTTGAGAATGTCCAACCAAAAGAACTTTCCGAGTGGAAAGTTCTTTGTGTATTTGAGTTAAAATATTTGTTAAATCGTAGTCTAATGAAGCGCCTTGATACGCTTGTGTCACAGATTCAATAAGGTCAATTGCACCAGATAGATGGGATTCGTTGTAGCCGTTGATAAATTTAATATTATCAATTTTTCCTTTATTCTTATATTCAAATTTTAATTCCTTTAAATCATCCCTTGCTTGATTTTCGCTCGTAAAAATACCATTAATATAAACAACTGTAGATTCTGAAGAAGAGCAATCTATTGCATAAGAAAAACTCGGGAAAATAAATAATACTAAAGTTATTATAAATATAATGCCCTTTTTCATAATAATTATGACTCTTCCTATCAATACTAACCTAAAGATATGGTCAATATATTGGAATTAATCGTATCCATAATTGAAATTCAGGATAAGTTTCTCTATCATAAAATTCAAGATTTTTGTCATCTTCCCATACAAGCTCAGTAAAATTCTCCAAGTCCTCACTATATCCACGACACATAACTAAAATACGAACAAATAAACCATAGGGAATGATTCTTAAAATTATTTTTGCTAAAAATGGGCTTATAGTAATCCCCATATTTTATTTAAATTTCCAAACATGATCATAGGCATATTCAGCTAATTCTCTTTGATATTTATTAATTTCTTCCTCATCCCATTTACATTGCAATGTTTCAAATCGCTCTACCAACTCTTTATTAATATTTAATTTAGATAACTTAAAAAACTTTAATTTTTCTTTCAATGGTTTATTACCCATTGGCCCATTAATTTTTGGAGAAGTTAGAGTTAAATTACCTAATCTATGAACATATTCTTTAACATCTTTTTTAGATAATTGCCACTCAGTAGGATCTTGGGGTAAAATATGCTCTATATTTGTCTTGTTTAGTTTATGTCCGATTTCTTCTGTTATCTTTCCTTTAAAGTTTTCTATACTTGAAAGTATGTAAATTACTAAAGGATATTTCTTATATTCAACATCCATGAATTTCTCTATAAAAACGGCTCTTGATGGATATTTATTTTTTAATTCTTTCTTGAAGTTTATGAGTTCCTGCTCAATAACCTTTGTTCTTTTACCTTGGTTTTCTATTTTTAACGCCCATTGTATTCTTTTTGAAGTATTATAATATATTTTTTCAACTACATTACCAGAAAGCTTACAAATAGCAGAATAACCGAAATGGTATTTTTCAATATCTTTAAAAATTTCTATAAAATTAAAACCGATCTTATCTATATTCATTAATAAACAGAGCATTAATGAATAACATTGTGTAATACCCATTACACGTAAACCGTTTAGAGGTTCTACTATTTTTTGAGCCATTCTTTTATCGTTCAAATCTTCTACCCACTCATTGGCATCAACTCCATCATTAGCTATTTTGTAATAGTATTCTGAAGCCTTTAATATTTCTAATAAAAAATAACTTGGGTCGGTTATCTCTTTTTTTACTTCTCTATAAAGTTTTTTTTCCTGCACAAAAGAATACTTTGAGAGCCAAAAATATCTTATAAATTTAGAAACAGTTAAACGTCCGCCCGAATCATTAACATTATTCTCTATTGTTGACCATATTTCTTGAGCATTTTTTATACTTTCTTCTGTTTGTGGTAATTTACTAAAAAGATAATTTTTTAAGAGATCTGCAATAGTTAAATCAGCACCACGAGCATTAACTGTTTCGAAAATAGAATATGCATCATCATCGCTTCCAGTTTTTATTAAAATTACTTTATAATCAAAGATTTTCTTCTTTAAGTTATCTAAATAGTCTATTTTTTTAGATTTATCTCCCCTTAAATTTAACTCACTAGTTATTTTCTCTTTTAATAATTTGTAATTTTCTTTAATAGCCTTCTTTTCTTTTTCTCTTGGATTAGAAATAAGAATATTTGAATTTGATCTTTGGATGTTTTCACAGAAAAAACTATTCAAACTGTCACCACATTCCAATCTATATGTTTCTTTCCCCGTAATAAAGTCTTTGTGCGCAATTGTTTCTTGGGTTAATCTGAACTTGTCTTCATCTCCTAACTCCTTATAAATATCTCTTAAAACAGCCATTAATATTGTAAAAGTAATTAATCTTTGTTGACCATCTATAACTTCTACAAATTTTTCTTCTTCATACTTTTCATAGTTAAATACAAAGGAACCCAAAAAAGTAGACTCTTCTTCTTTTAAATCATTCCACAAATCTGATACCTCGTCGCTAGTCCAAGAATAAGGTCTTTGATACTTAGGTATTTTATATTTTTCCTGCCCAGTAAGAATATTTCTTAATAATTGATCTTCTGCATCGAATTCTATAGACATATTTGTGAAATTTATTTAATTTTATTTTCTAAAAACAATACCTGAACTCATTATCTTTATGCTAGAATTTTTAAATGTTTTCTATTGTCCTATTTATAACCTATTCTAAAAATTATCCAATAGCTACACCTCGAACCGTCTTAGAAAGAAAATAAGGGAATCGGCAAAAACCATACTAATTTGCCAGAGATGAAAGATTAATATCACATTCTTGACTAGATAACAAAGAATATGTAGTCATATATTTTTTTGAATTATTTGATTGCATTTTATTTCTTAAATCTGTATTTAAAACAATATCTTTAATCTCTTTTTCTCGCTTATTAACAGCATCAAGACTTTTTTCTGTGCTTGCATTACCAATACATCCATAAGCTAAATCTTCTTTTTGTATTGTCGCTACTAACGTTTTCGAATCAAAAACCTGCGTCAATTCTAGCTGCAATGCTTGGGCGTATTGGAGCATTGCCGCTCGGATTTTGGCGGAGTTTGGGTATTTTGCAAAAATTGCAAGCTCAACATCGTCTCTTATAAAATTATTATTTGCGTCTATGCCAGCTACTGTTGAATCATTTAAATTTTGGTCGGGTTTTGGCGGTAAATTATTGCCAAAAACATCAAAAAGGGTTATTTTTTTACTATTTATAAAATCCACTGCCTTTTGTGTTTTATTGTAATCAGCAAATCTGTAAAAACCTGCGATAATAAAACTTAAATAAATAATAATGGCAATAAAATAAATAATACGGACAAATTTCCATATTTTGTCAAATTTAGGATAACGCAAAAGAATCCATTTTTTTAACCAGAAAACAAATAAAGTAGGTAATACAATAAAAAACAATACCAAAAAAGTGGCAACTAATTTTGTTTGGTAATTAGAATCAGGCAATAATGGGTCATTAAAATAATATAAAGAAAAAACAATATACAACAAAAAAACGGAAATTATAATTTTAATTCCCAAAACTAACGACTTAAAAAAATTATTCATAGTTTTTAAATAAAGTTTAAAAACATGGCATTTTATTGCACATATCCAAAAATTTTATTATTGTTTGATTGTATAATAAAAAAATCCACAGGACAAACTGTGGATAACTTTTTAGTAAAAAGTTAAGGCGGTAAAAAAACTACCTAACAATACTTCCTGACGGCACTTCTTTGTCGGGATGCAATAATATGGGTTTATCATCAACTACTACTGCCAACATCATTCCGTTGCTTACCTGACCCTTTAATGTGCGTGGTTCTAAATTTACTATCACCGGCACTTGTTTGCCCACTAAAACCGATGGATCATAATGCTCTGCAATTCCAGATAAGATTTGTGTATGTTCAACATCGCCAAGGTCAAACATTAACTTTAAAAGTTTATCTGCCCCTTCAACTTTTTCAGCCGAAACTATAGTACCAATTTTTATCTCTAATTTTTTAAAATCGTCTATTGAAATCATTTCTTTGATAAAACTTTCTCTTGAATATTCATTTTAGGCAATAATCTTGGCAATTCAAATACAATTTTGCCGTCTTTTTCGTCAATTAAAACCCGCGAACCTTCTGATATTTCATTAGTAACAATTTTAATGGATAATGGGTCTAAAATTAATCTTTGTATCACCCTTTTTAACGGTCTAGCTCCCAAATTTGGGTCAAATCCCTCGCGAACCAAAAGCTCTTTGGCTTTTTGTGAAATTTGAATACTTACTTCTTTTGCCTTTAATCTTTTTTCAACTTTTGCTAATTCTAAGTCAACAATTGTTTCAATTTGGTCTTTTTGCAAATAATTAAATATGACAATTTCATCAATTCTATTTAAAAATTCTGGCCTAAATTGGTCTTTTAGAGAACTCATTATTTTATCTTTCATTGATTCGCGTTCGGCAATATCTTCTTTACTTGAAAAACCAATAGCCGACATTTTATTTATAAAATCCGAACCGACATTAGAAGTCATAATTATAATTGTGTTTTTAAAAGATACTACTCTGCCTTTTGAATCGGTCAGCCTGCCGTCTTCAAAAATCTGTAAAAGTATATTAAAAACTTCCGGATGAGCTTTTTCTATTTCATCAAGCAAAATAATAGAATAAGGCCTTCTTCTGACTTTTTCTGTTAATTGCCCAGCTTCTTCATAACCAACATACCCAGGGGGTGAACCGATAATTTTTGAAACCGTGTGCCGTTCCATATATTCTGACATATCTAGACGCACTAAAGATTTTTCGTCATTAAATAAAAATTCACCCAAAGCTCTTGCTGTTTCGGTTTTACCAACACCTGTGGGACCCAAAAATAAGAAAGACCCTAGTGGCTTATCTTCTTCTGAAATACCGGCTCTGGCTCGCCTTATAGCGCGAGAAATGGCCGAAATGGCTTCATCTTGTCCCACCACTCTTCTATTTAAAGTAGATTCCATTGTTTCCAATTTTTTGGCTTCTTCTGTAATTAAACGCATTACTGGAATACCTGTCCAGCGAGAAACAACACGGGCGATATCTTCTTCTGTCACCTCTTCTTTTAAAAAATGATGGGTCTTTTGCAATTTAATTAATTTTTGCTCAACCTGTTTTTGTTCTTTTAAAAGCATTGGAATTTTTCCGTATTTTATTTCAGCAACTTTTTCTAAATTGGCTTCTCTTTGGGCAATTTCTGTTTGATAAGAAAGATCGTCAATTTTTTTACGAATATCTTTTATTTTATTAATCAATTCTTTTTCTGCGTCCCATTTTGCCCTAAGGCCTTTTGTATTTTCCTTTATATTAGCTAATTCTCTGGCAATTACTTTTAATCTTTTTTCAGAATCTTTTTCTTTTTTTAAGGCTTGTTTTTCAATTTCTAATTTTGTAATTTCTTCCTGAAATTTTTCCAATTCCTGCGGTTCTGATTCAATTTCTAATCTTAAAGCCGAGGCCGCTTCATCCATTAAATCCACCGCCTTATCAGGCAAAAATCTATCAGCAATATAGCGACCGCTTAATTCAACTGCGGCTTTAATAGCAGAATCTTTTATTCTAACTCCATGATGAACTTCATATTTTTCTTTAATACCTCTTAAAATTGCAGTTGCATCTTCAATTGAGGGCTCTTGCACATAAATTGGCTGAAATCTTCTTTCCAGGGCTGAATCTTTTTCAATATATTTTTGGTACTCTTTTAAAGTTGTGGCTCCAATTGCCTTTAATTCTCCCCTCGCAAGCGCAGGTTTTAATAAATTTGAAGCATCAATTGCACCTTCAGCGGCTCCAGCTCCAACCAAAGTATGTAATTCATCAATAAACAAAATATATTTGCCTGAAGCCCGGGTAACTTCTTTTAATAAAGCCTTAATCCTTGTTTCAAATTCACCCCGATATTTTGTGCCAGCTATTATAGCTCCAAGGTCCAAAGAAATAACTTCTTTATTTTTTAAAAATTCCGGAACATTACCCCTTGCAATTCTTTGCGCAAAACCTTCAACTATTGCCGTTTTTCCAACTCCGGCTTCTCCAATTAATACCGGATTATTTTTTGTCCTGCGGGAAATAATCTGCATTAATCTTCGTATTTCATTGTCCCTGCCAATTATCGGATCAATTTTGCCGGATGATGCCAAATCAGTTAAATTCCTGGTATATTTTTCTATCACCTGATATTTTGATTCTGGCTCGGGGTCTGTGATTCTTTGGCCTCCGCGAATCTGCGATAAAATTTTCAAAACAGATTCATAATCTAATTTTGAACTTTTTAAAGTATCTACATTATTTCCATTGCTAAAAAAACCTGTTTTTTCTAACACATCGCGAGCCATTGATTTTGTATCCAGCAATGCCAAAAATAAATGTTCAACAGAAATAAATTCATCCTGCATTTTTGAAGCTTCATTTCGTGCCTTGTCTAACACCTTTGCCATATCTTGCGTTAAATAAAATTGGCCAAATGCGGTGGGCGTTAAAATAGTGGAAATTTTGGCAATTTGTAAATCTATTTTCTTTTTTAAATTATCAACATCCACCCCTAATTTTTGAAGAATAGTTAAAATAATTGAGCCTTCCTGCGACAATAATGCGTATAACAAATGCAAGGCATCTATTTGTTGCTGCCCTTTTTCTTGCGCAATTGACTGAGCCGACATTATGGCATCCTGCGCTTTGTTGGTAAAATT
>OBEQ010317371.1_pt1 | contig 12140 bp, 10 predicted proteins | sample 1670901 | NCBI WGS metagenome assembly OBEQ01 (sample SAMEA104232315, study PRJEB22302) | groundwater metagenome | biome: forest; feature: aquifer; material: groundwater | place: USA | collected 2011-08-07 | depth 5.4 m | reverse complement strand
TGGCCGAGGGTTGCCCCTAGGCAATCTCACCTCCCAGTTATTCGTGAATGTCTATATGAATGAATTTGATCAGTTTGTAAAACACAAACTGAAAGCAAAATATTATATCCGCTACGCCGATGATTTTGTTGTCATGTCTCAAGATAAGGCATGGCTTGAGGAACTATTACCAAAAATTGCTGATTTTTTATCCGAGGAACTTAAATTAGATATTCATCCCGACAAAATTTTCATTAAGACGCTTACTTCAGGGGTGGATTTTCTTGGTTGGGTGCATTTTTCTGATCATCGAGTCTTGAGGACGAGTACCAAGAGGAGGATGTTCAAAAAGCTGAAAGAAAATCCTAGGTCGGAAACCAGGAATTCTTATCTGGGTCTTTTGTCTCACGGGAATGCTTATGAGTTGAGAAAGAATGTGATTGACTAAGGTGTTGGGCGGGGCGGTTACCTAAATAATTTTCGGTGAAGTTTTCGGTAGTATGAAATTGCGAATCGGTGGGCTTCGGAGTCAATCACCAAAAGGAGGTTTTTGTCAGCGGGGGAGAGTTGGGTTAAGGGGAGAGGATTTTTTCTGTCCGGGATAATTAATTGATGGCCGAGGTGGTGTTCATTTTTTGAAATACCAACAATTGGTATTTTTTTAGAGATTGTCGCTCTAGCAGCGTTTGCTTGACCTTTGCCTCCATCTATCAATACCAGGTCCGGGAAGGGCCATTCGGTGTGTCTAAAGCGCCTTTCGAGTATTTCTTTCAGCATCGCCGTGTCATTAGGACTTTGTTTGGTATTAATTTTGAACTTGCGATATTGGTTTTTATCAGGTTTTCCATTTGTGAATACCACCATAGAGCCAGTGGCATGAGTGCCTTGGATATTTGAGACGTCGTAACCCTCGATGCGAACTATTGGTTTTTTTAATTTTAACAAAAATTCCAGTCCTGAATGATGGTTTTTTAGAATGTCAGAATTTTTTATTAATCTGGCGTTTTCAAATATGCGCTTTAAATTTGATATTTTATTTCTCAATTCGATAGCTTTTTCCAGCTCACCTTTTTGGGCCAACTGCCCCATCTCTTTTTCAAGGTTTTTGATAAGTGACTCTTTTTTTCCGGACAATATGTTCTTTACCGCTCTGATGTTTTTTCGGTAAGAATCCAAGGTCCAACCTTGGGATTTCTTCAAGGTCGAACCTTGAGTTTCCGGACCTTGAGTTTCCGGATTTTGTTGTTTTAAACAACAAAATCCTGGACATTTGCCAATGTGGTAATTGAGACAGTAATTGTTGTGTAACTTTTTGCATGTACAGTAGGGGAAGATTCGGCGAAGAAGGCGAAGTGTTGTTTTTAAAGCCCCAGCATCAGTAAACGGTCCTATCGTTTTTTCGTGGTTAAGGGGTTGATGTGTTGTAAATATTTTTTGATATTTTTCGCTAGTAAATACTATGAAAGAGTATTGCTTGTCATCTCGCATTACGATATTGAACTGGGGGCGAAACTTTTTTATCAATTGCGACTCTAGAATAAGGGCTTCGATGTCTGATTCTGTGGAAATAAATTTCAGCGATCGAGCTAATTCCACCATCTTTGTTATTCTGTAGTCTCCCGTTCTTAAGTAAGATCCAACCCGACTTTTTAGGTTAGAAGCCTCCCCTATATACAGGGGTTTGTTTACCGAATCTTTGAACACATAAACTCCTGATGTTTTTGGGAGTTTTTTTAGTTTTTTGGCCAGAGCTTTGGTTTTCATGTTGTCTGACTGTAGCAGAGAATTTAATTCTTGACAATTATGGTTTTTAGTTTATCATAAGACAAAGTTCAGTCCTTTGACATTAAAAAGAAGGGGAAAATGAGAAAAAGATGGCCTAGGTCTTGCTTCTTTATCGCAACTTTAGGAATTTTAATTTTTGTTACCTCAAACGATTCTAACGGAGAAGGTGGAGTTAACCATTATCAAAAGAATCTAAGATATTTGAGTTGGGGTGGTTTTCAAAGAAATATAAGACCTCATGGAGAAACTGTTGAAAACACAAAAATTTATTTGGAAATTCCGGACCTCAAGTGGCGGGTAGAGCAGATGAAACTATGGAAGTCAGCGATAAAAGAAGCGGTAACTATTCTTCCTCCGAAATTTGTAAAAAAGTTGGGAAGATTACGTTTTACTTTTTATGTCGATCGATATACCTGGGAAACAGCTCATCCTTCAGGAAATACTGTTTATGTAAATCTTCTCCCGAGCGTCAAAAGGCCAGAGTGGATGACCTGGGAACCTTGGCCATCGGATGGATTTACGAGAGAAGAAATGATCTTTATAGCTCTCCACGAGATGGCCCATATATATAGTATTGGTGAAGAGCTTGACCAGCTATACTATTATCAGTATTCAGGTATGGCCTGGTGGAACGATAGTCATCTTGAGGCAATTTCTTCAATACACTGTTCAAGCTTTTACCCTTCATTAGATGATGATGTCAGGGTTATTTCTGGACACGTTTATTATGGTGGGCAATCATTTGACGTGGGTAAGGCGGTCGATCATTGCCACGTTCACGATTTTGGAGTTCACGATTATGAAAATTCTTTTCCTTTTGGAGGATGGCCCACTCTTTATGGTCACGTGCGTGGCAGAAATGAAGATTTTGCCGATACGTTTGCGCTTTATGTTATGTTTCCAGAGTACCTTGAAAAAAATTTTCCTTTTAGGCGTGACATCATCAAGAGTATTTTGGCCAGGGAATATGTAACCAGGTATCCAATGAGCGGATCAATACCATCTCATTTGAGCCGGACTATTAAGGACACGGACAAAGTTTCTGGGGGAGATAAATGAAATTCAGGAGAGTTGTTGTCGTTTCTTGTCTCACTGCTTTAGTTGCCTGCGATGCGCCTTCAGTAGAGAATATTTATCGCAAAGAGGCTCGTTTCCCCTCAAACGTTAATGTTCCGGTAGCCTTTTTGGTGAGTGAGTGGGCCGGTAAGCCAAGAGTTCTGGCTTCGGGCTGGCTCATCGATGGGGGTAGAGGGATGCTATTCAGCGCGAAGCATTTTAGCGATGTGTTCATGAACAATCCGATTGAGCTGGGCGCCAATGAATGTAAGATATTTTTGAGTGGTAGGGTTTATACTTGTATAGTTGTTCAGGTTCCGCCGTTGAGAGATGCTGTTGTTCTAAAAATACTTGGCTCGTTCAATCAAACCGAATCCCCTAAACCATATAAAATATCAACCACAAAAGTAAAGATTGGTGATAAGGTTTTTGTTCAAGGCTTTCATCCTCATCCTTACGAAATTACTAAATCCAATCTCGTTGGTGGCCTTAGGGACTTAACTGTGCCGATTCTAAAAAATTTTTATGAGTTGAGGGAAGCTGACCTTTCAAGGCAGAGAGAGGTGGTGTTCGACAATCTTGAAGGAAAAGTAGTCAAACCCGATCCAGATTCGATACGCAAAAATCCTCTACTGAACAATGAAGAAAAAAAGGCTGCACTTGCGTATGAGAATAACTCTTACATAAAAGTTTTAATGGCTAGAGACCACAAGTTCTCCTTTGGTGGATTGAGCGGAGGAGTAGCGCTGAATGAAAAAGGCGAGGCGGTCGGCGTCATTACGGCTCAAGATATATATAGGTTAGAGTATGATAAGGATGGACTACTTGTTAACCCGCTCGATGGTAGCGTCATGGTCAAAATCAAAAGGCAGCTTTTCGATACCATATATGTTACCCCGATAGAATCGGTATCGGATTTATATAAGTATGCAAGACAGATGAGATAGTTTTAACCCTGCTAAGATGCGGGGTTTTATTTGACTTGTTTCGTTATTTTCAGTATTCTCTTGGGCAAGTACGTTGAAAATTAGGAGGCAGAAATGGCTTTAACAGATCCGAATGAAGCGAGAAAATTAATCAGAGCTCTTAAGGCTCAACCTGGTAAATTTCTGTTTGGTCTTGAAGGGGCAATTTCCAATGCGGTGTTGGCCCTTATTACTCCTATTGCTAAAGATGGGCCGAGGGGCAAAGAGTGGTCACAGGCTCATACACTCGTGTCAGATGTTCCCGGTACAGGTAAAACTGCTTTATTTAATTATTTAGCAGCAGGCTTGAGTGCTAAACTCGGAAGAGTAGATGGTAGGCCCGATTTAATGCCTAGCGATTTTACCGGCATGGAAATGAGAGACAAGTTTACCGGGACAAGAACCCTTTTGAGGGGACCTCTTTTTAGTAATATCTTTTTTGCTGACGAGATAAACAGAACCCCTCCCAAGAGTCAGGCACCCATGCTTGGTGCTATGGAAGGGGGTCATGTAATTATCAATATTACCGATGAGAAGAAAGGGGTGATTGAACCAACATCATTTCCTCTTTATCCGATTCCGAGCGATCCAAACCGAATGTTTTTTATAGTTTTTGCGACGATGAACCCCATTGAATTTGAGGGTACGTATCCTTTGTCAGAAGCTCAGATGGAGCGGTGCACTTATCGTTGGGGTATGGGTTTTCCATCAAAAAAAGAAGAGAAGATGATCAGGTTTGAGAATGTTGTCGGGAAAAAAATTGAGGTGGTTATGGGCTTAGATGATCTTCTTGATATTCAGGAAATGGCAAAAAATATTAGGCTTACCGACGAGGCAAGTGAACTCATAGAACGCTATTTGCAGAATTCAAGAACATATGCTCAAGATCTGCGAGTGTTTGGTAAAGTTCAAGAACGTTTTGCACCGAAAAGTCTTACTGATTTTATTAACCAATATGTTACAAGCGGCTGTTCACCTAGAAGAAATTTTCATATGCAGGGTGCGGCGTTAGGTCACAGATTGTTGCGTCTATTCTTAGGTGACGATAAGCTAATTGAAAATATGGATAATATTGTTGCTACTGTTGACGATGTGAAGGCTATCGCACCTCTGACCATGGAACATGTAATTCTTCTTGAGCCGAAGTCTTTGGGCGATGACGTCACCACCAAGAAGGTGGTGAGAAGAATCATCGACGGAACACCGATGCCATGAAAAATTTTAACTTCAATGATGTTCTCTCGGCCCTGACTCACATCAAAAGCGGTATTCCGCTGGAAAGATTGACAAGCAGGGTTCGGTTGGGAGAACATAAGAGTTTATTTTTCGGCCCGAGCCATAACTTATATGACATTAAAGAATTTGACCCTGAATGCGATCCTCCTAACATGATTGTTGAGGTGCCTGGCGGTGATGAGGATACTATTTATGCCAGAAGATGCATTGAACAACATGAAGTTAAAATCAATTTTCTTATTGACCTCAGTTCTTCTGTTTATGCTGGCATGGACTTCAACAAAAGAAAGTTACTTCTTGAGGCACTAGGCTTTATAGGAGTTACAGGTGTCCGGTATGGCGACCCTGTTGGACTCATGGGTTTTACGGATAAGATAGTTTTAAATTTAACGCCAAGATGTGGTGCAAATAATTTTTACCATCTTTTAAGAGTAGTATACGATTTTCTTGAAGAACATAATCTAGACAAGAAGAAAGTTCCAAAAAGTAAAACAGATTTCTTTGCGGCTCTCGACTTTGTAAGAAAGTCATTTAATCGGCCATGCTTTATTCCTGTAATATCTGATTTTGTAGATTTTGAGAAGGTGGTAGATTCTCCACTTTTACGCATGGTTTCATCCAAGCATGAGCTGATTTTCATCTTTCTTGATGATCCATCAGAGTTTCTTGTTGCCAAGGGCATTGGCTATATAAGAGTCGAAGACATGGAAGATGGGAGCCAATCTATTATTTCAAGAAGAAAATTGTCTGAGATCGAAAAAGACTTACGAGAGAGGCGTAGACAGTTAAGGAAAAAGCTAAGAAGGATGGGTATTGATTCTATTGTCTTGGAGTATGACAAGAAAAGAAGGATGAGGCATTTTAATCGACTGTACAAGTTTTTCTTAAAAAGACATAAGCAACTAAGTTCACGGAGATAGCCGCTCTTTACGGGGCGGTTTTTATGTTATATTATCTTTCCAAAGAACTTTGACATTTTGGAGGCGACAAAATGCAATACAAACTCCTCTACTGTGTATTTGTCTTGCTTATTGCCACACCAGTTTTGGGCCAAGAATATTCTCCGATTATTGTTGAGACCGGCAAGCCGACGCCAAGCGTTGTCAAGACAGGCGAGCCTTTCAAGGTTACTTATCGGGCGAAATTTCTAGACACGGTCATTATTATTGAAGATCAAATGAGGCCAGATAACCTGACTCTTGATCAAGTTGAGGTGACCGGTCTTGATATTAAAAAAGAGCCACCGGGTTCATATGAATCTCTCGGGATCGTAAATGTCTGGGACTTTACTTACACATTTAGAATTATTCAACCCGAAAAGAAGGTTTATAAAATCCCATCTTTTAGTTTTATTTGGGTTGAGAAAAAAGCGGGCGTAGTTGAATCACGGGCCAAAGAAAAAGGAGAACTTAAAAAGTTTCCCACAGAAGAAGTCGGGATCAACTATGTTTCTTCGATAGTAAAACCACCTTTCCTTGATATTAGAGATGAGATTAATTTTGTTTCGCCGATAGCCGACGGTGTTGTATGGCGCCGGCGGGCCTATGGTGTAATTGCAGCCGCTTCGTTGTGGGTTCTGATTATCATGTTTAGATTCTTTAGATACCCTAAAACTCAGCAGTCTCAAAATACTAGTCGAGAAGTTGATACTGAAACTGCAGAGGGTGTAGTTACCAATATGGAACCAGTTCTTTCGCCCAAGCAGGCCAGGAATAAATTCTTGAAAGAGTTGAAAAAACTGCGAGCTGAGAGCCGGTTAGATTTAGTGAAAAAGATTCGTCCTCTTGTTAGAGCACTTCTTTTGACCGAACTTCAGAGAATGATTCGGGCTTCAATGTCAGAGAATGAGATTTACGCTAAATTGAGTAGTCTTGATGTAAAAGAAAAGAAGCTAGTTGGTTCTAAATATATAGCCATGCTTGATTTGGCTCGGAGATTAAAGGGCTATCAGGAAGATATAGATTCAGGGCGATATTCCCTGGACCGCGCTAGAGAAATTGTAGAACTAAGAGATGTGGTCTCCGATCTCAAACTTCACAAAAGATTTTTGTCTTTGGTTAAGAGTCTATTGAGAAAGAGGCGATAGTATGTTTCCAAGCATGACCTTTGTTTGGGAGTTGATCAAGGCGGGTCTAAAAAGCTTTCGAGATACGGATTTTGATCTTGTTAGATTTGACTCGTTGGGCCTTGCTTTGGGAGCGGGCCTTTTTATTCTTACTATTCTGATTTACAAGTTGTTGTGGGGACGAAACAGGTTTAGTCATGTAGTGTCTGGACATTACATTCCCGAGGAATATCGTCAAGGAAAACTAGCTAAGCTGTTTTTTTTAATTCCGAAAATTCTCCTTGGGGTAGCCATGCTCTTTCTGTTGTTAAGTATCGCTAACCCCTATTTGCCCAAAGCCAAAATAGAAAAACTGATTGAGTCGCGGGAGAGGATTGATTTAATCGACGTCTCGTCTTCAAAAGGATGGGAATTTGAACATACCGGCAAGTCAGCTGGACAGCTTGGCCGGGAAGCATTTATTAAATTCTTGAATATGCGCCGAGGTCAGAATGATAGAGTTTCGCTTTGGCTTTTTGCCAGAGAGCCGCGTATTCTAGAAGATTTTATCGTTGATGACGATATTTACATCATGGAGGTTGAGGATGCCCCTTACGTGATTGTTGACCAACCCAATCAAGGTTTTCCAGAAAATGATCCCGACGACTCGCATGTTGATATAATTGCTCCGAAAAATAGAATCCAATTAGTTTCCGGAGAAGGAGGCACTAGTCTTAATCCTGCCCTCGATGCCGTGATTGCCTATTTTGACAAAGAAGGAAGTAAAAAGATAAAGCAAAAGGCACTGTTAATAGAGACCGATGCTGCGGTTGAAGACGATGCTGAGCCACAGCTTCGAGAACTTCAGAAGAGGCATATTAAGGTATATCTCCTGCACATGAAACCAAATGAGCGTGGAGAAAAAGCATTTGGAAATTCAAGGGGTATTGAAAATTCTGAATTATTGAAAAAGAGAGTTCAACAGTTTGGCGGCAAGGTTTTTGACATTCAAGACAAAAAAAGCATCGACGATGCTTATCGGGAGGTGAATAGATTAGAAAGAGCTCCTATGTCATTAGTAAGACATTTGCTCAAGATTCTTATTTACCAAAGGTTTCTTATGGTAGCAATTATGCTAATACTTCTGGCCATAGTCACCGGTTTGTTAATGGAAATATTTGGTGAAAATCCATGATCCCTCACCTTTCTGAAAGGTGAGGGATTTTTGATTGACATAACTTAAATTTACTTTTATATTAGGGCCAAGAACCTTGAAAATGTAAACAAAACAGGGAAACATGAGGAAAAGAACTTTTGCTGGTTGGATTGTCTTTTTCGTAAAAATTAGCTTGATTTCTCTTGTAGCGACGGCTCTAGGTTTTGTTCTCTTCACCCTTGCTAATTTCAGCGACCACGCAAGCAAATTCTCTTTTTATATCAAAACTAATGATGCCGAAATGGCCAAAAGAGAACTCATCGGTCTTCACTATTTTTACGATCTAAGCCGAAGATGGAAAGTCCAGTGGTTGGCAGACAAATATTTATTTGAGGACGCACCATTTTATGAGGTCGCTGATTCCTACTTGATAAGTGATTGGGGGAAAGTTCAAAATGATTTAAAGGAAAAGTTAGATGATCCAAGATCTTATCCTTATGGAAATGCGAAGTTTAGGAAAGAGAAAGCTCAATTTGAAAAGAAAGCCATTAAAATTGACGAAGCTCTTAACTTTGTTATGAAAGAAGTGGCCGTTGATTACGAAAAAGCTCTTAGGAATTGTCTTAATTCGGCAGGTTATAGTCAATGCTTTGACCGTGTTTGGAACTATGATCTGGTTACCAACAAAAAAGATGCTGAAGAAGCACTTAAGGGCCAGAAACCAGAACCCAAGTTTATTCTTGGACCGCCGCCAAATGGTGTTATTCCGGTTCTACCGAAGGGACCCTTACCGGATGGAACTGAAAAAGAAGAAAAATCCGGTCCTGCCAATCCAAGAAAACGGCCATGATTCATTTTCTTGACCCAGTCCTTTTGTATCTACTGATACCTTTGGCCATCCTGTTTGTTTTATGGCTAGGCACTGTCGCGATTAAATTGATAAAGAGGCCGCAACGTACTTACGGTTCAAAATATCCTCTCATCGGTAAAACAAAACTATGGGGACTGTTTGCTATTCCTGTTGCGGCTTTGATGGTTCTGGCTATGGCTAAACCAAGCTTAAATCGGAGCTCTTTCAACCCATCGCGAGGCGATATCGAAGTAATTATGGTCATTGATCGGTCGATATCTATGAGGGCTGATGATATAAAACCCACACGTCTGGATACTACAAAGCGTGAGGCTGCCAATATCGGGTCTCTTTTGGTGGAAGGTGATAAGGTGGCTTTATTTGTTTTCGGACAAGAGTCGCATAAGAAAATTTATCTTTCCGATAAATTTGAAAATACGTTTGACCGGCTGGCCAGAATTTCATTTCCTACTGAAAATTTATATGGCGATGGCCTGATCTGGGATTCTGATTTTGCCACAATGTTAGAAAACATCTACCAATCAATGGACAGACAGGATGCCCATAGTGAAGGATATTCAGCGGATAATTATAGTCGTTATGTTCCTAAAAAAAGAACAAATCGAGTCGTTATAATTTTTAGCGACGGCGAAGATCAATTCAGAAAAATGAAACCGACTACAAAAGAAGAAACTACGGAGCGTGACGACTATCTCAAAAGGCTTAATGGTGCCTTGTCTGAATTTAGACGAAGGGGCCTAAAGATTTATCCAGTTGGTGTTGGCACGGAAAAGGGAGTTAAATGGCTTTCGCTTTTGAGGGGTTTCAAAAGTGGTCAGGGTTATTACGCCTATTTGGATAAAGACTGGGAAAACGGAATTTCTCGCATTGATAAAGAAAATTTTATGTTCTTGGCTCGATCGACAGGAGTTCAGCTTGGCGGGGATAATATCTGGACTGTTGAAAATAATACAACGACAGTCAGGGATTATTTAAGCCATATTATCGGATTAAATAGAAAAGTTACTCTCGAATTTGGCCAGGCTGAAGACAACCAGGATCTGTGGCAGTATTTTCTTATGGCTGCCGTGGGTATTTTGGGACTTGCAATTGTGTCCCATCCGGTTTCAGGGTATTTCAAAAGAAAAAGAAAAATTTGAGTTGGTAAACCTGCTATTTAGGCAGGTTTTTTATTTAGTAAAATTTATGTATGATTGGCTTATATGATCCACATTCGAGATTCAATTTTAGCCACCTTAGTTTATTATGATATTTTTGATTTTCCACTAACCTTGCTTGAGGTCAATAAATATTTAATAAACCCTGGAAGGTTTTCCGCCGAAAATGTTAAAAGCTCGGTTTTTAACATTAAAGCGGCAGAGATCGCAATTGAATTGGACAATATAGTAAGAATGGGAATTGTTGGTCACAAAAATGGTTTATATTTTCTGGCGGGCAGAGACAATTTATACGACCTGAGAATTGAGAGAGAAAAAATAGCTGCGCAAAAATGGGATAAATTTTTGAAAATAGCCAAATGGTTCCAGGCTGTTCCTTACTTGAGGGCTATTTTGGCTTCCGGTTCTTTGGCTATTAACAACACGGAGCACGAAAGTGATTTTGACGTTCTGGCAGTTGCCGAATCGGGGCGTCTCTATACCTGCAGAATATTTTTATGTTTGACCGCCTCTCTTTTTGGAGCTCGACGGACGAGGTACGAAAGAAGCGCGCCGGACAAATTCTGTTTTAATCACTATATTACAGATGGCAGTTTAAACATAAGTCATGAGAGTTTATATAATGCTCAGAATTACATTAATCTCAAGCCAATCTTTGCAGAAAATGATTTAGTGCAGAGATTTTATATAGAAAATAATTGGCTTGAAAAATATATTTTAAATTTTGATTTTAACGAAGTCAACAAAGGGCACCTTCTGGGTCGCGAAGGTGCCCTTTGTATTGTCGCTAAAATCTTAGAATTTATTTTAAATTCTAAACTTGGAAATTGGTTAGAGAATATTTTAAAAAACTATCAGCAGAAAAGAATAAAAAATAATCCCGCAACCTACGAATCGGGAGGCAGGGTAATCTTCAACGATAGTGAGCTTGAGTTTCATCCACACTCTTTCGAAGCTTTCGCTATTGACAAATACAATAAAAAATTAAAACAGCTCGGCATCATCCAACATGTTGAAGAAAAAGATTCTGGACTAATTGCTTAGTATTGCGGGTTTTATTTATTTAATCTATACTTGCCGCAGATTCTTTCGGTTCTTTGAAAAGAGGACGAAATGAGGAATTTCTTAAGAGTTTCTAGTGTCTTGTTTTTGGTTCTTGCGTTTTCATCACTTACTTTTGCTGGAGATAAAATTCTCGGTATTGATAAAGTCAAAGAACTGAAGTATGGCACCAAGATTTACGGTTACAGTACTTTGAGTCCAGAAGAGAGGACTCGGTTTGAAGGGCGGTTTTGGGGAGTGTTGGAAAACTCTATCGGTCCCGGCCACCGTTGGATTGTCGTAGAGCTCGATGGCAAGTATTTCCAAAACTCTGGCATTATTGCCGGTCAGTCGGGGAGTCCAGTTTACATTCAAGTTAACGGTGCTGAATATCAAATTGGTACGGTTTCTTACGCCGATCGGTTTCCTAAAAATCCTATTGCTTACCTTACGCCAATTGAAGAGGTTTTAAACTCCAGTTGTGAACTACCACGGGCACTCCCTGAAGATAATGTTATCGAAGAAATTTTGAAATGGTTTAAAGAGTCAGACGAGAAAGATAAATTAGAAAAATTTTCCGGCTTAATCGCGAGACAATCTTTCACTAGTGGAAAGTCGACGACTGAACCCAAATTAGTATCCAATGAGTCCAAAGAAATCAAATCCGGTTCTGTGCTTGGTGTTCAATTAGCCTGGGGCGACTTTGACTACACCGGCTACGGCACAGTCTCCTATGTTGATGGCAAAAATATTTATATGTTTGGCCACCCCTTCCTTCAGTTGGGTCCAGTTGAGTATCGTTTGGTGCCGGCTAGAGTTTTAGGTGTTCAAGCCAGTTACCGTAGTTCCT
>OBEQ010793060.1_pt1 | contig 12141 bp, 15 predicted proteins | sample 1670901 | NCBI WGS metagenome assembly OBEQ01 (sample SAMEA104232315, study PRJEB22302) | groundwater metagenome | biome: forest; feature: aquifer; material: groundwater | place: USA | collected 2011-08-07 | depth 5.4 m | reverse complement strand
TGAAAGTCCTCTCGTGGTACGACAACGAATGGGGGTATGTTTCCACATTGGTTCGACATGTGAGCACAGTCGCGACTGCGCTCACATAGGCGAGTGGAAACTACCCCCCATTCGTCAGACGCTCCCGTGTTGGAAGATAGGAGCGAAGCGACGCAAGAAACCGAGGGTGTCTTGAGCGGTGGGGTCGGGAGCGGCTGGTAAGTAGGGGGTATGTGAGCACGCTCGTGCGATATGTGCTTAAGATTGCAGAGTTGCTTTAATATGAATAAAAATTTCGAGTTCGAGACGAAAATTTCTGCGAGCGAAGTTTTGCAGAAATTATCTTCATCTTTGAGCAAGCCAAAATCAATTTTGGAATTTGGTGGCGAAGAACTCGTTGGCGAAGTAAAAAAAGATAACACATTTTATGTCCGAAAACAATTGAATAGAGTTTCATTATTCCCACCTTTCTATTGGTACAATGTTTTTTCTAGAGTTCTCTGCGGTCGAGTGGTTTCTACATCAACTGGGGCACGTATAACAGCTGAATTTAAATCTCCTATGGTTATGAAAGTATTAATGATATTTTGGATCATAGCATATTCTTTTTTTGCAGTTGTTGGTATTGGAGCTGCCATAACCAGTCAAGTTGCAAATGATAAAGAGGGTGGCCTCCTGATTTTTGCGGTTGCCGTTGTTTTTATAGGATTTTATTTTCTTGTTGCTCGAATAGGTAGGGCTTTTAGCAAAAGGGATGAAGATGAGATAGTAAAATCACTCACACTGTTATTTGAGAAATCTGAATAGAAATTAGAATCGCGCAGTAATCGCGCAAAGTCTTGCAAACTTCGCGTTGGCTTTTTATGTAATTTTATGCTATAGTCAACCCACGAAGACAATGTTACCCGAATATTTTAAGCAAATTTTATGGGAGTATAACTTCTCGGCAGTTGACCCAGGAGAGTCCCCAAAGCTTTTAATATCTAAAGCGATTAATTACGGCGACTTGCGTCATTGGCGCTGGATTACAAAGCAGTATGGAGCAGACACCGTGCGGCGAACACTCGTATCGTTTAGTGCAAGCGCTATCCGCCCGCAGGCCCGCGCACTCGCGGAAATTGTATTTTCTCTTCCGCATGCCAATGAACTTACACCTCGAGGCGCTCACCGCTGAAGGCCGTGCGCTCTGGGCCCGGTTGCCGGAAGTCAGTGAAGGTTATTATCTCGCTGGTGGTACGGCGTTGGCGCTCCAGCTTAATCATCGTATCTCGCTTGATTTTGATTTCTTTTCGGAGAGGCATATCCCTCGCACTCAGCTGGCGAAAATAGAGAATGTCTTTAAGGGCTACACCATTGTGCCGCGCGTCAATAATCGTGATGAGTTAACCGTCTTTATGGGCGCGGTAAAGATTTCTTTTATTAGTTATCCGTTTCGGGCGTTCCTGCCTTTTGTAGAAGAGCAAGGCATTCAGCTTCTTTCTCCGAAGGAAATTGCCGTAACGAAGGCGTATACTATTGGAAGACGAGGGGAATGGAAAGATTATGTAGATTTTTATTCATGTCTTGCAAATGGCATCGCTACCCTCGCCGAAGTTATTGGATATGCCCAAAAAAAATATGATGCCGCGTTTAGCGATCGATTATTTCTTGAGCAGCTGGTGTATTTTGATGATATTGATGAGACGCAGAAATTGAATATGAAAGTTTCTGTTTCGCGCGATACGGTGCAAGCTTATTTCAAGCATGCCATCGCAGATTTGCATCTCGCAAGTTAAAAGATTATTTCTCATTTACAGACCTTAGGTCGCGCAAAATATCGTGCAAGGTTTTTGCAGATTTGTGTGTCCCTCGACATATCGGGCCAGCTATTGCACTCTTTTTTGTTCTGTGATATAGTTAAAAACATGAATACACACCAATTTCAGCGTTTTTTTGTCGCGGGGTTTTCGGTCGCAGTCATACTCGTGCCGAGCTTCGCATCGGCCCAAATAGTTGGGGATGTGCAATCGCATACATCCGCCACTGTTTCACCTCGATTTATCAGCGTGCTCTCGCCGAATGGGGGAGAAACATTGCAGAAAGGCACTTCGCAAAAGATTCGATGGTCTTCAAAAAATATGACGAGGAAAATCAACATTTCTCTTGTGCCGTACTTTTCTTGCAACACTTCCTGCCCGCCATCTCAGCCGTCCTATGTTATTAAGAATGGGGCTCCGAATACTGGCGAGTATGTCTGGTCGGTAGGTATGGTTACTAACCTCGCCGGAGGTATTGTTCCCGATGGCACTTATACTATCCAGATATGCGGCCGTACTGATACTCCGGTTTGCGACTCGAGCGATGCGTATTTTACGATTACTTCACCGGCATCGGCAGTCGGAGCTTTGAACGTCACCGTTGATCCTTCGACCGCTCCCGCGAATCAGATCGTGATGGGCTCTGTAGGCAATAATCTCGCGACATTCAGACTGCGCGAAACTTCCGGCGCGGAGGGTGTGAGCGCGAGCAATATCACGATACTCGATACCATTCAATCGTCTACGGTTAGCGTTCCCAAACAATCCTTTACCGCAATTTTTCTCTATAACGGCAGTACGCTTGTAGGGATCGCGACTTTTGGGACAGCAGTACCGGGCGGCTATTCCTATCAACTTTCTTCCCCTGGCCTTGTAATCCCTAAAGGTGGTTTTCTTCTCCTTACGCTACGCGGCGATGTGGATACCTATGCCTCGGGCGGCGCGGATGATAACTCTGTACACACGTTTAATATGACCGGCGTTACGGCTACCGGCGTCACCTCTGGCGCTCCCGTTTCCTCTACGCCTGCATTTCCCCCTCCGAGCGCCAATCCCATGACGATCTTGCGCACGAAGCTCACACTCACGGCAAATCCTTTGGGTTCTTACGTTGGCCGCGCAAAGAGCTCGGCTGACAATCTTGCGACGCTCACTCTTGCGGCTGACCCTGCCGGTGATTTGGCCCTGAATGCCCTCACGATTACATTTGGAGGGACTGCTCCCGTGAACTCTGCGTTTCTCGACGGCGTAACTCTCATCGACGAGAATGCCGCTGCGCTTGGGACGGGGAGCACCACTTCTACGGCCTGCAACGGGTTGAACACCTGTTCCAAGACCTTTAACTTGGGCGCTACGACTTCCGGTCAGGCGGTCGTAAGGGGCGCCTCGCGCGCGTGGACGCTCCGCGCCGATACCAACAGGACGCAAGCGGGAGCGCCGGGCATTTCTCAGAGCTTGGATGCGACGATCAATGCCTCGACTGACGTGCAGTACACCGACGGCCTCGATCCTGCGGCGGTAAGCGGCATTCCTCTTTCCGGTTCGACTCTTGTGCCCCTTTGGATTAACGTCGTTTCCTACGCCGTCGGTACATAGCTGTTCTTGTATTCGGATATTAGGACTTTTTCAAAATCCGGCTTCGCGAGGAGCCGGGTTTTTGTTATACTTTAAAAATGGTCATCTACTTCGGCGCGGATCACGGCGGGTTTGCGCTCAAAGAAATATTGCGGGAGTTCGTGAAAAGCGCCGGCTATGAGGTCTACGACCTCGGCGCGAAGGAATACCAAAAAGACGACGACTACCCCGATTTCGGGGCGGCCGTGGCGCGCCAGGTAGCAAAGGATCCGGAGCGCGCGCGCGGGATCCTCCTCTGTCGTTCGGGCGTGGGGATGGATGTCGTCGCGAACAAGTTCCGGAACGTGCGGTGCGTGCTGGGGATTTCTCCTGATCATGTCTACACCGCGCGCCACGACGACAGCGCGAACGTACTTAGTGTCGCGGCGGATGTCATCCAAGAAAACGACGCGAAAAAGATGGTGCAGGTATTTTTGGAGACGCCGTTTGCGGGAGACGAGCGGTATATGCGGCGACTGGAGAAGGTGATGGCGATAGAGAATGAAGAGTAATCGGAAATTTCTAATTGACCTAATTGCTCTAATTTCTAAATAAGCACCAATATGTGAATGACCAAACAAATACCTGGTGCTCGTAATTGGGGTTTTGGTCGCTAGTCATTATTTAGGTCAATTAGTAATTAGAAATTAGGTCAATTCTACGTATGGAGGTCCTCCCTGTCGTCAACTGCCCCGATCTCGAATGTGCCGCGGAGAAACTTCGCGCCGCGGAGGAATTTTCGGCGTGGGTGCACTTGGACGTCTCCGACGCGCGATTCACCTTCGGCAAGAGCTGGGGCGATCCCGAGGGATGGCGGGTGCTTAACTCCAAAGCGCAATTGGAGGTGCATCTGATGGTCGAGGAGCCGGAGCGCGCGGTGCCCGCGTGGCTTGATGTGGGTGCGAAGCGAATCATCGTCCATGTTGAAACATTGATTGACTCTCTCCATCGCGCGCATCCGGCAAATGCCGAGGCGCTCATCCGCGATATGCGCTTCGCGTGCGAGTCGCGCAAGACGGCGCTCATGCTCGCGATAAGTCCGGAGACGCCGATTGAGCATGTGAAGCCCCTGCTTCGCGTTGTTTCTGAATTCCAGGTGCTCGCGGTGCACGCGGGTCCTGCGGGACAGGCCTTTTTGCCGCTCTCGCTCGAGAAAATAAAATTTTTGCGCGAGGAGTTCCCGTATGCGAGAATTGAAGTGGATGGCGGCATTGATCCGGAGACGACGCGGCGGGTGAAGGAAGCAGGAGCGGACGTTGTCGTGTCGGGGACGTATATCTTTGGGAGCGCCGATCCAAAGGGGGCGTATGAGGAACTCCGCGGAATATAAGCTAGTCATTTTAAATTATTTTTTTGGTTATGGAGGCATTACACGAGAAAAAAATTAGATTTTTAGGGGAGATGGCAAACACCCTTCGGCAGGAGGTAATTCGCATTGTTGCGCATGCGGGTTCTGGCCACCAAGGGGGGCCGCTCGGAAGCGCGGACATTTTTGCGACGCTCTATTTTCATATCTTAAACCACAATCCAAAGAAGCCCGCGTGGCACGAACGGGACCGACTCATCGTCTCCTGCGGCCACTACTGCCCCGTGCAGTATGCGGCGCTCGCGCACGCGGGGTATTTTCCTTTGGAAGAATTAATGACCCTCCGGCAGATCAATTCGCGCTTACAGGGACATCCGCACCGCAATTCTCCTCCGGGAATCGAGACGACGTCTGGCCCCCTAGGTTCGGGGCTTTCGCAGGCGATTGGGATGGCGCTTGCCGCGCGCCTCGACCGCAAGCGCAACAGGATCTACTGCTTCATGTCGGACGGCGAACAGGAGGAGGGGAATACCTGGGAGGCCGTGATGTGCGCCGCGAAATACCGCCTCACGAATCTCACCGCCATCATTGACTCGAACAATATGCAGATCGACGGCAACGTGTCGGACGTGATGCCGCTCGGGTCCCTGCGCGCGAAGTACGAATCATTCGGCTGGCATGCGCTTGAGATCGACGGCCACAATCCCGAGGAGCTCGCGGATGCGATCGCGGAAGCCCACGCGATTCACGAAGGCCCCACGGCCGTGATCGCGCACACGATTCCCGGCAAAGGCGTGAGTTTTATGGAGAACAATTACCTCTGGCATTCGCGGCCCTTTAAGCCCGGCGAGGCGGAACTCGCGCTCGCGGAACTCAAAGCCGAGGGGGAACGGATCAGAAAGAGGTTCTAGTTGATAGGTTGTAGGTTTTGGGTTATAGTGCGGACAACTGATTACTCAATAACTCAATAACCAAATAACTTCTCCTCACATGTTCGCTTCTGCAAAACTTCTCACAATCGCACTTGTGCTTGTCTCATTGGGTTCTGCGTATTTCACGGCATCCGAGCTTTTCCGTCTCTCCGCGTCGCGGGCGTCATTTGATCGGCCGCTCTCCGCGGAACAGCCGGCACCTCCTGCCGTTCGTGAAAATCCAGCGTTTCCGAATCGCAAGAATGTGGACAGTTCGACTTCGCTCACCTCAGGCTGGAAAATCTATCGCAACGAAAAGTATGGGTTTGAAGTGAAGTACCCGGACGCCTTTCCTCTTCGGGAAGCTCAAAAAAGTTATCCCCCGTCCGTATTCACCCTGTTGAGCTCGAAGGACAACGTGAATATTTCCGGGTTCCTGCAAGTCGTTCCTCAAGACGGGATCACGATCTTTCCCTTTTCCGCCAAGTTTGACTCGCCGCCCAAAAATTTGGCCGCGCTCGCCGATGCATTCCGCGCGAAAGATAAGACCGTGATGAAGTCGGTGGGGCTCTCGATCGCGGTTGCGGTGTCCGACATTAAGGGAAGTGGGGGACTCAAAGGCATCAAGTCCTATGTGAAGAGCGCGCCTCGTGCGGACGGCACAAAGATCATCGGCATCGGCTATTATTTCTATCGAAGTCCCTACTTTTATCGTTTGGTCACTATAGTTCCCGGAGCCGACCCCCAGCTCTCTTCCGTGGCGTCTACGTTTAAGTTCATCCCATGACCGACCGAGGCACCGCAACGCTCATTATCGTGCTTATTGCGCTCATCGTGGGCTGCGGGTATCTTCTTGTGCCGCCGTTTCTTGAAATCATCAACTCGCAGGGCACGTTTGATGTAGAGGCGTTTCCGGTTACTGCATCTAGAACAATTACAACATCTACAACCGTAGAGAGCTGGAAAATATATCGCAACGAGAAATATGGGTTTACATTTCGATACCCTGCTGATTGGCCAAGCGATTTTAGTATTTCTGCCCCAGAGGGCGCATCGTGGATATTCCAAAACACTTCGATTCAGAATAATCTCCATGGGATAGGGTTGCCGCCCGTTGGCAATGTTTGGATTGAGATTAATCAGAATCTTTGCAATCCGACCGGAGATTTTATGGGATTAGGAGGAAATCCGAATATATTAGAAAAAACAGTTTGTAGAGATGGTTTTCAGATAACCTTGGGGCTATGGAGCAATGATCCTCATTTATCGAGTCACAAGGCTTTACTAAATCAAATCCTCTCCACGTTCAAATTCATCAAATAAAAATGCTCAACCCCAAAGCCAATTTATCGGATAGTATTTTTGCCGATGATATTGAACAAAAGCCGACCCGCGACGGGTTCGGGCAGGGTTTGGTTGCGGCGGGGGAGGCGGATCCGAACGTTGTGGGACTCTGCGCGGACCTTACGGAATCCACGCGGATGGATGCGTTCGCCAAGAAATTTCCCGAGCGTTTTTTTGAGGTGGGCGTTGCGGAGCAGAATCTTGCGACGATCGCGGCGGGGCTCGGCGTTTCGGGCAAAATTCCTTTTATCGCCTCTTATGCGACGTTTTCTCCCGGGCGGAATTGGGAGCAGATTCGCACGACGATTGCCTACAACGACTCGAACGTGAAGATCGCGGGGCATCATGCGGGAATTTCCGTGGGGCCGGACGGGGCGACGCACCAGGCGATCGAGGACATCGCGACGATGCGGGTGATGGCGAATATGCGCGTCATCGTGCCCTGCGATGCCCTTGAGGCGAAGCGCGCGACGATTGCCGCCGCGCAAATCTGGGGGCCGGTCTATCTTCGCTTCGCGCGCGAGAAGACGCCGGTGATGACGACGCTTGCGACACCCTTTGTTCCCGGCCGCGCGGAGGTTTTTTGGGAAAGCAAAAAACCCCAGGTTGTCATCATTGGATGCGGCGGAATTCTTTACCACGCGCTCCTCGCCGCGCGCGATCTAGAGAAAGAGAAGATCGGCACGGTGGTCCTGAACTCGCACACAGTCGTGCCGTTGGATGAAAAAACGATCGTGGAGCTCGCAAAGAAGATCGGCGCGGTCGTGACGGTGGAAGAGCACCAGGTGCGCGGGGGATTGGGCGGTGCGGTTTCCGAGTGCCTTGCGAAGCACGCGCCTACGTCGATGGAGTTCGTGGGCGTGCACGGCGTCTTTGCGGAATCCGGCCCGCCCGCAAAGCTTCTTGAGAAATACGGCATGGGGGTGAAGGATATCATTGCTTCCGTAAAAAAAGTCTTACGAAGGAAACGATGAAATTGACCTAATTTCTAATTGCTCTCATTGACCTAAATAATAAACGGAAGCTATTGGGTAATTAGGAAATTGGGTTATTATTTAGAAATTAGATCAATTAGGTCAATTAGACATTTACTCTCATGCGATATGACCTCATCACGATCGGCGACTGCACGATTGATGCCTTCATCAAATTGAAGGAAGCATCGGTGCAGTGTGACGTGCGCCACGAGCACTGCAAGCTCTGCGTGTCCTTCGCGGATAAAATTCCCTACGAATCGCTCACGGTCGTGCCCGCGGTGGGGAACTCTTCAAACGTGGCGGTTAGCGCCGCGCGCCTCGGCCTTCAAAGCGCCATCCTGACTGCGGTAGGCAAGGATATGCACGGGAAGCAGATTTTAGATGTGTATAAAAAAGAGGGCGTCGGGCGGGATCTCGTCCGCATCAACCCCAAACTTGATACGAACTACCACTTCGTCCTCACCTTCGGCGCGGAGCGTACCATTCTCGTGAAGCATCACGCCTATTCCTACGCCGATCCTGCGAAGATCGACGGCGCGCCATGGATCTACTTCTCTTCAATGGGGGAGCACACGCTTCCGTTTCATCACAAGCTCGCCGCGTTTCTCAAATCGCATCCCAAGGTCAAGATGGGATTCAACCCGGGCACCTTCCAGCTCAAATTGGGGAAAGAAAAACTGCGTGGAATCTACCGGCGGACGCACATTCTTTTCGTGAATCGCGAGGAGGCAACAAAGATCCTCGGTTCAAAGAGCGGCGACGTGAAGCATCTGTGCAACGGGCTCCATCGGTTGGGGCCGAAGCTTGTGGTCGTGACCGATGGCCCGAAAGGGCTCTATGCGTCAGACGGCGTTTCCCAGTATTTCCTTCCTGCGTATCCTGATCCAAAGCCGCCCGTCCAGCGCACAGGCGCAGGAGATGCGACCGGCGCGGGCATTATGGCGGGACTCATCTATGGGCTTCCCCTGCGCGACGCGCTTCGCTGGGGACCGGCGAATGCCGCGAGCGTGGTCCAGCACATCGGCGCGCAAAAAGGATTGCTCACCAAAAAAGAACTTATGGCGTGGCTCAAAAAAGCGCCGAAGCGGTATACGGCAAAGGAGATGTAGCCGGGATTTATAACGACTGATCCCTCACCCTGCGAGCAAGGTTGAGGGATTGATTTTTTTGGGAGTGCTGGTACAATTGCCCTATTCGCAATCTATGTTCAACAAGATAAGGAATTTCTTGGAGGAAGCGCGGCAGGAGTTCCGCCATGTGAATTGGCCCACGCGGAATGAGGCGATCCGGCTTACCGCCATCGTCATTTCGATCTCCCTCGGGATCGCATTCCTTCTGGGCATGTTCGATTACTTCTTTACCTATCTTTTGAGGACGTTCGTGTTCCCCTCGTAAATTGGACAATAGCCAATAGATTTTCCTTCAAATGCCAAAATTGAAACAAAGCGCGCAAAAAGAAAAAACAGGAACGCGGGAATGGTATGCCGTGCATACCTATTCCGGCTACGAAGAAGCGGTGGCGCGCTATTTGAAACAGCGCGTGGAGTCTCTGGGAATGGAAAATAAGATATTCCAGATTGTCGTGCCGACCGAAAAAAAGATTCGCGTCAAATCCGGCCGCCGCCAGACGCTCGAGGAAAAAATATATCCGGGCTATGTGCTCGTGGATATGGTTTTGGGCGAGGATTCGTGGTACGTGGTGAGGAACACGCCGCGCGTGACAGGATTTGTCGGCGCGGATCCCACAACGCCCACGCCGCTTTCAAAAGAAGAAGTGGACTCGCTCCTCTCGCGGATGGGCAAGGAGGAAAGCCGCTTCAATGTGGATCTCCGCGTGGGGGATTTGGTCAAGGTGACCGATGGGCCGTTCAAAGATTATGACGGAAAAGTTTCCGAGATCGACGAGACGAAGGGCCGCGTGAAAGTCCTGGTGCCAATCTTCGGCCGCGACACCGCGGTTGATCTTGACTCGCTGCAAGTCAGAAAGGTATAACGTAACCGCGATACGAATGCCTCAAATAATAAAGCAAACAACAATTCGGGGCATTCGGATGCATTGGTAGATTCGAATCGCGTTGAAATACAATGAAAGAAGTAAAAACAATCATTAAGCTCCAGCTCGACGCCGGCAAAGCGAATCCCGCCCCTCCGGTGGGGACTGCCTTGGGCCCGCACGGCATCAACATCGCCGAATTTTGCAAACAGTTTAACGAGGCGACGAAAGATATGGCGGGGGATGTGGTCCCCGCAGAGATCACGATCTACATGGATCGCAGTTTTAGTTTCATCTTGAAAACCCCGCCCGTCGCCGCGCTCCTCAAAAAAGCCGCGGGCATCGAGAAAGGCGCAAAAAATCCCCTGACCGAAAAAGTGGGGAAGGTAACCAAGGCGGACGTGCGCGCGATCGCGGAGCGCAAGATGCCCGACCTGAATACGCCAAACCTCGAAGCCGCGGAGCGGATTGTGGCAGGAACGGCAAGAAGCATGGGGATAGAAGTTAAAGATTGATATGGATAATCTGGTGTTGGCGGAAGTGAGGAGAAAGGAATGAAGGAACAGCTCGCTCCTAAGTGAGAGAAGTGCAATAAAGCCAAAACCGCCCCAAGCGGTTTTTTTGGTACAATAAAGCGAATGGAAAAAGGAAAATTCATCGTCATCGAGGGCAGTGATGGGAGCGGGAAAACGACCCAGTTTAAAAAACTGGTAGCGCGGTTAAGGAACGCAAATAAAAAAGTGGTAACGATTCACTTTCCTCAACATGGAAAACCCTCCGCATATTTTGTCGATAGATATTTGAATGGGGAATACGGAAATTTAAAAGAAACTGGCCCCTATACAACATCGCTATTTTATGCGCTAGATCGATTTGATTTTGCGCCAAAACTAAGACAGTGGATAAAAGAAGGCAAAATTGTAGTTGCTGATCGGTACATGTCTTCGAACATGGGGCACCAAGGAGCAAAAATAGCAAACCGCAAAGAAAGAATCACTCTGTATAAATGGTTGTATCACCTCGAGTATGGAATTTTGGGAATACCGAAACCAGACATTACGGCCGTGTTGAGCGTTCCCGCCCCCATCGCATTTTTCCTTATAGGGCAAAAAAAAGATTCACGAATATATATTAAAAAAGGCAAGCGCGACCTCCACGAAGCAAGTCTTTCGTACCTCAGGCTTTCCGAACGGGCATATCTTGATATGATAAAAACATTTCCGAAAGATTTTCGTTTGATTGAATGCGCAAAGCGCGGTAGGCTGCTTTCCATCGAAGAAATTCATGAAAAAGTGTGGAAGGAAGTGTATGCTATGGTAAAGCGATGAGCGAGTACAAACCTACAATTGGATTAGAGGTTCATGCAGAGTTAAACACGCGGACAAAGATGTTCTGCGACTGTAAGAATGATCCGGACCCCTCGGCTCTGCTCGGGGCAGGTGTAAAGCATCCGAATGTGAACGTGTGCCCCGTCTGCCTCGGTCATCCGGGCGCGCTCCCCGTGGCAGACAAGCAGGCGGTCGAAGCGGTCGTGAAAGTCGGTCTTGCGATCGGCGCGAAGATCAATGCGCAGAGCAAATTCGACCGCAAGAATTATTTTTATCCCGATCTTCCGAAAGGCTACCAAATTTCGCAGTATGATGCGCCGATCGTGCAGGGCGGGGAGCTCATGGAGGTTGCAATCACGCGCATTCATCTCGAGGAAGACGCGGGGAAACTGATGCATGCGCCTGACGGCAAGTCCACGCTCGTGGATTTCAACCGCGCAGGCGTGCCGCTCATGGAGCTCGTGACCGAGCCGTGTATCAAAAGCGCGGAGGAAGCGGTGCGGTTCATGAAAGAATTGCAGCTCTTACTGCGTTATCTCGGCGTCTCCGATGCGGATTTGGAGCGCGGGCAGATGCGCGCGGACGCGAATGTGTCGATCTCTTCGGATCCGGAGAAATTAGGCACGCGCGCGGAAATCAAGAATCTGAATTCCTTCCGCGCGGTGGCTGACGCGATTACCTACGAGATTACGCGGCAGGCAGGAATCCTCGAGCAAGGCGAGAAGGTGCATCAGGAAACGCGCGGCTGGGACGAGGCAAAGAAAAAAACAGTAAGCCAACGTTCGAAGGAAGAAGCGCACGACTACCGCTATTTCCCCGATCCCGACTTGTTGCCGCTCGAAGTGACCGAAGAGTTGCTCAACCGCATTCGGACGGGGCTCCCTGAATTGCCG
>OBEQ011486373.1_pt1 | contig 12143 bp, 14 predicted proteins | sample 1670901 | NCBI WGS metagenome assembly OBEQ01 (sample SAMEA104232315, study PRJEB22302) | groundwater metagenome | biome: forest; feature: aquifer; material: groundwater | place: USA | collected 2011-08-07 | depth 5.4 m | reverse complement strand
CCAGACCAAGGTTGCGCTCGGCAAACCGGATCTCGAGAGCGCCGAGTCATTTACCCGGGTGGGAGGGATTCGGGAGCTGGCATCGGGCAAGGTCCTGGTGGTCGATCCGACCGACAAGGTGGTTCAGCTGGTGGACCTCGTCTCCGCCACAGTTCCCGACCATCGTGAGATCAGAAAAGAACTAAGAAAGAACTCACTCTTATTACTTCGCCCAATTTTAAGTTGATTTTTGCGCGAAAAAGTAGGATCATTTAAATATGATTAAGAAAATTTACTTAATAATTGGCGTTTTAGTTATTGCCACAGCGGCCGGTGGAGTTTTTTATTTCACCAGCAAGCCCACGGGACGAGTTGCCTGTACCATGGAAGCAAAGTTATGCCCTGATGGTTCTTATGTTGGGAGAACAGGCCCAAAATGTGAATTTACTCCCTGCCCCACACCTACCACTACTAGTAAAACCTCAATGGGCACAATCAAAGGAAAAGTAACCGTCGGACCAATCTGTCCAGTAGAACGCCTTAACTCACCATGTCCAGTGCCTCCCACGGCTTACACTTCACGCGAAGTTATTTTATATGCCATCAATGGAACTACAGAAATAAAAAAGATGCATTTCACAGCTAATGGAACATATGGTTTTGAAGTGCCTACAGGAACATACATTATCAATACTCCCCAACAGGGGATTGGAGGAAGTAAGGATTTGCCCAAAACTCTAACCATAAAATCCGGCGAAACAATTGAATTTAATTTTTCAATAGATACCGGGATTAGATAAATAATAGGGGATGGAGTAAATATTAAAATCACCCAACATTGGGTGATTTTAATATTTAAATTTATTTTCTAAAAGTTGTGATGAAAAAAGGGAGATATCGACAATTCGTTCTAGTTTTTTGTGCGACATTGTGTTATAATTAATTCAATGGATACGAATTTAAAATTGCCAGGAGATTATATCTCTGGTTTCGTAGATGGCGAAGGATGTTTTGCTTTAAAATTCCGAAGAGACAGAAAACAAAATGTGGGTAATAAAAAATTCCGAGATTATTTTTATTGGGGAGTTGAACTCGCTATTGTTTTGCGTGATGATGATTTACCGATTTTAAACTCCATTAAATATGCCTTAGGATGCGGCCACATTAACAGTCTCAGAAATGGTCAGGCAAGATTTTCTATTCAGAACCCAAAAGAAATTTGTGAAAAAATAATTCCATTTTTCAATAAATATCCCCTGCGAGCCAAAAAGGGGAGTGACTTTGAGCTGTGGAGTAAGGCGGCTTGGATCATTAATAAGTATCGAGATGGGGAAATAAATACCCAAAAAGGCCATAGGGGGTTTACAAAAAAAGAGATGACGAACCAGGATATAAATAAACTAAACAAAATTAGAGAAGAAATGTTGGCCTACAAATCAAAGAGAGCGAAACCATTTAGGTGGTGAGGGGATAGAGTTTCTGTAGATCAGTCGTGTCGCACATTGTCCATTTTGCGACCTTATAATTATAAAAATAATCAAACTGTGAAACAAACAAATAAAACTATTTGGATAAGAACGGCAATAGCCCCTTCAGGATCCCTGCCACTGTCTGTATGACTGTCAGAAAGAGATTTATGGCCAGGGTAGCCACTGACCTGGCCCCGCTGATAAAATCACTACTCGATAGGCTAGTCACGCCTCCGGAATCCTTAACCTTCTGAATTTGGTTTTTAAGAGAAGGTAATGATGTATTAATACCCTGATCCTTAATAGTATTGTTAATTAGATTATTTACAGGCTTTGCGTAGTTAAGAGGATTAATCTGAGATGATGCTGCGTATGTAAAAGTATTACTAAATAAAATAAAAAATAAAAAATAAAAAATTATGTAACGATACCATGTCTTCATATAATTGTATTGAACTACATCCCCCACCAATATTAATTTTAAAATACCATAAACCACTAACGTCGTCAAATAAGATATCCACAGCCAGGAAACCCCAAAGGGGTTAATAAAAAGATGAGATGCCCCGGGCATATGTAGTTCATGCCATCGGCGCCACAGCTCGAAAATCACACTATACCCCCCTCCCCTGCTAGTCGTTCCTTGAAAAAATCATAAGATTTTTAAAAAATAATTTTATGGCCTTGGGGAATGGCAATGTCTTAAAAAGATATCGCAAATCGATTAGCTCATGTATCACATAACCGACAAAACCACTAAATGTCACAGCCCCAAGATGAGCCACAGCATATTTTCCACCGACAGGTGCTACCCAAACGCCATAGTCAGGCTTGTACAACTTAAGTGCCGCCGATTTTCCCTTTGACTGAATTGAGCGGGCGATATTTTCAGCTACCACCCTCCCCTGCTCAATGGCGACATACGCCATTTGTGGAACGGGTTTTTGATTTTTCGGATCAAGAAAAATAATATTATCCCCTACGGCATAAATATTCTGATGATTTTTTATCTGTAAAAAGTTATTTACCAATATTCGGCCACGCTCATCCAAGTCTAAATTTTTAATATTTTTCAAAAATTCCATGGCCTTTATGCCTGCCGTCCAGACAATCAAATCGCCATTTAACATCTGGCCGCTTTTTAATTTGATAAAGTCAGGTCCGACCTCTTCAATCGCTGAATTCTCCATAATATTGACTCCGATTTGGGTTAGCCGTTTTCTGATAATATTCCTTTCTTTTTCAGAAACCATAGGCAACATCATTGGGGCGGCCTCAATCAAAGAAATGGATGTACAGTTTTGCTGAGTAACTTTGTGACGATGCGCAATATGAACAGTGCAGTTTGAAAGTTCGGCAGCCAGCTCAACACCAGTGAAACCTGCCCCACCGACGAGTATGTTGATCGGCAATGTCCTGGTACCCCTTCCAGCCAAATCATACAACTCTTCAATCTTGTCATTTAACATCACGGCATCCTCAATGCTTTTGAATTTGAAGGCGTATTCTTGGACACCGGGAATCCCAAAAGTAGAGACGACTGATCCCAAAGCAATAATAAGATAATCAAATGACAAAACCGAATCGCCTGAAGTACTGACCTGCTTCTCTTCCAAATTAATATCTTTAATTTCGGCCTGAACTATTTCAACATTTTTGGCTCCCTTAAAAATCTCCTTATAAGACAGCAGAATAGTATTGTAAAGTCTGGTATGAAAGGGATGCTCGTGTTTCATACCAAAAACCGAGGCCACCTCATAAAGAGAAGGATAAAAAGTATGGGCATCGTGCTTATCAACGAGAATTATTTTTATGTCTTTCTTGTGTTTAAATTTCTTACTCAAGTCCAAAGCCGCCCGAACACCGCCAAATCCCCCACCAAGTATCAAAATATTCATAGATCAACTATAGCAATTTTTGGCCAAAATAAAAACCCGCCAAAATTTTTGGACATGCACCCGAGTGCTTAAAATCAGTCCAAAAATTTAGGCGGGAAACCGGCATTTCTGCCGATTATAACTATCATTCACAGAAACAAGGTCTAAAATTAATAAAAATGCCATGAAGTACAGCGGTACCAGAACTTCCTCCATAACCGTTCGGCAAATGGTCTGGATTCCATGATGTCCTACAAACATTATTTAATTTCTCAAATGCAGTTATGGTATCGAGTATAAAGTATTTGTGCTCTGAAGGCATACCTTGAAAATTAAGCTCTATATATGCACCACGTCCTCTTATTATTGCCTTACTTACCATGTCATCGACTTGCTTGATATACTCAGCCCTTATTCTCTCTTCTCGTTGTTGGGTTTTGTTTTCAAGAACAACATTTTGGGTACCAGTTTTAGAGTTAAACGCACCTATAATTGACGCGACTACAATTAAAATAACTAAGGTAACAATAATAGAAAAAGCTGCTGCACGTATTTCGCGCATGTAATTCTCCCATTTGAATTATCAAGCAACTTGGGTAAAGTTTACATACTTATGATAAATAGTCAAGTGTAAGAATCCTGTGTGTTGCGCCGCTGGCTACGTTGACAATGGATATTTTATGTATTAGAATATGAATAGTAGTTTTAACAATTAGGTCCTTGGAGAAAAATTGTGAACAATACGCATCTCTTAATGATCCTTACGGCAATATGCCTAATACTATCCTATTCAATTTTTGTCAGGGGTATAATAAAAGGGCATATTGTCCTTGTGAGATCATCCTAGATAACATGGGCAATTCAGGACGCATTGATGGCGATCAGTGCAATCTTCGCCGGTATCGGACCAACCTTGATTTTACCGACAATCTGGACATGCGGATCAATAACTGTTTTATGTATATCTTTTAAGTACGGCAAGAGCAGCAAGTTCTCACTTCTGGAGAAAATCTGCCTTCTAATAAGTCTTTCCGGGATCGGAATCTGGTTATTCAATAGATTTTATAACGGAATTAGTAGCTCATCGTCGGCAAAGATAGCACTATTCTCCGGCTTTGCATCTGTAATTATCGCTGGAATCCCTACAACAATAAAAGCGTGGCGATTGCCGTGGACCGATTCTTGGATCGCCTGGACACTTCAGATAGTAGCGTGTTATTTCAGTTTTCTTTCAGTTAAAATAGTAATGTTTGATACGGTATTTGTGCCTATAGGTGCTGGCATATACCAACTTATTACACTCATTCCGATAATTACATATGTAATCATAAACAAAGAGGCCTTGCGCCAGAAAATAACAATGAGCCCCCAACTGAGTTAGGGGGTTTTAATTTTGTAAATTTAATATATCAGAGATAATCGAGCGGATTGAGGGTACCCTCAAAATAGTTGAAATAGAGCTGGCCGCTGGTTGGGCTTATGTATGTGAAAAAGTCTTTGTAAATACTCAGGTGCAAATGAGAACCAGTTGCATTGCCGGTTGAACCCTCGTAACCGATTATTGAACTCGTAGCTACGACCGAACTATTGGCTAGTCCAGATGGTGCTTTCATGTGCGCGTAAAGACTAACTAGTCCCCCATCATGGCGCACCGCCACCCAGTTCCCCCAGCCGTTATTAAAACCGCTAGCCAATATAGAACCACTTCCTATTGGTCTGATCGGTGAACCGTAGCCGGCAGCCATATCTATACCATTATGACCAGCGCCACCGTACGCTCCACGTCTGGCATAAGAGGTCATACCATACCCTTGGGTCAAAACGTACTCATCATAAGGAAATCTGAAAATCTTGGTACCTGGCGGAGGAACTGAGGTAGCCGTAACATGCACAATGAAAGCACCTGACTGGATGGCCTGATCTTCAAGCCCCCTTAATTCATTAAAGAATTCTTCCTTTTTTCTTTCGACTTCAGCAAGCATCTTTTGATATGTTTCTTCCTGGCCGCGTGTCTGCGCCAAAAGTTTATCTTTGCTGACCTTTGTACCGCTTAAAGATAATTTTTGATTTGATTGTTTTTGGTTCAAGCTTTCCAGCCCTGCTTTTTTCTGTTCAAGTTCCGCTTTTTGTTTTTCCAAATTATTCTTTTGGACAGTTAAGTCCTCTATCAGGGCAAATAGTTTTTTATCCAAACTCTGGACCTGTTCAGCCTGGCTTGTAAAATCAGAAAGCTGGGAGCTTTTCAAAAGAACAGCAACCAAACTCAACTTGTCGCGTTGATACAAGAAAGATATCATCTCCCCTACCGCCTGTTTCTTCTTGCCGATATCCGCTTGGGTATCAAAAATATTTCCTTCCAAGTCTGAAATTTGAATCTTGGCTGTGCTGATATTCTTCTGCGTAATTATAATACTGGTCTGCAGTTTCAAAATCTGGTTATTCAAGATATCAAGCTGCTTCTTGAGAGTATCTCCCTGTTTTTGTTTTTGAGCAATGGTTCCCTTATATTGATCGGCCTGCTTTGTCAGGTCCTCTATTTGCTTACGGAGATCGAGGATTTGCTGATTTATATCGACATCGGCTCTAGCTCCAATGGTCATTAACCAAAACAGCCCGCAAAAAACAAGGACTTGACCGATTTTCAATTTTTTGTTATAAAAAGAATACATGTTGGACTTTTATAAATAGGAATTTATGTCAACTATGCCTGAAGGCTACACAGAAAATACTATTAACAATGTTGGTTCATTTGTCAGAATCCTAGTATTAACACTGGATAACTTTTCTATAATACCTTGCATTAAGAATGTCGAAGGTGTTGATTCTAAGTTCTGGCTAGAACTTGGTCGAGCATTTGAAAAACAACTGGGATTAAAAGTATTAAGCGTACAGGTGGTACCTACTTCTAGTAATGGACAGGAGTTATTGTTAATACACGAGCCTGTCAAAAGACCTAAACCAACCCAAGAAATTGATCATGCTACAATTTACTGATTGCCGAATCGATCCTCTCTAGGGTTTTTTCTTTGCCCAAAACACATGCCACATCTACCGGATCAGGCGATGCCTTCTTGCCAGTTAATGCAGCTCTGAAAGGCCAATATACCAGTCCCCTATCCTCAATCTCCTTGCCAAAATTATCCAATTCCTGGCGTAATGATACTTTGTCTTCCAGGCCAATTTTCTCGATAATTTTGCTCACGCCCATCAAGGTATTTTTAATATCGTCTTGGTCTCTTGATTTCCAGATCAACAAGTCGCTCTCATACGAGGGGTCTTCAAAAAAATAATCAAACTCTGAAATATCCGAAAGTTTTTTAATCCTCTCCCTCACCAACGGCAACATTTTGAAAATATAATCCTTGTTTATTTTCTCCCCAAGCCGGTCTGCCAACTTTTCAACCAAATCCGCATCGGTCATTTTCTTAATATATTCTCCGTTCATCCAGTCTAATTTTTTAATATCAAAGACTGCTCCGGATTTATGTACTTTATTCAGATCAAAAAGCTCAACCAATTCATTCAACGACAAAATCTCCCTATCGTCAGGTGGGGTCCAACCCAAGAGAGCTATAAAATTAACAATTGCTTCTGGTAGGTAGCCCAGATTTATATACTCAATCAGAGATGTAGCGCCATGACGCTTGGAAAGCTTGGACTTATCTTCTCCCAATATCATAGGCATATGCGCAAACTGCGGTATCTCAAAACCAAGCGCCTCCTGCAAGAGTATATGCTTGGGAGTATTGGCAATATGATCATCGCCCCTGATGACATGACTTATGTTCATCTCATAATCATCAACGACAACCTGGAAATGATACAGAGGAGATTCTAAATTCCTGGCAATACTAAAATCACCCAGCAGCCGCTCTTCAAACTCAATATGTCCGCGAATAATATCATCAAAAGCTATCTTCCTGAATGAATTCTCATCTGTAGCCAGCCTGATAACGCCAGGTTTGCCTTTGTGTTCTACTTTTTCTTTTTTGTAACTGCATACATGGCGTGGCAATTCCTTGCCTTCTATCTGGTCACGACTTTCATTTTCTAATTCTTCTTTAGTGTGATAGCACCAAAAAGCCTTGCCTTCATTCACGAGCTGCTCAATATATTTGGAATAAATGGGTGTACGATCGCTTGTTTTATAAAACTCGTCCCAATCCAGGCCAAGCCACTTAAAGCCGCTTAAAATATCGTCCTCAAATCTTTTCTCTGATCTTTCGGGGTCTGTCTCCTCCATGCGCAAGACAAATTTACCGCCATGATGTCTGACAAATAGCCAATTGAAAATCGCTGTCCTAGCGGTACCAATATGCAAAAACCCAGTTGGTGAAGGCGCCATCCGCACCCTTATTTCGTTACTCATTCTGTCTTAGATTATAGCAGATTACATTGTAAAAACCATGCTTCTGGAATACCATTAACCTGACAAGGCATGCATATCATAGATATAATTCCACTCGCTCTGATTCCTCGCAACCAAACTCAAATATTGAGCTATTTTCATGGCGAAGAATTGCCTCGTGGCTCAGTAGTAGAAGCGGCATTAGGCAACAGGAAAATAAAGGGCATCGTTATAGGCTCGGACACGATTAAATCACGCAAACTGACATTTAAAAAAGAGGTCGGATTCAAACTCAAAAACATCAACAAGGTCTTCAGCCATATGCCTGAAGTATCGGATCGACAAATCCAGCTCGCTCAATTTATCTCCTCATATTATTACGCACCGCTTGGAATCTGCGTTAAAACAATCCTGCCGCCGTTTTGGGGTAAGCGTGGCTACCCTTCGACAAGCTCAGGGCAAGCTCCTTCGACTCAAGATGAATCATCCAGGGTAAGCCACATCCCAAAAATAGAATTCAAAACAGGCAATCTGAAGGATCATTACAAAGATTACGAAAAAGAAATAGAACAAATAATAAAATCGGGAAAACAGGTCTTCCTAATGGTTCCGGAAAAAGAATCCGCTGATTATTTTTCTGAAAAATTTAAGAAATTCAATCCTACTGTCATATCCAGCAAGCTCTCGAATAAACAGTATTATGAGGCCTGGCAAAAAGTCATAAAAAATGAGACCCGGCTTATCATTGGATCACGTGTAGGATTATTCCTTCCATATCAAGACCTGAGCTTGATTATTATTGATAACGAATCAAACGAATTCTACAAATCAGATATGATGCCTCGCTACAACGCTGTCGAATTGGCGCCGGAAATCGCGCGAATACACGAGTCAGATGTTTTGTTATGCGATACTGCGCCACGCCTTGAAACATATGATAGTCATCAACGGTCAGTCGAAAATCAAGGCTTTTCAGCAATTGTCGTTAATATGATCAGCGAGATTAAAAATGCCAACTACTCAATATTCAGCCGTGAACTCAAAGAACAGATACTGGATAATCGTGATCGCATAGTTATATATATCCCCCGTCGTGGACATGCAAATTTCATACTTTGCCAACATTGCGGCCAAACAATAAAATGTCCGAACTGCAGCATCTCATTGGTTCTTCATAAAAATCAGATAGATCATAGAACTAGTCTTTTGTGCCATCACTGTAATCAACAGCAGGTGGAACCCAAATCATGCCCACACTGTAATTCATACAAACTAAAGGCTCATGGAGTAGGCACTGAGAAAGTAATTGATGAATTAAAAAAATTACAAAAATATAACAACGTTAAATTCAATGTTTTTCAGCTCGACAGTGACATCAGTAAAAACATCAGCGAACAAGAAACCAAAATACTTCAAGAATTTCAGAACAATACGCCATCGGTCTTGGTTGTCACACAGATAATTTTTAGTCATAAATACTTGATAAATATCCCGATTATTGGCATAATAAACGCAGATGCGCTTATAAATATCCCTGATTTTAGGGCTGAAGAGTCATTATTTAGACAGATTTATACTCTCGGCCAAATGTCTAATAAATTAATAATCCAAACATATAATCCAGAAGATGAGGCTATCAGATTTGCGTCTTCGGGTGATATGCGAGGTTTTTTTGATAAAGAACTTGCAAACAGAGAAACCTTTTCTTATCCCCCATTTTCTAATTTGGTCAAATTAAGTTATCGTCACAAAGATTCTATTAAAGCGCGAAGTGAAGCCAGGATGGTTTTCGAAAAATTAAAGATAGCTGCGAACCAGACCGGAAATACAACCTCAATCATGGGCCCGTCACTTGCATTTATCTCAAGGGAACGAGGAGAGTATGCCTGGAATATTGTTTTAAAAATTAAAAACCCCGCAAAATTCTCTGGTGAGAATTACGGGGCAGGTCGCAACGAGTTGTTGCGATACGTGCCAGGCGGCTGGACGATAGATGTGAGCCCAAAAAATACCATTTAAAAAAGTTGTCTAAACGTTAGAACTATATCCAAGACAACAATAGCCGCCAGGATAATGATAAGCACTAGTCGCCAAGGCCCGATCCTTGGAGAAGTCTTAGGAAGATATACCGGCTCACGTTTTTCAAGCATATTTTTCTCCTATGAAAATTACAAAAGAACCAAACAAAATACTACATCATAAATTAAAGGAAGTCAAAGAAATAACGCCGGAAATATTGGCGCTGATTTCAGACATGAGAAAGACCATGGTTGAAGCCGCCGGCGTTGGCTTAGCCGCTAACCAGGTCGGCATTGATTTACAAGTTTTTGTTATAGATGAAAATTTGGCAAAAGAAAATAAAGTGCCGAGCGCATACATTAATCCAGAGATAACAGAGTATTCTAAGGATGGCGCGGAACTGGAAGAAGGGTGCTTGAGCCTCCCAGATTATTGGAAAGAAATAAAACGCTCAAAAAAAGTAAAAATAAAGGCTCTGGGAGAAGATGGCAAAAAAATAAAACTAAAGGCCAGGGGTTTCCTGGCCAGAGTATTGCAGCATGAATATGACCACCTACAGGGAGTCTTGATAAAAGATCGTGCAAAAAAATAAAATCAAAATAATATTCTTCGGTACTTCGGATTTTGCCGTACCGGTATTGGAGGCCCTCGTTAAAGATAGCTATTCTGTTGCCGCAGTTATAACCACGCCCGATGAACCGGCCGGTAAAAAAAGGGTCATCACTCCCCCGCCCATGAAACTGGCAGCTCAAAGACTGAATATACCAGTCCTACAACCGGACAAGCTACGCGGTAATTCAGAATTTTTGGAAAATATCAAAAAAATTAAACCCTATATCGGAATCGCAGGTGCTTACGGCAAGATCATCCCACAGGACATCATAAACCTCCCGGAACATGGAATATTAGTAATACATCCTTCATTATTACCTAAATACAGAGGTCCATCCCCGGTACAGGCGGCTATATTAAATGGTGATGAAAAAACCGGCGTGACCATTATTAAAATAGATGATCAGATCGATCATGGCGATATCGTCTCAGTAACTGACTACCAAATACCAGACAATGGGTCGTTCAAAGAAATCAACGATGAGATATGGCGACTTGGTGCAAATTTATTAATCAAAACTTTGCCGGATTATTTGACTGGTGAGATACAAGTGCAGGAGCAAGATCATTCTCAAGCCACATTCTGCAAACTACTCAAATCCGAAGACGGAGAAATCACTTCTGATGATACTGCCGAAAAAGCATACAACAAGATCCGCGCCCTCAACCCTGAGCCGGGAACTTATTTGTGGCTCAATAAAAATGATAAGAAAACGCGATTAAAAATATTAAATGCGGAATCAAAAAAGGAACCGGCTGACTTCATTACCTTTCCTGATTTATTCATAATTAATAATCAACCGGCCCTACAATTAAAGGATGGGCATTTAATCCTCAAAAAAATCCAGCTTGAAGGCGGAAAACCGCTAAACGGAGAGGACTTTGCCAGAGGCCACCGCGATCTTTTTATGAAAGCACGATAATGCTATCATCAATTTAATGGAAAACATCCTCACGGTAGAAAATTTAACTGTTGAATTTGACGATCAACAGATACTGGGAAATCTCAACTTCACGGTTGCCAAGGGCAATGTTCTTGCTGTGATTGGCCCCAATGGCGCAGGCAAAACCGTCCTCTTCAGGGCATTGCTGGGTCTAATACCCTACAAGGGAAAGATAACATGGGACAAGAATGTCAAAATCGGATATGTCCCGCAGAAAGCCTTCATTGAACGTAACTTCCCTCTGACGGTTCGAGATTTCTTTTCATTAAAACTAAAGGATCATCATGAAATGATGGAAGCCCTGAAGTCAGTCGGCATAAACACCTTGTCCGAACATTCTGGACATACAAATAATGAACAGGAGCACCATATGGAACATCATATCTTAAATCGCCGCATTGGTTTATTATCCGGTGGTGAGCTCCAGAGGGTCTTGATTGCATGGTCATTAATCGGCCATCCTAACGTTCTTCTCTTTGATGAACCGACGGCCGGTATCGATATCGGTGGCGAAGAAACCATCTATGCCTTGGCACACGAGTTACAAAAAAAACAAGGATTAACAATTATCCTGATCTCACATGATTTAAATATAGTTTATAGATATGCCGATAATGTAATCTGCTTAAATAAAGAACAGATATGCTTCGGCAAGCCGGATGAGGTTCTTGATCCAAAAGAATTGTCAAAAATTTACGGGGGCGAGACCAAGTTTTACCAACATCAACACCACACGGACGAACACATCCAGTAACGCAATCTTTAACACGATTTCTTTTGCGATTAACTTACATAAAGATTAATTTTAATAAAAAACTTTCAATAATTTTAAAGATTACTATGGAAATCTGAAAAGCAATTGAAGATTGCGTTACGAACACATATGATACAGCTT
>OBEQ010209396.1_pt1 | contig 12143 bp, 11 predicted proteins | sample 1670901 | NCBI WGS metagenome assembly OBEQ01 (sample SAMEA104232315, study PRJEB22302) | groundwater metagenome | biome: forest; feature: aquifer; material: groundwater | place: USA | collected 2011-08-07 | depth 5.4 m | reverse complement strand
CCTTCGTTTTCGGTGTCGGCCACACCGAACGGCCGATTCTGCTACTCCTTGTCCTCTACGGACTGGGTTGCGTGGCCACTTGGTGGGCCTTCTTGAGCATCCGACCAGAGAAACCCGAGTTGGTTCTCTCAAAGAGGATGATGTGGATTCTCGGGGTCTCTCTCCTTGCCCGGCTGTTCCTGTTTTCTTCGACCCTCGTTCAGGAGACCGATCCGTACCGATACCTGTGGGATGGGAACGCCGTCCTACACGGCGTCAATCCTTATCGTTACGCCCCATCCCAAATCGATTCAGTCGTCCCTTCCACTCCACGAGAAGAGGCCTGGCAGGCCTCGACCAGGACAGAGGAAGGGTACCAAGTGTTCAGCCGGATCAATCATCCCGGGGTGCGGACCGTTTACCCTCCCCTGGCCCAAGGCCTTTTTGCCCTGGCCCAGTGGTTGACCCCTTGGTCTCTCTTGGGATGGCGCTTCTTGGTTCTGGCAGCAGACCTCATCAATATGGGGCTTATCCTATCCATCCTCGCCCGGGCGCGGCTTCCCATGGAATGGTCGCTTCTTTACGGGTGGTCGCCTTTGATCTTGAAGGAGTTTGGGAATTCGCTGCACCTGGACGTTTTCGTCGTGCTGGCTCTGTTGCTGATGATCCACGCCCTTGGGCGGGATCGGATCCATCTGGCATTTGTCACGCTGGCGTTGGGAGGGCTCGTGAAGCTGGCGCCTCTGGCTCTCCTCGTTCCATTGGCTGGATGGGTGTGGCGCAGGTCCGCCCGATATGCCCTTGAAGGAATGACCCTGTCTGCGCTGATACTCCTAGCGGGGTATCTGCCCGTTGCCTCAGCGGGTTGGCAGGTGTTCGCGGGCTTAAGGCGATTCCTCGGGACATGGCGCGTGAATGAGGGTGTGTACGGATTGCTTGTCGCAATTGTTCCTGAACCGGCCGGCCGATGGATCGTGTGGCTGACGGTTGGGCTCCTGAGCATCGGTGGAACGTGGTGGCTGATGCATGGGCCCATGGATCTTCGGAGAGTGTGGGTTGCGATGCTGGGGGTTTTGACTGGGCTGTTCCTGCTGATGCCCACAGGGAATCCCTGGTACTTCACCTGGACTTTTCCTTTTCTCACGCTGGTTCCGGTTCGCACGCTCCTGTGGCTTTCCGGCGCCCTGGGCTTGTACTACCTGGATTTCTATTTTCTGTATCGGGGCGTCCCGCATCTGTTTCAATGGGTGCGGATCGTGGAATACGGTAGCGTGGGGGTGGTAGGAGCTTGGGAGTTCTTACGATGGCGACGGTCTCGATCATTCTGCCGGTCTTCAACGAGCGCGATCGCATTGGCCGCGTCCTAACGCATCTGATCGGTCTCGGGGCGGACGAGCTGCTGGTGGTGGACGGCGGCTCGCAGGACGGAACCGATCGGGTGGCCCGGGCATATCCCGGCGTGTCATTCCTCCGGTCGACGCGTGGTCGGGCCCAGCAGATAAACGCTGGCGCCCATGCCTCCACAGGAGAGATACTGTTGTTTGCTCATGCCGACATGGCGTTCCCCCGCCATGCGATCGAGCGGATCCGAAGCGTCATTGGAAAAGGGGCTGTAGGCGGGTGTTTCTTCAAACGGTACGAACGTGCAAGCCCGCTCTTGCGGTGGTACGGATGGGGGCTGAATCATCTGCTCCTTGCCGGGATGCACCGGATGGTTGGAACGAACGGCATCTTTGTCCGCCGGGACTGTTTCCTGACGCTGGGAGGATTTCCGGAGGTGCCGATTTTGGAGGATCTGATCTTTGCCGACCGGTTGCGCCTGTGCGGGCGGCTGGGGATTGTTCGAGAGCCGGTGGTCGTTTCTGCGCGCCGGTACGTGAAGGCCGGCACGTTAAAGCAGATCCTGATCAACGGTCGGATCCTGTTTGCTTACGATTTCCTACATCAGTCACCGGATCGATTGCGAAACCTTTATGAACGATACGCATCAGAAAGAAAGGGGGAAGAAGATGAGACGATGGATTTGGCTACCGGTCATAGTGGCAGCTCTTCTGGGTTTTTCGGGAGTCGGCCCTTACGCGCAGACTCCGAAAGTCGGGAAGTACCTGGTCGTCTTGCAGGCCGGCAAGGAAACCCATGAGGGGATGGCGCGGGCCGTCCATGCGTTGCTGTATGCACGGGAGCTCAAAGAGCATGGCCATGAGGTTCGACTCGTCTTCGATGGGGCAGGCACCGAGTGGGCGGAGGAGCTGAGCAACCCCGCTTCCGAGTCGAAGATCAAACCGATGTACGATGAGTTTAAGAAGCTGGGGATCTCGGAAGTAATCTGTGATTTCTGCGCAGGAGCATTTGGAGTGAAGGAGAAGCTCCAGGGTCGCCAGCTGCCGTTGACCGCCGAGTACGAAGGACACCCGAGCATTGCCCAATGGGCCGATCAGGGCTACGAGATTATAATACTGTGAAAAGCAACCCGATGCAGGTCGACACCCAAAACAGACTCGAACAACAGTGCATCAACGCCATCCGGATGCTCGCGGTGGATGCAGTGGAGCAGGCCAAGAGCGGCCACCCCGAAGCCCTCCGGTGGCTACGATCTGGATACCACCATCGATGCCAGTCTCGTAGGACTCTGGTACTTCGGGGCTTTCGATCCGGCAGATCCACTCGTCGAATCCACTATGCGGGCGGTGCGCGACCGGCTCTGGATCAAAACACAAGTGGGTGGATTGGCCCGGTACGAAAAAGATGCCTATCACCAGGTGGAGCGCGACGACCTGGAGAAAGTCCCAGGCAACCCCTGGTTCATCTGTACCCTCTGGTGGGCGGAATATCTGGTAGCTCGGAGTCAGGACGAAGCGGACTTAGATGAAGCCTTGAAACTGCTGGAGTGGGTCGCCGATCACGCGTTGCCTTCCGGCGTACTCGCCGAACAGGTCAACCCTCATACCGGTGAGCCGCTTTCCGTCTCGCCATTGACGTGGAGTCACGCCCAGTTCGTTTCTGCTGTGATCGGGTTTTTAGAGAAGCGCCAACGTGTTCCGGCACACCGCACCCTCGAAAGGAAACTGGCATGAGCGACGATTCATACGACCTTCTCGTGATCGGCGGGGGAGTGGGTGGCCTGATCACTTCCACAGGGGCTGCCAAGCTGGGACTCAAGGTTGTCCTCGTGGAGAAGAAAGCGCTTGGCGGCGACTGCCTCCACTTTGGCTGTGTGCCCACCAAGGCCTTGATCCGAAGCGCCAAGATCGCCCATCTCCTCAAGCGGGCACCGGAGTTTGGGATGAAACCGGTGGAGGCGCAGATTGATTTCTCCCGGGTGATGGAGCGGATCCGGCAGGTGCAGGCGCACATCGGCGCCCATGAAACGCCGGAGGCGATGCGTGACCAGGGGGTGGAGGCGATTCTCGGAGAAGGGCGTTTCCGGGATCCGCATACGTTCGAGGTGTCGGGACGTGTCCTGAAAGCCAAACGGATCATCCTCGCCACCGGCTCCCGGCCGGTGATCTTGCCCATCCCGGGATTGAAAGAGGCCCAATCCCTGACCAACGAATCAGCCCTGCAATTGGATCATCTGCCCGCCTCGATCATCATCTTAGGAGGCGGGCCGATCGGCTTGGAGTTCGGGCAGGCCTTCGCCCGCCTGGGTTCCAAGGTGATCATCCTGGAGAAGGAGGGGCAGATCCTTCCCCGGGAGGACGCCGAATTGGCGAAGGTGCTGGATGGGATCCTTCGGAAGGAGGGGGTGGAGATCTTCACCTGTACGGAGGTCAAGGAGATCCGCCGGAGGAATGAGATCACCGTCTCGATCACCGCCTCCTGTCAGGTCGAGGGAACGAGGGCTTTCGAGGCCGAGCAGTTTCTCGTGGCCATTGGCCGCGCCCCGAACGTCGAGGGATTGAACCTGGAGGCCGCCGGGGTGGCCACTACCAAGCGAGGCATCACGGTGGACGCTACCCACCGGACGAATGTCCCCCACATTTGGGCTGTGGGAGATGTGACCGGACAGTATCAATTCACCCATGCGGCGGAATACGAGGCAGTGGCGGTGCTGCGTAACGTCTTATTCCCATTGTTCTCTCAGAAAATCGATTACACACGGATCCCCTGGACGACGTTCACCGATCCGGAACTGGGCCGGATCGGCCTGACGGAGGCAGAGGCCCGGAAACAGTTCGGTGAGAAGATCAGGGTGTTTCGCTACCCGTTCCCGGAGTTGGACCGGGCGATCATCGATGGGGAGCCGCAGGGCTTGATCAAGGTGATCACCGATCCAAGAGGTCAGATCCTCGGCGCCCATGTGTTGGGGCCAAGCGGCGGGGAACTGATCCACGAGTTTATCCTGGCCAAGACCCATCGGTTGGCGGTGGCCAAGATCTCCGAGACGGTCCATGTGTATCCCAGCCTTGCCCAGGGAATCAAACGCTCTGCCGACCAGTGGTACCTGGAGCAACTGAAGAATCCCTGGGCAGCGCGGCTGGCCCGCTTAGCTTTCAAGGTGTTTCCATGAAAAAGACCATCCGGTGGGTTGCGGTCATCGGCCTGGTGATTTTGATAGGCGGCTGGTGGTGGCACAATCGGGCGACGATCAACCCATCGGCACTCAGGGCCTGGATGGCTCAGTTCGGGGCGGCCTCGCCGTTTATCTATGTGGCGCTGTACGCAGCGAATACCGTGTCCCTCCTGCCGCCCATCGGAGTGCTCTCCCTCACTGCCGGCCTGGCCTTCGGGCCGGCAGTTGGGTTTTTAGCCATCATGGCTGGCGCGACGCTGGGGACGACAGTAACCTTCTTCATCAGCCGACGGCTTGGGCGTGGGTTTGTTGAAAATCGGCTAAAGGGAAAATTTAAATCGCTGGATGAGGCGCTCGAGCGAAAGGGATTTGCCACCGTCCTGTTTTTTCGGATCGTTCCACTGGTTCCCTACGAAGCGCTGAATTACGTCTCAGGATTGTCCAAGATCCGCTTTCGGGATTATGGATTGGCGACCTTCTTGGGCCTTCTACCGGGCGCAGCGGTGGCTGCCTTTTTCGGAGATTCTCTGACCCAACCGTTCTCTGCGAAGTTTATCACTGCGATAGCAGCGATGGCGGTGATGATCGCCATCCCCACCATCTACTTGAAAGTCAGGAGGAAAACAGGCCATGGAGCTGACTGAACGGCAAAAAATCTTTATACCCAAGACCCTTCATGAAGAACAAAAGGATCTACACCTGTTCCTTGACCCGGAGTTGCCCCACTGGGTCGCTGTGGATGCGCGCGGGGCGCAAATCATGGAGTGGATCCAACAGGGCCTTCCCTTCGGTCAGCTCACTCAGCATTATACGACGACTCACGGCGCGGGGCCTGCCAAGGCCTGGCTCCATGTGCACGATTTTATCCAGGCGCTGTTACGCTCCGGATTCGCCCGCTTGGAGCCGGTTGTCCCGACACCGTACCGTGGTCGCGCGGCCTATGCCCGGCCCGCCAAGTTGAAAGAGCTCTGGTTCCACACAAACAACATCTGCAATCTGGCCTGTACCCACTGCCTGGTCGGTTCCGCCCCGTGGGTGAATGATTGGGGCTTGCCCACCGACCGATTCCAGCGTCTGGCCGATGAGGCCGTCGCCTTGGGCGTCGAGCGTTTTTACTTCACCGGCGGGGAGCCGTTCATGAGGAAAGACATCTTCGAGCTCAGCCGGTATCTGACCGAAGCCAAGCATTGCGAGCTTGTCCTTCTGACCAATGCGACACTCTTCAAAGGAGATCGGGCGGAAGCGCTCAAGATCCTCGACCGCGAAAAGGTCCGCTTCCAAGTGAGCGTTGATGGGGCCTCCCCAGCTACCAACGATGCCATCCGGGGAAACGGCTCCTTTCAAGCTGCAATAGAGGGTTTGCGTCTTTTGGTCAGGATGGGGTTCCAAACCTCGATCACCACTGCCGTCACCTCCAGCAACCTGCATGAATTGACCGAGATCACCCATCTGGCGCGTCAGCTCGGAGTCTCAACCCAACACCTGATGTGGCTGCATCGGCGGGGACGGGCGATCGGTGAAGAAGATTTCAAGAAGATGGAGCGTCGCGGGAACGGGGATTCCGCAAAGGCACCGATTGGTTTCCCAACGGTGGAAGAGCTAATTCCTATCGTCCAGGAAGTCAAGCGGACGGCGGACCGGCTTGGGGTGAAGGTGGATAACATCGAGTCGATCAAGCTCCGGGTCAATGGCCGGCCTGGGGTCAAGTACGACCTCGGCAATGCCTGCTGGGATTCCCTGTGCATCTGGTCGGACGGAACCGTCTATCCGTCGGCAGCGCTGGCGAACATCCGGCCGCTGGCGCTGGGATCGTTGAAGCAGAGGGCAAGCTTACAAGAAATCTGGGAGGGTTCGCCCGTCGCACAATCCTTCCGGCAGGCCTCCGTGGCAAACAAGGCAGGATTGGAGAGCGATCCGTTTCGGTATGTGACCGGCGGCGGAGACCTCGAGCACGGTTTTTGGTTTAACCTCGACGGAGATGCGCAGGTGATTGCCCTGGCCCCTGAACGGATCTTGAAAATCCTCAGCGGCCCGGATCCGTACTATCCGCTCTACACGGCGATGATCCAGGATGCGATGTGGGAGTTGGCGCGCACTGCCCAAGGGACCGTTAACCGGCGCTCCGGCTACGACGCGCCTCGTCTATTCCACGCGATGGGGGAGGGAGCCATCCACTGTGCGACCGACGATCTGGCGGTGACGGGCGAGGTGGACATCCGGACGCTGCATTCCAACTGTGTCCTCGCCTTCGACGTGGACAAGCCGCGCAAGCTCGTGCGCGATTTCTACGGGAAGGCTGCCGAAACCCCGCAAGCGGAACTCTGCTGCCCCACGAAATTCGATCCAGAGATGATCGGTCATATTCCGAAAGAGGTCGTTGACCGATTCTACGGATGCGGCTCTCCTGTGACGCTGGGAGAGCTTAAAGCCGGGGAGACCTTTGTGGACTTGGGTTCCGGGGCCGGCATCGATTGCTTCATCGCAGCCAAATTCGTTGGGTCTGCAGGGAGAGTGATCGGTGTGGATATGACGGATGAGATGCTTGAAGTTGCCAATGAGAACCGGCCCATTGTCGCGGCGAATCTCGATTACGACGTCGTGGAATTCCGAAAGGGATACCTGGAGCAGGTTCCTGTGGAGTCCAAATCAGTGGATTTGGTGACCTCCAACTGCGTGATCAACCTCTCGCCGGACAAGCCGAAGGTGTTCGCTGAAATCTGGCGGATCCTCAAGGACCGCGGGAGAACCGTGATTGCCGACATCGTGTCCGATCGCCCGGTTCCGGCGCAACTGAAAGTCAATCCCAAGCTCTGGGGCGAGTGCACGGTGGGGGCTCTGACGGAGGAGGAGTTCCTCGCCAAGCTCGAGGAGGCCGGTTTCTACGGGCTGTCCGTCTTGAAGAAGGTGTACTGGAAGACGGTCGAGGGGTTCGACTTCTATTCGGTGACCATCGAGGGCTACAAGTTCGAGAAGAGCGCCGATTGCCGATTCATCGGACAGAAAGCAATTTATCTGGGGCCCATGAAATCAGTGATCGACGAGGAGGGCCATCTTTTCCCTCGTAACGTGGCTGTGGAGGTCTGCACCGACACCGCCGCCAAACTCTCCCGCCCACCGTACGCGGGATCGTTCACCGTGCTGGAGCCCAATGCGACTCGGATCGAGATGACCGCTTCCGGGATTCCTCTCAAGGCCGCCGAATGCGGGCCAGGGTGCTGTTGAGATGTTACTTCCTTTAGTGCTATTGGCCGCCATTCTATTCCTGGCGTACACCAACGGGGCCAACGACAACTTCAAGGGGGTCGCCACCCTGTTTGGCAGCCGTACCACGGGGTACAGCAGGGCGCTCGCGTGGGCGACCATTACGACGTTCGCCGGGTCCCTGGCGGCGATGGGGTCATCGCAGGGGCTCATCAAGGCCTTCAGCGGAAAGGGGTTGGTCCCGGCCGCTGTGACGGCACAGCCTGCTTTCCTGTTGGCCGTCGGTCTGGGAGCAGCCCTCACTGTATTCCTGGCGACGGTCACCGGCTTGCCGATTTCAACGACCCACGCCTTGACCGGGGCTCTGGTGGGTGCCGGCCTCGTTCAGGCTGGTTCAGTCAATTTCCAAAAACTCGGCCAGAGTTTTTTTCTTCCACTCGCGATTAGCCCGGTGCTGAGCTTCGTTTTCACGAGCGTCCTCTATCCGATCTTTCGGTTGGTGCGCACGAACTTGGGTATCGAGCGCCGAATGTGTCTCTGTGTGGACGACGGGCAGCTACAGCCCGTGCGGATCGGACCGGATGGCACGGCGGTGCTCCAAGCGACGGGGATGAAACTCTCAGTAGGCCAGCTCAAGGAGTGTGTTCAGCGGTATGAGGGGCAGGTCATCGGGATCGATGCCCAGTGGATTTTGGACCAGCTCCACTATCTCTCGGCTGGTGCAGTCAGTTTTGCACGGGGCCTGAACGACACGCCGAAAATCGTGGCCCTCCTTCTGGCTGCGCGAGGGCTTGGGCTTAATCCCTCGACTGGGATGGTTGCTGTTGGCATCGCCATGGCGCTGGGTGGATTCCTGAATGCCCGGAAAGTCGCCGTCACCATGAGCCAGCGAATCACTTCTATGAACCATGGGCAGGGGTTTACCGCCAACCTCGTCACCTCCTGCTTGGTGACGACGGCTTCGACGTTTGGTCTGCCGGTGTCAACGACCCACGTCTCTTGCGGCAGTCTCTTTGGGCTCGGCGCCGTCAATCGCACAGCGCAATGGAGCGTCATCCGGACCATTGCACTCTCCTGGCTCGCGACCTTGCCGCTTGCTGCTGGGCTGGGGGCCGCTGTTGCCTGGGGAATCTCGCCATAAACCTCTCAGTGATCATCCCGACTTTGAATGAGGCCGAGACGCTTCCGCTTCTTCTGGCGTCGCTGCGAGCGGAGGGGATGTCAGAGACCCTCGTTGTGGATGGGGGCAGCTGCGATGGTACCCCGGACATTGCCCGGGAATGGGGCGTGACCTGCTTGTCGTCAGCGCGGGGACGGGCGGCGCAACTGAACCGGGGCGCAGCGGCTGCCCACGGCGATTGGCTCTGGTTCCTGCACGCCGATACGATCCTGCCGGCGGATTGGCAAAAGCAACTCCGCCATGCCATGGAAGATCCAACCGTCGTCGGAGGCGGTTTCCGGGTCGTCATTGATGCGCCCGGCGCAGGATACCGGATCCTCGATGCGTGGGGATGGTGGCGAACCCAGATCCAGCGAAGTTTCTACGGAGATCAGGGGATCTTTGTCCGGAAAGAGGTGTTTAAGAAGCTGGGCGGTTTTACGAATTGTGCGGTTCTGGAGGATCTGGATTTCTCCACCCGGTTGCGCCGGTTGGGTAAAATCGCGATTCTGCCGGATCCCCTAAAGACCTCTGCCCGTCGATGGGAGAAAGAGGGCTTCTGGCCTACCGTGTGGGAACACTCTCGCCTGGCGGTCTCTTATCAGTTTGGATGGATCCGTTTGTCTACGTATCGCCGCATCGCCGTCGTGATCATGGCCAAGGCACCCATTCCGGGCCAGGTCAAAACACGCCTGGTCCCACCCCTCACCCCCGAGCAGGCTGCGTCTCTGGCCCAGAAACTCCTTCAAGAGACGCTGGGACTTGTTCAAGGATTAAACAGTGTGCATCCGATGGTGGCGGTGGCTCCCCCGCAGGCGATCACTCAGATGCGCCAGATTCTCTCTGAGCCTGTGGATCTGATTCCCCAAACAGATGGAGATTTCGGGCGACGCCTGGAATCTATCTTTGAGGAACTTTTTGCACAGGGAGCCAAGGGGGTGATCCTCTTGGGGGCGGACCATCCGGATCTGCCATCGGAGTATCTTGCCCAAGCGGTAGAGGCCTTGCAGCGTGGAAAGGATCATCTGGTTCTGGGCCCTACCGAGGACGGTGGGTATTATCTGATCGGCTTAAACCGATTGCATCCGGAGTTACTTCAAGGAATCCCCTGGAGTAGTTCGAAAGTGCTTGAGGCTACTCTCGAGAAAGCAAAGGGTGCTGGCTTACCGGTTAAGCTTCTTCCCCCCTGGTACGACATCGACCGCCCAGAGGATCTTGAAAGGCTTACTGAGAGGTTTCTTCCTTTACCGCTTTTATCCAGAGATGTCCCGCCGAAGGCGGGGCTTCCTTAAGAGGCGAAGGGGTTAGGACGATGCCCACCGAATCCGGAACTTGAATGGGTGTATCCGAGCCAGGGTGTAGCTCCACGGCAACCGACCATTTCTCCGGGGAGCCGGCAGACGAGTCGACCTTCAAATCCTCCAGGGCCGATTGAATCTGGGTATCCCACTGGTCCTTTTCCTCCGGGGCCAGCTCCACGGTCGCTTGCCTCTCGGTGTCCCCAACCCCTCTGGGATGGGTGATCAAGGTTACGCGATGTCGCTCCCCTGGCATCAGGGGGTGAAAGGTTCCTTGTGAAATCGCGGTTGCAATGGTCTTCGATGCAGTCTGGGCAATCTGTTGCGGGATCTCCGGCGTACTCCAGGGTCCGCTGTAGAGAGTTTCCTCCTCTAGGGCGTTTCCCTCGGTGGTCTGGCTCTTTAAGGCAAGGGTAGTTGAGGATAGCCCCAGGGTAAGGCTTAAGAAGATCACAACCCCTCCCATGATTCCCGACGCTCTTTTCATGAAACTTGACCTCCTTCGCGACTGCCGTTTTGCTTTTGCTACCTTACACAATGAAGTATACCCCTTGAATAGTCGCTTGTCAAGGTGTATATCCAGATTTATCTACCATTTACATTGGGAACTTGCGCCTTGCCAACCTTAAAGGTGGGTTTGCCAGCAGGGGATCCTCTCGGGTAAAATAGCTGGTAGAGGAAACGAAAGCATGGGAATGCCCAATAAACCCCCTCGGGCGAGGGATCCAAGAATCGTGGCGGTCGTCAATCAGGGTGGATGCACTGGTTGCGAGGCGTGTCTGACCGTCTGCCCAGTGGACTGCATCGAGACGGTTCCGGGTGCAGAGCATCCGGGGCTCTTCAAGCTGGTGGAAATCGACTTGGACCGGTGCATCGGCTGCGGGCTGTGTCCCAAGATCTGTCCCTGGGAGACGATCGACATGGTCGACTACAAGCAGGCTCGCGAGAGTGCCCCGATGGTAACCCTTCGAAGCATCGTCCCCGGTCAGCAGGCCGGGGTAAGCTCTCCGGTGTAAAAGGGAGTCCCTCGCTCCATGGCTGCCACCTACCTGACAAAGGCTGGAGTGGAAAAGCTCGAGAAGGAGCTCACCGAGCTTAAGGCGCAGAAGCGCCGGCTTTCTGAAGAGGTGGGCAGGGCCCGCGAGCATGGGGACCTGCGGGAGAATGCCGAGTATCAATACGGCAAGGAGCGACTCCAACAGGTCTTAGAGCGGATCGGCGATCTGGAGTTCAAGCTCTCCCATGTCCAGGTGGTGGATCCCACACAACATGCCAAGGACATTGCAACCCTGGGAACCCAGGTCACCGTGAAGGACCTGACGAGTCGGCGCGAGGAAAAATACATCCTGGTGGGCTCGGATGAATCGGATCCAGCCGCCGGGAAAATCTCCGTCGCCTCCCCCTTAGGCAAAGGCTTCCTGGGCCGCAAGGTAAAAGAGGAAGTCTCTATCACCCTCCCTGCCGGGGTCCGTTCCTATCGGATCCTTGCCGTTGAGCCTATTTAAATAGTGTCGAAAGATAATCTGTTGATCTGCGGGGCCGCGTTCTTACGCGCCCTTGGGGTCGGCCTGGTAGGCGTTTTGTTTTCTCTGTACCTGGCCACCGGCGGCCTGGATGCCGCCAGGATTGGCATCCTGATCGCATTGGGGATAGCCGGTAACGCCTGCGGCACCTTCTTTGTGAGCTTCTTTGCGGATCAACTGGGGCGTCGAAAGACCTTAATCCTGTTAAGTGGTCTTACCGCCCTGGGGGGCTTTGGTGTAAGTCTGTTTCCCCGGTTTTTAGGGATGATGTTGGCTGTCTTTTTTGGAATGGTCAATGCCATGGGACGGGAGCGGGGCCCCATGTTTACCCTCGAACAGGCGATTCTGCCCCAGACCGCGCAGGCCAACCAACGGACACAGGTGCTCGCCTGGTACAACGTGCTCCTTGATGTTGGACAAGCGGTGGGGTCTTTGTTGGGGGGACTGCCATTTCTTTTAAGGCAGAGGAT
>OBEQ010996175.1_pt1 | contig 12144 bp, 7 predicted proteins | sample 1670901 | NCBI WGS metagenome assembly OBEQ01 (sample SAMEA104232315, study PRJEB22302) | groundwater metagenome | biome: forest; feature: aquifer; material: groundwater | place: USA | collected 2011-08-07 | depth 5.4 m | reverse complement strand
TGGGTCGTCGTTACTGTGGATCGCATTGCCGAAGACAAAAAACAAGTTGATTTGACCATCCAGCAACACGACGGGACTACGCCACAGGTTTTGACAAAAGATGAGCCAGTAAAAGTAAAACTGTTGAATGGTGGAACTCTTACGATACGTATTTCGCCTGATTCTGATCAGCCGTCGCAAAAAAATAATATAGCTCTTAATTTCCAAGCCCCCAGATCCGACGTTATTCTTAAACGAGAAATTTCGAATTCTGACAGGTCTGTGGAAGCTGCCATGTCGGTTTTACCGGAGGATATTCGGAAAATAATAGATCCTATCCTTCAAAAATACGGAGCAGGCCAAACCAATGATTTGGAGACTTATAACCAGTTGACTGATTTTTTCTTGTCCCTTGGATTGACCGTCAATAGGAATCAATCCTATATTTTTGTTTATGCATTCATCAAGAAAAAAAGCCAACAAACCGGGCAAACCATGGAGCATCTTTTGCCTCCGAAAGACAGAAGTATTTTGCTTAACCAATTAAAAGAAACAAGGCGTGAATTAACAAACGTTCTGGGTAATAATGAAAAAATCAGAGCCATTATCCGCAAAATTTCTTCCGCCACCAATCAGGTTGGAGACGGCCTCCCTGCCTCAGAAAAAGTATCAGATATTATTTTTGATTTGGAAAAGCTGCAAAAATATTTTTCGGGAGTACCTGAATTCCGCTCTGCCCACGGTCTATTGATAAGCGTCAATCAACGCTTGCGGAAAATTAACGCGCTAAAAGAGAAAACAGAAGCGCGTAGTGCCCGCGTGACTTTTAATTCCGAGGCGAAGCGTAATTTTGTGAACAGAAATGAATCTTATATTCTTACAGTCAAGGTCGAGAGACGTTACACTCATATCTTTGTCCACGAAAAAAGAGAAAGCTCCCCACAACTTATATTTACGTTTCAGCGGAAGTTTTCCCAGGAGATCACGGCTAACGATATTGCCAATCAATTCACTGATTTCCTAAACCGTCATCAGGACACGTCTTTGACAGGTTACAACAATTCATTGGATCAGGCGCTCAAAAAACTGGAAGTCAAACCGACCTTTACCCTGGCGGATTGGATTGAAGTATTCAAAACGGAAGAAACGATCGACGAAAGCAGTTGGGCGGAATTTCAAAAAACTCTTGAAGAAAGAAAGATTATCCGGCTCGACAAAGGGGAAAAAGCCAACGACCGAGTCATCGCGCGCATTCAAACTTTATTCAATCTCGAAGACGAGGCTCGATCGGCTCAAACCGTGTTCGACGTTCCTACTCAAAAGCCGTCGGAAGGAAAGTTTATCGTTTATTTTGAAAATGGAAACAATATCCCCCATGGTGTTTTTCAGAAAACTTCTAATCTTCCAGATGATACGAAGCACTCTAGATACCGCGTGCTTGAATTCGATTTTCAAGGTATTTCGAATGCGTTGGCGAGAGTGTATGCCAAGGACAAAGGTTTAGCGCTTGAGTTTTACCGACAATTAACGAAAGGCGCCCGCACGGCGGATAAACCTGATGTCTCGGGTGCTAGGGTGACAGAAGAGGAACCGAGCACTTCTGACTCTGGATGGCGCGGATTTATGCAGGGTGTTAGAAAGAATCTTCCGCTTTTGTTAAGCGCGACTTCTATTGTGGTCAGTGCCGCAAGTTTTATTCTTCGTCGACGTGAGCAACCGAAACGTGAACAACCGAGAGAAAGTTCTCCGCAAAGGCTGCAAAAATTGCCGCCAGATTCACCCGACGTAATCAGTGCTTTTGTATATTTACAAAAGGATCTTTCTCCGGAAAAAGGACGAACTGTTTTTCTTAATATCGTCGAGCAGTTGTGGTCTGTTTTACCGGATACCTCTTCTGGCTTTTCTGTAAAATCTCCGGATTTTTATGAAGCGGGATCTCTTTTCTTTAACAGTTCTCCGCATGAAACTAAGGAGTTGCCAAATGTGGTTTGGATTCTTCTAAACGATAAAGATCTTAACAACGGAGACGACAAAGGCGTTTTTGTGCGTTTAGACAGCAACGGAGAAGTTCAAGAACTCAAATTGCCTATTCGACAGTTTCCTTATTATTTTCCTGCATCAAGAATCAAAGCGCTCCACAATGAGCGGATGCTTTCCATCAGCGACAATACCAAGTTTTTCTTTAATAGCCATTTTTCAAATTTTAGTCTGCAAGTAACTTCTAGTTTTGCGACAGATGAAGCCTCGATCGATGATCCTAATCAAAATACTTTTCTTCATCTTTACAAGGATGAAGATGAAATACGTTTATTTAAAAAACCTATTATTCTGGTACTCGCAAATCCCATGAGTGGTCCCAGCAGCGAGACTCCGTTGGTTATGAATGAGATTGTCGAGGGTTATGAAATCATGGTCATTTCAACGATCCCTTGGTTTCAAGACGTGGTCAAGTATCTTTTGAACAAGCAAAGAACCATCACTGCTATTGTTGGAAGTATACGGCTTCCGGAAAGGTATAACGATGACATTGGAACGGTGAATGTTTCAAAGGTGATAGGTTTTCTCAATAATCCTTATATTGCTCCCCGCGTTTCACAAGTTCCTGTAATTCTTATCTCGCCTCTTGCGGACAAGAACGAAGCTCTCAAAGCCAGTCAGAAACTTCAGTCAAAAAAAAGTCGAGTTGTTTCCGTTCAAGAGATCGCTTTGTTTCCTGTGAAAGAGAAAGAACTTACAGCGGCTTTGACGGAAATGGTCCCCGGAATTAAATTAAAAAAAGAGTCCGGCGCGCGTACGACCGCGCAAAGTCATCCCGTGCTTGCGGCTTCAGGCGAAAAAACTTTCACGCTTTCAGACTACGGCGCGGCCAAGGAAATCATGATTCCACTTGGCGACAACAAGTCCATCGGCATCCAATTAATTCAATCGCCCGGCATTCAAGATAAGCCCAGGCATGCAAAACACCACGCTCAACTTCTTTTTGATTTTCCGGAGGGTATCACGGCCAGATTTTCTCATGACACCCAGCCTTTACGTTCCGGCATCATGAGCTTTTTGTCCGATGGCCAGGAAGTGATTTTTGAAACTTCGGCCGGCGAACGTGTTTTTGCTTTAACCATTGACCAGATGCAAGCCGGGAGCAATCAAGTCAGATTGAAGGCCGTTTTTGACGGAAAATTGGACAAACAAACTACCCCGATCTGGCACGTGGTCGATTCAAACGATATCCTTGAATTCATTTCAAAAAGAATAAGCAGCTTTTATCTGCACCAGTTCGATAGCGCAAATCCGAAAAGATCCGTCGGTGTTTTGCTTAACCAAAAGCACGATTTGGATTGGACCGAAACTCAGGATCTAGATCTACTACGGAATACACTGCGGCCTTTTCTGCGGCGCGCTCTGAAAGAGGCATTAAGAAACACTCAAACTAAAAAGTTGAAGGGCAAATGGATTGTGATGGAATCCGAGGATTTGTCCTCCGAAACCCCTAAAATTATTTTTAATTTCAGAGAAAAGGCTGCGGCCGACTGGCAGCAACTGCAGGGAGTTGGATTGAACGACGATGAATGGAGAGATTTTCAAGAATGGGAAAAGCGTTTAGATGCTTTGCCGGATAATTTTGCAAGAATCGTCGATGAGACCGATGATATTGGACAAGTTCTTCCGCTTGCAAGGGACTTATCAAAAAGCAACGGCTTAATCAGCACCGGTTTTCCGGTGGAGGTGGGCGGGCTGGGTCGTGGAGCCGTGGCCGAGGCTTTGGTGAACACTGCTGTCGCGAAATGCAATCCTTCGTTGGCGCTTGATGTGGACGTTCAGACCACGCTCACGGCATGGCCACTTTTGAAATTTGGGACTGAGAAGCAAAAAGAGGAATATTTGGAGCCGCTTTTGAGGGGCGACATTCTGTTTGCCTTTGGTTTGACGGAGCCCAACGCCGGTTCGGATAACAATGGCATGAGCACGTCTGCTTATTTTGACCAAACGTCGAATACATGGATTTTGAATGGGCAAAAGCGCTGGATCACGGTTGGCACAGAGGCGGATGATGCGATTATATTTGCGAAAGTGATCAGTAAAGAAGGCGATCCGACGACACGCAAAGATCCCATTGCCGCATTCATTGTTCCACTCAAAAATCAGGAAGAGGTTAAAGTCGTACATATGAAGGGCAATAGCGGCTATCGCACAGGCACTGCGGACATTTTTTTAAAAGATATGCGTGTCCCCAAAGACAACTTATTAGGTCAACCTGAGTTAGGGAAAAATTTAGAGAAAAAACATAAAGGCAGACAGGTATTCGGGCAAGCGCTTGACGCGGGACGGATTTCGATTTCAGCCATTCATCTGGGATTTATGGAAACGGCTATTGAACAAGCCATCAAAGTAGGCGCTTCCGATGTGCAAGTCGAATCTCTCATGGCGGATTGGTTTTCGAGCAGGCTTCTTTTACTGGATGCCGCTCGTCGCAAAGAAGAACCGGGTCAAGATTTCACGCTCGAAGCGGCCATGGCGAAACTACAGTCCTCTGAAGATGCCATCGCAGATATAGTCCGCGCTCTTGAAATCGTGGGTTTACCGGGTCTCCAAAAAGGGCACATCCTTGAAAGAATGTTTCGTGATAGCCGTCTTTCTACCATAGGCGAAGGGACCAGTGAAGTGCTGCGCGCCATGGTGATCGGTCGCCTTCTTGCGATCCGCGCCGGAGATAAAAATAAACCGTTAGAAGATGCCGTACAAGATTATCTGCCGCAGGTGCATAGAGATCTTCATTCATTTATCCAGGTGCTTTCGGGTCGCATTCGGGAAGAGCGCTCAAACGGCGATGCCTATGAGTTGGCCGTTCTTGAAAGCAGGCTGATCGATCTTGTGGTGAGGGCGCGCTCGCTTGAACTCATGAGACAAGCGCTTGTCTTAGGAAAGACTCCGAGGCTCGCAGAACGTATTTACCAAGTCGCGCTCAAAAAAGCGCTGTTAATGGCTAGCCAGTCGACCGTAGGTCCCGTCGTGCCCGAAACCAAATTATCTTCGCAGGAGTTCGTAGAGAATAAAGATGAGCTGGAAAGCATCCAAACGACAATCGAAGCTATTTTTAAAAACCGCCACCAGTCTGCAGCAGAATACTTTCAGGAAATCGAGCGCTACGGTTTTTTTGATCAAGAAACGCTGAATGAATTACAGATCCCGGTTCTTTCCATTCTCAGAGTGATTGAGAAAGTCGCGGGAAAGGTCATGATTGAGCAAGCCGAAGAATATGCCAAGGGGCGAATGGCGTTTGAAAAACCTATCGCAGAAATTCCTCAAGTGCGGATGCTTTTAAACGAAGCTCGCATTACTTACAACTCTTTATCACAAGCTTCCCACCCGGCTTTGAATCTTATGAAAATCGCGGATCTGGCCATTCAAGACCATGGCGGCGCCGGCTTCTCCGCTGAAACCGGTCTCACGCCCATCCGCGAACTCGCGCTGAGGCTTCATCTTCAATATGAAAATACCGGCGCGCGAACGGCTATTGACTTAAAAGATGTTGCCAAGGAAGCTGCGAGTCAATTAGATCTTTTGGGCCCGGGTGTTTTATCCAAGCCCGTAAAAATTGATTTTCATCTCATTGGCTACGCGGAGGATATTACCGATCGTGCGATTATAAGGTATCAAGAGGCTATTATAAATTTTTCTCACGAAGAAAAAGAAAAAATGATTTCAGCCCTTGAGGAAATGATCAGAGAAAAGTCTGCTCCAAATGAACTTTATTACGATAACTACAATATCCGTGTCAACGTTAATGAAGAAACAAGAACGCCTCATTTGCTTGTCGAGCTTTATTATCCTCTGAATGCTGTCCCATCGCTCGATCCAAAGAAAGACGCGCGGACAAAAGTTTATTCAATCGAAGATGCACCTAAAGTAAACCTGAATGTCGCAAATATTGCTCAGCAAATCGCCCAAAAAGAAAACATCGGTGTTCCCGAAGCCCATCATAGGCACGCCTCGGATATTCGTCTTGAAGGTCAATGGATAATCCAGCCTTTTGAAAATTCCAAGCCCCTTTGGATTGCCCGATACGACGACGATGATCTGGCTATTGTCGATATGAGCACGGGTGAAGTTATTGTGACAAGAATTTATTATCCGCGTTCTTGGGAAAGCAATGTCAGCCTTTTTATTCGAGGGACGCTCCTTTTTATTTATAAAACAAGCCAGCTTTCAGTTTATGAAATGGCATCGGACGAGAAAAGACAACCGCCTCTTGTCATCAAGAAGAGTAAAGAAGAAGAAATATATACGGGAGCAGAACGGACATCAGGTCCCATTCAGTTTGCTAACTTAGATCACATTGAATTTGTGACGGAAAAAAGCAAAATAGAAAAGCTACATTTATACAACCAGCATTGGAAAATTATAAATGGAAAAATGATCAATGAACCTTTTCTCAGGCAACAATTAGACATCACGCGTTTTGTGAAGTCACCGGGCGCACGGTTGGCGGAGAACGGAGATTTTCTCGGCGGCGTTTCCCGAATGACTGCCAAGAAAGCTCTGAACGCGAAATTTGATGTTGTCGTCCAATTGGGCGCCCGCGTAGCGAAGCAAAATGAAAGTTCTTCGAAATCCTTTTTGAAATCTTTGGTGGTATTTATTCTGATGATCACCCCTATTTCAATTTTTCTGAGGCATTATTTCAAATTGCAGGAAATAAAAAAACGCCCGCGAGCCAACCCCGCGTCGGTTGTTTTTCATGACAGCAATATCTACACTTATCCTTTCCAGCTGGCGGATAAACCCACGCGCATTGTCGACCATCCGGATTACGATGTCCTGGTTTATGACGTCACTTTTAATTTTTCGATTCAATCTCAAGCCAACTATTACTTGACTGTTTTCCAAGAGCCCAATCAACCTAAGAAAAGCGACATGGACTTGTATATTCTTGCGAAAAGAAAATCAGGCGATCGGGAAGTCGTGTTGAAAAAACTTGGAACGACCGGCGTGAAGGCTGGACAAGGCGAGAAGTATTCGAGCACGCGGGCATTGCTTTTAAATGTTGACCCTGATTTGGAATTGACCGGTGCGAAGATTCATGTCCGAGTCCCCAAAGGTGAAAAAGGCCCGAAATTTGTGAGGCTCCAGCTTTTCGAAAGAAATCGGACTGAATTTGGTGCTCGCGCGACGGAAGAAGTTCGGAGTTCGGAGTTGGGATTGCAGGGAGAATCGGGTCAAGTTTCTAGTGACCTGGTGTCCGGTGCTCTGGTGCCCAGCAGTGAACGATGGTTCGAAATTCGCGGTTGGTTCAGCGATGGCATTGTAAGGCCGTTGATAAACGTGTCGAAAGGACATCTCCTGCCCTCTATTAAAAATCAGATGGAAAAATTTGTAGATTGGGCTGTTGAAAACGAAGAATCCTCACAAGAGTTGATGGAAAAACGTGTACATGAGTTTAGTGGGAAGAACATCCTCAAATTAGAAGAACTCGCTTTTGTCAATTCAAAAATAGAATTGAACCGCGACTCTAAAGATGGCGAACGTACTAAAATCCAAGGTTCTCGGGCGGCGGAAATAGTCAAATCACGACTTGCGGATCAGATTTCTAGTGGCCTGGTGCCCACTCGGGTGCTCGACAGATCTGCCGCACGAATTGAGCTTACACAAACGCTTAAGGCCAAACCTCGTGCGATCAGAGGAAATTTCACTTTTGAAACTTTATTCTTAAAACTCAACCCAGAGACTTCACCAACCGACCACGCCGAAACGGATTTAGTGAAAGAGATTCAATCTCTGATCAAAGGCAATGCCTTGGCCTTTGACGCATTCATCCTTAAGACACGTCCGTTGGCAAATGCTTCTCGATGGCAGGCGGATGGAAAGTCGCATCTGGTGATTGGTCAAGCGCCTTTACTTTCCACGGAAGAAACTACTATTTCAGGTAGAACCAAGCTCGAAGTATTCGTGAATGTCGGTGGCCAATCGATTCAGATCCACGCAATTCCAGACGTGAAAGCAAGAGAAGAGGAGATCCAAGCGCGACTTAGGGATGGAGGAACTCTTGAAGTCGAGGGTGCTCAAGCTGCCTGGCGTATTTCAAACAAGATCCTCGAAAGAGTGTTACCCTCGGACATTGATTATGCCAAGTCTCAAGGAATGGTTGAAGTTGATTTCGCCGACATCACTCAAAAATTAGCTCAATCTTCCGATGGAGAAAAAACCGCTCTTCTGTCTTTTTTTCTTCAAGCGCTTAAGATGCAAAACGGAAACTTTTATTTTAACCATCTGGAGTCTCTGAATGAAGAAGTGAAGGCGCTTGTGGAAAAACTTATCTATGAAAGGCCAAAAGACAGAGGAAAGATCGTCATGATCAAACCGGACGGGATCGTCATTACCAAACTCCGTTTTTTTGACGATGAACGCGATGTGGCCGTCGATCTTGCGAAAAATGAAACGGTTCTTTATTCTTCCGGCTTTAAAAATGGAGGCATTCCCAATTTCTTTGTAGACATTCGTCTTGCTTTAGAAGCCGCTGATTTTTATTCCAATCCCAATTATCTCGTCGATGGTAAGATTCCAAGTTCAGGCGAAGGGTATGCTAAGCTAAAAGCAGCTTTCCAGCAAAGCCGTCTTTTTAGGGCTCTCTCTGAATTTTCTCAAGGCACGGTTTCGGCTGAACAGGCTAACGATGTCATTTTAGGCCTTCTCAAAGATCCAGAAATTATTAAGCTCACTGCCATCAAGCTTCTTGTACAATATCTCGACGACCGTCTCAAAGCCGTTCAGCTGATGTTACAGGCGGCGATCGCCGCTTAAATTCCTTACTTTACGATTTCCTTACTTTGTGGCATACTTCGCTCATGGAGGGATTGCTATGACAATCGTTATGACCGAGAAGCATCAAATAACCATTCCTAAAAAAATAACGGATGTTTTGGGCTTGACTAGAGGGTCCATGTTCAATGTAGAAATTCATAAAAACAAAATCGAACTTATTCCTCTGGAAACAAAGGAAAAAATCTTCACACCCGAACAATACAAAAAACTCGATATTTTATCCTTTAAAGAAAAAGGCAAGGAGAAGAAAATAACCCAAAAATTAATTCATCGTATGAAAACAGAGACCATTTAGTCAGTGCCATTGGCGCTTTATTTTAGACCCTCTTTTCAGAGAAGCTTTAAAAATCTTGATGGAACACAGAAGAAAATCGTGGGCTTAATCTTAGAGGCTTTACAAACTTACTACTCGACGAATTGCAGCCTGGAAGAAGCAAAGACACGCTCGCCACGATTTTTTTATAAGCAATTAAGAAAACCGTATTACGAGGCAGGCGTAGAATCAGATATTCGCGTTATTTTGAGACGTGAAAAAGAAAAATGCATTGCTTTATTAGTCGGAAATCATGATCAAATAAAACGATTTTTAGCGGATGTTTAACATACTATATAGGATATCTTATTGTTAGAGGGATATTTAATATGGTACAAACCAAGTATAAGTCCAATTATACTTTATATTTTATAACCTTATGTTATACTTCTAGTTATAGGAGATAAATGGATGGCACAATTGACCGTTTACATGGATGAGGATACTCTAAGAAAAATAGAATCAGCCGCTCACCGCAGTCATGAGTCTATTTCTCGTTGGGTTAAAAAACATCTGATGATGACTCTGGAGAATAAGTGGCCGGAGCATTACTTTGATTTATTCGGTTCTCTGGCCAAAGAAAAGTTTGAAAGACCCGCCCAGGGTCGTTTTTCCGACGATGCTCTCAGAGAAAAATTGTGAATTATTATCTGGACACGGACATTTGCATTTATGCTCTTAAAGGCAAATTTCCCGCCATCAAAGATCAGCTTCGTTTATTGTCTCCAAACCATATAAAAATAGCTTCGATCGTCAAAGCAGCACTTTGGTTAGGAGTCTGCCACAGTTCCGATCCTAAACGCACGGGATTGGCGGTTGAGCAATTTCTCGAACCTTTTGAAGTCGTCCCGTTTGATGGTTCTTGCGCGATGGTTTATTCAAAAATAAGATGGGAATTGGAGAAAAAAGGCCATTCCATCGCCCCGAATGATCTTTTGATCGCGGCCACTGTTTTGACCCACAATGGGACCTTAATCACGCACAACACCAAGGAATACAACCGGGTTTCGCATCTTAAAATTCAGGATTGGATTTAAGGGGTACCGTGAGCGAAACAAGTCCAGATACCAAGCAACAAAAAGCCAAATGGGAAGCCACGCGTTTTGAGTTTTGGATTATTTTTTTGCATATTCTGGCCATTTTAGTGCTGGGTTTTTCGCTTTTTCCGATGGTTTTTTTTCTGATTAGCGTTTGGAAATTAACCACTGCCTACGCACTGTGGCTTCGAGTGCTGGCATTTTCTTTTTCTATTTCATTCGGTTATTTTATATTCGGCACAACGCTGATTTTTCTTTGCGTGCTGACGAAAAATATTTTTGGGTTCAAGATCGCGCCGGGTCTTTTCACGATCCATTCGAAAGAAGCGCTTCATTGGATGGGGTACAATTCGATGATCTTGATCGCGAACAGCGCTTTTCTGGACGTATTGCGCCTTTCGCCGTTTCAAACGCTGTTTTATCGTCTCATGGGCGCCAAAGTGGGAGACGGCGTGAACATCAACACAGCCGGTCTTGCGGATCTTTCGATGCTCGAAATCGGTAATAACGTATTGATCGGAGGAGGAGTGGCGCTTATTTGTCATGCCTCCGAACGCGGTTTTTTAAGATTAAGCCCCACCAAAATCGGTAGTAACGCCTCGATCGGCCTTGGTTCCGTGATCATGCCCGGCTGCGAAATCGGAGATGGAGCGTCGATTGCTCCCTGCAGTTTTGTACCCAAAGGAACTAAAATTCCTGCCCGTGGAGTTTGGGGAGGCAATCCAGTGAAAGATCTTCGCGAAGAACGACGTTTATCCAAAGAAAACCTACAGCAGTAGCCGTTTCATTCCTTAGTTATGTGTCCCCATTTCTCCAAACGTAAAACTCTAAAATAATCTAATGCATTGTCATTCTCGCGGTTTGCGAGCGGGAATCCAGACACTGAATATTATCAAAGTTGTGCCTGGATCCCCGATTAAAGATTTCGGGGATGACAAGGATAATCTCTGTTCCCAAAAACTTCATAAACTCTTCACTCTTTTTTCATAACGCGCCGCTATCCTGCGTTTGACAAAATAAAACAAAAATAAACTTCCGAAGCAGGAGGAGCTTATGTTCGAAAGAGAAGTGACGATCAGCGGACTCAAAAAAAACAGCGTGACGTTGTCAAAGCTGGTCGAAGAAATAGAAGGAAAGGCCAGGCTGAACGGTTTTGATGTCAGTTATTTTCATGAAGCGCTGAAAAAAATTGAAACGGATTTAAGAAAGATCCGGAAGATGGATGAAGAAGTATTCGCCACGCGGATTTGGTAAATAACTGAAAAATTACGCATTGCAAATACTGTGATATTTAAAAAATCTATTTTTGTAACGCTGCTTTTTTTGAATCTATTCCATTCAGTGGCCGCCCATGCCGCGGTTCGCTCGCAGGCCGACATGAGCAACCTGAAACGCTCATACGATGCCAATCAATGGCATATCCAACGTTTTACGTCTGAATACCAGTCCATCGAAAAGCAATTTGAATCCGAACCCATGGATTACGACGTCAAAAAGCGAATGCAAAATCTGAAAACCCAAATCGAGCTGCTGACGAACGAAAACAAGAAAATCTTAAATTCGATGGAAAACTCAAAAGTGAAATCCGGTGAAAAAACTCCGGGGGTTTTGAGTGCAGAAGATTGGAATAACCTTTCAATGCGGGAAAAAGAAGACTATCTTTTTTCGGCGTTTGGAAAGTTGGAACAACAAGGAGTTTTTTTGATGAAATCGCCGCACGATTATGTAGAGGAGTTGGACCTTGCCGTGCAAGACCCCTTTTACAAAGAAGCAGTGATGGACAATTTATTGATGCTGAAAATTTACGAAAAAGAATCTCAAACCAGGCCGGTGATTCAAAAACTATGGTTGGAGTCTCGGCAGGTTTAACGCTTAAAACAGTTTCACTTATTTAAGGCATTAAAAAGATTGAAGACAAAGCCTTTTAAGTTCACTCTCCGGTTGGTTGCTGCGCTCACGTTGACCTACTATCTTTGGCAGGACTTTCTCTTCGCGGCA
>OBEQ013001337.1_pt1 | contig 12145 bp, 12 predicted proteins | sample 1670901 | NCBI WGS metagenome assembly OBEQ01 (sample SAMEA104232315, study PRJEB22302) | groundwater metagenome | biome: forest; feature: aquifer; material: groundwater | place: USA | collected 2011-08-07 | depth 5.4 m | reverse complement strand
TCACATCATCCAAGTAATACCCAAAGACTACGCCAGCCACCACCAGCACCGACAACGCTTTTAAAACAAACTTTGCCGTCACATCCCCGCCCAAGAAGCTGTAAATGACGCCCACCAAGTCGCCCATGATAATCAAGGCCGCCACAAACAGCGTCAGATAAATGAGCCACTTACGGATTTTTGACTCGCGAACTTCAGATTCTTTCTTGTAAATTTTATTCAAGTACCACGAGGCCAGGATAAACAGCGGAAAAATAATTACCAATGAGGCAACAGAAAAGCGTATGGGCCACACGTAGGGCTGGTAGCCGTAGCGCAGAGCGTTGATATCGGGGAAAAAATAATTTACATACTGCCAGCACAGCGTAATAAAACTGATGGCCGACCAGTAAAGGGCCACCATGGCAAAGAGGTGCAAAAACACGTCGCGGGGCAGATTTTTTCTGGTAGCTCGCGGGTTGAAGTTTTCTTTCATGTTTTTAGTGACTAATTGTTGCTTTTATTCTATAATAAGTGATATAATTGAAAAAGTAAAGAATTCACCCGATCAAATAAAATCATTTTGATTTTAATTTCGCAAAGCGAAATTATTTGACCGGGTAAAAAGGTCGCACTAAGAATTAAACTTAAATTTTAAAATTATCATGGACGAAGAACAAAAAACAAAGTTAATGGCTACGTGCTCATGCGGTTCTGGCAAAAAATATGGCGAATGTTGTGGTAAAGAAGAAATGTGTTATTGTGGATCTGGAAAAATGGCAAAAGATTGTTGCATGGTTTCCCCTGAAACCCACCAATAGAATCTTAACAAAAAACTGCCCCAATTTTTGCGGGCAGTTTTTTTTACTACAGAAACGAGAGAATCTTATTGGCACTCTGGAGAAGCATCGCTAGTTTCTTTTGTGCATTTGGGTGAATTAATAAAATCTGACAGTAATACGCACCTCTTACCAATAAGACTGCACCCCAAACGAGTATTTTGGCATCCATCTAACGAGTTACATAGCTTTCCAAGTCCATTTGTGACGCATTTTGGGTTACCGTCAATAAGCGAGCAGCCTCCGCAATCACTATCGTTGGCACATTCGTTTTCACCGTCGATCGCTATCGATTCACATTTTTGAACCAAATTATCTCCGGCAACGGTGCCGTGTTGCATACATGCATTGTGTGGATTTGTAGTTTTGTTCTTGCTATTTGTCACATAACAAGTCGAAGTCTGATCGGCGAATAAGGTAATAGAAGAGCATGTATCTTTGGTTTTAGTCCAGCCCATGGGAACTTTTTCAGTTACTGTATACGCCAGCTGACCACCTGGTCCTACATCAATATTATTTATAGAATAAGACCCCTGACCCTTGGAAGTGGTAATACTGAAACTAAGATTACCAGCAATATTGCTGGTAAAATCGAATGTACCATCGCCACCCTCAGTATTTTTTACCACTACAAGCGCGGCTTTTCCCTTATCTGGCGTTGGAGCTGACGGCCCTCCCAAATCAGCTAAAAAAGTATGCGAGGGATGGGTTGCTATATTATAGATAAGGCTTATAACGGCGCTTGCTAAAATGCTTACTAAAATGACTGCCCTCGTTGATTTGAAAAGATATTTTGCCATGTTTTTTATTAAAAGTTATTACTATGTTTAATTTTACCACGAAAGACCAAATTAATGTGTGGATAACTTTTATTACTAGTAACTTTCCTCTTGGTCTTCGGTTTTTTCTTCGTCTTCTTTTTTATCTCCTTCATTTTCTGCATCCTCATCGGCCAAGAATCCGCCGGCTTGCAATGTCCACAGTTTTTTGTACAAGCTGTTTTCGTTGGCCAGCAAATCGCGATGACTGCCCTGTTCAACAATTTTGCCGTTGTTTACCACTACAATTCTGTCCATTTTCTGGATTGTGGATAACCTGTGAGCAATGACAATCGTGGTTTTGCCGGTCATTAAATTGTTTAAAGCATCTTGGATAAGCATTTCAGAATGGGAATCCAGGCTGGAAGTTGCCTCGTCCAAAATTAAAATCGGCGCGTTTTTCAAAATGGCTCTGGCAATGGCTACCCGCTGACGCTCTCCGCCCGACAATTTTACGCCTCGCTCCCCAACGTACGTGCCAAACCCAAAAGGCAAATCTTTTATGAATTCGCTGCAGTGGGCGAGCGCGGCCGCTTTTTCTATGTCTTCTTTTGTGGCACCGGGCTTGCCATAGGCAATATTATCTGCCAACGTGCGATGAAATAAAATAGTGTCCTGCGGGACCATGGCAATGTTTTTTCTTAAGCTGTCTTGCGTTACGTGCTGGATGTCCTGGCCGTCAATGAGAATTTTGCCAGAGGTGGGGGAGTACAGCCGCAGTAACAGCCTTACAAACGTAGTTTTGCCGGCTCCCGACGGCCCAATCAACGCCACCTTTTCGCCCGGCTTAACTACCACATTGATATTGTCCAACACTTTTCTGGTTTCGTGGAAATTAAATGTCAAATCCCTAAACTCAATTTCTCCTTTCTCAACCAAAAGCTCTTTGGCATCTGGAACGTCGGTTATTTCATGTGACAACTTCATAATCTCCACCATTTCCTTGGCGTCGGCGTAGCTTTGATAAATATCTCTCACAATTCTTGTGAACCCCCATAATTGGTCTATTAAATATAAAACATATACTTGTAGCAACACAAAAAATCCTACAGTTACCAATCCCCGCTTCCAATACTTAATGGTAAAATAATATAACACAATTTCTATCGAAAAACCTAAAGCGCTTTGTCCCGCTTCTATAAAAGCTAATAAATACCAATTAAATTTTGTTATCCTCGCCTGCTCATCGGTAACTTTTTTATAACCCCGGGACTCAAAATTAAATCCGCCAAAAAGCTGTACATTATTTTGATTGGTTATAGTATCTGCTAAGTAAGCCGTAGTTCTTGAATCAATTTCAGCAACTTGCAAGTCGTATTTTAGCTTCCAAATAGAAAATAATATATTAAACAAAAGAAATGCAATCGCCCATAGCAAAATAATCAACGCAATCCATTTGTTAATAAAAAAAACAATAATAACTATTGATAGGGTCTTTATGAGTAAAGAGAGCAAATCCCATAGTATTCTGTCTGCCAATCTTTCAAAAGACTTTCCGAAACGATTCACTTTTTGTACCAAAGAGCCAGTAAAGTTATTGGTAAAAAAACTATAAGAATGTTCCATTAAGTAGTCATAAGCTTGCTGTTTTAATTTTGCTATTACATCTGCTTGGAATTTGCTATTTAAAAAAGCATGGGAGCGATACAATACCCAAAGCACGCCATGTAAAATAGCAACATTGATAATTATCGCAATGAGTTCATGAGAAGTAATTTCTCTATTTGAAGTTAAAGCAATAATATCAAAAAAACGCTTGTAAAAAAGTGGCGTTACCACCGAAACGATATTAGCCAAAGTTACTGCAATAGTAATCAAAAACAGTGACCATTTTTGTGGCTTAATTCCCTGCCAAAACGCTTTTGATATGTCCCAAAATTTTACCTTTGGATACACAATACTGTTTTGTGATTTTTGCATTTGGTGGACCTATCGGGAATTGAACCCGAACCTCGTCAACCCGCCCCGTTAGAAATTTGTGGACTTGAGGAGAATTGAACTCCTATCTCTGCAATGCGAATGCAGCGTTCTGCCGTTGAACCACAAGCCCTTGTATTTCTAACGGGGTGAAAATGACGCGTAATGCCGTTTTACTATAGGCCCAGTTTTGTCGGGGTGCTGGGAATTGAACCCAGTCTACACCCTCCCGAAGGGTGCGTACTGCCGGCATACTCCACCCCGCATAATTACTTCACCCAGTATTTACTTTTTATTACTTTATCTTGTTCTTCCTGCACATCAAACTTTTCTTCTTTTGATTTTTCTGCTAATTCCTTCAACTTTTTTTCGTCCAGTTTTCCCAACGCCAAAATTTCCCTTTCTAAAATTTCTTTAGTATTTTTTTGGGGGTCGTCCAGCACATGAGCCAATAGGACATCCAGCATTTGTCCTACCCTCGGCCCCGGCTTAATGCCCAGCAATTCCATTACATCGCTCCCCGAAACCTTGAGCATTTTGGCGGAAATCGGGTCTTTTGAAACCTTGTCAATCACGTATTTTAAGTGTCTTAACTTATACGGCTCTGCTTTGGGAACGCCTGATCCAATCCTGTCCGCCTGCCTCACTTGCAACAGTTCTTCCATGTTTTCTGGTCCCACATTTTTTACCAATCTTCTCACCGAAGATTCCGAAACTTCGTCCACATTGTAGTAAAACAAGTGGTACCTGACGAGCCTTACAACTTTTTCCACGTCTTTTTTTGAAAACTTCAGGCGGTTTAATAACTGAAACGTCATTTTCGCTCCCACCATTTCATGGTTGTAAAACGTTGATTCCTTGCCCTGCCCCACTTTCACCCGCGGTTTTCCAACATCATGGAAAAGAGCTGCCAGCCTTACGTGCAGGTTATACCCCTTTTTTGCGGTATATTCCAGCGCTTTTAAGGCGTGCTGGTAGCAATCGTAAATATGGTGCTTGTTTTGGCCGACTCCGTAATTTTCTTGAAGTTCAGGAACAATATATTTTAAAAGCTTGAGCACTCGCAGTAATTCTACGCCATCGGCTGCGCCATTTGCTATAATAATTTTCAAAAATTCGTCGCGTATCCTTTCTTTTGAAATTGTTTCCAGCCACACGCTGTTTTTTTTAATTGCCTCGGCCGTGTGTTTTTCAACGGTAAATCCAAGCGTCGTGGCAAACCTTACCGCTCGCAACTTCCTTAACGCGTCTTCGCCAAATCTTTCTTCCGCATTTCCCACCGTTTTAATAATTTTTTTCTTCAAATCTTCCTGCCCGCCAAACAAGTCTACCAACTTTTTACTGGCGTCCATCGCTATTGCATTCACCGTAAAATCCCTGCGACTTAAATCTTCTTCCAAAGTTTTGGCAAATCTGACTTCGTCGGGATGCCTTTTATCAGAATACTTCGCCTCCAATCTATAGGTGGTAATTTCAATTTCGGGAATTTTAGCGCTGCCTGTTCGCGCGGTTACGGTCAAAAAATTATTCTCATAAAAGCTGTCGGGAAACACTTTTTGTATTTCTTCCGGCTTTGCGTTGGTGGTCACATCCCAGTCCTTTGGCTCAATTCCAAGCAAAAAGTCGCGCACGCATCCGCCCACAATATAGGCCTCAAAACCAGCTTTTTTCAAATCAGAGATAATTTGTTTTACTTCTTTTGGAATTGTCATTTTTCCATCTTATCTGAAAACTTGCTTTTTTTCAATTTTTGAGATAGAATATGAATGAGAGTTCCCGTGGTAAAATCTTGCCCGCCTAAGTAAATTTATCGCGATAAATTTTTTGCCTCCGTGGTGAAATGGATATCATACTTGGCTTCGAACCAAGCGTTCCAGGTTCGAGTCCTGGCGGAGGCACATACTACGAATTTTCAATTTACAATTTACAATTTTGAACGCTTATGAAAAAAAGTTTTTTGATATTTTTTTTACTGATGATAAGTTTGCTTCTACTTTCAAACACAGCAAAAGCAGATTTAGTAACTGGATATTGCAACGAGTCAAGCCCTCCGCTCGGATTAGTGCCATGCGGAAATACAATAAACGCAGATGGAGGTCTTGCCTGCCCCTGCCAATTAGGACACATTTTTACCTTAGCTCAAAATATTTACAATTTTCTTATATTCTACATAGCTACTCCTTTGGCGGGTTTATTGATAGTAATTGGAGGCGTGTTATTGCTCCTTTCGGCGGGAAACCCCAATCTGGCAGCTACCGCCAGAAAAATACTATGGGGCACATTAATAGGCATATTTTTAGTTTTTGGCGCTTGGCTGATTATTAACGTGGTTTTAATGGCTATAGGGTATCAAGGATCGTGGTATAACTTTTAACAAAACCGCTTATGGCTTAGCTGTTAGAGTAAAATATGTTGAAGGCTTCATTAAAACTTGTAGTTCGACTCATCTATGTGCTATACTTAGAAGTATGAGGGATTACAATGCTCTAAAAGCAAAATCCGTAAAATTCAGAAAGGAGGGGTTGAGTTATGGTGAAATTAGGAAGAAAGTAAATGTTTCAAAAAGCACATTAAGTTACTGGCTAAAAGATGTGCCCCTAAAAGAAGAATATAAGAAGCGACTTTATACCAATAAAATTTTAAATTTAGCAAGAGGCGCCCAAAGTCAAAAAGAAAGAAGATTACGAGAAATAGCCGACATTATAAAAAATTCTAAAAAAGAAATACATAATCCTATTTCACTCGAAAGCTATCGTTTATTTGGAGCCGCATTATACTGGGCAGAAGGGAATAAAAAAAGTAAATTAGGAATCACCAATTCTGACCCTTACCTTATCGTATTTATGGTAAAATGGTTTGAAAAAATACTTAAAGTCCCTCCCGTTACACTAAAAGCATGGCTGAATATATACCCCCAACAAAATGATTTAAGCATTAAGAAATTTTGGTCTCAATTGACTGGGATTCCTTTGGAAAATTTTGGCAAAAGCTTTGTTAAGCCTTTAAGTAAAAACTACAAGAAAAATAACCTCTATTATGGAACAATACAGATTAAAGTTCCCAATGGGAGTGATATGCGCCACAGAATTTTTGGGTGGATAAAAGCAATTTTGAGCAATGTTGCTAAAAAAACAGAACTAACGCAACAAGAGTGGAAACGACTTGAAAAAGTATCTAGGGCTATAAACATTCCCCCAAATGTAAAATTGCCTCGCTAGCTTAATGGCAAAGCTCCCGACTCTTAATCGGTAGATTACAGGTTCGACTCCTGTGCGAGGCACCAAACGGTGGACAAAAATTGAAATATATACTATTATATGAAAAGAAAGCGTTGCGCTTTCTTTTCATATAATAATTTGTAAGAATTAAAGAAACAAAAATATGTTTGAAAAAGAAAAAAAGTCAAAAGTAATTAAAGAATACGGGATCAATGAAAAAGATACCGGCTCCGCTGATGTGCAAATTGCCCTACTGTCAGAAGAAATAGACGCGCTGGTTTTGCATTTAAAAGAACACCCAAAAGACCTCCACTCCAAAAGAGGGCTGATTAGCATGGTGGTAAAAAGGAAAAAACTTCTGGCCTATCTCAAAAAAGAAGATGAAAAGAGGTACGGCGCCATCATCAAAAAAATCGGGTTAAAAAAGTAACTACATGGCCGTTAAACCCAAAGAACAACGAGTGGAAGTATTGATAGACGTGCAGAATTTATACTATTCGGCCAGGAATCTGTACGGCCAAAAAGTGAACTTTGGAGAAGTATTAAAAACGGCCGTGGCCGGCCGAAAATTCATCAGGGCGTTTGCCTATGTGGTGCGTACCAAAACCGGTGAAGAAAAGCCGTTTTTTGATGCGCTGACAAAATTAGGCATTGAAACACGTGTAAGGGATTTACAGGAATTTTACGGCGGAGCCAAAAAAGCTGACTGGGATGTGGGCATTGTCATTGACGCCATCAGGACGGCCGCCAGCCTGGATGTGATTGTGCTGGCTTCGGGCGACGGCGACTTTATCCCATTGGTTGAGTATTTAAAAAACCAGGGCAAGCGGGTTGAGATATTGTCATTTGGTAAAACCACGTCGTTAAAATTGAAAGAAGCGGCCGATGAATTTATTGATTTAGACCAAGACACCGGCAAATTTTTATTGAAGAAATAAAAACTTCGCGGAAATCCGCGGAATTTTACGCGGAGTAACGCGGAAACGAAAATGAAGCCGACTATCGCAGAAATAAAAAAGAAAATAGTTCCCATTTTAAAACGCAACGACGTCAAGCGCGCGGCGATTTTTGGTTCATTTGCACACGGCGAAGCAACCAAGAAAAGCGATGTGGATATTTTAATTGAATACAAAAATGACGATAAGAGTTTATTTGATCTGGTTGGCCTCCAATCAGAGTTAAAAAAAACCCTCAAAAGAAAGGTTGATCTTGTAACATACGACTCTATTTATCATAGGCTACGCGAGCACATCCTTAAGACTCAAAAAATCATCTTGTGAAAAAAGACCCTCAAATTTTTTTGTTTCACATTTTGGAAAGCATTGAAGCCATTGAAAAATTTACCCAAAACATCCATACATTTGAAGATTTTATTAAGGATCAAAAAACATCTTTTGCGGTAACGCGTGCTTTGGAAATAATTGGAGAAGCCACAAAGAACCTGCCTAAAGAATTGAGACAAAAACATAAAGAAGTTCCATGGAAACAAATTGCCGGCACGCGAGACAGACTAATCCATCAATACTCTGGGGTTGATTTAAAGCTTATGTTTAAGATTGTGCAAGAAGAAATCCCTGTATTAAAACAACAAATTGAAGGAATTTTGAAAAAATTCCCGAAGCAAAAACTCATTTAATGAAAAGCATTTTAACTAGAACCGGAATTTTGATTATTATCACCTTTGTGATTGTTTTGGTTGGGGGAGCGTGGGCATATCAAAGATATGCAATTTCCAAATCCCAATTATCAATTTCCAATGAAAATAAAGGCTATTTTGAAATTAAACAAGCTGGTTTAAAATTTAAAATTACTGATGATATTAAGGATTTAACTTATTCAATAAAAACTGACGCCGTAAATGGCGCAAAATATATTTCTTTTTCCACACAACAACTACAAAACAAAGGCGGAATACATTGTAGTGCTCAAGAGACAGCCCTGTCTCCACTGGGCGAATTAGATGTTTGGCAACAAGATCCTGCAACTCCCGGAGGTTTTGCAAATTACACCTACTTAATAAAATCAAATAATTTTTATGTAACTTATCACACACCACAAGCAACCTGTTCTGATATAAAAGCAGTGCAAGATTTGCAAACTAAACAATTACATTCTTTGAGCGATGCATTAAAAACGATGATCAAAACTGGCACGATAACACAAATCCAAAACTCTAATAACCTAGAACAAAACGGTAATTTGAAAAGCAAACCTTTTACAAACTTTCAAAATATTGTAAATAGCCTTAAAAATCAAGGCGTGAAAGTTCCTATCATGCTGCCGAAAGAGCTACCACAAAATTATCTTAAGGATTATGAACATGGAGACCTTGCCTTTTATGGATCGGTTACAACCGAAAACTATTACTATGGAGTGACAATGGGACCAAAAGAATGCGATCTAGTTGGGACGCCGCCCTGCTCTTATGAAGAGTCAGAATTCTTTGCTGATAAAAGAGCTCTTGATTACATATTAGAAGAATCGGGGAGGGATTCAGAAGGGAATTCACAGCTAGAAAAAATTAGTCTAAATAGCGGTGTTCAGGCTTATTACGAACCAGTAACCTGTGGAGCAAATTGTACACCATATCCAGTTATACACTGGTTCTATAATGGAATACATTACGGAATTGGCATTAATGTTACCAAGCAAGAACTTACTAATTTAGCAAATTCAGCAATAAATAATAAACAATAAAAAAATAATTAATGCGATCCTAATTTACGAATGGCATCCGAATGTTCCGAATCCGTTATTCGGATAATTCGGATGAAGATTCGGAATATTCGGATCGCTAAAAACAAATGATCAAAGAAAAATTTGAGTTGCCCGTTGGCGATAAAACGTTAAAAATTGAGCTTACCGACTGGGCATTGCAATCGTCCGGTTCTTGTTTGGTAACTTACGGGGACACGGTGGTGATGGCAAATGCCGTTATGTCAGAAAAAGATATTAGCGGGTTTGATTTTTTCCCGTTGACGGTAGAATACGAGGAAAAGTTTTACGCCGTCGGGAAAATTTTGGGCTCTCGGTTTTTGAAGCGCGAAAGCCGGCCATCGGACGAAGCCATTTTGACCAGCCGCATGATTGACCGGGCAATAAGGCCGCTGTTTCCCAAAGATTTCAAAAAAGAAATACAGGTGATTGTCACCTGCCTTTCGTTTGACGGGGAAAACGATCCAGACATTATCAGCATGGTTGCCGCTTCTTTTGCATTGGCGGTTTCCAGCACTCCCTGGAACGGCCCGTTGGGAGCGGTAAAAATAGCGAAAGTTGGCGGACAGTTTGTGTTTAATCCAACCTACAAGCAGCGAGAAGAAAGCAATTTTGAATTGACATTGTCGGCCATAGAGCGCGACGACCAAGCGTTGATTAACATGATAGAAATGGGAGCCAAAGAAGTGTCGGAAGAAGAAGTGATGGAGGCAACAGCGTTTGCCGAAAAAACATTATTGGAAATTATTAACTTCCAAAAAAAGATTGTAGAAAAAGTCGGGCAGGAAAAAGCGGAATTTAATCCGGCGGTGGAACTGGACATTGAAAAAGATATTAAAAAGTTTTTGGGCGAGAAATTGGATACAGCTATTACCGATGCCAAGCCCGGAGAAAAAAATCTTGCGGCCGCGGAAAGTTTGCGCGAAGAATTGGTGGCATTTATCAAAGAAAAATATCAAAATGAAGGCAAGGAAAAACAGGTCCTTCCGTTTTTTGAAAAAGAGATGGAGCGGATTATTCTGCGCAATATTTTGGAGAAAAACCAAAGGCCCGACGGCAGAAAAGCTGAAGAAATAAGAAATCTTGCCTGTGAAATTGCGGTGTTGCCACGGACTCACGGAAGCGGAGTTTTCCATCGGGGCATGACAAAAGTGCTGTCTATTTTAACGTTGGGTGGCCCGGGAGACCAGCAATTGTTGGACGGCATGGAAATTGGCGGTAAAAAAAGGTTTATGCACCATTACAATTTTCCTCCGTTTTCCACGGGTGAAACTGCTCCTATGCGCGGTCCAAAAAGGAGAGAGATTGGCCACGGGCATTTGGCGGAAAAGGCGTTATTGCCATTGTTGCCCGAGGTAACGCAGTTTCCTTACACTATTAGGATTGTGTCAGAAGCCCTTTCCAGCAACGGGTCAACTTCTATGGCGTCGGTTTGCGCGGCTACCTTGGCATTAATGGACGCAGGAGTGCCCATTAAGTCGCCGGTCGCCGGCATTTCCATTGGTTTAGCCAAAGACGAGGAAACGGGAAAGTATAAAGTGCTCACCGACATCCAAGGCCCCGAAGACCACTTTGGCGACATGGACTTTAAGGTGGCTGGCACCAAAAACGGCATTACCGCGATTCAAATGGATATTAAAATTTCGGGCATTGATAAAAACATCATGCAAGAGGCTTTGGCCAGGGCAAAAGATGCAAGATTGAAAATTCTTGGTATAATAAGTGAAACCATTGCCGAGCCCCGGAAAAACCTTTCACCCTACGCCCCCAAGATATTTTCTTTCCAGATTAATCCTGCTAAGATTGGGGAAGTGGTGGGGCCGAAGGGAAGCGTCATCAACAAACTGATAGAAGAATTTTTAGTAACCATAGATATTGAAGACTCGGGGCTGGTGTTTATCACCGGCCAAGACCAAGCTTTGGTGGATGCTTGCGTGGCAAAAATCAAAGGCATGGTCAAAGAGGTTGAAATCGGCGAAACCTACCAAGGCACGGTTAGAAAAATTATGGACTTTGGCGCGTTTGTTGACATTTTGCCCGGCCAATCGGGATTAGTTCATATATCAAAGTTTGTATCATACCAAATTAAAAACGTGGAAGAAGTGGTGAAAGTGGGAGATGTCATTCCCGTAAAGGTAACTTCTATTGACGAGCTGGGAAGAATCAATCTCTCGGCAATAGAAGCCGGATTTAATCCTCGCAAACGATAGTAATTAGTTTGTAGTGGGTAGTTTGTAGATTTTTTTAACTTCTACTCACTACCAACTACAAACTACAAACTAACTTATGCCAGTTGATCAACCAGTAGCAATAGAAGAGCCGACAGCAAAAGAATTTTTGCAAAGGTCTCATATACGCACGATGAGAAAGGATATAAAAACGTTGAAGGAGGCTGGCGCGGTTCCCCAAAAAATAAAAACTCCCGTTGAAGAAAAGCCTAAAATGCCTGCCGTTAATATGGGAGTTAAAGGAGAAAAAGAGAAAGCTTTTGATATTGCCCAAAAAATGGCTGCAGAGGCTGAAAAAAATAAATTCTTAAAACTACTCGACTTTATAAATAAAATCCCTGATCTAATAAAAATTATAAAATCACATCGGGATTTAGATCCATACGACAAAAATAAAGTAATTTCAACAATTCTTACTCTTGTAACTCTAT
>OBEQ012270740.1_pt1 | contig 12145 bp, 14 predicted proteins | sample 1670901 | NCBI WGS metagenome assembly OBEQ01 (sample SAMEA104232315, study PRJEB22302) | groundwater metagenome | biome: forest; feature: aquifer; material: groundwater | place: USA | collected 2011-08-07 | depth 5.4 m | reverse complement strand
TGCACCCAGTAAGGATTTAGCCGTTTCATTTTGGCATTTCTGCCAAACTAGTCCTTGCGGACTCCTCTGCCTTTCGGCTTTGGCGTCACTGTTCGCACCTCGCATCTTACGATGTATGGCGGTTAGCTCCCGATCTCCATTTATGAATTATATGGAAATCGCGGATCCTCGTATAAAAATTCTGATGAATTTTTATCGGGACATTACTTTTTTAACCCCATTGCTGGGAGTGGGAGTTCGGACTTTCCTCTCCTCGCTTGCGCTCGGAGCAATCACTCACCTTGCTAGTCCGTTTTCATATTACTATAAAACATAACCTTTTGTCAAGTTTGTAAAATATGATAAAAAATATTATCATTGTGATATGGATTTAGAGCCAAACAAGGATAAAAATTTAATTATTCAGGTTGATGGCCGAAAATTTGCCAGATATCCCGTCAAAACAAAACTCATTACCCCGGGAGATAAGGATATTTCAATCATTGTTGAAGAATATGCAAAAAAATATCTTGAGCCAAAGGATATTGTTTTTATAAGCGAGAAGGCGGTGGCGGTGACGCAGGGCAGGTCTTACCCGATAGCAGAAATAAAAGCGTCTTGGCTGGCGAAATTTTTATCACAATCTGTGATAAAAACTCCCGTTGGCATCGGGCTTGGATCGCCAGAAACCATGCAACTGGCAATTGACGAGGTTGGAGTTATAAAAATTTTAGCAGCTTCTTTTATTGGATTTATCGGCAAAGTTTTTTTTATTAAAGGATTGTTTTATATTGTGGCAGGGGACAAAGTAAGGTCAATTGACGGGGCGGTCCCATACGCGATACCCCCCTATAATACATACGTTTCAAAAGGGCCCTTGCGCGCCAATGAAGTTGCCATTAAAATTTCACAAAGAATAGGCGTGGCAGTTGCTATTGTTGACGCCAATGACATCGGCGTAAATATTTTGGGGGTGAGCAACGGCGTTGATAAAAAATTAATCGCAAAAATTATTAAAGATAATCCTTTGGGCCAGACTGATGAACAAACGCCCATCGGAATTATTCGACAAGTCGAATAATTCCGAATTTTCAATTTTCAATTTTTATTAAATTTTCAATGAGACAATTTTTAAGTGCGAGCTGTTTTTATAAATTAGACGTTAGGCATTTAATAGAAATTAAGAATTAGAAATTAGTTTAATGATCCAAAAATTACTTAACGCTCAAACCCAATCAATAAGCCGGGCTTCGTTCATTCTTGCCGGGTCGTATTTGGTTTCAGCACTTTTGGGATTTTTACGGGACCACCTTTTAGCGGGAAAATTCGGGGCTGGCAACGAGCTGGACGTGTACTACGCCGCCTTCACCATCCCTGATTTTATCGCCCTAATACTTGTGTTTGGCGCCATATCAGCGGCTATTATTCCCATTTTCAGCGCTTATTATTCAACGTCAAAAGAGAGTGCCTGGCAATACGTGTCGGTGCTTTTGAATGTGTTTTTGGTCTGCCTAATTGTTATTTGCCTCGTCTTAATTATTTTTACGCCTTTTATTATTTCTATTATTGCTCCCGGCTTTTCCAATGGAAAAAAAGAAACCGCCATTTTGCTCATGCGCATCATGTTTTTGAGCCCCATTTTGCTGGGCATCAGCAACATTATGAGCGGCATTTTGCAGGTATTCCATCGGTTTTTGGTAACGGCTCTGGCTCCCATTATGTACAACCTCGGAATAATCATTGGCATTTTGTTTTTTTTGCCAAGGTTCGGCCTGGTGGGGCTGGTGTGCGGAGTTATTTTGGGAGCGCTCTTGCATCTTTTAATACAAGTGCCCGCCTTTTTTTATTCAGGTTTTCACTACCAAAGAATTTTTAACTTTTCTCATCCCGGGGTAATAAAAACATTAAAATTAATGGCGCCAAGGTCTCTTGGGTTGGGAGCTGGCCAATTTAATACTATTGTTATCACTGCCATCGCTTCTACGCTAACTTCGGGGAGCATTGCCGTATTTACCTTAGCAAATAATTTGTCATCATTTTTTGTAAATGTGGTGGCAGTTTCCATTTCTACGGCAGTGTTTCCGGCTATGGCATTGTCATTTAATAATCACAATATAAAAGATTTTGAAAAAAAGTTTTCTGGCGCATTTTTGCAAGTAATTTTTTTGACGGTCCCGGCCAGCATTTTAATCTTTTTGTTGCGGGCGCAAATTGTCAGGGTGATATATGGATCCGGAAAGTTTGGCTGGATGGACACCAGACTAACAGCTGCCTGCCTTGGTATTTTTGCGATAAGTTTATTTGCCCAAGGGCTTATCTTTATTTTGTCAAAAACATTTTATGCCGCCCACAACACCAAGATTCCCGCTATCATTAGCGTGTGCACCGTTGCGTTTAATATTGTTATGAGCTTGTTTTTTGTGTGGGTTTTGCAATCTTCAAACGTCGCATTTGGCTTTGTGCAATCTGCGTTAAGGTTACAGGGGATTAAAAATATAAGCGTGGCAGGGCTGGCAGTCGCCTTTTCTTTAACGGCCATCATAGAAGCGATGACCCTTTTATTTTTCATTTACAAAAAGTTAAAAGTTTTCAGATTAAAAAACGTATCGGTTTCGTTTTATAAAATTATAATTTCTAGTATTGCCACAGCCTTAGTAACCCTGTTGGCGCGCCAAGGTTTGGTTGCTTATCATATTATAAATATGCAAACCTTTTTTGGAGTATTTTTACAACTTGTTGCATCTGGCGCCGCAGGAATTATTTGCTACATCATTGTTTCTTACTTGTTAAAATCAGATGAGCTCAACACCATTAAAGAATTATTTTTTAAAAAGTAGATAAATGATAAGGAAACAAAATATATATTTTTTTATTATCTCTCATTATTGATATAATAGAATAATGGGAAGAATAAAAATTGAGTTATCGCAAAAAAAGTTATATACTCTGTACCATGCCAAAAATAAATCACCCTATGCTATAGGTAAATTGCTTGGATGCAGTTTTAAAACAATAACCAATCGTCTTCAAGAATACGGGATACCGTTAAAATCTCCTTCTTTTGCCCGCATGAAATATAAGAAATATGACTTTTCAGGAAATCTTACTGAAAAAGCATATTTGATTGGTTTCAGGTTGGGGGATTTGGCTGTCTCTAAGACAACTCCATTCGCCGAAACAGTCGTGGTGCGTCTTCATACCACCCATGATGTTCAAATTGATTTATTCAAGAAATTATTTAAAAAATACGGTAAAGTTGTTTCTTATAAATCTCCGACAAATCCATCTACCAATGTGAATGCGTATTTAAACAGAAGTTTTGAGTTTTTATTGTCGAAGCATGATTTGGTAGAGGATTGGATCATTAAAAATGAAAAATACTTTCGTTCGTTCGCGGCAGGCTATATTGATGCAGAAGGAACATTTGGGATTTATCAAGGAAGAGCAAGATTTAAAATAGATTCGTATGACAAAGAAATACTTTCCCAAATTCATATGTGGTTAGATAGGAATAAAATTCCAAACAAATTTTTCAGAGTTGCTCAAAAAGGTGATTATGTTAAATATGGTAATTACAATTTTAAAAAAGATGTGTGGAGGATTAATGTTAATGAGGCAAATAGCATAGTAAAGTTTATCAATTTAATTAGTCTATATATTAGACATAAAAAAAGAAGGAAAGATATAGAAAAGAATTTGAGAAACATATCACAGAGGAAATTAAAAGGAACCATAAAATGAACCAGGAACACTTAAGAAACTTTGTAATAATTGCGCATGTGGATCATGGTAAGTCAACATTAGCTGACCGTCTTTTGGAATTGACCGGAACCATTGCCCACAAAAAAATGACCGAGCAGTTTTTGGACAGCATGGAATTGGAAAAAGAAAAGGGGATTACCATAAAGTTAAAGCCGGTGAGAATGAATTACACACAAGACGACAAGCAGTATATTTTAAATTTAGTGGATACGCCGGGGCATGTGGATTTTTCTTACGAAGTTTCGCGCTCGCTGGCGGCTGTTGAAGGCGCGGTCCTGTTGGTTGATGCTACACAGGGGATCCAGGCGCAAACCTTAGCAAATATTGAGTTGGCAAAAAAGCAGAACTTGGTGATTATTCCGGTCATCAATAAAATTGATTCGCCACAGGCAAACGTTGAAGAATCGGTTGAAGAGCTGGCCAGCGTGCTAGGAATTGATGCGAGCCAGGTGTTAAAAATTTCCGCAAAAAACGGCACGAATATTGAGCAAGTATTGCAGGCAGTTATTGAAAAGATTCCGGCGCCGCCCGCCGCGGCGGCCGGCGCCCCATTCCGTGCCTTGATTTTTGATTCTGATTATGACGCCTTTAAAGGTGTTGTTGCTTACGTGCGGGTCGTTGACGGCCAGATAAAAGACAGAGAAAAAATAGAACTCTTGGCCGCAAAAACAGAAGCCGAAATTAAAGAATTGGGCTATTTGAATCCCGTTATGAGCCCGCAACAGGAAATTTTATCCGGTGAAATCGGCTACATTGCCACGGGAATTAAAGAGCCCGGCAAAGTGCGCGTAGGCGACACCATCACTAAGTTTCAAGTTTCAGGTTTTAAGGTTCAAGCGTTGGCCGGCTATCAAGAGCCTAATCCCATGGTTTTTGCCAGCTTTTACCCTGAAAATCCCGAAGATTTTGATGTCTTAAAAGTGGCGCTGTCAAAATTAAAATTATCAGACCCGGCGCTGGTCTACGAGCCCGAAATGAAAGAGGCCTTGGGCAGGGGATTCCGCTGCGGGTTTTTGGGCACATTGCATGTTGAAATTATTTCTGAAAGGTTAGAGCGCGAATTCAACCTTGGGCTGGTCATTTCTACGCCGTCGGTAATTTATAAGCTGTTTGACAAGCGTGGGCAAGAGAGCGTGATTTACTCGGCCTCGGATTGGCCGGACCCAAGCGGTATTGAAAAAATGGAAGAGCCCTGGGTTCTGCTGGAAATCATCGCCCCGTCAAGCTATTTGGGTAAATTAATGGACGTGTTAAAAGACATTCACGGAAATTATATGGACACCAATTATCTGACCAGTAATCGCGCCATCATTATGTTTGAGGCTCCCTTGCGGGCTATTGTGGCCAATTTGTACGACAAGATAAAATCAATCAGCCAGGGGTATGCGTCGCTCAATTACAAAACATTGGGGTACCGCCCGGGCAAACTGGTAAAATTGGAAATTTATATTGCCGGTAAAAAAGAAGAGGCGTTCAGCAGGGTAGTGGCCGAAAGCGACGCTTACCAAGAAGGCAAAAAACTGGTGGAAAAATTAAAAACTGCTTTGCCAACCCAGCAGTTTTCCGTTGCCATTCAGGCGGTTATTGGCGGCAAAGTTATCGCCCGCGAAACCATCAGCGCCAGAAGAAAAGACGTCACAGGATATTTATACGGCGGCGACAAATCCAGAAAAAAGAAACTGCTTGAAAAGCAGAAGAAGGGAAAGAAATTGATGAAGGAAAAGGGAAGCGTGAATATCCCGTCAAAGACGTTTTTGGAAATTTTTAGGGCGTAGTTAATTAAACATGGAATATGTATCGCTTGTAAAAATAAGATGGGTAATTTTTTTGGCCGTCTTAGGAATGGTATTTTTGCGTCCCATGTCGGTTGGCGCTAATACAGCAGGCCAAATTCCAAATGTGCAAATTGCTTCAGATCATTTTATGCAGTCAGATACCTTTTTGGTAAAAGTCATTGGTGAAAAAAATAAAGTTACGGGAACGTTTGGTGTAAAAAAGATAGTATTTTTCCGATCACAAGATTTAAAAGACTGGGTTGCTATTGTCGGGGTAAACATCCATAAGCCTCCGGGAATCTATAAACTTGCCATTAACGTATCAGGAAAATCTCCGGTTAAAAAAGACATTACCATTAGTAAAAAAGATTTTCCCGTTACGTCCCTCACCATCACGCCGCAACAAGTGAAACAAGGATACACCGTAAAAAAATTATTAAGAAATATCAATAATAATGCCAGCGCCTCACTGGACGCCATCTTGGGTACGTTTACCTCCAAACATTATTTTACCAAGCCTTTTGTTAATCCTCTTTCTCAAATGCAGGTAACGGGAGACTATGGAGACATCAGGGAAAATAAAGGCTATAAAATACAGCACCTTGGCACTGATTTGCAAGCTGACGTCAATACACCCGTTTACGCAATCAATGACGGCAAGGTGGTGTTTGCAAAAAAGTTGCCCGACTACGGCAATACCATAGTCATCAACCATGGCCTGGGCATTTTTTCTTTATATTTGCATTTGGCAAGTTTTAAATTTCCAGTCGGCAATATGGTAAAACAAAAAGATGTTATAGCGCTTTCGGGCGACACGGGGTATGTGCTTGGCCCTCATTTACACTTTTCAATACGAGTGAGAGGAGCCAGCGTTGACCCGCTTGCCTTTTTACAGGCAACTCAAAACGGGTGGTAAAAATAGGTTGGAAAAACAAAAAAAAGGCAAAAAGCTGATGAAGGAAAAGGGAAGCGTCAACATCCCATCGAAAACTTTTCTTGAGATATTTCGGGCGTAGTATAATTCTGTGGATAAAAAGCATTGACTTTATTTTTTCATTTCCTATAAAGAAATTGAACTAAAACACAAGCATCCAAATCGAAGGTTCAAGAAATTTTAAATTTTTGTGAACTATAGACTTAGTCACCTTCGATCGCACTCGTAGTAGTTAACATTTTAACTTTTTGCAAGCGCGACCTAAGTGTGTCGTGCTTTTAGTTTGAGAAAGGTCGTAATGTGAGTTAAATATAAATGCTAACAAGCATGGCAGACGATAAGAAAAATATTGGCAAACCAGATAGGAATTTAATTAGCTTTAAAGAGAAATGGGAATTTGATTATGCAATTAGACAGCTACATGTTCAGGATCCCGATGGAACTAAGCAACAGGCAAAGAATGCACTTACTAAAGCGGCGAAGAGGATAGAACCTAGTGAGGGTAGGAAAAGGATCATGAAAGAAGCTCTCAAAATCCTTAAGGACAATTAAGTTAAGGCATTTCACTGTTATGGCAACTAGAAATCGCCACACGGGCGGTTTTTAGTTGGTTGAATTTGGATTATACAAAAGGTAGAATCAAGGTAGACTCTCTATGAGTATTAAAACATTAGAAGAAAATAAAATTTCTACCCAAAAAGAGAAGATTTTGACTGGGGTTGAACAAAAACCGTATTTCAGTCAGGATAATTTTGTTTTATATAATGCCGATAGTTTGGAGTTACTGAAACAATTACCGGAAAACTCCATTGATATGATTTTTGCGGACCCTCCTTATAATCTGTCAAATGGAGGATTCACGGTTCATGCAGGGAGGATGGTGAGCGTAAATAAAGGTGATTGGGATAAAAGCAATGGCTTTGCGAAAGATTATGAGTTTCATTATAAATGGCTCGAAGCGTGTAAGAGAATTTTAAAACCAGGAGGCACGTTATGGGTAAGTGGTACTTATCACTCCATATATCAGTGTGGATATGCTTTGCAATCACTTGGTTACCATATCTTAAATGATATTTCTTGGTTCAAACCAAATGCGTCACCAAATTTAAGTTGTCGCTATTTTACTGCAAGTCACGAAACTCTTATTTGGGCAAAAAAAGACAGGAAGGCTAGTCATATTTTTAACTACGAAGCGATGAAAGAAGGCAACTGGCCAGAAGATCAATTAAAAAAACCTGGTTTGCAAATGCGTTCCGTATGGTCTATGGGAACACCGAAGCCGCAAGAGAAGAAATTCGGCAAGCACCCAACTCAAAAACCATTGGATTTATTAAAAAGGATTGTCTTGGCCAGCACTAAAGAAAACAGTGTTATATTAGATCCTTTTACTGGCAGTTCCACAACCGGATTGGCTACAATTTTAAACAATAGGAAGTTTATTGGGATAGACACAGAGAAGGAATACCTAGATTTATCAATAAGAAGATTTAAAGATATCAATCAAGTATGAAAATAATACCAAGAGAGGAGGCAGTAAAAATGTTACAAAAATATATTGGCCAAGATTTGCGACCATTGGCTGATAAATTTAAAATTACTGTATTTAAAAAAGGTAAGCCAAATAAGGGATGGGCCGGACATGTTTTGGAGACATGTTTGGGATTGGGAATTAATTCTATACAGGCTCCAAATGGCGAATCTTGGGAATTAAAATCTACACCACTACGAAAAAAAGGAGAAGATTATATACCCAAAGAAACAATAGCTATTACTATGATTGGTCCAGAAAATGTTGTAAATACTCCTTTCGAGAAAAGTCATTTATGGTACAAATTAAGAAGTATTATAATTTGCGGGAGATTATTTATTGATAAGCAGGAAAGCAGTTCGATATTGATAAGTGTGGGTACTTTCGATATAGCAGAAAAATTAGAAGAAGGCAGTTTATATAACCAAGTAAAGGCAGACTACGAGTTAGTGCAAAAAAGCATAAAAGAAAGCGGATTTGAAAGTTTGACTGGTAAAATGGGTGTTTTAATCCAGCCAAGAACTAAGGGGGTTGGCCATGGAAGTACGAGTCGTGCTTTTTACGCTCGAAAGGAATTTGTAAAAATTATTTTAGGTTTGGATAAGAAATAGTTTGCAGTTGGAGTTGTAAATCATGAAAAATTTATCCCATCTCACCATCAGTGGATTAAGTGATTTTATCTTAGATGGAAATAAAATTATGGCCGAAGAAATAAGTACAATACTATCTGAATGTCGCATTATTTATGAAAAAGAAAGTAATTAAGAGAAAAAAGAAATTTTCTTCAAAAGAGGAGCGCAAGTTTATGGAAGAACGGGGTTTTGAATATGTTGGCAGCGCTAAAGATTTTAATATGCCAGAATTTATGGATTGTACGTGGCAGAGAATTTCTTGTGGAAAGTTTGATTGTAAAATTTGCGGCAAGATTCAAAAAGACAGAATGAGACACTTGGCAAGGGGCGAAGATCCCGACGATACGAAAAATATTTTTGAAGATGTGGGAATGTCGCTTAGAGATACCTTAAAAATGATAAAAAGGGACGCAGAAAAGATGGGGATTGATATAGAAAATATTAAAGAAGAAGATTTAGAAGAACCGCCAGGGCCCGAAGAGTTTCCATTGTATAAAAAAGTAGAAGCGTGGCACAAAAATGCGAGCGAATTAGTGCGACATGCGGAAAAGTCGGGTAGCGCGTGGATTTTGACCGAAGCGGCAATCGATTTGATGTGGTATAAAAATACATTGCTTGTCAAAACTTACCGCCAACTTTGTACGCGTTGGGATTTAAATAAAGGACAGGAATATGGAGAATTTGATTTTAAATATACAAAATACGTACTTACCAAATGTATTAAAATTTTAAAAAAATCATTGAAAGAGCTTTTCGCCTCAATGCAGTTAGAGGAATTTCATATCTTGTTAATGGAACTTACGAAATTAGAAAAGCAAATAATGTCTATTTGATAATTTTATGGTGCAAGATAAACCCTTCGGCAAAACTCAGGACAAGTATAGTGCGGTGTGGGTGAGCCACTCATCAATCAACGATTTCCTTAAATGCCCAAGGGCGTATTTTTTGCGCAATATGTATAAAAACCCCCGGGGCAAAAAAATAAATGTGGTCAGCCCGTCTCTTTCGCTTGGCGGCGCAGTGCATGAAACGCTTGAAGGGTTGTTGCGTTATAAAGCAGAGGAACGGGCTTTTCAGCCTCTTGAAGCGCAGTTTATGGAAAATTGGAAAAAGTTTTCCGGAAAACAAGGCGGGTTTAAAAATCAAGAAGAAGAAACAGAGACAAAAGCGCGAGGGCTTGCCATGATTTCTCGAGTGGCCAAAAACATGGGGCCACTCTTGCAAAAAGCCGTCACCTTGCCGCCCCACAAAAACGATATGCCGCCCAATTTTTATTTGTCAGAAGCAGACAATATTATTTTATCGGGCAAAATTGACTGGCTTGAATATGTGCCAGAAGATGACAGCGTGCGGGTGATTGATTTTAAGACGGGTAAAAAAGATGAAGATCAAAGTTCTTTACAGTTGCCCATTTACGCCTTGCTGTTAAACGCCCTGCAAAAAAGAAAAGTATCGGGCGCGGCCTACTGGTATATTGAGCGACAAGACACGCCCACTCAAGTTGCCTTGCCCGATATTGCGGTGGCAAAAGAAAAAGTATTGGCCGCGGCCATAAAAGTAAAAGAGGCGCGGGAAAAAGGAGTTTTTGAATGTCCCTACGGAGCTCAAAAATGTTTTGCCTGCAAGCCGTTTGAAAAAATTGTGCGGGGAGAAGCTGAATTTGTGAAAGTGGACGGGGCGCGAAAAACAGAGTTGTACATGGTTTAATTTTCAGGTTTCGACAACGCACTTGACAAATAAGCTTAAAGGGTGTAAAGTTAACGTATAGGGTGAAAAGCCCTGAATTAAGCACTTTTACAGCTAAAAATTGTAACTGGTGGTCATAGCCGTAAGCCAATAATTTTATTGTTGTTTTATGGCTATGACTGCTAACTTTGGTGTGTCATGCAAAGTGGTGAAACCCTAATGAAAGGAAAAAGCACCATGTACGACAAGCAGACAGCCGAGTTCATCGCCACCATCGGCCAGAACGTGCCCGTTCTGTCCAACCAGGAAATGCAGTATTGGATCGGTAGGCCCCTGGAACTCCAAAAGTTCCTTGCGGGTCTCTGTCCTCCGCCCAGCGGCTTCGTCACCGATTTCAAGGTCTGGAAGACCCTGAAAATCGGCACCGACATCAAAAACGCCGACGGCTACCGCCGGGCCATCAAGGGCAAGAAGGTGGGCAACCAGAAAATGGATATCGGCGACTACGCCGACGATATCCTCGACAAACCCGCCTTCAGCGTGGCCGCTCGGGCAACTGAATTGGATCTCTGTGTCGCCACGGTCAAGGAATTGACCGGCAAGGACGAGGCTCCACTTAAGGAGATCTTTGCCGCAATCAAGCAGGTTGGCGGCCAGCTTTGCCCGAATCAGGTCGGTCCCGAACTGCGTTTGCAGTACGAGGATCAGCCCAAGGGCGAATGGCTGGCTATCGGCATGGAGCCGATTACCGGCTCGAGCGGCAGCCTCGACCTGTTCTGCGTGGTTCGCCTTGGCGATGACCTGTGGCTCGGTACGGACTGTGATAACCCTCATGGCATCTGGCATGGCAGCATCCGGTTCGTGTTTGTCCTCCCCCGCAAGTAATCTTTAAGTTGCTCTTGGTCTCTTGGAACCCATGCTCTTCTTTGAGCACTTGGTTCCTTGACTCCGAGAAACAACAGACCCCTCAATACAAACGGATATTGCAACGAGGGGTTCTTTTTTTTAAATCAATATGATAGGATAAACATCGGATAGTAGGCTGATATGCCTGCGGTCGTGGTTGATGGAATGAGGATGGAAATTCATATATCTGGCATGGGTTGCAGCTTCAGGCGGCCGAATTCTGAATTTCAGGTAGCGCAGATTTTCAACGGCGGATGCTTTTGAAAGAGTCGCTCTTGATATGCTAAAAAACGAAGATACTTGGCGTAAAACATTAAAGCATAAGTACAGCTCCGAGAGTATTCAAGGAGCAGTGGCAGAGATGGTGTTTTACACATTACCGACTCGAACGGCAGCCTCAACCTGTTCAACGTGGAACGCAATGGCGATGACCTGTGGCTCAATACGAACTATGATAACCCTCATAACATCTGGCATGGCAACAACCGGTTCGTGTTTGTCCTCCCCCGCAACTCTCTTTGTTTTTACCACCTCCTCGGTGGTTTTTTGCTATAACGACTTAATCCATCCTCCCAGCATTTTTCCAACTTCATGTAATTTTTCAGAAATTTTGATGTATTTTTTATTCTCCAGGCATTTTACTTCCCAGGCAACTTGCAGAAAAAATTTAAGCAAATCTAACGCAACGGAAGCTCTTTTAAGGAAGATTTCTTTCTCTGCTTTACTGGAATATCCTGCTTTTATAATATTTTCCAAGACTTCTAAAAATAAAGCGTCAATTTTCCCGCCAAGCGTGTATTTTGAACGCTTTGGAAAATCAGGCAGGTATTCAACATGCCATAGTTTGTAAACGGATACCAATTTTTGCACTATGCTCAACCCAAACTGGTTGGGGGGGGGGGGTTGAAACCATCACTTGGTGAAAAATTGTTTTGGCCAATAG
>OBEQ011606437.1_pt1 | contig 12145 bp, 4 predicted proteins | sample 1670901 | NCBI WGS metagenome assembly OBEQ01 (sample SAMEA104232315, study PRJEB22302) | groundwater metagenome | biome: forest; feature: aquifer; material: groundwater | place: USA | collected 2011-08-07 | depth 5.4 m | reverse complement strand
TCGAGCGCGTGTTGCGGCGGGAAGGTGAGGGCGACGTAGCTCGGTTCCCCTGCCGCTTCACGGACCAGGCGCTGACTCGTCGCGTCGACTTTGAGATTTGCGAAATCGAAGCGCAGCGCGACCATGTCTTCCGGTCGAACGGCGTCGGCCCCGCTGGTGAACACGGCAGGCAGCGATGAATCCGTCGCACCGGTGCGGATGGGGGCGGAAACGTCTCCTGTGCACCCGCTCAGTACGTCCGGAAGCATGGCCGTCGAGAACGCGGCGCCGACGTACTTGAGGAAACTGCGGCGGTTCCAGTTGAAATGCTCGTACGTGCTCGCTCTGGCTTTTGCCATGGGTAAGGACACTCCGTCGAGCGATAGACACGGCGTCGAGAACCAAGTCCCACCGAAATCGAGCTACGCTGATCAAGGTGAGTGCCCCCTCGACTCCAGCGCCCCCTGCTCCCTTGCTGGAGTGGGTGCGCGCGCATGTGGAGGCGGGGCGCCAAGCATGGCCGGATCTCGCGCTCGACGTGGCACTCGCGACACGGCACGTCGAAGAGCGCGGCCAGAACGAACCTCTTCCAATCGATCACGCGGCGGATCTCTATCTCGCCTGTGCTTGCGCGCACGGCGTGGCCGGCGCGGTCGACGCCTTCGAGCGACGTTTCGCCTCGGATCTCGATGGCGCGCTGGCACGGGTCGCTTCGAACGCCGCCGCTCGCGATGATGCCAAGCAAGCGCTTCGTGTCCGGCTCTTCGTCGCAGAGGATGGAACCCTGCCCCGGATCGCTGCCTACGCAGGGCGCGCACCCCTCAAGCGATGGCTCGCCGCCACGGCCGTGCGCATCGCATTGAATCTGCGCCGCAATATGGCGGACCGGCCGCACGACATGTTTTCTTCGTCCATCGTTCGCGATGTCGGCGGGCATCGTCCACCGGAGCTTGCCTACGTGCGAGCTCGCTACAAAACCGAGTTCGAAGACGCGGTACGCGCAGCCTTGCGCGCTCTATCGCCGCGCGACGCGACGCTTCTCCGCCTTCATCTCGAGCAGCGGCTCGGCATCGATGCCCTCGGCGCGATGTACGGCGTCGGTCGTTCTACCGCTGCCCGTTGGTTGCAGGCGGCGCGCGCCACCCTCGAGGAGAGCATCAAAAAAGAGCTGCGCGAGAAGCTGGGCCTCACGCCATCGGAGCTGGAAAGTCTGGCCGGCGAGCTGCTAAGCCAACTCGAGGTGAGCGTCGTCGCGATCCTGAACGAGGGCACCCAGTAATTTTTTCGTCCCGAGCGTGGGACCTTCGACGCCTCGACGTGTCCATGGTGTTAGGGCGCTCTTCGCGTTCGTCGTCCGATTAGGTGACTCGACGGGGAGTGCCCCCGTGCTAAAGCTAGCCGTCAAGTCGAGCCCGCAGCCCTTTCAGGAGATAACCCATTGAACTCTGGTCTTTTTCCCCGGATGGTCCTGGTTCTTGCCGCGCTCGGCGTCGCGACTCTGATCGGCGCGTGCAGCTCCGCGCCCGAGCTCGAGAAAGTCCAGACCACCGACCAAGAGCTGAGCCGGCCGACATGCAATAGCGCATTCGAAACCTGGCAATGCACGAACGAGGGGGTAGGGGGCAGCTCCGTTTGCGGGTGCCAATCTCTCACAGGTCCTGCGTGCACGGTCCCCGGCACCACCTGCACGGCCTGCGTGGATCAAGGTTCGTGCTCGAGCGCGACACCGATCGCGCGTCCGGCGGGAATGTCGGCCTGCACGGCGGGTCTCCGGATCAATAGCGGCTACGTCTGGCTGTGTCCGACCAGCACGGTCCTTCCTTCGGGCATCTTCGCCGCCGAATCGCAGCAGTTTTGCAGCTACTGCGTAGGCATGCCCACCCAATCGGGCTGGAAATTCGTCTACCAGCCCATCCCGCAAGCGTCGGATTGCGACGGCTCACCGGTCTGCGAGCCCGGTACGGGCTGTTCGGGCTCGTGCGGGTTCAAGTGCGGGGTCAGGTGCTGAGGTAGCGCCTCACGGGCAACGCGGCGTTCCTTCCACGCGCTGCGTGGTCGCATGGAAAACCACGCCCGATTCGACGTCGACACCCGTGGCGATTCCGTCCGCGTCGACCCCGGCGCACAAGAGGGCGAAATCGGCTGGCGCTTCGCCGGTGGCGAGATCGAAATCGAGCCCCGTGGCCGCGCCCTCGAGGTCGATGTGCCCGCCCCCCGCGAGCGCGCGCAGCCCGTCGAACACCTGCGTGGGCCCGACCTCGATCCGCGTGCCTGGCGGTAGCAGGCGGCCGAACGCCCTGGCCAATGCGGGCCCAGTCACCGCCTCATCGCGTAGAGCAAAGGCCGCATAGGCGAGCAGGTAGAAACCGTCGTAGCTGGAGCTCGGGTTCAAGGTCAGCTGGACGTGCGCGTCGTGCCCGTCGTTGTACCGCATGACGAAGCGAGTGTTGGCGGCCGAGGTGGAGACCGACTCGATCGCGAAGAGCCGCCGGCGTCGGTCGATGCTCTTGCTGAGATACGGCGCGAAGGCCGCGAGCGAGTCGTTGCCGACGACGTACGTTGGGCGAGGCGCGCCGGTTCGCCAATGCCCCTCGATCCTGTCGAGCATCGGCAAGGTCGCCTGACTCGTCCCCAGGAGAACGACCAACGAAGGCGCCGCTTCGACGATGCGGTCGGCGGCACGAGCGACTTCGCTGGCAGGCGGCGCATTCGTCTGCAAGGTGATTTCAGCGTAGTCGCCACCATTTTCCACGGCTGGCTTCCCGTTGAAGACGAGGCGCTTGTGAAACACCTCGGCGAAGGAGAGGGCGGACGCGCTCTCGTCACGCGTGAGAATCACCCGCGTTGGCCGAGCGGCGAGGCGCGGCTCGAGGACATCGTGAATCATGTTGGCGGTCGCGTTTGCGACGTCGTCCAGGCTGAACGTCGTGCGCCAGACCATGTGCGGAAGCTCGCTGGGTTGCGGGAGCCGCGTGATGAGAGGACTCGGCGTGAGGGATGCAACCGCGACCACGCCGCGCCGGATGAGCAGCGATCCTGCCAAGTCGACCACTCGTTGCCCCGTTCCGCAGCCGACAATGGCAGCAACGCCGAGATCGTCCACGAGGTGCCGCGCCGCACGCATCGGATCTTGGGTGTCGTCGCACGCCACGAGCGCGATGGGTCGCACGCGCATCGACGCGTTCGCCCCCTGGAGCGGTCGAGTGGCTTTCGCGATTTCTCTGCGGGCAAAATCGGTCCCCTCCATGCTCATGGTCCCGTACGCGGCGGCGGCGGGGCCCTTCAGGGGGAACATCGCGCCGAGCCAAATGGTGTCGTCCGCCGACAGATCGCTCGGCTCGAACTTTGCCACGCAGTCCTCGGATGCGACGGCGGCGCACGTCTTGGTCTCCGCTCGGCACATGTACGGTGCTCCGCTGTGCCTCTCGATGCATTCCCGGTGGTTCGCGCAAGTCTCGCCCTCCGCGGTGGCGGCGGGGGGCGTTGCGACCGTTGACGAGGTGCTCGTCGGGGCGTGCGAGGGGGCAGGGGACCAAGGCTTCACCAAGAGGAGCCCCGCGGCCGCTGCGGCAAGGACCGACCCAAGCGCGACGAAGCGAGCTCGCGGCGGGTGCGTCGCGCGCTCGAGCGCCGCGAGAAGCTCATCCATCGAGGCGTAGCGATCTTCTGGACGTGCGCGAAGTCCCACCAGCAGCGCGCGCCGAAGGCGATGAGAGATTTTCGAGCTCGCTTTGGGCGTGCGCACATCATTGACGTTTTTCGCATGAACCAGATCCTTCAGTGTCCGGCCCGCGAAGGGTCTTTCCCCATAGAGCGCCTCATACAGAGCGACGGAGAAGCTGTACACGTCAGACCGCACGTCTGCCAAACGCCCGGCGAGCTGCTCGGGCGCCATGTAGACCGGCGTGCCTACGAGTGTGCCGGTTCGCGTCAGGTTCGCGTCGAGCATCGCCGCATCGTCTTCGGCGGCGACGTCTTCGCTGGCACCAGCTTCGACCCGCTCCTCGCTTCGCGCCGCGCGCGCGAGACCGAAATCCGTGACACGCACCCGTCCATCGCTGCCCACGAGAACGTTGTCAGGCTTGAAGTCTCGATGCACGATACCTGCCGCATGCGCCTGAGCGAGACCGCGCCCCGCGCGTTGGTATGCGGTCAGAATCTCGCGCGACGTTCGAGGCGCTGCGTGCAGCCACTCGCGCAGTGTGCCGCCTTCAACGAATTCCATGGCAATGAAGAGTCGATCGCCGTCCCTCCCGGCGTCGTGGACTGCGATGACCTCTGGGTGGGAGAGACGCGCCATGGCTTTCGCCTCGCGTAGAAGGCGGGCCTCGAGATCCGGCCCCGCTACTTTCGCGCGAATCAGCTTCAACGCGATCTTCCGGTCGAGTGCGGGATCGTGCGCCGCATAGACCGTTCCCATCGCGCCTACGCCCACGCACTCGCGAACCTCGTAACGCCCCACGCGCGCTCCTCGAGGCAGAGGGACGTCCTCACGTTCAGCGTCCGGCGTCGACGTGGACGGCCCAACGGCGATTCCGCTCTCGACGGCCTTCGCGGCATGGGCCACCGTTGTGCGGCAGGCGCCGCAGCGCGCCAAATGCGCCTCGACTCTCGCGAGCGCCGCTCCTGAGAGCCCCCCACTGACGAGCTCCGCGATTGCATTCTCGTCGAGGCATTCGGCGATGAGGGAAGCGGGCGCCACGTTCCCTTATCACGCGAACGGCCGCACATGCGCAAGCGCCCACCAGACCTTACCCGGGCACTACGGTGGACATGTTTCGGCCGTGTCCCTCTTTTGGGGGCTCGCGTGCTAGAAAAGACCTGGGCGCAAGGGGAGCGCGGCCGAAACCATTCCCCCGCTCGTGGCAGACCACACGGAGAAGGGAAACGAAATGCTTGAGGAGTCCGCCGGTTCGTCCGTCGTCGACGCTCCCTTGCCTATCGCGCGGTTCTTGCGCACCAGCGTCCGCATGGCCGCGGCGCTGGCCGAGTATCACGAGCGCGACATGGTCCATGGTCACTTGTCGCCGCGGTGCATCGTCTTTGATCCGGAGACCGGCGTGGCCTCGATCACCAACGTCGACGTCACGGGGCTCCGCGGAGGTCGCCGCGACCTCGTTCACGCGACAGACCCTTGGATTTACCTCTCGCCGGAGCAGACCGGTCGCCTGGGGCGGCCCGTCGATGCGCGCAGCGACCTCTACACGCTCGGGATCATTCTCTACGAGCGCCTGGTCGGCGCGCTTCCCTTTCAAGCCGCCGACGCGCTCGAGTGGGCGCATAGCCACGTGGCCAAATCGCCGCGGCCGCCCACCGCCTTGGTCCCCACGTTACCGGCGACGGTCTCGCAAATTGTCCTCAAGGTCCTGGCAAAAGACCCCGACGACCGCTACCAGACCGCGCGCGGTCTCGAGCGCGATCTCGAAAAGTGTCTCGATGACTGGGAGACCACGGGCGAGATCGTGCCGTTCTCGCTCGGCGAGCACGACCATCCGGAGCGCCTCATCGTTCCCCAGAAGCTGTACGGTCGTGAGCTCGAACAGAGAGAGCTGCTCCGCGCGTTCACGAACATCGTCGAAGATGAACGTTCGCGTCTGGTCTTGCTGGCGGGCGGTCCGGGAGTGGGGAAGACGGCTCTGGTGCGCGAGCTTGCCAAGCCGATTGCGGCGGCAAATGGCTTTTTCATCTCCGGGAAATTCGATCAGTTCCACCGAGACGTGCCGTACGCGCCCATCGTACGAGCCTTCCGCGATCTGGCCCGCCTCATCCTTGCTGCGAGCGAGGCGAAAGTAGCCGTTTGGCGGCAGCGGCTACTCAATGCAGTCGGGATCAACGGCCGGCTCATCATTGATCTCCTTCCGGAGGTAGAGATCGTCATCGGTGAGCAGCCGCCCGTCACCCCGATGCCGCCCATCGAGGCTCACCACCGCTTTGCAACCGTCTTTCGGCGATTCGTCCGGGTGTTCGCGACGGCGGAGCGTCCGCTCGCACTCTTTCTCGACGATCTTCAGTGGGCGGACGCGGCCAGTCTCCGACTGCTCGCCGACGTGATGACCCATTCGTCCGTCCGTTCGCTTCTCGTCGTGGGCGCGTATCGCGACCACGAGCTCGATGCGGCCCATCCGCTCGTACCGATACTCGACGAGATGCGAGGGGCGGGGGTCATCATCGAGAGTCTCAAACTGGACCCGCTTCCCGTGGAGCCGCTGTGCCAGTTCTTGGCAGACACTCTCCATTCAGAGCCTGCCCAATGCGAACCTTTGGCGCGCGCGGTCTGGGACAAGACGCATGGCAATCCGTTTTTCTTCACGCAATTCCTCGCGACGCTTCACCGCACGAAGCTTCTGCGCTTAGACCGGAAGACACACGCGTGGACGTGGGACACAGAGCGAATCCTGGCCCAGGCTTTCAGCGACAACGTCGTGGACTTGTTGGCGGCCCACTTTCGAGACTGTGCGCCAGAAATACAGTACGCGCTCAGCCTGGCCGCGTGCCTGGGCAACAGCTTCGATCCCGAAATCCTCGTCGCTGTGGGAGCGCGTTCGGACGAGCAGATGGGACGCGCGCTCGGTCAGGCCGTCCAGCAGGGCCTCATCCTAAAGACCCCCGACGGCTACGCGTTCGTCCACGATCGCGTGCAGCAGGCGGCCTATGCGCTCATTTCGGAGCAGGCGCGGGCTAGCACACACCTGGCCATCGGCCGGATTCTTCTCGCTCGCACCCCGGCCGAGGAGCTCCGCGATCGCGTGTTCGATCTCCTCAGCCATCTGAATCGCGGCACCTCGACACTGAAAGATCGCGATGAGCGGGAAAGAGTCGCGCATCTCAACCTCCTTGCCGCACGGCGCGCTCGGGCCTCGGCAGCGTTTGGAGCCGCGGCTGACTATTGTGCCTGCGGCCTCCTCCTTCTCGACAGAGATGCGTGGAGCACCCAATACGAGCTCGCCTTCTCACTTTCGCGTGCCTCAGCCGAGTGCGAGTTGGCAGCGGGAAATCTCGACGAAGCCGAGCGACGATTGGGGCCACCACGGGCGCACGCACGAACGCGCGCCGACCGCACGGCGTGCTGGCGGATACAGATCGACCTTCACACCGCGCGCGGGCAGTCGCTCGAGGCGCTCAATGCCGCATTCGAGTGCCTCCGCCTGTACGATCTCGATCTCGTCGTGCACCCGTCCCGCGAGCAGGTGGAGACGGCCGAGCGCGCGATGTGGGCTCGACTCGGTGACCACCCCATCGAGGCGCTGCACGACCTACCGCTCATGCACGAGGACGACATCGGGGCCGCCGTGGACGTGCTTGCGGGCACGCTCCCCAGCGCGTACTTCGCGGACGCCCAACTTCATCGGTTGATTGCCTGCCTCATCGTCGACATGACCTTCCGCTATGGGCTCTGCCCTATGTCGCCGATGGGGGTTGCCGCGTATGGCTTCGAACTCGCCATCATGGTGCGATACGCAGAGGCCGACCGCTTCGGCCGCGCCGCCCTGTCCGCCGTGGAGCGGCACGGATTCGTCGCCTGCCGCGCCAAAGTCATGAACCTGCTCGGCGCGACCATCACGTTCTGGACCCACGGTTTGCATTCGAGCATCGACTGGTTACGAGAAGGGGTTCGCGCTGGCGTCGAGAGCGGCGACGCGATTTTCGCGTGTCTCAATCAAGTATACATCTCGATTTTTTCCTTCGCGACCGGCGCTCCCCTCGACGAGATCGATCGAGAGGCGGAGCGTGCCGTCGACTTCATCCGAGCGGCGGGATATGCGCCGCTGGCGGACGGAGGGCTCATCCTCCAACGGGTCGTCGGCAGCCTGAGCGGGCGCCATGGCGGCGAGTCGAATTTGGCGGGCCCCGACTTCGATGCGTTCGTTCAGCGGATGACCGCGCACCCAATGCCGCCGATGGCAACGTGGCTCCACGGGCTTGTGCTCGAGGGGCGCGTCTTCCTCGGCGATACCGCCGGGGCGATCGCATCGGCCGCTGCTCTTCGCCCGCTCATCGTGCGCCTGCGCGGACAGTTGGCAGAGGCAAGCGCTGCCTTTTACGTGCCCCTCGCGATCACGGCAGCCTGGGATGAAGCTTCACCCGATGTCCAGCGGGCCTGGGAACTCGAGCTGGATGACTACGACGCGCGCATGCGCATCTTGGCCGCGAGCTGCCCGGAGTCATTTGAACACCGCTCCGCGTTGGTGTCGGCGGAGGTCTCGCGCGTGCGCGGTCGGCGCGAGGAGGTGCCGGGGCTCTACGATCGCGCGATCCGCGGTGCTCGAAAGTACGGTTACGTCCAGATCGAAGCGCTGGCCCACGAGCGCGCGGCACATTGCTTCCGAAAGGCCGGACTCGAGGCGACGGCGGACCTCCACCTGCGCGAAGCGCGTGCCTCCTATCTCCGATGGGGCGCTCTCGCCAAGGTTCGAAAGCTCGAAGCGGAGTGGCCGGCCCTCAGCGCCAGCGAGACTCGTCCCACGCTGGCGCCTCCCTCTTCGGGTGGGCTGGACGCGCTCGCGGTCGTCAAAGCATCGCAGGCCATTTCCGGCGAGATCGTGCTCGATCGGCTGCTCGAAAAACTGCTTCGGGTGGTCATGGAGGAGGCGGGTGCGCGCCACGGCGCGCTTTTGCTCGTTCGCTCTGGAGGCCTCTTCGTGGCCGCCACCGCCGCTGTGCAAGGAGAGTCCATCGACGTCACCGTTTGCGAACCGTTCGTAGCGCTCTCCGCCGACGCGCTCCCTGCATCGGTGATCCACTACGTGCGCCGGACGCGCGAGCCGCTCATCGTGCCGGACGCGAGCAAGGACGAAACATTCGCGTCGGATCCGCACATCGTTCGCCAACAGGTCAAGGCCATCCTGTGCATGCCGGTCGTGCGGCAAGCGGAACTTTTGGGGGTCCTCTACTTGGACAACGATCTGATTGCGAACGCCTTCACGCCGGAGCGCCTGTCCGTGCTCGCGGTGCTGGTCGCACAGGTCGCCATCTCACTCGAAAATGCGACACTCTACGCGGACTTGCGCCGCGAAATCGCCGAGCGCCAAAGGAGCGAGGAGGAGTTGCGGCTAAGTCAGGCGGAGCTGCGCCAGGCGCAAAAAATGGAGGCCGTCGGACGGCTCGCGGGCGGGATCGCTCACGACTTCAACAACCTGCTTACGGCCATCGGTGGCTATAGCATGTTCGCGATCGAGCGCTTGCCGCCGGACGATCCCATTCGCAAAGACATCGAGGAAATCCAGAAGGCCGGCGAGCGTGCGGCCGCGCTCACGCGTCAGCTCCTGGCGTTCAGCAGGAGGCAAGTCTTGGCGCCTGCACCGGTGAATCTCAACGACGTCGTCGCCAACCTCGACAAGATGCTACGGCGCCTCATCGGTGAAGACATCGAGCTCGTGTGCCAGAAGTTTCCAGATCTGGGCATCGTGAAGGTCGATCCCGGTCAGATGGAGCAGATCCTCTTGAATCTCGCGGTCAACGCGCGCGACGCCATGCCGCGCGGCGGCCGCCTGACCATCGAGACCGCGAATCAGGAGCTCGACGGGCGCTTCGCGCGCGAGGACGACACGATGCGAGCGGGATCGTACGTGCTGCTCGCCGTCAGCGACACGGGCGAGGGCATGGACGCGGAGACGCAGGCGCGCATTTTCGAGCCTTTCTTCACGACGAAGGAACAAGGTAAAGGCACCGGCTTGGGGCTCTCGACCGTCTACGGCATCGTGAAGCAAAGCGAGGGGCACATCGAGGTGCAAAGCGAGCTCGGTCGCGGAACTTCGTTCAAGGTCTATCTACCGCGCACCGACGAGCTGGCCGTGCCGATTGCCAGATCGGAGTCGCGCACGCCCGTGCCTCGCGGCAACGAGACCATTCTGGTGGTCGAGGACGAAGAGTCGGTGCGCAACTTGGCGCGCGATGTTCTCGCCGGGCTGGGCTACCGAGTTCTCGCCGCGGCCGACGGTCCGTCGGCGCTCCGTCTTCAAGCGCGAGAGCATCGTCCCATCCACCTCCTCATTAGCGACGTGGTCATGCCTCGGATGAACGGACCAGAGCTGGCCAAGCGCCTTCTGCCTCTCGTTCCGGGGATGGAGGTTCTGTTCCTGTCCGGGTACACCGCCGACGCAGTCGTGCAGCAGGACATCGTCCAGTCGGAAGCCGCATTCCTTCAGAAGCCCTTCACTCCCGACTCACTTGCTCGCAAGACGCGAGCGATTTTGGACCGCGGCGCCATCTCGAACAGGGGCGCTGGCGAGTAGTCCCAAAGCCTTCCGCGGCCAGGATCATTGATCCACCGCTGGGCGGACCGCCCCACCGGCACGCCGTGTCCAATACCTCGAAATCATGGCAGATGCATGTGCGATAGTGTAGGCATATAGCATGCATGTGAGTCGCGTCCGGAGGACAAGACATGTTGCCGGAGAAGCCGCTGGTCGCCTCGATTCTCGTCTCCTTTGCCCTTGCCACTGGCTGCTCCGGTGCACCGGCCGATGAAGACACCACCGACGCGGATATGGCGGCTGCATCTGCGGAGGACCTCCCCTGGGAAGTATCGAACGGCCGCGGCGAGACCTACCTGCCCGACGTGTTCTACGCCGAAGCAAGCGAGAACGAGCAGGTCATGCCGGTCAAGATTCACGGGCGGTACCAGATTGATCGCCTCGTCTACCCGACCCTGGGCAATCCGAACCTCTACGTGAGAAACGATCCCAAGGACGAGGTCATGGTCGTGCTTCGGATCGAGGAGAACATTCTGTCGCATCTCTCACCGAAACTGGACACGCCCATCGAGGGCAGGTGGCTTCGAGCAGGCGCTTTGACCGAGGACGCTCAGAACGCGCTGGCCTTCTACGCTGTCGACAAACAGGGCCGTGCAGCCTCTGAAGGTGGCGGAGTGGCCAGGGCCGGTGAGCACGTTTTGCGGATCAAGCCGAACGCGATCTTCGTCCACCCGCTGGACGAGCAGATGCCGGAGCCGTTCAAGAAGCGTCGTACCGTGCGCGTCGTTTTCAATCGCAAGGCGATGGCCAACGTTCCTGCGGGATTTTACGACGTGCGCATGGAAGTTTTGCACAACGGCCAAATCAGGAATGGCGCTTACGAGTACCAATACAACGCGCTGCGCGTCTTCGACAGCGCGACCGACGAGTACACCATCGTCAACGTCACCGACACCCAGGTTTCTGTGGCCGACTCCTTCGCAGGAAAGACGCTAGAGCGCCTGAAGCAGTTCGTGCAGCGCGTTAACGCGTCGACCGACGACGAGGTGCGGCGGGCAGCGTTCATCTCGTTCAACGGTGACTTGCACAATGGCGGAGCGCCGGACCTTCTGTCGCCAGGCTACGTCGCAACGAACTACAATAGCGAAGCCGCCGCCATCCTCGACACGCTCAAAGAGCTGCGCCTGCCGATCTTTCTCACGCTCGGCAATCACGACGGCTATGTGGCGATGGGCAGGCCGGTGCCGGGCTTCGACGGGCCGATTGCTTGGTTCAAAGGCATCGATCTCAAGAAGACCGTGCTCGAATCGCAGCCCGGGGAATGGCCCGACTTCAACTGGTACACCTTCGAGAAATGGTTGGACGACATCTCGGATCAGCCCGGTGGTCGGCATGTCGACATCTTCGAGGGTTCGCACGTCCGCCGCGTCGGAACCACGTGGGACACCTGGCAGCCCGTTCCGCGCGATCACCGGAACATGGTCCTCTATGACGGCGTCTACCAGTGGCGGCGCACGTATGGCCCGCTGTACATGTCGTGGGGCTTCGGAAAAAACCACTACGTGAACATGGACAGCTACCAGCTTCGCCAGCATCGACGTAGCGGCTGGGGCATGTACACGGTCAACTACGGTGGCGGCGTGTCGCGGGTCCAGAGCGCGTGGGTGGGGCGCGAGCTCGATCGCGCGGAGCAGGCCAAGAAGGACATCGTCCTCATTTCCCATCACGATCCGCGCGGCGGGCACGAAGGGAAGGACCACCCCTATTACTACGGCCTCATCGACTACAAGGTTGGTCTTGCGACGGCGAAGTACATCATCGGCGAGGTGCTCAATCCCATCCTCTGCACGCACGTGCCCGACTGGGTGCGCGTGACCTCGCGGAAGCTCTCCTGCTTGCATGATGGCCTCCAGGAGTGGATGCGAGCGGACGACGAGTTCGACTGCGAGGACAAGTACCGGCTGCCGACCGGG
>OBEQ012276176.1_pt1 | contig 12146 bp, 9 predicted proteins | sample 1670901 | NCBI WGS metagenome assembly OBEQ01 (sample SAMEA104232315, study PRJEB22302) | groundwater metagenome | biome: forest; feature: aquifer; material: groundwater | place: USA | collected 2011-08-07 | depth 5.4 m | reverse complement strand
GAGGCGGGCGCCGGGGGCGGCGGCGCGGCGGTGGCGCCTCCCCCGGCGGCGGTTGCACCTGCGGCGGCCCCTGCGAACATCGCCGGCGCTGATTTCAGCTTCTTCCGCAACATCCCGGGCCGCGATGTCTCAGAGGTCGCCAAGGTGGCGCCGGCGGCCGCGGCGGTCATCGAGAAGCCGTTCGTGGTCAACGACGACGCCGGCAAGCCGATTGAAGGCGCGTCCTTCGCGACCCAAGCCGAGGCTGAGGCCTACGTCGCGGCGCAGGGCAAGGGCGCGGTCGCGGCGGGGGCTGAGAAGACGCCTGCCGAACTCGCGGCCGAGGAGCTCGCTGCGCAGACCAATGTCGCCGGCGCGGCTACGGGCGCGGAAGTCGCCCCCGACGCGGTCCTTAAGACTCCGATCTTCGGACGCTTCAAGACGATCAAAGAGACCGAGGAGTACATCAAGCAGAGCGGCGACCACGCTCAGAAGCTGGATGCCGAGAACAAGAAGCTGAAGGCAGATGCGGAGTCCGCTCTCGCAACCCGAGAGACCGAACTCGCCGCAGCCAAGGCCGAGCTCGAGATGGTGCGGAATACCCCGCCCTTTCAAGAACTCACGAAGGAAGAGTACGACGCTCTGGCGAAGGAAGATCCCGGCGCGGCCGTGGATTACCGACTCGCCAAGCGCGATCACGATGACGCAGTTAAGAGGACGAAAGACGACGCGGCGCGCTCGACATACGAGCGCCAGGAGCAACTGAAGGCCTCGAAATCCGAGGTCGTTCGCGTGGTCAAAGAGATGGAAGCCGACGACAAGGCCTATCCCATGTTCCGAGATGTTGACCCGCTGATGGGTCAAATCTTCGAGGCCATGGGCGGCAAGAAGTCAGCACTCCACAACGATCCTCGTGCCGTCAACGTGCTTTACCGCGCCGCGATGGGGACCCTGTACATCGGGCTCCTGCAGAAGGGCAAGGTGGCGAAAGCTGACGCGACCGATGTCGCCAAGAAGACAGCGGCGGCGGCGGCGGCGGCGACTGCGGGTGCCGGGGCGGGGGCAGGCGGCGTGCCTGCGAAGGCCAAGACGAAGGCTGAGGTCGACCAGGAGAACTGGTCGAAGAACATCAAGGAGGCGGGTCACAAAAAGGTCCTGTCCTTCGCAGACTGAAAATTTCCGCAAGGAGCCAAACGAAATGAATATCACCGTGCTGGCCGGTCCCAGGAACACCCTGGACCTTTCCAACGAAAGCCGCCTCATGCGCGACGTGGAGAACGAACTCCAGGAGTTGGAACCGTCAGCGGGTCCGCTGACGACCATCCTCATGAAGCTCCAGACCGTCAACGCGACGCAGTTCTTGATCGAGTGGGAAGAGGACCAGCTCCTGCCCGACTTCGACCAACTGACCGCGGCTCTCACGGATGTCGCCACGACCATGACGGTCGCGAACTTCGCGTATTACCGCGATGGCGACCTCGTTAAGATCAACGACTACGAGACCGTGCGCGTTTCCGCGACTCCGACGGCGAACCCAGTGAGCATCGTCAGGTCATACGGCTCCGTCGCCGCCGTCGCCGCTCTCAACGGACAGCGTCTCTACATCGTCTCTGACGCCGGTCAGGAATTCGCCAGTTACCGCGATCAACTGACGACTCAGAAGATCAATAAGTACAACTACATACAGGACATAGCGTCTCCGTGCAGCTTCACGCGCACGGCAATGTCCTCCGACACCTTCGCTGGCAAGGAACGCCCGCAGGAACAGCGCAAGGCGATGACCGAGCAGAAGAAGAAGATCGAGAAGATGATCATCCACGGGCAGCCGTACAGCGACACGACTGGCTCCGACCCGCGCCGCACGGCCGCCGGCCTCCTGTACTACATCCAGACCAACGTCCGCGACTTCAGCGGAGGCTTCACCGAGCCCGGCTTCGAGGACTGGATTCGCACCTGCTCGCGCTACGGGTCAGACGAGAAGCTGCTGGTCGCGTCTCCCAAGCTCTGCCAGAGCATCAACGCCTTCGCTCGCGGCAAGTTGAAGACGGTCAACGGCAAGCAGAACTACGGCGTCACCGTGACGAAGTACGAGAATGCGGGCCGCGTCATCGGCATCATCGAGGAAAAGCTCCTGACCAACCTATCGCTCAACGATCTGAGCGGGCAGGCGGGCTACGGCTTCCTCGTGGACCCGGCATACGTCAAACTGGCGTACCTCCAGGGCAACGGCAACAAGCTCGAGGAGAACTTGCAGAACCCCGGCATCAAGGGCATCGTCGACGAGGTCCGCGCGTCGGTGGGCTTCAAGCTGTTCCTCGAGCAGTGCCACGGGATCGCTACGGGCGTGATGGACTAACCCGCACCCAAAGGAGAATGAGAAAATAAAATGAAAAAGAACTCCAACGTGGGGACGGGCTTGCGCCTGCTCCTGACCTACCTCATCCTGGCCGCGGCGGTCGTCAATCCGTCGCGGTCCTACGCCATCAACTCCGAAGACTCGGAAATGCTGGCCGACAACCAGACGGCGGTGGCGGGCAATCAGTTCGGCGGCGCGAACAACGCCGACGCCGTAAACCTCCTGTTCACCGGGAGGACGCAGGCCGACGCCGTGGCGACTACGACCGGGGCTTACGTCACCATCACGGCGACGGCGATGACGTTCTATCAGCCGTTCGGAACTCTGGACAGCACCGTCGGGACGGCCGGCGTCATCACCTACGCTTCGACCCTCGGGTCGAACACGATGGGGGCGCTGTGCGACTACCTGCACTCGCTGGGTGCAAAGTACAAGTGCACGTTGATGAGCGCGCAGCGGGACGACCCTCCCGTGATCCTGAGAACGCAGACGTCGACGAACCTGACGAACAACCTGGCGGCGACTGTGCTCAGGCCGTTGAAGGGCGGGTTTAGTGTCGATCAGGCTACGACTACGTTCGTCAGCCTCGGCATCATCCCGGCATCGGGGCGGCGCGTCGTGCTCAAGCAGTGCGTCACCTACGGCGAGAACGGAGCCAACGACCAGGGTTTCAGCGTCTACGGCACGCTGCGCAAACACTCAACCGTATCGTCCGGTGGTCCTCCAGCCGGGTCGGCTACGGATGCCTTCGGGGTCGCTGTCAACGACAGCTACCTCGTCTGGCGATCATCGCCGGCGGTGGCGACCGCAACGACCGTCCCGAGCGCCAATGCGCTGCCGCGTTGGATTGAGTTCGCGCAGGACGCGCATGTCGTGGTGCGCCAGGGGAACATCGCGTCGACGACCGTGATGACCAATACGGATTACGTGAGATGTAGCTGGGATGAGAAATAAGGTCTGACGAAAGGGCCGGGCGCGCGAGGGGCGCGCCCGGCCCAGGTCGGGCGCAGTATCCCCTCGGAGACGGACTGCGTGAGCACCACGCGATAAGGAGAATAAAATGGAAAACAAAGAGGTCGCCATGACGGGCAAGGGTTCGCTGGCTGGTCCGCGGTGGTTTGTCAGTCTTAACCCAGGCCTCGTCCTCGAGGTCGTGCCTGAGAGATATCCCGACCGCGACGGCAACCGCGCGCCGTTCATCCGCATCAGTTTCAAGAGCGAGACGAAGTCAGAACTCCATGTCGGGGAAGGCCACCTCGGGAGTAAGAATAAACTCGGGACCGACACGAACGCCAACCGGCACTACGGCGTATTCTTCATCATGGACCCGGGTCCGGCCGCGAAGGGCGGCTACGAGTCCGACGAGGACGCGATCGAGGACGAGAAGGGAGTCGCCCACAACGATTGGATGCGCACGGCCGAGGAAAAGGCTCAGGACCGCCGTATCATCGACCACATGCGCAAGACGCACATGTACCGCCACACGCCGCAGGATAACCAGTACCGCGTCACCGGACGCCTCATCGAACTCACCTGGGACCCGGCCGAGATCCGCGTCTACGTCGGCGGCATCGTCATCCCTGGGATGGGCAAGCCGATGTCTAGGCCGCCGCTGGCCGGGGCACCGGAAGACTCTCGTTCCACTGTCGCCGTGACCGACAAAGCCCCGACGATGGGAACCTTGAAGCGCCGCATCATTCCGTCGTAAAAAAGGAGAACCAATGGCCATCAAAGTCTACGTTTCCGACCGCAAGAACCTCGCCGTGTCCTGGGAGAGGAAGTCCGAGATCGCCGGGAAGTCGTTGAACTCCAACGTGATCTTTGTGGACGGCGTTTTCTCGACCGACGATGAGGCAACGCAGAAGTTCATCGAGGGCCTGCCGACGTTCAAGGACGGAGCCATCAGCCTCCGCACCCTCAAAGACGAGATCGCCGAGGCCGAAGCGAAGGTGCGGTCCCTGCGCGCCGTGGCCGATAAGGCCGTGGCGGCCGTCCGGGATGCCGAGGACGCCGTCAAGGCGCTCCATCCGGCCAAGTCGAAGGAGCTGGTGAAAGCGTAACCCGCATTAAGGGAGGTGCTGGATGGGTGCTCGCAGCTTACAGAATGTTAAGGCGGGCAAAAGCCCCAAACATATCGATGGCGGCCACGTTGTAAGCCGTGGCCGCCTCTTCTTCGGTATCAAATGTACCGAGATAATTTCTATTTCCGGCAAGACCGATGGCGGCCTTGAATTTGCCATTAGGCCATCGACATACGCCCTTGAACCGAGAGGAGCCTAGTTTGATCTTCCTGCGATTCATCATATTTTGCGTGCGCGTAGCCAGCCTGAGATTGTCCAGGCGGTTATCAAGGCTATCGCCGTTCACATGGTCAACGACAAGATGGTCCCTGTGGATGATTATTAGATTGTGCATACCCAGTGTCCGAACTTTGCCGTGCTCATCCCTAATATTCGTGCATGCGTACCAGTTCGCTTTATCACTGGCTTTCCTTGCGTACCATTTATGCCGAAGAACGAACTCGGCATCATCCCTGTCGATCAACGCCACCTTCCCCTTGCTCAGCGGGACCTCTATGGTCATGGGAGAATTATATTAAATGGCAATTGCTCTAGGGACATTCGTTCAGCATTTAAAACGCGAATCTCGTTACGGCCAGATCGCGGTCACGAGCGACCAGGCCACCGCGGACATCCTCTCCTCGATCAACAAGCGCCTGGCCTTGATATGGGCACGCGCAGAGTGGACCTGGGGCCGCGAGATACTGTCCTTCGCTATTTCTAACGGAGTCAGGCAGTACACTGTCGCGGCCGCTTCCGGCAACGCGATCGGTCGCATCCAGGACCTCATCCCCTACGACTCGACCGGGACTTTCCTCAACGGCAGGCCGCTCATCCAGCGCACCACGCGCGGCTTCTTCGAGCGGCACGGCGCTGAGTGGGGGTCGGTGGCGCCGAGCACTCCGGCCGAGTACGGGGCGCCGGCGGAGTTCTATAGCCTTGGCCTGGATTCAAGCAACCGGCAGCGCGTCGTCATCTGGCCGACGCCCGGCTCGGCGAGCACTATGGGGGGATTTGCCAAGGCGTTACTCACGACATACGTCAATGCCGACGTGGTCAACAACACCGCCATCGCCTACTTTCCGCACGATGTAGTCCTCGACGCCCTCTTCTCCGGGGTCATGATCGACATGGCACTCATCCAGGGCATGCCTGTCGCCGAGTCCTTCGCCATGGAGCGCGCCTTCGAGAACAAGATCGCGCGCCTCGTGGCCGACCAGATCGGATTCGCCACGGACAATTCGCCGATACAGACACGACTCCCCGCTACAGTGTCGCGGATTAAATCCCGCTTCGCCTCCCGCAGGTTTAAGCGACAATGAGGTCTGCGCTCCTAGCACTATTGCTGGCGCTCCCAGCCGGCGCGGTAGAACTCTACCCGCCAGCCTGGACGCCTGTCGCCGTCAGCGAGTTCGGCGGCCTCAACCTCCTCAACGATTCCACGGCCATCGGCAACGACGCGCAGAAGGCGCAGAACGTCCTCACCGACAACGGCTACCTCGAGAAACGGCCTGGGAACGTCATCCTTGGGACCATTCTTGCTGGATATCCTGTCAAGTACGTTACGGACTGGGTCTCCCCGAACGGAACGCGATACCTCATCGCCCACGCCTCGGACACGATATACCAAACCGACTTCTCTGGTTCACCGGTTGCCCTATCGACCGCGCAACCGTTATTCTCAATCACCGCAATCCCGGCATTCTCGCGCATCTATATCGCAGACGGGTACAGGGCGCCGTGGTATTGGGACGGCACGTCGACCGCGACGGTTGTTTCGGCGGCTGGAACTGCGGCACCTCTTTGCACCTACCTGGCCTTCAAGGACGCTCGTATTTTTTGCGCAAATATCAGGAACGAAGGGACGAGTCGCGTGAGGATCAGCAGTTCTGGTGGAGCCGGGTATTGGGTCGTGCCGTCGGACGTGTCGTCTGTGGACAACGCCGCCAACGTTTTCGACTTCACCCCAGATGACGGAGACAGCATCAAGTGCCTAGCGACTACCCCGTGGGGAATGTTCGTCGGCAAGCAGTATTCAAGCTCGATGATTAAGGGAACCGGGAACCTGTCCTACGAATTACGCATCCTCGACCCGAAGGTTGGGTGCAAAGACAATCGCTCTGTCCAGATGGTCTACGGCGTCCTCCAATGGCTCTCCAATGACGGCGTCTACGCCTACGACGGAACGGGGCCGCCGCGCCTGATATCGCGCGAGCTCGACCCACTCGTGGCGAGCCTGCCGTACTCGGCCTACGGCACGAAGTTCTGGCTCAACGACATCCAGGCCGATTGGCAATTAGGGAATTTGACGGCGAGCGGGCCGGGGGCGCCCATCAGCGCGACGATCGTGGTGGGGAGCATCATCGGTTCGTCGGTGACGCTGGCTGACAGCACCACGTCGTTGCTGGCGTTGGGGACGTGTGAGGGGTGCGGGATTGACAGTCGCGGATATGTGACCGTAGCAGGGGTGTCAAGCACCTACACGATTAGATATGAAGCGAATGTACTGCCTCAGAATGACGGGTGGAATCTGGTTACGAGTGGCGGCGCTCCTTCGAGTGTGATTTATGGAAGCTCCTTGACCATTTATGGATTTCTTTTCCACTACAAAAATGCTTCCACTCCAGTTACCAACCTAAACAGAATGCTGACCTGCCGATTCACTTCTATTACGGATAATTCAGCGACTTGCGCCCTAAATCTATCAGCCAGTGTTATTAGCGGGGACAGGGCTGATTGCGCTGGAAGCGTGAGCATGAGGAACGGAACAGTCTATTATGGAGTAGGTAACTGTGACGAGGTTGCTGGCGCAACTGTACTTATGACGGAGGCGTATACATCAGGTATTTATTCGACATTTACGATTATCGCATCCACTCCTAGCGGGGTATCGTTTTGGAGAGATGGTGTTTTCAAAACATCATCACCAATAACTTTCAGTTCTACTCGGATATACAACAATGTTCTTTTTGGGAACATAGGGGCCATCCCGGCTACATCGAGTTTCGATTTCGTTTACTTTTCATCAGGAACAGCGAACCCAGGCACATCCAATATGGTTACGGTGGCAATCGCTACCTTCACCTCCCGCATCCTCGACACGACCGTCTCGACGCCCACCTTCGGGATACTGTCCGTCACCACCACGACCGCCCCCAACACGAACATCTCGCTGTCGATTAGGACCTCAACCTCCCCGAATAACGACCTTTGGTCGTCGTACACGAGTCTCCCAAACAACACCCAACCGGCCGGCGGGCAGAGCCGCTACGTCAATTACCGCGCCACCATGTCAGCCCCGGGCATGATTGAATCCCCCGGCTTCACCAACCCCACGCTCCCCTCCGCCACCACCGGCTACTTCCACAGTGCCGTAAAATTCATCGGCGTGGCGATCAGTTCCTACGGGATATTCACTGTCTCCCAGGAGACCCCGAACGGGTCCACCGTCACCTACAGCGTGCGTGCAGTGACCTACACATTCACCGACGCCTCCGGCATAAATATCCCGTGGACAGCGCAGACGGCCAATCAAGTCCCGACGATCGCCGTCTCGACGCCGACCTACTTCCAGTTCCGCGCCCTGCTCGACTTCAACCAGCCGGTCAACGCCCCGACCATCAGTCGCATCCAAACGAACTGGACGGAGGGGACGGGCCAGCCGGTGTCCTCCGGCGTCATTGACCGCCGCTACCACCTGTGCGTCACGGTCTCGTCGGCCTCCACGACCCCGGACACCTGCCTCATCCGTCAGAAAAACGGGAAGTGGGTCACATGGACGGGGCCGTCGATCGGGGCCATGGGCCTCTACAACTACACTCTAGTCGCTGCCGACGGCAAGACATCGTCGAAGATATGGACCATAATGAAAGCCGGCGTCTACGGCGACGACGGCACCGCGATTGACAGCCAGTGGGTCTCTGCCGACTACACCAACGGCCTCATCTTCAACGACAAGGTGCTCCATGAATTTTGGGTGGACGCCGCCCCAGTGTCGCTGTCGAGCGTGACGATCTCATACCAGGTGAATAAGTCCTCCGGGTTTACCGACTACCAGTTCTATCTGGACAACGGTAATCCCATAAATCCGGACCTCGCGCCTAGCGGGTTTGCCCTGCACGGGCAGATTAATCAGTGGGTGCCGCTGCTGTCGGGGTACGCCGTGGGAAAATACGCCAGGATTAAGTTCTCTGATTCTATTCTCAATAATTATTGGCGGATAAACTCGTTTTTATTGTATTTGGAGAACAAGGGCCGTCAGGTTCCGAATTGATAAAAAGACACGCATCCGTTACACTACTACAATGAGAATTTCACGAGGCAAACCAATAGAAGAGAGGTTCCTATCGCACGTCGCGAAAGGGCCGTCGTGTTGGAAGTGGAGTCACATCTAGGAGAACAAAATGGCTGAAAAGTATGCGCCGGAATTTGAAACCCCAGAGCTTTCCCGCAGCTACCTCGACTCCCTACTCGGCGGCATCGACGACCAAAGTCGGGTCGACGAGGGCCGCGCCCTGGCCGAGCAGGCCGCGCGCGGGACCCTTGGTCAGCAGACCGCCGACTCCGCCGTGGGCGCGGTGCGCGCCGGTGTCGCCCGTGACAAGTCCCGCACCATCGGCGAGTTCAACCTCGGCGTGGCCGACCGTCGCCGAGAGGAACGCCTTGGCGAGAAGGGCCGTGGCTGGAACGTGGAGGACCGCAACTTCGGGGCGGCCGAGGCGGAAAAGTCTCGGGCCTTCCAAGAGAAGATGGCGCAACTCGGGTACATGTACGGAGACGCCTCGGCGCGGCGGGACAGCAACATGGATTTTGGCGGGTTCCTGACCGGGATCGCCGCCCCGATCGCGGCCGCTGGCGTGGGCGGGTACATGGCTCGCCCGCGTGCGCCGGGAGTTAAATAATGGCCTCCTTCAAGGACTCATTCCGCCTCGGCCAGAGCATCGCCGACACCGGCATCCAGGCCTACGACCGCGCCCGCGCGTGGAGCGAGCGGTTGACTGAGAAGCAGGTGGCTGCTGAGGAAAAGAAGTACACGCGCGACCGTAACGCCACGAAGGATGCCGAGGACCGCGCCAAGCAGCGATATCTCGAGTTCGAGTCCGGGGTGAAGCAGGACCAGGCGGCCGGCAAAGAGTCCTTCGACCAGTCCATCGAGACCCGCAAGCAGGCGTGGGCGGAGAACCCGAAAAACGCTGCGAACGTCCGCGCCACGGGGACCAGGAGGAAGGTTGTTGTCGGCGGAAAAACTTTTGAGATGGACGAGAATCAACTTCTCAACCACGTCGACAAGACCAGGTCCAACTACCACAATGCCCTCGTTGCGGGAAACGAGGCCGCAGCGCAGGATTTCGGTCAACAGTTAGTTGACCTTGGCGAACCATCTCCGGCGGGGAAAGAGGACACCGCATGGTGGGGGAACAACGCGATCGGGTACAAGCCACCGGAGCCAGCCGCGCCGCCAGCCAGGAAACTCCGCACGGGTACCATCAAAGGCGTTAAGGCAACCGAGAAATATCCCGGCGAGTGGGGTCCGTAGTGGCCCGACCTGAAGGCTTAATAATCGACGGGGAGTCTCAACGCCCGGAAGGGCTGGTAATCGACGGCGAGGAGCCCGAGTCCTCGTTGCCCGAGCAGGTCGTCTCGGCCGCCAAAGCCGCCGGACGCCTCATCGGCGAGCAGATGCGCGCCGTGCGCGATGCCGCCGCCGCACCGGCGCAGCGTGCGGAGGCAAAGGTCGGTGAGGACATGGCGGCCGCCGGCGAGCGCGCGGCCCATTCGAGCACCCCTGCGCCGATCCAGGCTGTCGGGGCCGAGGCCAACGACGCAATAAAGGTCATCACCAGTCAGGTGGCCGAGTCGGCGAAGATACGCAAGGCGCATGAGACGCTGAATCAACAGATAGACGAGGGCCTGCCGCAATTTAAGGACATGATGAAGTGGGCGGAGAGGTCGAAGTTGGGGTCGCTTGCCAGCAAGATCACGGACGTATCCGTTTCCGGCACAGCCCAAGCGGCCGCAAATGCGGCCCGTCTCCCGGCCCTTGGCGTTGACGTGCTCAACATGAAGCACAACCTCACCTCAGCGATGTTAAGCATAGCGAAGTACGGAGGGAATCCCGAGGCCAGCGCCAGGGCAGATGAAGCTCTCGCGATGTCCCCCGAGTTGTCCGAGCAACGCCGCTCGCCTGACGCGCTAATAAACAACCCGGTGGCCCTGCACTTCGACAAGAAGGCCAAGGAGTTCTCTGCGCGTGTCCCTGAAATGTCGGAAGACGTTATTGCGTTGTGGCGCAAAGGTGAGTATAAGAAATTTGTCCAAGTGGCGGCGCTCCAGTCGGTCCAGAGCGCGCCGGAAATGGCGGTGATGCTCGGGACAGCCATGCTTGGATACCCAAACGTGGCCTTGGCTGGAATGGGGCTATCATCCGCATCTGGAGCAAACGCTGCGGCCAGAGCCACGGGCGCCGATCCGCTGATGGGGACCGCAAATGCGCTCGTCAACGGAAGCATGGAAATAGTCGGCGAGCATGTCGGATCTCTGGCTTTCGTAGAGAATATGGGAGCGCGCATCGCAAAGGCTGTCGGCAAGCGGAATGTCGTAGCTGTAATGCACGCTATTGGAGAGACGTTGATCGGCGGACCAATCATAGAGGGTGTCGAGGAGGCCGTCACAAGCCTCGGCCAAGACGCGAGCTCGGTTATGACGGGCGTGGACCCGAGTGCGGCCACGGGCTACGGAGACCGCGCTATCGGGGCCGCTATCGGCGGATTCGCGCTCGGCCATATGTCGTCCGGAGCCGCGATACTAAACGGCGGACTCAAAGCCCGCATCAACGAAGCCCGCGGCCGCGGTGACGATGACGCAGCCAGCCACCTGGCATCCAGAGCCTCCATCGGCGTCCTCAGCCAGGAATTCAAGGACATCAAGAAAAAGATGGGGCCGGAGGCGACCCCGCAAGCCCTCAAAGCCGCGGCCCAAGACGCCTACGAGGCCATCAAGCACCAATTCGATGATCCGCCGCCGCCTGGGTCCGCCCCGCCCCCCTACCCTCCTGGTGGGATGCCGCCTATGGACCAGGCCCCGCGCGAGGGCGTGGGCGTGCCGATGCCGGTCGACCCCAACCACATCGCCACCATGGTCATTGCGTCGAGCCTGGACGGCCCCGACGTCCGGCATCTGGCCGAGAACTTCCCCTTCGTCTACGCCGCGTCGTCCGGCCGTGGGAGCGTCCCTGAGCCAGTCCGCATCAAGTACAAGGCCTGGGAGGAGGGTCTGTCCCGGGAGATGGGACTGCCGCCAGGGACGCCGATCACGGCCGCTGTGGTGGCCGAGGCGGTCAAGACGGCAAAAACCAGCTTCATCGAGCTCGACGCGCTGAACGGGGCGCTGATCGCGGCAGCCGCCACCGCGCATGGGGCGCAACCAGAGGTCGTCGGCCGGGTCATCGCCGACGCCAAGACGGCCGCAGGTAGCCCTGCCATGGTCCTGACGGCGTACCACGCCGAGCGGCAGGCCGCCAGCGAGTTCAAGGCGGCCAGGGCTGAGGCTGACGCTATGGTGCAGAAGGAGGCGGAACTGTGGCTACAACTGCCGCAGACGCCGTCAGGAGGGCCCGTAGAGGCCGCGCCCGCCGCCGCGGAGGCCCCGCCGCCACTGCCGGGCCGCGCCGAGGGCATCCAAGAGGCTGTTGAGCAGGGCGTACCGCTTGACGAGGCGGCCGCCATGCACCGCGCGGTCGCTTTGGAGCAAGG
>OBEQ010575974.1_pt1 | contig 12146 bp, 10 predicted proteins | sample 1670901 | NCBI WGS metagenome assembly OBEQ01 (sample SAMEA104232315, study PRJEB22302) | groundwater metagenome | biome: forest; feature: aquifer; material: groundwater | place: USA | collected 2011-08-07 | depth 5.4 m | reverse complement strand
TCAGCTAAGCCAAAAATATTTTCCCTAGGGTTTGGCCACATATGACGTTTTGGGCTGGAGTGTATATGGCAACAGGCTTAATGTTAACATGGAGCATATATGGCAACAGGCTTAATAGAGTAAATACCTTGACAAAACGGCTTTTTTGTGATATTCTTTTATTCTTGAACCTTACAATTCCAAGTGCTTATTTGCAGAACGGAACGAGTGCGTCCGGGGATCTGACATGGTGTCGGGTCGAGGGGCAATCTCAACCGAAAGAGGTCCACGGTCATGGCAAAGCGAAACGTCTCCGATATCGAAACGGGCGCAGGATTCTTCCTCGGCTTCGCGAACGCGCTCATGGACACCGTCCGTGAGAAGGGTGTGCCGTTCGCGGCCGCCTACCGTCTGGTTACGGCCGAAGGGAGGACGACCCTCGGAAAGGTGGTCGACCTGATCCACCAGGACTGGCTCGACGCGCAGCCCAAGCTCGCGCAGATCGAAGGCGCGCACCCGTATCGCGGCACCCCCGCGACGGGCACGCCTCCCTTCCGTGTGAAGGTCGTCTACACCATCCCGGCGATGGGCGAGCTCAAGCGCCGGTTCCCGGCCTACGTCAATCCCGCCTACGACGGCATCGCCTTCAAGCCGATCAAGGTCTGCGAGGGGGTGAGCCGCGAAACCCGGGAGATCGAACCCGAGTACGTGCACCTCGATCGCTACGTCTCGAACGACGTGGCGCTCGCCGAGATCGACAAGCGGGGACTGCGCCCCTGCCTCCCCGAGGAACTCATCGCTTTCGGCGATGCGTACCCCGAGGAGCAGCGGAAGTTCCCGATCGTCGCTCTCGGCTCCGAGACGGGCGTGGGCGGTTACCGCCACGTCGCGTGTCTGTGGCACGGTGCCGACGGCCGGGACCTCTGCCTGCCTTCGGTCGGCGGCGACTGGTGCGTCCGCTACCGGTTCCTCGCCGTGCGCAAGTAGCCCCGCCTCTCGCGAGAGGCGGGGGACCCTTGGTCACTTGGCCCTTAAAAAAGGCTCTTGGGACCTTGGACTCTTTGTGCTTCTGACCCCGTCTGACGACGCAATCCATACCTTGGATGTGCGCGTTCTACGGGGTCGTTTATTTTTTGATGCGATTTCATACAGAAAACAGAACCTAAAAACTGTATAGTAAGTCTTGACAAAAGGTAATATCTCTGTTAGAGTACCTCTCTAAACATGACGATTTTCGCCATTTTAGAACTTTTTTCTCGTAAACTTGCATTACGCAAGAGCGAGAGTTTTCCGCGAAAGAGGCCAAGACCATGACGACCGCAACGCCTTCGACGACCGTGTCCGCTCCCGCTCCCGCTCCCGCCGCCTCAGTTCGCTCCACGCGTTCCTGCCTCTGCGGCAAGGCCTTTGTGCCGCCAGTGATGGCACCCGCGGCCAAGCTCTGCCGGGCGTGCCACAAGGCGGCCCAAAACAAGGAGGCCGAGCGGCAAGCTTCGCTCCGGGCCCTCCGTGACCGCCAGGCGGAGGCGCTCATGGCGACCGCGGCGCTTCAGGAGGCCTTCCGAAAGGGAGAGCTTCCGAAAAGCGCAACGGTGCGCAAGAGCGGTCGCCAGGTCGTGGTCTGCTGGATGGGCAGGTCCACAACCTTCTACGAAAAGTAACCTTCCCCCCATCCCCCTCTCTGGTTTGCTCTCTTTTTCCTGTCTAGGCGATTGAGAGCATCCGTTCTAAGCTCTGAAGATGGAAACTCCAGATTTTAGATCGGAAAAATTCCGAAACACGCCATTGCTTGATGAAAAATTGCACGAGATGTGCATGCCCCACAAGGGTGGTCAGGGAATAGCGCGGGTGCAACTCCCGCCAGTGGCACTATTTTGAGAAGCGACTCTGATGCGACGCCTCCCGAAAGGAGCGAACCAATTCAGGCGCTGATCAAACGGCCGCGCGTAACGGTCGATGCTCTGCTGAGAGGCAGGAAAGAAACGCAAAACCGACGCTCCTACCGCGTCGGTCACTTTTTTGAAAACGTTGGGTGGTAGGCCTGACAATCTTCACGGAACGCTGGGCAGCTTAATAAGCGCAGCGGAAAAATCTTGAAAATCAAGTTTGAGATGGCGGGAATCTTGTCTGCGTTTTCTTCAACAACGATCGGTACCAAGGTTCTTGATCGAGGAGCTTTCTTGAGAGAACTCGCGAAGGTGACCGAGACATACGACCCTTCGGGTGATCGCGAGCCGGGGCAGCACTTTGTCATGTGCCCTGAAGGCAAGCCGTTCGTGTCTGCGGGAGTTGGTCGTCGCACGCGCAACGCTGAAGACTTTGTTCTTCGGAACGGGCGGTTTGGTGTCGATGTCTATCTCAAGCGCGAAAAGGCGGCAGAGGTTGAGGGTCTGGCAGTTGTCGTTTACACCCGCGACGCCTATCTCGCCGATCCAGATCTTCAGAAGCCAGAAGAGGCGGCAGAGCGAAGGAGGATCGAAGAGAGCGACTGCAGCCACGTGGTTGTAGCAGTGCTCGCCTTCGCCGGTCCGAAATCGCCCTTGTCACCGAGGACTCTTGTCCATAACCTCGCGGGTGGCAACCACGAGGCGTTGCAGTGGAACGTTGATGAAATCCACAGCATCGCAAAACAGGTGGAGGGCTACTGGGAGGAATGGTGCGTTGTCGCCGACTGACCAAGAAATCTGAATCTTAAAAACCATCTTCTCCAGATGGTTTTACTTTTTTCTATACAGGAGGGATGGAGTTTCCATCGGACGACACACGTTTTTGCTTCTTCTGTGATTTGATGGGTGAGCTTGAGAGAAAGGTTGGTTTTATCGATGGATCGATGAAGGGTGATTCGTCCTTATGGAGAGAAAGCGTCGTGCCACGTTTACGAAATTTCATGTGTATCAGAGCAAAGAGAACGATCACAACAAGCGCGCCGATGTACACAAACCGCTCCCAAGGATAGGCGGCGATTTTATCGTTCATGGGTTTCCAGAGCCAACTGACTCCAGTAAGTCCGGCTATCCAGCATGCATGAAGAAAAAACCAAAGCATCACGGCACGATCACTTCTTTTCCATCCAATGAGAACAGCGGCTTCCGCGAAGAGACAAAAAACAAGGATGTAGGCTGATCGAATCCGTAGACCTTGGGTAAAAAGATCGTAGAGCAATACGCCCATGAGGGGATACCAGATCACCCCAAAAAAGCGCACACCGTATCGTAGCCAGGAAGAGGGTGGTTGAGATGTTCCGGGCTCGATGGGTGGAGGAGGCACAAAAGGTCCTTTCGCATCACGTGTGAAATCCGTCATAAAAAAGTGAGTGTGGTATCATGGTGATATGAAGTTGGTTGCCCGGCGGCACGCCAGTTCTTTTTTGATCCTTCTGGGTCTTGTTTGCAGTATAGCATGGAGCGTTCGTCCGTTCGAAGCACAGGCGATATTAAGTCCGTATCGTGTGTTGCCATTGAACCCTGTCCCAAATGGAACAAGTAATCTTGCTTTTGATTTTTATACAACGATCATCTTGGCGCCAAGCAGTCGATTGCAGTTTATCGTCGCAAATGAAATCAGCTTACCAACGGCGCCTGCTCCAACGGATGCCTCATTGTCTGTCAACGGTGTTGTCAAAACGATCGCGGCAACGGCAACGGCGGCAAGCTATGGATATGGACGTGCGGCAGGCACGCAGTATCTATGGCTCACCTTGCCTTCAACTGAATCCATTCCGGCCGGGGCACATATTCAATTTTTGGTGGGTCGTGATGGAGGAATCTCTTTCACATCAAGCGGATCATACTCGGTTGCGACCAACACCTTTACGGCGGCCGGAGAACATCTGGAAAGCAACGCCTCTTGGATCATTGTTTTACCATCTATCTCCATCAGCGCTGGAGTTTCTTCGACCGAATCCTCATCTCCGCCGCCCGCACCTTCTCCAGCTCCTTCTGGTGGTGGAGGGCTGTCTACCGGAGTCTCGGCACCATCTGTTTTTCAAGGCTGGAGTCCTACCACAACCATGATTCTGCCATCGAGCACACCTTTTGAGCCTTCGGCAACTCATTTGCGCTGCGATGTGAATCAAGATAATCGCGTGGATGAGCAAGATGTAGCATTACTTCGTGTGTTTTGGGGGAGCTACCCAGATCCATCCGTTGATTGTGTCTTTGATGGTCGTGTTGATGAGCGTGATGCGGCGCTCTTGCTTTCGAGCTGGTCTCCGGATCCGGTCGCCCCTTTGCTACGTCCTCAAAACGCCGAAGAGGTTGTCACAGCCATACGGCTTGTTCCTAAAAGCTCTGTCGAGCATCTTGAGCCGGGTGATCATGTCTTTGTTCAAGTGGAGATGGATGCAGACAAACCCATCTCACTTCTACGTGGCGCACTCCAATATAATCCGAGGTTGCTCGCACTGGCTCACATTTCTACGGCAGAAGCCTTTCCTACAACATGGTTGGAGCCACCTCATGTGAATACTCCTGGCCTTGTTGAATTCATCGGGGGTGTTGGAGGAGGGTGGCAAGGCCAAGCGGGTCGTGTTGCGCTCATCGAGTTTACTGTTTTGGCTCCTGGAGTATCACGCCTTGCCTTTGATCCAGAAGCGACACATTTTTTTTACCTCGATACGGCAAGTCAGTTCGCGCCATTTCGTACCCTTGAAGGGTTGACGTTGTCCGTACAAGCACTGACGGAAGGGGAGGTTCGCGCGTGTGATGGAACGGAACAATGTCGCCCTGTTACGCGTGTGAGTTCACCTACACATCCGGATCAAAACACCTGGTACAAGAGTCGTCGCGTAGAGTTTTCCTGGATGTTTCCGCCATCAAACGCTCCATCTACCTATGCCTACGTGATAGCAGATTTGGTGAGTGGACAAACCGTGATGGAGGGAACAACCAAAGGCACGACATTGGATTGGGATGCGCCTCATGATGGCATCTGGAGCTTTGAAGTACGACCGATAGGAGAAGAGGGGAGATCCATTCGTGGACAGTGGTTTGTCCACATTGATGCGACACCGCCGGAACCATTTCGTATCACAATGGTTGGTTTGCGTGGTCCAGATGGTCGAGAAGCCAGCACCATGATTTTATTTGCTACAAAGGATGCCATGAGTGGGTTGCAAGATTATATTATTTGGGATGCGCAAAAAACAATTCAAACGATGTCTGGATATCGTCTACCGTCAGAAGGTCCAGAAACCATTCGTGTAGATGCGCGAGATGTGGCAGGCAATATTCAATCTGGGGCAAAAGATGTTCGCTCACAAAGAGCGGTCGCCTCATCCATCAGAGAGGCGACGGCCGTTGTTGTTCCGATCGCCCTTACATTCTCGATGGTGTGGTTCTTATCTACTCTCTTAGAACTGTGGTGGCGAGCGGCATATCATCGTCATTTATTTCATTGGCATTAGTATGAAAGCCTCTTTGATCCTTCATGGGTGGCTTGTCGACTGGCGTCGATGGCTAAAACAGCGTCCAAAAGTTCCACGTACGCTCTTTCAACATCTTCGTCATGATCTTGCGTGGGAAGCATATGATTTTGTGATGGGGCTTGTCTGCTTTCAGTTTCATATCCATCCGTTGCATAAAGGCCACAAGCTCCTTCATGCACACTGCCCTCGTCATCGTATTCCACTCGTTGAATATCAGCACCGACGTAAACGATCTGTCGTTGCTCTTTCTTTTATTGGCATTGCTGGCGTGAGTTTGTTGAAGCCGCTCTTTCCAACAGGAAGTTTGCCGCTTCCGCATCTGAAGGGGGAAGAATGGTTTGATGGAACCGACTGGGAAGTGCGACTCGAAACACCAACGGGTGAACGAGATACACATAACGGTGTAGATGATCGGTTTGTGCGTTTAGGTGGATGGCTTGCGGTGTGGCAACGACAGTCCCAAAAGGGATGGCAGGTTGTGCTCTATGATGCGAAGACGGTTACAGAAGAAGTGTTGACGGATGAACAAGGCGATCATTTGCAACCACAAACAGATGGACGTTTTGTGGTGTGGCAAGAACGTCGTGAAGATGTGTGGTCTATCATGCTCTATGATCGTGAACAAAAAGATGTGAATAAATCAATATTGCGGATTAGCGATGGGAAGAGCAACGCCCTGCGTCCACGGATTTCCGAAGGGGTGGTTACCTGGCACCAATGGATGGATTCACACTACGAGATCATGGTGTGGGATAGGCAGAGAGGGTTCCGTCAGCTCACCGATACGGCGAATGTCAGCATCAACCCCACCGTTCTGGGTTCTATTATTGTCTGGCAAGAAATTGATGCACATCACCATAGTCGGTTAAAGATTCATGATCTTGCTTATGACAAAGAGGAGTATCTCTTGACGGATGAAAACGACCCTCAATTTGATCCGGTGTTTGAAGAGCAAAATCTTTCGTGGTTTGTGACACGAGAAGGCAAACAAACAACCATGCGGTATAATTTTGGAACCGGAGAAGGGGAGGAGAAGGACATCGCGACGGTTGACGAGGGGTTGGCCCGTACAGGCGAAGATGTCAAAGGGGCAGAGGTTGTGGCCGCTACAGCGTCGAGCACGACACCGGTAGACACGGCGACAACGACAGAGCCTGTTGTTCTTGTTCCGCTATTGGAGACTTCGCCTGCACCACCAACACCCACAACAACCACAACAACCGAGGAGAGACCTGTCGAGCAAGAATCTATTCCAACCCCCCAATGATCCCTTTTTTTCGTTCCTTGTCATTTTATACGACCTATCTTGTCGCGGTGTTTGGTATAGGGCTTTTCTGTTTTGGGTTTGATGCGCCTACGGCACACGCCGTTGCCTTGAGTCAGGACGGGTATCGTTTTTATGTAAATACGAATGCCATTACTCCGACAGATCCTTGGCCCGTTGGTGCAACGGATATTCCAGAGAACACTCCTATTGGAGTCACCTATCCCACGATTGGTGTCGATGATGTTGTGCGTATTCGTCTCAATATCACGGCGAGTGGCGGAACATACGCTGCGGGAAACGCATTCAAGCTGCAGTATTCGACAGGGACGGTATGTTCAGCCGCAACAGGCTGGACAGATGTGGGAGGACTTAGTGATACAGCATCAGCTTGGCGAGGATATGATAATGCAACACCTACCGATGGAGCGACGCTGCCAACCACGGTTCTTGCCGCTTCGAATGTCCTTGAAACATACGAAGAAGCAAATCCATCTGCGAATACGCCGAATGCGATCTTGACGGCGCAAGTAGCAGAGTGGGATTGGGTGGTGCAAAATTATGCAGCGAATGCAGATACGAATTATTGTTTTCGTGCGGTCTATCAAAATGGAACCGTGCTCGAAACATACACCGATTATCCAAAGGCACTCACAACAGCCTTCGAACCGAAAACATTTGCGTGGCAATGGTTTTCTGATGAAAATCATGAAACACCCACTTCAACCATGTCAGCAACTTCTACCAAAGCACTTGGCATTCGTACCAGTGATCCGATGAAGTTAAGGATGACGATAGGGGCGGCAACCATCTCGAAGAGTCGTAACCAAAAGTTTCGTCTACAATTTTCAACTTCGACAAACTTTACACAGGTACAGGATGTAGCAGAGATCGCTGATTGTGTGCTTGGGTCTCTTTGGTGTTACGCCGATGGCGTCGACACCGATGGCGCTGTTCAAACCACTCGTGTGTTGGGAGACAGTACAGCGGTCGGGACGCATAACGAAACGGGTACAGGAGCTTCTACATTTGAACATCCAACGAACGGACTTGTTGAATATGAGTTTACGATCAAACGATATGGCGCTGTTGCGGAAACGGTTTATTATTTTCGGGCGTACGATCAAAAAAATAACGCCCTGCTTTATCCTGGCCAAGGCGGAAGCTTTCCGAGTGTCAAAACATTCAATACTATTTTGACATTTTCGATTGAGGGGGTTGCGGCTGGTACATCGATAGCAGGAGTGACGACGACGGTTACTACGCTGACAACAAGCTTACCTTTTGGAAATCTGGTTCTGAATACTTCTGCTATCGGAGCGCATCGGCTACGCGTGAGTTGCGATGGGACGGGGTACCAAGCGTATGTATTCGTTGATCGGTTGCTGATGAATGGATTAGGAGAGACGATCGCTGCGTTTCCTGGAACAAACGCTTTGCCATCACCATGGTCGGAGTATCGTCCAACGTTGAATTTGCGAGGCGTGTGGGGATATCACACAACAGATGCTGTATTAGGAGGAGCATCCACTCGATTCGCGACCGCGGATACGTGGGCGGGTATCTCGACGGATTCTTCAGAAATAGCAGCGTTTTCTCTGCCGGTAGAAGACGACACCACAACGATCGTTCATCGAGTAGAGGTGAGTGCCGTACAGTTTACGGGTAGCTATTCAGCGACTATTACGTATGCGGTTGTTGCAACGTATTAACAACACAGTTTTTCGAGTCCTCTTGTTGATGGTGGCTTGTGTGTCTCTTGGTGGTGGCCGAAAGGAGCAAAGCGTCTCTTTGTTTCAAAGCGCTCGTGTTTCTCGTGCAGACTTTCAAGGATCCTCTCTTCGTACAACCTTTAATAGCGGCCGTCTTTCGATATCTCTAGATGTGCATAATTCCGGAACGATTCCATCTGGAAAAGCCACCACGCATCTGTTGATTCCATTAGGCTGGTCCTATCAGTCTATGCCACATCAAAAAGGCTTCTTGACAACGCTGTCTACGATATATGGACAAGAAATTCGGTGGGAGCTTGAAAATATTGATGTCCAAGAGAGACTTTCTTTGGAATTACAGTTCGCATCCCTTCCGTACGGTACCCAAGGAGAGAATGTGTATGCAGCTATAAATAGTGAGTATGCTCCGACTTCGTTTGTCGCGAGTAAAGTAAATGCTGTGAAAGAAGGAAGAGAATGTCGCATGATGATTCGTAGCATCTGCAGTGCTGATTATTGGGTAATGTGGAAATTATCCACATAGCTTTTTTATTAGAGGTAACAATATGGTATACTCATCTTGCTTTATTCATTCTTCATGAACCTTCTTCAACCTATGTCTCATTTCATGAGATCATTGCGGAACACTGCGTCCCGCGCAACCAGTATTACGACTCTTGTTGTGATGCTCGCAAACTTATTCACCTTTTTGCAGCCAGGTGTTGCGTTGGCGTCAACCATGACAAGTGTCACCGTCGCACTCAGTAATCCAGGTCCGTCCGTTCTTACAAACATGCAGTTTAATTTTACAATCCCAACGTCGATCAATGGGACCAGTCCCGTGACGTGTGCCTTAAGTGTTTGTGGATCTCTGTTAATCGATTTACCTTATGTGAGCAGCACCGCTGGTACAAGTAATGGATTCAATCCATACTTTACAACCACGACACTCGCAACCACAAACGTGACGGTTACAGGAGGCAGCCTTGTAGCTGCGAACTATCGAGTCACCTTTGATAAGAGTAACTCGAGTGTTACCACCACCAACCGCATTCGTATTGATTTTGTTGGTACAGGTGCCGTGACAACGACAAATGCCTATACCGTCCTCATCGCCGGTCTTCTTGTCCGCACTCCAGCAAAGGTGGCAGCTGCTGGCACAGCAGATATCTATCCTATCTCTATCTTCACCACTTCTAGTGAAGGAGGATTGTCCACGGTCGTAGACACGGCTACGGCAAACGTTGCTATTAATGATCAAATAGCAGCTTCCGCTACGTTCGCCACAGCTCTCTCGCTTGTCGTAGCAGGTATTTCCTCAGGGAGTGCGATAACTGGGCCAACAGCCGAAGTTGGTACGGATTATGCAAACATCACTTCTTCTGCGACGGGATGTACCTTTAGTACCATCATACCAAATAGGTCATATTTCTGTGGATTTACCCTCACGGTAAACACAAATGGAGGCACGGGGTACACAACGTATATTGTGCAGAACAGGAATATGTACAGCAGTGGCTCTGGAGCGAGTATCAGTCAGTTCAAGAACGGGGGTGCCTGGATTTCCACGTCTGCCACCTGGACCCCTCCTATCTCGAATCCATCAGCGGGCGTCTACGGTCATTTAGGATATTCGACCAATGATACAGACATAAACCCCATGGACAGCACGTCAACCTGGCGCGGGATTGTTACACAAGGGGACTCTACTTCACAGCTTGATACCAACACATTTCCAAGCAAGGTCGCTACCAATTCGACCGCAACAGTCGTTGCTGAAGTCACTACTGTGAAGCTGCGATTACAAGTGACACCTTCCCTTCCAGGAAGTGCCACCGCCTATACAAACACGATCACCTTCATTGCCGTGGCGAACTATTAACCATCTTCTTGATCGAACTTTCCTTAGAATGATCTTATGAACTTTTTACGCTCTTACATTACGGCCTTCGCCGTGCTTCCAGCCCTTCTAGGTGGGGTCTCTGCTCTTCCTGGTCATGTCTTTGCTCAAGCGAGTTCTGCTGGTACCACTATCTCTCCTCCGCTCATCGATCTTGTCGCGAATGCTGGAGAAGTATTAACCAAGTCTATTGAGGTGAGTAATAATGGTAGTGTACCCATTATTTACAATCTCTCCGTGAGCAGCATGGCAGCAGGTGAAGACGATGGCAGCTCAGTTTTTTCGGCCTCTTCTGCAGGCAACCTGTCTGGTTGGATAAAACTGACTCCTGCGACAATTAAAATAGCTCCAAATTCTAAAGAAACCATAAATGTTTCTATCGTTGTTCCTGCAGGGACTCGTCCTGGAGGGCATTACGCAACCATCTTTGCGGCAACCGAGTCATCGTCAAGTGATCAGGCTGGGGCGTCTATTCGTCAGATGGTTGGTGTAAACGTTCTTCTTAAGGTTGCTGGTGCTTTGAATGAATCGGCAAGCGTGACAGAGTTTTCCACTCCACAACCTCGATTGGTTCCTGGAGCGCCTGTTGACTTCGTCGTTCGTGTGAAAAACACCGGTTCTGTTCATCTGAAGCCAGCTGGTGTTATAGAAATCTATAATGGAAGCGTAAAAGTAGAAGAGCTTGCTATCAATCCTGATGGAGGAAATGTTCTTCCTGATAGTTCTCGTAAGTTCAGTGCTCGTTCGAACAAGTCTCTCCCTGCCGGTACCTATAGCGCGAAACTTGTGCTCCGTTATGGAAGTTCTGGCTCCATCATGGTTCCAGCCATCTCCTTCATGGTCGTAGGAGAAAGTTCCACCGCTTGGATGGTCGCAGGACTCGTTGGAGTGTTTGCTCTCATCCTTCTTGTGATGCTCATGGTGAATCGTCAGAAACCTCAACCTGTCGTGCCAACACGAAACGGCAGATCGTAATAGCATAGTTTGAATAAAGCTCAAGACGCTCTCTTTGTGGGAGCGTTTTGAGCTTTATTGTCTGTGAATAAATTAATAGAGAAGCATGGTCGATTGTGTGATATACTACTGATTGAATTTTATTCTTCGCTTCTTCATGAACCTTCCTCAACCTATGTCTCATTTCATGAGATCATTGCGGAACACTGCGTCCCGCGCCACAAGCATCACAACGCTGGTTGTTATGCTGACAAATTTATTCACTTTTTTGCAGCCAGGTGTCGCATTGGCATCCACGATGACAAGTGTCACCGTCGCACTCAGTAATCCAGGTCCGTCCGTTCTTACAAACATGCAGTTTAATTTTACACTCCCAACGTCGATCAATGAGACCAGTCCCGTGACGTGTAGTTTAAGTGTTTGTGCATCTCTGTTAATCGATCTGCCTTATGCAAGCAGTACCGCTGGTACGAGCGATGGATTCAATCCAAATTTTACAACCACGACACTCGCAACCACAAACGTGACGTTAACGGGAGGCAGCCTCACTTCTTCGGACTATCGAGTCACCTTTGATAAGAGTAACTCGAGTGTTACCACCACCAACCGCATTCGTATTGATTTACTTGCCCCTCCCATAGGTATACTTGTGAGTGGAACCGCCTATGTCGTAAAAATCGCCGGTCTTCTTGTCCGCACTCCAGCAAAGGTGGCAGCTGCTGGCACAGCAGATATCTATCCCATCTCTATCTTCACTACCTCTAGTCAAGGAACAAATTCCGCTGGGGGGACTGTCGTAGACACGGCTACGGCAAACGTTGCTATTAATGATCAAATAGCAGCTTCCGCTACGTTCGCCACAGCTCTCTCGCTTGTCGTAGCAGGTATTTCCTCAGGGAGTGCGATAACTGG
>OBEQ012235128.1_pt1 | contig 12150 bp, 8 predicted proteins | sample 1670901 | NCBI WGS metagenome assembly OBEQ01 (sample SAMEA104232315, study PRJEB22302) | groundwater metagenome | biome: forest; feature: aquifer; material: groundwater | place: USA | collected 2011-08-07 | depth 5.4 m | reverse complement strand
CTGCCTCATCAATGGCGAGACCTTTAGCGATCAGCGTGGCGAGAATAGCTTCGGCGGGAGTGAGATCGAATAACTGCCCCACTAATTGTCGTGGCGCTTCGGCACGTTTTTCTGCATCACTGATAAATACCGCGACGGACGGAAAAGATTCCCCATCGACACTCCATTCGCTGCTCGGTACGGGCCTAATGAGCAGGCCGAGGCAGAAGCCCGTTGAGGGTCGCTCCACGCGCATGGCACGCACGGCAGATGGCTGCTGACTGGCATTTGCTGCGATTGATTCCTTCAGCAGTTTGCGAAATTTGTTGTTCTCTTCGCGGGTGCCAACTTGTAATGCTCCATCGTGATCTTTGATGACATCCTTTTGCTGAATGAGCTGCGTCGCAATCGCATTGGCTTGCAATATTTTTCCCTGAGCGTCGAGCAGGATGGTGCCCATGGAGAGTTGATCTACCGTATTCGCGTAGATGGCACGCTCCGATTCCATCTTCAGGATTCGGGCATTAATTTTTAACGCACGGGCGATATGGGGAGCGAGTTTTTCACATAAGCGTTTCTCTTCAGCGTTAAAGGGGGATTGCTCAATCGAGCGGCAGACACGTAAGCGCGACAAAACATGCTCACCCTCTTTGTTATCCACGCCCATGATGTGATATACACCTGATGGGTGTAAGAACTGCTGATAGTAATCGCTTTTTTCCAATTCGTCGTAATCGATCAATTCTTGCAGTGTCATGGCTTTGCCAGCCGGCAGATCGACGAAGGGATCTACCATAAAAAATGTATCTTTATAGGCTTCTGCCCATTTGCTGGAGCCGCCTAAATTGATTACTAGACCAATATCGCCTGATTTGGGGCGCCGCAGCACCAACGTGACGGCAGCGGCATTGAGTCGCTCTCTTAACTCGGCGAGAAAGATTTGCCAAGGGGAGTCCTCGAGTGTCGAATTATAAATTGTGCCTATAAACTCATCATATTCATCTGGAACATCTGAAAAATTCATAACCAGTTACCCCCTAACCTGGATGGGTGATGCTTCTTCGTCTGCTTCACATTTGACTATAGTCTATCTGAGGTAAGCTGATATGGCGCTTATTTTCGCAAAAATAGTAGAGATTGACGATGTGCGATTGCCGAAATCATGGAATGATTCGCTCCAGTTTTCTAGGATAATTTAAATGTGAACTTTTGAAGGATGAGAAAATAATAATGAAAAGATTTGCTGATAAAGTCGCTTTGATAACCGGTGCAGGTTCCGGTATTGGCAGAGCAACCGCCGAGCGTCTCGCGAGCGAGGGTTGTAAGGTTGTGTGTATTGATGTTAACGATCAGGGGATACAACAAACTCTTGAGACTATTAAAACTCAGGGTGGGGAAGCGGTCGGCTGGCGTTGTGATGTGACCGATATGAATGACATCGAGGCCACCATTAATAAAACCATTGCACAGTACGGAAAATTAAATGTGCTGTGTAACATTGCCGGTATCATTCAATTCGAAAATACCTTGGATGTAAAAATGGAAGATTTTGACCGCGTCATGAATGTCAATCTTCGCGGCACCTTTATGATGATCCAAAAAGCCTTACCGCATTTAATCGAGTCGAAAGGCAATATCGTCAATATGTCTTCAACCGCAGCACTTGGCGCACATGCCTGGACCGCGGCCTATTCTGCGTCGAAGGGAGCGATACAAGCACTGACCAGCACCATCGCGATAGAGTTTGGGCGGTTAGGCGTACGTTGTAATGCGGTGTGTCCTGCGTCGATAAAAACCCCGCTTGCAGGCACATTCAAATTGCCGAAAGGCGCGGATCAAACACTGCTGCAAAAAATTATGCCGTTCGATGGCATCTTCAGAGAACCCGCCGATGTGGCCGGTGCAGTGGCGTTTTTAGCCTCGGATGATGCGATTCATGTGAATGGAGATTACATCCGCACTGATGGTGGCATGATGAGTTAAAATTTTTTTGGAAAAAAAATTTCGTGTAAAAGAGAAACATGAATAGCTAGAATCTCACAGTAAATTTCAAATAGAAGAGAAATAATATGATTCTTGATAGATTTAAATTAGATGGCAAAGTAGCTATTGTCACCGGCGCCGGTCGAGGCATTGGTGAAGGTATCGCGTTGGGTTTTGCCGAAGCAGGTGCAGACGTCGTGCTCGCAGCGCGCACCGAATCCCAAATTGAAGCCGTCGCGGAAAAGATTCGCAGCTTAGGCCGTAAAGCCCTGGTTATACCCTGTGATGTGATGAAAACAGAGCAGCTCGAAAACCTCGTGCAAAAAACCTTGGAAACGTTTGGGCGCATCGATATTTTGGTAAACAATGCCGGGGGCGCACCCTACATGCCTGCGCTGCAAACCAGTGAAAAAATGTTGGAGCAGGCATTTCGTTTTAATGTGACATCCGCGTTTACCTTGTCAAAACTGGTTGCACCACAAATGCTGCAACAGGGTGAAGGCGTGATTCTGAATATATCTTCCATGTTGAGCAAAATGACTGACCGTGGTTTTGTTGCCTATGGCACCGCAAAGGCGGCGTTAGCGCATATGTCAGATTTGTTGGCCAATGAGTTTGCACCAAAAATTCGCGTCAATGCCTTAGGCGTTGGAGCTGTGCTCACGTCAGCACTGGGGCCGTTTTTAGAAGATGAAAAACTTAAAAACGGCATGATTGCTAAAACGCCGCTTGGCAGATTGGGTGAGCCGGAGGATATTGCCAGCGTCGCTTTGTTCCTCTGTTCCAAGGCAGGATCTTATGTTACCGGAAAATTTTATGAGATAGATGGTGGAACGGAGGCCTCGAATTTTCCGATTTCGTTGCCGAATTTGTGATGTTGCGCTAACTTCGACATTAAATCTCTTCTCGGGTTTAATCCCGTATGGGCAGGCCCCCGTGGTTGCCCTCCCTTGATGGCTAGGGCAGGCACGGGGGCCTGCCCCTACGAAGAATGTTTGCATTGCAAATATCACCTAAAATAAAAAGCCCCTTTTGGATTTCTCCAAAAGGGGCTTTTTTTACGTCTAAGGAACTAGCTGAATAACTAAGTGGCTTTAATCAGCTTTCTATCCTCTATTTCTAATCGCCCATGGCATAGATAAGATCGATACCGTAAGTTCTCGGTGCGCCCCATTGCGAAATCGCTGCACGACCTAAACCACCAAAAGCAGGATCACCAGCATCTATTTCGAAGCCTCCGATCTTATACTCTTCGTCCGCAAGGTTTCTGCCCCAAAGCGCTACAGTGAAGGTGCCATCACCGGCTTTTACTTCTTCGTAGGCTATGCGTAAATTAATGAGTTCATAGCTATCTTGGGCGATATCTTCGTTGCCGCTAATTTTAGGTGTAAAAATGATATCGTCTTGTCCGCTGATATCGAGTCGCGCAGTGATATCACCGGTTGGCAGATTCAGTGGCAGGACATAGCTTATAGACAAGTTGTAGTTGTCATCCGGCGTAAACTCAAAGCCGCGATCATCAGCCACATCTGCTGGTAAACCAGTGATGGGGCTTACTGAGATATAGTCATCGTACGAGGCATCTGTATAGCCATAACCAAAGTTGATGATAATATCATTGATAGGTTTAGCGATTACCTCGAGTTCAAAGCCATTAATGGTAGCTTGGCCGGCATTTTGGATCATCGTTGAGAACCCGCCTTGACCGTTCGGATCAACTGCGTTCACTTGTACCTGTGCATCCTCGATATCCTGAGTATAGGCGGTGAAGTTAATGCGCAGTGTATTCTCCAACAGGTCGGTTTTGATGCCGGCCTCTAAACTGGTGAGGTCTGTATCATCGTAGGGTGTCCACATTAGAGGCGAAGTTGCGCGCGCATTGAAGCCGCCACTTTTGAAGCCGGTCGCATAGGTCGCAAATACCATCATATCACTATTGATTAAGTAGTTTGCCGACAAGCGTGGCGACGTACTGCTATTGTCAATCGAGTCGGTAAACGCCTGGGGAGCGCCACCATAAGTACCTGCTTCCGTATCCATAAATACAAAACCACCAGGAATCGGCGTATAGGTGGGAGCTGCACCAACAAAAGTGGTTGAGCGATGTGAAGCGTCGCGTTCTTCTTGAGTTGAGCGAACACCTAATGAAGTCGAAAATTCCTCTGTTATATGATAAGTAAATTCACCATATAAGGCATAAGCGGTGGTCTCTAAAGACGTTTCATGGAAGGCATCAACAACAAATGCATTGATCTCTTGGCCGTTGGTGTAATCACCTTGCTCATTGTAGTAATAAAATCCGCTGACAAAATCAAAACTTTCGTTGCTACCACTGAGTTGAAACTCCTGGCTGGTAGTTCTCAGATCAAGTGTGTCAGACGACACCAAGAATGCAGATGAAGTACCCGTGGCGTTTTCACCCCATTTACTGCCTACGTCGCGATAGGAGGAGATCGATTTAAAGATTAAATTATCAATTGCACCTACATCACCGAAATTGTAGCTAACATTAACTGCATGTCCGAAAGAATCCGTGTCACTAAAGGTGTCGCCAAATGAGTTGAGCTTGTCGGAGTAGTCTGGCAATGCATCTGCAGCAAAGAGATCACCCAGGCCGAAACCGCCAAGGCTACCTTCTGCTGACGTAAGTTGTGGAAGTAAAGGCAGTTGACGTTTCTCTTGCCAATTACCTGAGTAATCCACTGTTAGTGCTTGATTCGGTGTTGCTCGCAATTGAACAAGCGCAGAGGAATTATCTTCGTCCCAGCCATTGCCGCCTGCAGCATTTTCGTTTTCGACAAAGGGATCTCGCTGTTTATTTAAATAGGATACGCTGGCTGCCAATCCCTCTACGACTGGGAACGACATATAGGCTTTAAGATCTAGCGCATCATAATTACCGCCGGTTAATGCAGCCTTTGAAACGAATTTGCCGGTAGGTTTGCGCGTTTCTAATAGCACCGCTCCGCCCAGTGTGTTCTTACCGTAGAGCGTGCCTTGTGGTCCACGTAATACTTGAATGCTTTCTAACTCTGCTACATCGAAAAGTGATCCGACTGATTTACCGATATAAACACCATCGAGATAAACCCCCACCATGGGGTCTTCAGTGATGGTAAAGTCGGTGCGGCAGAGACCGCGCATACAGACAGCAGCGCCATCGCTGCCGCCAGTATTGGGCGTCACTATTAGGTTCGGTGTGTAATCACTAATATCGGAGATATCAGTAATGTTTAATTCTTCTATTTGTGCTGAACCAAATGCGGTAATAGAAACCGGTGTTTCTTGCGCGTTCTCTTGGCGTTTGCGAGCGGTTACGACGATCTCTTCTATGCTGGTTGCTTGTTTGGCGGCAAACGCGGGAACTGCCATAAAAGAGGTTGCTATAAATAGAGGAAGCGCAGCTGCGATCCGCTTTGTTAGTTCTTTCTTTAACATACTTGTTGTCTCCATTAGTACAAAAACTCCCCTGCAAGGGTTTATTATCGAGCCCTTTTGATACGGAAAAATTCGAGCAAAGTGAGCGAATACTTGAATATTCTGAGATCTAATTCTTTAGTACGCAACTCAAAAATGTCTGATAAACGATCTTTTTTATCGCAGATATTTTTAGCGCAACTTGAGATTAATTAGTGCTGCGCTTTATCTAGGCGTTTTCCTCGTTCTTGTTTTTTTAGACCGCCTCATCAGCAACGAACAGGGTATGTTCATGCCTGCGGTTCTAGGTCGAAAAAAACCTCAGCTCAAAAATTTTAAGGGATACTACCGATGCAGATAACTGCCTGTCAACATAACTATTGTTACATTTTAAGGAGTTTTTAGTCGGTATATTCATGGTTTTCTTAAAAAGTTAAGAAAATTTAACTCGCTCTCTGCTGGCTTGATAAACGCATCTACTAATGGATTTGGATATACAATTAGTCTTAGTATAGGGAAATAATTCCGTATAAAGAAGTGCGCCCAGTAGAATTTTGCGGCAAAAATCATCTGCAGAAATAAATTAAGGAGAATAAATTTTTACTGCGAGCACATTATTGTGAACCGATTTACTTTAAATTGAATGCCGAACATAGGATGTGGAGAAATTAATTTATGATGCATGATGCAAGCAAAAATAGGCTTAAATTATGCGGTTTAATTGTCTGTCTATGGCTGGACAGTCATAGGTAGGTGGCTAAAAATTTACTGCAGTCTTAAATTCGTTTGTGGTGGGAGAATGCTAAAATTTCTAACTGTTTTACTCTGTCCGACACACCTTTCCGTTTTGTAGAGTCTTTATATATTATTGCCGCTCATCCTTATGGGTTAAGGCCTCGATGGCCATCACCCGCCTGGACGATTGAAGCTTAGCGGACGATGAGGCTACAATTTGCTCTGTGAGCTACTATTGACGACAATTCCTGGTTATACGATTCTTAAGCCGATTTTTTTGCTTATTGGAAACTAATTTATTACGTCATAATGTTTGCGTTAAAAAATAAAAAACGTGTACGTTAGAAATACGCTGTACATTTTTAAGCCCGAAAGTTTTTGATGTTAGTACGTGATTCAGCTCTTGATTCAGTACTTGGTTCAATCTTAAAAGTCGCGTTATTAAAAAGTCGCGTTGAAAAATGTTCTACTTTTAAAATTTAAATCTGGAGTTGGTTTATGGTCGAGCAAAAAGCAACAAATGTTCATTGGCATGACGGAAAAGTTAGCCATCAAGAACGACAGGAGTTACTCGGGCAGCGCGGCGTTACCTTGTGGTTCACAGGATTATCGGGGAGTGGCAAGAGTACAGTCGCTGTTGCACTCGAAAAAGCGCTGATCGAACGCGGCAAACTCGCTTATCGATTAGATGGCGATAATATCCGCATGGGCATCAACAAAAACCTGGGCTTCACTGCTGAAGACCGCACGGAAAATATCCGTCGCATTGGCGAGATTTCAAAATTATTTGTTGATTCTGGTCTGATCGTTTTGAGCAGTTTTATCAGCCCTTATGCGGCCGATCGTCAACAAGTCAGAACCATTCATGAAGAATCGGATTTTCCCTTTATCGAAATTTTTGTGGATTGTACGTTGGCGGAAGCCGAAAAACGTGATCCAAAAGGTCTCTACAAAAAAGCCCGAGCAGGTGAGATTAAAGGGTTCACCGGGATAGATGATCCCTACGAAGTGCCCGCCAACCCGGAAATTCATCTGCATACAGACCAGACGACGCTGGAGGAAGAGGTGGATTTCCTGGTCGCTGAATTGGTTAAACGGGGCTTTTTAATTGAGTAAACTTAGCTTTCATCGAACATCATACGTCTAATAATAACTTTCTATAATAAACCAGGGGTTCATTAACAATGTTGCTGCAAGACAAAATTATTATTGTGTCAGGCATTGGTCCAGGTCTGGGTATCGCGTTGGCGCTCTGCGCTGCAAAAGAAGGTGTTAAAGGGATTGCCTTGGCGGCGCGTACCGCAGAAAAGTTGGCGGATGCTGAACAGCAGATTAATGCCTTGAACTTGGATATCGAAGTGCTCAAGGTACCAACCGATATCAGCAAACGTGAAGATTGTAACAACCTGATTGCGCTTACGGTGGAAAAATGGGGCAGAGTGGATGCGCTAATCAATAGTGCCTACATCAGCGGCAAATTTGGTCCGATCGAGTTCGCCGATTTTGCCGATTGGCGCAAGACACTTGATGTCAACTTGTTTGGCTCTTTGCAGTTGTCACAGGCCGCGATTCCATCGATGAAAAAGCACGGTGGTGGGGCAATTGTGATGGTGAATAGCATGGTGACGCGAAAATCCATGCCTTACCAAGGCGGTTATGCCACATCAAAGGGTGCGCTCTCTACGGCAACAAAATCCTTGGCGAAAGAAGTCGGCGCTTATGGTATCCGGGTTAATTCAGTCTTTATGGGATGGATGTGGGGACAGAACGTAAAAATATATGTTAAAGGTGCAGCAAAACAACGTGGTGTCGAAGAGCAAGTTATTATCGACGAGATTGTGAAAGAAATACCGCTGGGATTTATCCCGACCGATGTCGATTGTGCTGATCCTTGTATTTTTCTTGCGTCAGATCAGGCGAAGGTCATCACTGGTGCATCTCTAGACATTAATGGCGGGGAGTATATGCCACTTTAAATACGCTTTAATAGCGTAAACCTTTCTTTATTAAAAGACGCTCTGCCATTGGTCGAGCGTTTTTTTATCCTCATCAATTCTATTCGCCTCAACCTAAAAAATGACTTAGTTGCTTAACAATTGATTAGTTGAGTGAGTAAAATGGCGAACCAAGTATTTATCTTTTACCCAATCTTTTTGTTAAACGCGGTCGGTGTTAAGCGATTTATTGCAAATAGGACTTAAAGTATTTGTGATCAATATTTTCAGTGCTAGTTTTTCTGCGCAGTTATAACGTTAAACGCACAATGTGCGACTCTTTGGATTGATGGTTAATAACCGTTAATTTTTTCTTGCGAATTTTTCCACACACACTAATAATTAATTGGTACCATTCACTAAACCAAGAACTGCAACAATAATAACGGCAAAAGCAGCAAAATGAGAGAATCAACATTGAACATGATAAAAAGTGACAAGCCCACCTCGGAACGCATCCTGGATGCTGCTGAAGAATTGTTTGCGGAGATGGGATATGACGCCACCTCGTTGGGTGATATCGCAGACATAGTCGGCATTCGTTGTCCTGGAATCTATAAACATTTTAAAAACAAACAATCGCTTTACGAAGCCGTGTTGGGACGCTTGTTTGATCCATTTTGTCAAAACCTTTTGCAGAATGTTACCGATGTCAGAGAATTAGCCGGCGCGCCTGCATTGGTCCGTACGGTGGTTGAAACCTTCATTCGAAAACCCAATATAGCGCGCCTCGTACAGCATGCGACGCTGGCTGGTGGTGAGCAAGTCGAGCTGTTAGTCGATCGTTGGTATAGGCCTTTATTTGATGCGGTAAGAAAGGAGCTGCATTTAACGAATGTGGATCTCAATCTATTGCCAGTCGAGCTGCCTTATATATTGATGGCTTTTAACAACATGATCTTAGGGTATGTGACACTAGCTCCCTTGCACGCCAAAGCTTTTGACATAGATACCAATAATGATGCCGCGATCGAAAATCAAATAACCATGATAGGGATGTTCATGAAGGGATTGATTATGGAAAGTGTGGCGAAAGCTAAAGCCAATAAAGGCGCTGCCGCACAGGGTTGAGGGTGCTGCTGCTCAAGGTGGAGTAAGTAGACCAAAAACTTAAACTTTAAAAAGACAGCTAACACTGTCTTTTTAAGTTTAGAGAGGGCGAAATTTAAAGGCTACCCAATTTGGAACGCAGCTCTGAAAATCCCACAAAATCTTTTGCCTTGATAGACTATTTTGTCTATGAACAATTTTGTGACGATAGAGACCGATTAAATCAGGCGCGTATTTTGGTAGGCTGTTGGATGACGTTTACCTTACTCACATGGACAGCAGGAATCTATTTTTTATTTTCTGATCTGAATAAATTAACCATTATTTTCGGTTCATCACTGACTTTATCCATTGGTTCAATTTTCATTTTTTTACTTTTCAGTTTGAAAAAACGAGGCAACTTTTTATTTTCCGCCAATGTGACATTGGCCACCGTATGCATTTTTCTTTTAGTCGGCGTATTTTTATCTTCCGGTCCGGTTTACTCTCCGGTGACGTCATTGTTTTATATTCCTACTGTTATGGCATATCTGTTGGTTGGGCGATTCCGTGGTTTTCTCTGGACGCTCGCCATCATGACTGAGCTTGGTTTATTGGTATTGCTTGAAATAAATGGCTTTAATTTCCCTTACACGATTGATGCTCAGCATGAAGTTGAAACGCGCCTTATTGTCTCTGGCCTCGGGTTCTTCGCGGTACTGAGTTTAGTTCTGGTTTACGATTTTATTAATCAACATCTGCGCCGAGAACGTGACTTGGAGCACGAGCGCTGGGTTTTTCTGGCTAACCATGATCAATTAACTGAGCTGGCCAATCGTACGCGTTTTGACAATATGCTCAAGAAAACCATATTGACCCACGAGCGACGCACACCCGGAAAAATAGTAGCGCTGGTTTATCTCGACCTTGATGGGTTTAAACAAATTAACGACCAACACGGCCATCATATTGGCGATCAAGTACTGCAAGCCATTGCACAACGTCTGCGCGAGAGCTTGCGCGAAACTGATCTGATCGCACGTCAAGGCGGAGATGAGTTCACGCTTATGCTTGATCAACTGCAGAGTGAAAATGCTGTTTCACCGATTGTTGATAAGTTGCTAAGTAAAATTGCGGAGCCCATTGAAACAACCATTGATCGAGTATCTGTCACCGGCAGTATAGGTGTTGCGTTATATCCTGCACACACCACAGATGTCGAAGAATTGAAGATCTTCGCTGACCAAGCGATGTATCAGGCAAAAAACCAGGGCGTGGGATGGCGAATGTATCGACCGAAAGAGGGTAGTTCGCCGATTTCGCTCGCTTATACAAAAAAGCCTAATCTCTAGGATTATTAATTTTTCGCTTTACCTGCGGTGAGATTAAAAGGATTTGCCTCTTTTGGATCCCATAAGAAGAAAACCACAATTGCCAGGCAATAACCTAAACCGATCCCAACAAAAAAACGCAGGACGTTGCCGGCTTCAATGTGACTTGGTTCGAGATAAAATTTTTCGAGCGCGAATACCGTGAAGGAGAGAGTCATCGCCAAAAAAAGATTGCGTTTCAACAGCGGCGACAGCTTGGACTGAATAAATGCCGCTACGGCGAGACCGACGTAGACGCCCATACATCTGGCGCAGAGGCTAAATTTAGCGTGCCCGAGATGGAAACTACGCTCGTCCATTTGATGGCAAAAATGTGAGTGCAAAGAGTAGATTGCTGACACTCCCAAAGCCGCGAGAAAACTCAACATAATTTGCAGAGAACCATAGGCACCGATGAAATGGCGAATAGTCAGCATGTTCTTTATTTGGTCCATCATTTAGCTCTTCTGTTAGCTGAATATTAATAATCTATGGCTATTGGCACCGCACAAAATTAATCGATAAGATAGTGCAAAATATCATCGCACAGTAAAGCTAGACGAATCAATTGAGCCGTTTCACATTTTGCGTTTAATGCTATATTTTCGCTAGCAGATTGTTTATTGTTACCTTTCGAAAGGAATAATAAAAATAATAATAGCGTGCTTACAAGCGAAGTGCGCCACGTAAAAGACTGCGATCAGTCATAAAGAGTTTCAGTATGACATCACGCCACGGATTTATTTTTGATCAAGCAAAAGATATCCGCTATCAACTTCCCCTAATTTCAGCACTGTGGCAGTTATCTCGCCCAAAACTTGCACTCTACGTAGTATTTGTTGCGTTATGTGGATACGGCTGGGCTTTGTGGGATAGGGCGTTATCACCCGTTAATCTTTTCGATCTGGGGCTAATGTTACTGGCCTGGTATTTCCTCCAGGTAGGAACCATCTGGTTAAACGCCGATCTTGATCGGGATGAAGGTGAAGTGCTTTTCGGTCAATCGTTGTTGGTTCCGCAAAGTATTCATCGAGCTGTAGTTGGGGCTTTTGCTGTCAGCTGTGTGTTATCAGCTTTTGTCGATTGGTTATTGTTTTTTGTAACCACACTTTGTGTAGGTCTCAGCTATCTCTATTCCCATCCGCGATTCGCCTTGAAAGGGCATTCGGTTGCAGGACCGATAATAAATCTTGTGGGCTATGGCTTGGCTACGCCCTTTGTTGGCTGGGCGATTGCTGATGTTTCACCTAACCTGCGAACCCTCATTGTATGGATGGTAGCTGCGGTAGGTTTACTGGGATGTTATTGGGCATCACAAGCATTTCAGCGAGAAGATGATTTGCGGCGTGGTTACCACACGTTGGTGGTCCTCATAGGTTCAAAAAATACCATTTTGGTTGGACGGCTCTGTACAGCTTTCTGTGCGCTCGCGACAGCGATGCTCATTCTAATGGGATGGTTGCCGGTTTTGAGTAGCCTGTTGTTAGTTGTGTGGTTCTGGATAGACCGCTGGTATGTATTGTGGGCTTGCCAAGATAACGGGGGTGGAGAATATTACGCGCGGGTTTTGGCGCAGCGACTGTTCATCGCTGTTGGGCTGACATTGCTGCTCGCTGTTGCAGACTGCCTGATAAAAAGCGCCG
>OBEQ010197377.1_pt1 | contig 12152 bp, 12 predicted proteins | sample 1670901 | NCBI WGS metagenome assembly OBEQ01 (sample SAMEA104232315, study PRJEB22302) | groundwater metagenome | biome: forest; feature: aquifer; material: groundwater | place: USA | collected 2011-08-07 | depth 5.4 m | reverse complement strand
GATGGCGCCCCCCATGGCGATAAGGAGGATGATGGGGTAGATGAGCGCGGACCTGATCGCCTCCCTGAGATCCTGAGACGCCTCGAGGAATTCGGCGACGCGCCGGAGCGTCACCTCCAGCACGCCGCCCTTCTCGCCCGCCCGCACCATGTTGACGTAGAGGCGGGAGAACGGGTGCGGGTGGTGCTTGGCCAGGGCGTCGGCGAAGGACGCCCCGCCCCTCACGCTCTTCAGGAGGTCGCCGACGACGGCCTTGAGGCGGGGGCTGGGTGCCAATTCCTCGAGCACGGACAGCGCCCGATCGAGGGGCAGCCCGGCCTCGAAGAGGGTGGCGAGCTGCTGGGTGAAAGCCACGAGGTCGCGGTTGCCGACGCCGCGGGCCGTGAGCTGGCGCCAGAGCCCGGCACGCTCCGCTTGCGCGGCGACCTCGATGGGGTAGTACTCCTCCCGGTGCAGGCGCTCCACCACCGCCCGCTGGTCGGGGGCCTCCATGACCCCGGCGATGGTCTTGCCCCGCTGGTCCGCCGCCTTGTAGACGAAGACTGGCATCCGCTCCCCTTACTCTTCCTCCTGGGTCACGCGGAGAACTTCCTCGACCGTGGTGATGCCCAGCTTGGCTTTGACCCAGCCGTCCTCGCGGAGCGTGCTCATCCCGAGCTCGCCGATCGCGCGCCCGCGGATCTCGCCGGCGGGCGCCTTGCTCACGATGAGGCTCCGCACCTCTTCGCTGATGATGAACAGCTCGTAGATGCCCGTGCGTCCCCGGTAGCCGGTGCCGCGGCACTGGTCGCAGCCCGCGCCCTTGAAGAGCGGCGGGGCAGCCGTGAGCGCCTCCGCGATGCCCAGCGCGCGGAGGTCGGCCGGGTCGACGTCGCGGGGGGCGCGGCAGGCGGCGCAGATCCGGCGCACCAGGCGCTGGGCCAGGACGCCGTGGAGCACCGAGGAGATCAGGTACGGCTCGCAGCCCATGTTCTCGAGCCGCGTGATCGCGCTGGTGGCGTCGTTGGTGTGGAGCGTCGAGAAGACCAGGTGGCCGGTCAGGGCGGCCTGGATGGAGATCTCGGCGGTTTCCAGATCGCGGATCTCGCCGACCATGATGATGTCCGGATCCTGGCGGACGATGTGGCGGAGGCCGTTGACGAACGTCAGGCCGATCTTCGGCTTGACCGCGATCTGGTTCACGCCCTTGAGCTGGTACTCCACCGGCTCCTCGATCGTGATGATCTTCTGGCCCGGGGAGTTGATCTTGTCCAGGGCGCCGTAGAGGGTGGTCGTCTTCCCCGAGCCCGTGGGCCCCGTCACCAGCAGCATCCCGTGGGGCCGCGCGATCAGGTGCTCGAAGAGGCGGCGCGTGTCGGGCGCGAAGCCCAGCTTCTCCAGGGGCAGGAAGATGGACGAGCGGTCCAGGAGCCGCATGACGATGGATTCGCCGTGAATGGTGGGAATGGTGGAAACGCGGATGTCGATGCGGCGGCCGCCGAGCGTCACCCGGATCCGCCCGTCCTGAGGGAGCCGCCGCTCGGCGATGTTGAGTTCCGCCATGATCTTGATCCGCGAGGTGACCGCCGCCTGGAGCCGCCGCGGAGGGGACTCTTGATCGAACAGGACGCCGTCGATGCGGTAGCGGACGCGCAGGCTGTCCTCAAAGGGCTCGATGTGGATGTCGGAGGCCTCGGCCATCACCGCGTTCTCGACGAGAAGATTGACCAAGCGCACCACGGGGGCCTCGAAGGCCATGTCGCGGAGCTGGTTGATATCCTCCTCTCCCTCGCTGCCGCCGCCCTCCTCCCGGATCCCTTCCACGATGCGCTGGAGCGGGCTCGACGCCCCCGCGCCGTAGGTCCGCTCGATCGCCTCCAAGATGGCTTCCTCCGGCGCCACGGCCAGCTTGATCCCGGGCCCGATCGACTGGCGGAGATCGTCCAGGAGCAGCGGGTTGGCGGGATCGGACGTCGCGACGGTGAGGATGGACCCCTCGATCGAGATCGGGCAGACGCGGTAGTGGCGCAGGTACTTCGGCGAGAGGTTCTTGACGAGAGGGGCCGAAGAGGGAAGCTCCTCACGCGTGAGATAGGGGAGACCCTGCTGCTGGGCGAGCGCCCGGAGCACGTCGTCCTTTCCCACCGCGCCCATGGCCACCAGGACCTCCCCGATGGGGGCCCGCGTCGCCTTCTGACGGGCGAGCGCCGCCTGGAGCGTCTCCGGCGTGATGAGGCCGGCGTCCAGGAGCACCTGTCCCAGGGGCGTTCTCGTGACGGTAATCGCCATTTGCGGTCGGCGCGCCTCTCTCTTTCAACACTACCCAAGGGAGCGGAAACCCACAAGTAAAAAAGGGGTTCCGGTCCCATCGCCCGCGGCGGCTTGACAGGGCGAGCCCCGGGCATTAGACTCGCCCTCCTGCTCACCCGTCGGTGAGCGGGCCCGGAGCGAGCGATGACCCCGTACGCGTGGAGCCTGGTCCTGGGGACCGTGGCTGGCCTGGCCGACGTCGCGGGCGCCCTGATCCTGACCGGCAGACGGCGGTGGGACCGCGCGGCCCTGAAGTACTTCCTCGCCGTGGGCGCCGGCTTCATGCTCGCGGCGGCGTTCGTCAGGATGCTCCCCGAGAGTGTCGAGAAGCTTCCCCACGCCTTCTTCTTCGTCCTGCTGGGCTACTTCGGCATCCACCTCTTCGAGCACACCGTCGCGCCGCATTTCCACTTCGGCGAGGAGGTCCATCCGGAGGCGCTCATTCATCCGTCGGTGGGCTACCTGGCGTTTGTCGGCCTCGGCGTCCACACGATCTTCGACGGAGTGGCCATCGCCTCGGGCTTCATCATCAGACCGGGGCTCGGGCTCCTCCTCTTTTTCGCCGTGCTGCTCCACAAGCTGCCGGAAGGTTTCGCCATGGCGTCCGTCATGCTGGCGGCCGGGCGGACGCCGCGAGCCGCCCTGGGCGCGGCCGTCGCGCTCGGCGCCTTCACGGTGGCCGGCGTGCTGCTGACGTCGCTCTTCACCCAGTTCGTCGGATACGCGCTCGCACTCTCCGCCGGCGTGACGATCTACGTGGCAGCCTCGGACCTGATCCCCGAGGTGAACCGCGAGCCCGGCCCGGGCGTGGCCTGGGCCGTGTTCGGGGGGCTCGTGCTCTTCGCCGGCGCGGACGCGGTCGTCACGACCTTCGGCCTCCACTAGACGCAAAACGCGAGCGAAGCGAGCCTTCCTTACCGGTCACCCGACCCTTGCGGTCGGGTCGGGGTGAGGGGCGGGTCGCTTGCCGGTCGGCCCTGCTTGGTGGTATCCTGATGCGCTTTCACTCCGAGAACTCGGATCATCCCGGGAGGATCAGGTGGCGAGACGGTCGGTTGCGCTTCTGGCGGGGAGCCCGGGCAGCCAGGGGGCAAAGATCAGGCGGGCGCTCGCCCGCCTCGGGTGTTCGGTCAGGACGGTCCGGCCCGGCGAGGATCTCCTTCGTGCGGTCAAGCAATCGCGCCCCGACGTGATCCTCCTCGGCGCCGTCCGGGGCGACGGAAGCCGCGTCACCCTCTGCCGGCTCCTCAAGCACGACCCCGAGGCCCGGTCGGTCCCGCTCCTGGCCCTCCTCGGCTCGCGGCCGAGGCCTGAGCAGTGGAGCCAGGTGGCCCTCGCCGACGAGGTGATCCGGGAGACGGTGCCCGCCCAGGAGATCGCCGTGCGGCTCCGGACGCTCGCGAGGCTCCGCCGATTGACCCGGGAGACGCGGCGCGCCCTTGGGCTGCTTCGGGCGCAGGCGCGCGTGGATGATCTGACCGGGCTCGCCACCCACGGCGCCTTCAAGGAGCGCGTCGAGCGCGAGTTCCAGCGCGCGGCCCGCTACCGCCGGCCGCTTTCGCTCCTGATGGTGGACGTGGATTACTTCAAGCACTATAACGACAGCTTCGGCCACCCCGCCGGTGACCGCCTGCTCCGTCGCGTGGGACGGCTCGTGGCCGGGGAGCTCCGGCGCGTGGACTTCGGGGCGCGCTACGGCGGGGACGAGTTCTCCGTGATCCTGCCCGAGACTTCCCAGGCGGCCGCAGCCGTGGTCGCCGAGCGGATCCGGCGCTCCATCGAAAAGCACCCGTTTTCCCACCGGGAATCGCAGCCCCTCGGGTGCGTGACGGTGTCCGTCGGCGTGGCGACGTTCCCCGAGGACGCCGGGGCGAGCGTCAAGCTCGTGGAGGCCGCGGATCGCGCGCTGTACCAGGCGAAGAACGACGGGCGCAACCGAGTCCGCGGCGCTGGCGCGGGGGCATCCCTCGGGGCGGGCGCGTCGTGAAGCGGGCCATTCTCGTCCTCCACGGGCCCAATCTGAACCTCCTCGGCAGCCGGGAACCGGAGGTCTACGGCCGCCTGACGCTGGCGCAGGTGGATCGCGAGATCAAGCGCTACGGGCAGGCGCGCGGGGTCCGCGTCGAGTGCCTCCAGTCCAACCACGAGGGCGAGCTGATCGAGGCACTCCAGACGGCAAGCCGGAAAGGGTTCAGCGCGGTCGTGTTCAATCCCGGCGCCTTCACGCACTACTCCATCGCCCTGCGTGACGCGGTCTCGGCGATCTCGCTCCCCGTCATCGAGGTTCACCTCTCCAACGTCCACGCCCGAGAGGAGTTCCGCCGTCACTCCGTCATCGCGCCGGCCGCCCGCGGGCAGATCTCCGGCTTCGGACTTCGGAGCTACCTCCTGGGGATCGACGCCGCGCTGGGGGCCCTCGGATCCCACCGCGAGTCGCGGGAGGGCCGGCGGTGAATGGTCCAGAACGTCCCGGCGTCTAACCAGCAGTGGAGTCGCCGAGGCGGAGCGGATGAGAGCTCCGTGTGAGCTCGGAAGACCGCGAGCTGGTTGAGCGATGTCGGGCCGGGGATCTGGAAGCCTTCGAGCGGCTGGTCGAGAAGTATCGCCAGCGCGTCTGGCGGTTGGCGTTTCAGATCCTTCGCGACCGCGAAGAGGCGCAGGACGTGGCGCAGGAGGCATTCGTCCGGGTCTTTCAGTCGTTGCCCGCTTTCCGCGGTCAGTCCGCTTTCTACACCTGGATGTTCCGGATCGTGGTCAACCTCGCCATGGACCGACAGCGGCAGCGGGGTGTGCGGGCGCGCGCCCTGGGCGGCGAGGCGGTTCCGGAGGAGGAGTGGCAGCGAACCCTGCCGGATCCCGCGGCGGGCCCCGACGCTCGGGCGACCCGGGCGGAGGAGCGTGAGCTCGTCCGCCGGGCGCTGGATTCCTTGCCGCCCAACCATCGAACCATTATCATGCTGAGTGATATCGAGGGGCTCACCTACCGGGAAATCGCCGAGGTGCTCAAGATCCCGCTGGGGACGGTGATGTCGAGGCTCTTCAACGCGCGCAAGCGCCTCCGAGCGCTCCTGCGTCCGCTGCTGAGCCTGCTCCTGGCCGTGGGCCTCGGCCTCGCCCCGGCTGCCCTCTGGGCCCAGCAGCTCGTGCCCTGCTCGGTCCGCGTGCTCCTCCAGACGCGCCCGGAGTCCCCCGCGACGCCCCCCGCCACCAGCCAGCTCTCGGACCCGTACATGCGGAAGTTCCAGCGGCAGTTCCCCAACCGCCAGCACGAGGAGCTCGACCAGATCCAGGCCCGGGTTCCCGTGGGCAAGGCTCAGCACTTTCCGCTGCCCGGCGGTCGGGAGCTGGAGATTCTTCCCACCGGCGTGAGTGCGGCGATGGCGCGCGTGAGCTTCGCGATCCTGAACCGGGGGGCGCGGGAAGTGGCGGTGAGCGCCGACATGCCGCCGGGCAAGCCGTTTTCGATCGTCGGGCCTCCGCAGGGGGCGGGGGTGCTCCATCTGGTGATCGTCTGCGGGGAGTAGGCCGGCCCATGAGCGAGGAGAAGTATTTCCAGGAGCGGGCCCGCATCGAGCAGGGCCACCTCAAGTACCGCGACAAACTCAAAGAGGAGGGTAAGCTCTTCGTCCGCGACCGCCTGAAACTCCTCCTCGACCCGGGGAGCGAGTTCGAGGAGGACTGGCTTTTCGCCCGGAGCCAGGAGCCCGACACGCCGGCCGACGGGGTCGTGACCGGGATCGGGAAGGTCGGCGGACGCAGCGTGGCCGTCATGGCGAACGACTACACGGTCAAAGCCGGCTCGTGGGGCGAGAAAACGATCCAGAAGATCCTGCGGATTCAAGAAAAGGCCCAGCGGCTCCAGATCCCGCTCCTGTACCTCGTGGATGCGGCGGGTGCCAGGATCTCGGAGCAGATCAAGATCTTCCCCGGCCGGTTTCACGCCGGGCGCATCTTCTATCACGAGGTCCAGCTCTCCGGCGTCGTGCCCCAGGTGTGCGTCCTCTTCGGGCCGTCGCCGGCCGGCTCCGCGTACCTGCCGGCCCTCACCGACGTGGTCATCATGGTGGACGGCAAAGCCTCCCTCTACGTGGGCTCCCCCCGAATGGTGGAGATGGCCATCGGGGAGAAGGTCACCCAGGAGGAACTCGGTGGCGCCCGGATGCACTGCACGGTGTCCGGCTGCGGGGACGTGCTGGCCGCCTCCGACGAGGAGGCCATCGAAACGGCCAAGCGGTACCTCGCCTACATGCCGCAGAACTTCCGGGAGCCGCCGCCGGCCGTGGAGCCGTCCGAGCCCAGGCCCGGGCGCTCCATTGACGAGATCGTCCCGTACGATCAGCGGAAGTACTTCGACATGTACGAGGTGATCGACCGAATCATCGACGCCGGCTCGTGGTTCGAGATCAAGCGGCTCTTCGCGCCCGAGGTCATCGTCGGCTTCGCGCGTCTGGCCGGGCGCGCGGTCGGCATCGTCGCCAACCAGCCGAAGGTGAAGGGGGGCGTGCTCTTCGTGGACTCGGCCGACAAGGCCGCGCGCTTCATCTGGCTCTCGAACGCGTTCAACATTCCGCTGGTCTACCTGGCCGACGTGTCGGGCTTCATGGTGGGGTCGAAGGTGGAGCGGGCGGGGATCATCCGCCACGGGGCGAAGATGATCTTTGCCACCGCCCAGGCGACGGTGCCCAAGATCACCGTCATCGTGCGCAAGTGCTACGGGGCGGGGCTCTACGCCATGTGCGGCCCGGCCTACGAGCCCGACGCGGCGCTTGCGCTGCCGCAGGGGCAGATCGCGATCATGGGGCCGGAGCCGGCGGTGAACGCCGTCTACTACAACAAGATCATGGAGCTGCCGGAGGCCGAGCGGGCCGACTTCGTCCGAAAGAAGCGCGAGGAGTACCAGGCCGACATCGACGTCTACAAGCTCGCCTCCGAGATGCTCGTGGACGACATCGTGCCGGGGTCGCTCGTGCGCTCGGAGCTCAAGAAGCGCCTCCTCTACGCGGAGACCAAGGTGCACGACTTTCCCGTCCGCCGTAACGGCGTGTATCCCGTGTAGATGGGCCGGATGAAACGGGACTGGCTCGGTCTCCTGGTGATCGGCGTCTCGCTCCTGAGTCTGCCCTTTGTCCTCCCCCACGTCGTCGAGGACTTCGCCGAGGAGATCACACACCGGGTCGGCCTCTCCACGGCCAGCGCTGCGTTTCTCCTGGGCGGCTACTTGGCGCTCCAGTCGCTCGGCCTGGTCCTGGTGGCCCTCCGCCGGCGCGGGGGATTCGTCCTGACGTTCTGGATCGGGCTGATCTGGGTGTCGGGGGCGGTCCTCGACCACGGCCCCGCGGTCTGGCGGGGAGGCTTCAGGAGCGGGACACTCTCAGTGCTCTGGGTCGTGGGGCTCGTGGTGGGCCAGAGCGTGAGCGCCGCGCTGGCGGCTTGGGGCGCCTGGGGGCATCGTGACCGAGGGGGGCCGGGATTAGCGGACTGATCGCCGCCGTCCGCTTCCTCACCATCGTTCCCGTTCCCGGCCGTGCCCGTGAGGGCCCGGACGCCCTGGGACGCGCCGCGGGCTGGTTCCCGCTGGTCGGTCTGGCGCTGGGTGGGCTTCTCGCTGTCGAGGAGCGTCTGCTCGTCGGCCTGTTCCCGCCGCCTCTGACGGCCGCTGTCGTCCTGGCGACGTGGAAGGTGCTGACCGGCGGGATTCACCTGGACGGCCTGGCCGACAGCCTCGACGGGCTCACGGGGCGGAGTCCCACCGAGCGCCTCCAGATCATGGGCGACAGCCGGATCGGGGTGTTCGGGGCCGTCGGGCTGATCTTCCTGCTCCTCCTGGAGCTGGCGGCGCTCGCCGAGCTGCCGTTTCCGCTCCGCGCCCGCGCGCTCTTGCTCGCCCCGGCCGTGGGGCGCCTGACCCCGCTGTTCCTGGCCCGCACGTTCACGCCCGCGACTCCCGGCGAGGGCTCAGGAGCCGCCTTCATGGGGGCCGTCACGCCCGGGGCGCTCGGGCTCGGCCTCGGCGTGATCGCCGCGGCGGGCGCGATGCTCGCCGGCCTGCCGGGACTCGTGGGCGCGGCCGTCGGGCTCGGGTTGGCCTGGGGGCTGGCTCGGCTTTTTTCACGACGGCTCGGGGGGCTCACCGGCGACAGTCTGGGCGCGGCCGTCGAGTCGGGGGAGCTCGGCGTCCTCCTCGCCCTGGTGTCCCTCCGCCATCTTGCTTGATGGTCTCGACGTGGATCTACCTGGTGCGCCACGGCGAGGTCGTCGGGGCCGAGACCCGGCGGTTCGTCGGTCATCTGGACGTCCCGCTGTCCCGGGAGGGGGAGGCGGCGATGGAGCGCCTGGCGTCGAGGCTGGCCGGCGTGCCTTTGGTGGCGGTCTACGCGAGCGACCTCGGCCGATCCAGACGGAGCGCCGAGATCATCGCCCGCCTGCACGGCCTGGAACCCGAGCCCGTTCCCGCGCTCCGGGAGGTGGCGATGGGGCGCTGGGAGGGGCTCACCGCGGACGAGATCCAGGCCCGGGAGCCCGAAGCCTTCAAGGAGTGGATGGCGCGCCTGGGGGACTTTCCGTTTCCCGGGGGCGAGAGCGTTGTCGCCCTGCTGGCGCGGGTGTGGCCCGCCTTTGAGCGCATCCTGAGCGCCCACGAGGGCGACCGCGTGGCGGTCGTCGGACACGGTGGGACCAATCGCGTGATCCTTTGCCGCGCCCTGGGTCTCCCGCTCGATCGGGCGCTGGCCTTCGGCCAGGACTACGCCGCGCTGTCGCTCCTCGAGTGGCGTGGGGGACGCTGGGTCCTGCACGTCCTGAACCAGGTCGAGGCGGGCACCGGCGGCGCTACTTTGACCGGGTGACGGCCCAGGCACCCGAGCCGAGAAACACCTGGGCGATGGTCGCCCCCACCAGGGCAAGGACGTACTCGTAGCCTCCAACCCGGGCCACGCCGGCCGCGGCGTCCACGATCACGCCCTTCAGGAAGAAGCCCTCGTGGAAATGGACCTTCACGAGCGCGCCCAGCATGAAGAGGGCGTTGGCCGCGGCGGCCCACCGCGTCCAGAACCCCAGGATCAACATCAGGCCGCCCAGCCCGTGAGCCGCGATGAGCAGCCAGGCGACGGGCACCGACGCCGGCAGCCCCGCTTTGCCCATGAAGGCCGCCATCCCGGCCGGGCTGAAGACGAAGAGCCCCAGGTAGGCGTGCATGACGTAGATGACGCCGAGCACGACCCGCAGTATGGTCGCACCGAACTCCTTCATCAGTGACCCTCCGTCCTGAGCTTGAGGATTAGCCTTTGCGGTCCGAGCGCGCGCGGTGCGCCTGATAGGTGCCGAAGACCCTGACGTTCATCTCGCGGCACGCGGCCCGCGCCTGGGCCTGTCGCTCCGGGGTGTCGGCCAGGAGCAGGAGGGCCTGGCGACCGATTGCGGCGTGGCGATACTCATCGGGAAGAATCTGCGTCCGGTAGAGATGGGCGGTTTCGGGATCCAGGTCCTTGGCCAGGCGGATCAGCGTCTCGAAGCCCTCGCAGGACTGGGTCTCGCCGGCGAACTGGAACATGGCGAGCTTCTCCACCGTCGGACGGGCGCGGCAGGCCACGAGCCAGTCGAAGAGCGCCTGCCACTCGGGCAAGGATTCGTAGGCGTCGGGGTCTTCGCCGAGCTCTCGGAGGCGCTGGCGGAGGAGCTGGTAATGCCGCTGCTCGTCTTCCAGCTGGCGGGGGAGTAGCTCGCGGATCTCGCGCTCCCGGACGGTGGGGATCCAGGCCGCGATCAGCTCCACCGATCGGAGCTCGTTGTACACGCCCTGGCGCATCCGGTAGCGAATCTGGGAGAGGAGGACCTCCGGCGGAGCGTCGGCATCCAGGCGGACGTCGCGGCCCACCCAGAACGCCTTGTTCTGCTCGGCCAGCTCTTTGACGAAGCTCTCGGTCCCGCGCATCGCGCGCTCCGGTGGTGTCAGGGCTTGCGGAAGAGGATCGCGCCCATGAACGACTCGGCGCTCGAGCCGGTGTCGTTGCTGTCGATCCCGACGGAGACGCCGCGAAGCTCTCCCGGCTCCTCCTGGTAAATCCGCTTGTAGTCCTCGTAGACGTTGCGCGATTCGCTCATCCAGCGATTGAGGTCTTTGGTCCCGGACCGGACCACCACGTACGTGACCTGGGACGTCTTCTCGCTCCCGACGATGGTCCCCTCGGGCGCGGTCGTATCCCACACGTACCCGATGGTGCGGGAGCGGAGTGCTTCGGGGAAGCGGGGAAAGGTCACGTAGAGCTGGGCGGCCTGATCGTCCGTGGCCTGCTTCCGCGAATCTCCGCCGGCCGGGAGGACCACGGCTTTCCACCGCCACTCCAGGATCGGAGTGTCCTTCAGGTTCACCTGGACCTCTTTGGAGATCGTCGAGCCGTCGTTCCTGCTCTTGAGGTGGAGGACCTTCGCGGGACTCTCCTCGACCACCGTCAGGTCGTAGGCGGGGCTTCCCCAGGTCTGTCCCTTCCATCCCTCGGGAATTCCCCGGGCGCCTACCTGGTGCTTGCTCCAGTCCTCCACCACGAGGACTCCGGGCTGGGCCGAAAGATTGGCGGCCAGGGCCAGGAGGAGGCCGGGGAGCATCCGCGCGGGGGCTTTCATCGGCTCCGCGGGCGCGCCAGAGCCATGGCGGCGACCGCGCCGTATCCTTCGAGAAGCCGGATCTGCTCCTCCGTCAGCGCCGTCCGGGCGCCCAGGTGCAGGACGCCGAGCAGCTTTTTGCCCGCGAGGAGCGGCAACGTGAGGCTCGCCCTGATCCCGAGCCGGCGGTACCAGTCGGCGTCGCCGGCCAGGGCATGGGCGGGCGCGTCCGCCGTCACGAGCGGCTTTCGGTGGAGGGCGGTCCAGCCCGGGAACCCCGAGCCGTACCGAAGGCTCCTCAGCCTGGCCGGGACTCCGCGGCCGGGGGGGTCCGCGTGGAGGAGGCGGAGCCGGCCGCTCCTGCCGTGCGCGCTCCACACCGCGCACCACGGCGCGTCAAGGGCTCGCCGGCAGCCCGCGGCGATCACCCTCAGCACCAGCGCGCGCCCGCGCCCCTCGGTGACGGCCTGGGCGGCGGCCAGCAGGCTCCCGAGCTGCGCCGCGCCCACCTCCTTGTCCCGGAGGAGGCGGGCGTGACCGATCGCCAGCGCGGCGTGGTCGCAGAAGGTCTCCAGGAGCGAGAGCGGGCGGGAGGAGAGCGGCGTCCCCATCCCGACCGAGAGGACCCCGACGAAGGTGTTTTTGAAGCGGAGCGGGAAGGCGTAGATGCTCCGGATGCCCCGGCTTTCGGCCCACGTCCCGCTGACCAGCCGCGGATCGGACAGGGCGTCGTCGAGGTAGAGCGCGTGGCCGTGCTCGGCCACCCACCCCGGGAGCCCTTCCCCGTAGGCGAACGTCGTGCGGAGTGGGCGCTTGGGTCCCGCCGGCTCGAGCGAGACGATCCGCGTGAGCTGTTTCGCCGCCGGGTCGGCGAGCCAGATCACGGTGGCCAGTGCCCCCGCGAAGGACTTGGCCGCCTGGGCGACCATGGTGAGGGTCTCCTCCAGTTCGAGAGGCTCGGCGAGGACCTTGGCGAGCGTGAGCAGGCGGAGCAAGTCCATGTTGAGTGTCTGGAGGCTCTGCCGGACCTTCGCGTGCTGGAGCGCCGTGGAGAGCTGCCGTTGGAAGGTGGTGAGCGAGGAGTCGGGGACGCGCGGCGGCGCGGCGCCGGCGCGGAACATGGCGACGAGAAAACCGAGGAGTCGTCCCTCGCCCCCCAGCGGGATAAAGATCCCTCCCGCGATCCCTTCCGCGTCGAGCCAGGCGTGAAGTCCCTCGAGCCCCGGCGGCCCCGCCTTGCCGAGGCGGATCGGCCGCGTCAGCCG
>OBEQ010064690.1_pt1 | contig 12153 bp, 14 predicted proteins | sample 1670901 | NCBI WGS metagenome assembly OBEQ01 (sample SAMEA104232315, study PRJEB22302) | groundwater metagenome | biome: forest; feature: aquifer; material: groundwater | place: USA | collected 2011-08-07 | depth 5.4 m | reverse complement strand
TTAATCCTAACCCCAAAAGACCTTGGTATCCATAACAAAGATAATATCCCGCATTTCTGTACTAACGACTATGACATTGGTCATATTGTCTCTGGTTTATTTGAATGTGGTTAAATAGGAACCACTGGAGAGGTGTGTGAGTGGTTGAAACAGCGGTTCTCGAAAAGCCGTATGGGGTAACTCCCATCGTGGGTTCGAATCCCACCCTCTCCGCGCTGAGCGCGGTACCTCTCCCAAAAACCAAGACACGGAGATATTTGCGACTAACAGTAAAGTAAAGCATGAAGCCACGCTTAGCGGGGGCTCCATCTTAGATTGCCGAAGGCCAGCCCACCCTCTCCGATGAAATTAGCGCAAAAAACATGAAGAATCCATCACTGTCCGAATTGCAAATAATCCCCGGGGTCGGCAAGAGTATCGCCCAAAATCTGCAAAAACTTAACATCCGCTCCATTACCGATCTCAAGGGAAAAGACCCGCGAAGGCTTTACGATCGCTCAAACAGACTCGCTGGTGTCGTGCAGGATAAGTGTTTGCTATACGTTTTTCGCTGCGCTATTTATTTTGCCAACACCAAAAAGCCAAAACCTGCACTATTAAAATGGTGGAATTGGAAGAACTGACCCGTGAAAAAACTGCCGGCACAAAAGATAATTAAACGCTTACGCCTACAACCACATCCCGAAGGCGGTTATTTTCGGGAATCGTACCGCAGTTCGGGGAAGATCCCTCAATCCGCCCTGCCCCGAACATTTAAAGGCGATAGAAACTGCTCCACCGCGATTTATTTTCTTCTGCCAAAAGGCTCTAAATCAAATTTCCACAAAATCCGCTCGGACGAGGTTTGGCATTTTTATTCGGGGGGCCCAATAACCATCGTCGAGCTGCGCGGCAATGGAAGAATTAAAAAAACCGTTTTGGGTCCGGATATCCAAAAAGGCCAAAAACTCCAATATGTCGTCCCGGCCAACTGCTGGTTTGGATCTCACCCTAATCCCAAAACAGAATTTGCCTTAGTTGGCTGTACCGTGGCTCCGGGTTTTGATTTTGCCGATTTTAAATTGGCAAAACGGGCGAACCTGCTAAAAACGTTTCCCCGCACACGGCAAGAAATTTTAAGACTAACCTAGTAATAAACCCAAAGGAATCTTATTTATGGGATTGCTTCGTTGAACTCGCAATGACAGAATAGGGAAGTCTAATCGCAGGTGCTACTTTTCCGAAGACTTGATCGCGCTAGCGGCAATTTGATCACTATGATCGGTATTAATTCCAGGTTTATTTTTTGCCAATTTCACTTTTTCCAATGCCCCTACTGTTTCTTTATTAATATTCTTGAGAATATCTCGGGCCTCGCGCAAATAATTTAAGGCCTCGCTGACCATGCCTTCGCTTAATGCCGCCCTCGCGCGTTTTCCAACACCGGCAAACAGGCCCGCCACGAATTCCGATCTCTCCAGATAACGCGCGAGCTGGGCCGGATATCCATCAGGAACAGAAAAAATGGGTTGATTGTCCACCAGGTCGTGAAAAGATCCTTCCAATTGAACGCAAATGCCCTCGATGTCTTTTAAAGTCGGCGCGCTTCGGCGTTCAAAATCGTAACCCTTAATGGGCGAACCGGTATCCGCGATTTTGCAAAGAACCTGAACTTTGTTTTCAATGTCTTGGTGAAAACGGGCAAATTCTAAACGCTCAAGATTGCTATTTGCGGATTTGCTCTGGGCGAGAAGCGGGCCGCATACGCAGAGGGCCAAGCCCGCTGCCAAAACTAGGATTTCCCGTGTCATTATTCTAACCTTCTTAAGAGGCTTCCCAAGAGTAGCACGCGAGTCCAAAACCTGCCAGGGGGGTCGGGTTCGGTTGCCAATAACAACAAAAGGTGTAACAATAGATCCGAATCTTATGCGACTTATTTTTTTGTTTTCTTATTTCCTAGGCCTTAACATCCTTGCCGCCGAACCTATTTGGCAAGGCCAAGCCAGCGAACACTTTGAGATTTTCGCGTCGACCGGACATTTAAGCGGCGCGTTGATTGCGGGGCTAGAGGATATTCCCTCGAAACTACAAATCCATATGACTATCTTTAACCCTTGGACCCACAAAGAAAAAATTACAATTTACATTTACCCCGATGAGGCCGCGTATCTGAATGGACAATTTCATCCACCGCCTTGGTCTTTAGGAATCGCGATGGCAAAAAGTCGAACCATCGCCGTGTACCAACAAACCGACACCAGAAAATTTAAGTCCATCGTTCTGCATGAAATTACTCATCTTCTATTTCAAGACTATTTTGGAGAAAAACCTCCGCGCTGGCTAACCGAGGGTTATGCCATGCTAATGGAAAACGAAACGCTTCTTAATCTAAAAACTGTTTCTCGCGCGCGTTCTCTCATGGAAAAAAATAGCAATACGCCCGATCCCCGGTGGTTGCCGTTAACGCAATTTTTTCAAGAATCTCCGACCACCGATACCCCTGAATCAAGGACCGGGCTTTGGTACAAACAAGCTAAATCTCTGGTTGGTTACCTTTATAAGTCTCAAAAATCAGAACGATTTAAGGAATTCTGCTCAAAATTAAAACAAGATACCCCTTTAGATGAAGCCCTAAATTCTGCCTACAACTTAAAAGACGTCAAGGCGCTGGAAAAAGCATGGAGTTTTTATCTAAAAGCGCAGAAACCTCTATGAAGAATCTCCGGTTTGCAAGGTAGAATATAAAAACATGGGCACAGCAATCTGGAGCAAAGCCGCGATAGAAACTGAAATAGAACGCCTGGAAGCTACGGGGTTGGGGCTTTTGGGATACGATGAAAATGCTCTGCGGATTCTGGCGGAAAAAACCCTAAAAATTAACCGGCTCAAAAAAGAGAAAAACGCCGTTATCCCTGCCCATGTCTACCAAAGAGCGGAAATCATTCATGGCATCGCGGATTTTACCGGAGATTCCTACCGTTTAAGCAAGCTCTGTGCTGAAACCAAAGCCTCTACGATTGTTTTTTGTGGAGTCCGCTTTATGGCGGAAACAGCCAAGATTCTAAGCCCGGAAAAAACAGTTTTATTGCCTGCCATTGAGGCGGGGGGCTCCCTGGCTGAGAGCATTACGGCTAATGATGTCCGCAAGCTCAAAGCGCAGCACCCCAACATTCCCGTGGTGACCTACATTAACACGAACGCGGATGTCAAAGCGGAATCCGATGTCATTGTGACATCAGCCAACGCGAAAAGAATATTAGAGCGACTTTTCAAAGAGCACGAAAAACTGATTTTTCTTCCCGACACCCTCATGGGAAAAAATTTAGCGAAAGAGCTAGGCAAAAAAATACCCGAAGAAATGGTCATCTGGCATGGGACCTGCGTTGTCCATGAAAACTTTGACGAAAGTTCAGTGGAACCTTACCGGAAAATGAACCCGGGTGTTAAAATTTTAGCCCATAGCGAATGCTCCCCCGGATTGGTTAGCTTGGTTGATTTTGTGGGTGGAACAGGAGACATGCTACGTTACGTTGAATCCACCAACGCCCCTTCCTATATGCTCGTTACCGAATGCGGCCTCGGGGACTTAGCTAGAACAAAATATCCTGATAAAAAATTTATTCCGATGTGCCGCCTCTGTCCTTATATGAAGGCTATCGATTTGGACCATGTTGAAAAAACCCTAGAAAATCCTCAACCCGATCAAATTATCGAAATACCGGAAGCAATTCGAGTGAAAGCAAAGCGAGCGTTAAAGGAAATGTTTAGGCTGAGCGAGTAAGAACGGCAGGATCTTCTTCTATAACAAACTCTAAGATTTTGTGCGCCTCTCTCAAGCTTTGTTCCACAAGAGCCGGCGTCTTGGCTCGAGCAAAAATAAATCCTAAGTAGCTGGAACCCTCCGGCAAAGGTACCAAGGATTTTCCGATAGGAGCCGTAATGACAATATCTTCAATTCCCGCTATCGCTTTCGCTTTTTCTAAACCAGAAACACCTCTGTAGACTCCTGATTTTGGTATGGGAATCATCATAACCCCGGAAGGAGTCACATCAACCTTTAAACTATCGATATCCATTCCCAAAGCTTGACGCAATATCAACTCCTCCAGCGATATGCTCGAGTTGAACCTAAGTGCCCTTGAACACTTTCCCCCGATTGGCCTAGCAGCCACTTCGATAATCCACGGACCCTCGTCGTTAATTCTCAGCTCCGCGTGTACAGGCCCCATTTGCAGTCCCAAGGCCTCCACCGCTTTAGCAGCGCAAGTAAAAATATCTTCCTGGATTTTTAGTGGAAGACGTGACGGTGTAACGTAAATTGTTTCTTCGAAATAAGGGCCATTAAGCGGATCGGGCTTGTCAAAGAGTGCCAATGGACGTAACTTTCCATTTTGCACAATTCCTTCCAAAGCCACTTCTTGGCCGGGGATAAAAGACTCAACCAAAATAAACTGTTCTATCTTTTGATCCCAAATAATTTTTAGAATTCTTTGCCAAACCGCTATAAACTCGCCTTCATTGTCCGCTCGAATAACACCCTGGCTAGCGGCCAAGGTGGTCGGCTTAAGTACGCAAGGGTAAACAATCTTGGCGGCAATATGTTTCGGATTTTCTGAAACAGAAAAAACGCGATAGTTAGGAGTTGGGACTTTATTTCTAGAAAGGCATTCCCTCAGCAAGCGTTTATTTCGGCTAATCATCACGGATTGCGGCGGATTTCCCTTAAGACCGAGCTTCTTTGCTAAATAAGCCGCTAGGATCATGGTTTGATCATCGGCTCCGAGAATAGCATCTAAAGGATTTGTTGCTGAAAATTCCTTTACCTGCTTAAGGGCTTTGTCAATATTGGCGCAATCTAGCGTCAGATAACCCGCGGGGTTCTTGGAAGCTAAAACATTGGCGGTTTCCGAAGCAACCGTTACCTCCACCCGCAAACGTTTCGCCGCCTCGATGAAATCAGTAGCTCGATACGTTGTGGTGGGCAGAAGCAATAAAACCCTTTTTTTAGTCATTAATGTCTCTAAGTCTGCAGGTCTATAAGTCTAAAGACGGACAAAAAATTTTGTTTTTTCCTGACTCAAAGACCCAAAGACTCAAGGACTTACAGACTACTTCTTGGATGGGCTGTAGAAAGGGTTGTTGCCGGAAGCGTGATCCGTAACATCGAGAATTTCTTTGACATCCGGTATTGCCTCGCGGATAGCGACTTCAACGCCTTGTCTGAGGGTAACGTTAGCCATGCCGCAACCCTGACAACCGCCGCCCATGCGCACATAAACAGAGCCACCCTTAACATCAATCAAATCCACGACTCCCCCGTGAGCCGCTACGGCGGGATTAATTTGCGTATCCAATATTTCCTGGATCTTGGTCTTCATCGCCGCGTCTCCGACAGAAACAATTTGAAGGGGCTCGGTAACTACAGGTTGTCCCGCCTGCAACGCTGTTCGGATAGCCGCGCCTATCTTAAAGGCAATAAGACTCCAATCCCCTCGGTTGATTTTAGTTACAGTAACATCCTTACCGGAAATCCGCACGGAATCAATCCCTTCAATTTCAAATAATTGTTGCGCCAAAGGCGAGCTTACGGCTTTTTCTTTGTTCGAGAAAAAAGCGGTGCCAGAGTAAACATTTCTGTCCACCTCAAACTTGCAGGTCTGGGGCTCGGAAGGATCAATATTGGCAGTGATCTTGATGTCCATATACCTACATTCTAATAAATTAGTCCCGAACAAATAATCATTACTATTTAGTCAGGATTAATAATTTAGAATTTTCCCACAAAATAACGGCTAATTAGGACTAATCTTTACAATAAAGTAATCTATATGGTAAACTCCATATATGAAGATAAGCACGATAGAGGAATACGGCCTTCGGTGCCTTATTCAGCTAGCGAAAACCGGTACCGGCACCCTGTCTATAAGCGATATGGCCAAGACGGAAGGGTTGTCGGAGGCTTACGTTGGTAAACTTCTCTTCTTATTAAAGAAAAAAGGTCTCGTAAAGAGCTTGCGGGGAATGAATGGGGGCTACCTCTTGGCCAAAAGCCCGCCAGAAATAACTATGGCTGATGTTCTGGACTGCCTGGCTCCCGGACCCAAAACAGACGAGGCTATTTGCAACAAATTTCCGGGCGACAAAAAAGAATGCGTTCACTTACATGGCTCCTGCGGTGTTCGAACGGTCTGGCATGTTGTTTATAAAAACCTTTGGAACATTTTAAACCAAACTACGCTCGAGGATCTTCTGCGAAGCGAAAAAGATTTAACGGCAAAACTAAACAAACTGTCAATGGTATCAGCTCCCACGGAGTTCGTGCCGGTAACATTCAAAACGGAGGCAAACGTAAAACATGTCATTGCTTGAGATTCGCGATTTACACGTCAGTGTTGAAGGAAAAGAAATCCTAAAAGGACTGACTTTAACGGTCAATCCCGGGGAAATCCACGCCTTAATGGGACCCAATGGTTCAGGCAAAAGCACGCTGGCTTTCGTGCTCATGGGTCATCCTAAATATAAAGTAACCCAAGGAACCGTGCTTTTTGAGGGCGAAGACATCCTCGCTTTAAAACCTAACGAGCGGGCAAAACGCGGCGTTTTCTTGGCATTCCAATATCCCACAGCTGTTTCAGGAGTCAGTGTGGCCAATCTTTTAAGAAACGCGCTCAAGGCCTTGGGACGAGAAGAAGATATCAAAAACTTTAGAAAAATCGTCAAAGCCAAACTCGTGGAGCTAAAAATTGACGAATCTTTTATGTCTCGATATATCAACGACGGTTTCTCGGGCGGTGAAAAAAAGCGTTTGGAAGTCCTGCAACTTTCTATTTTGAAACCCAAACTTGCCTTGTTGGACGAAACCGATTCCGGATTAGACATTGACGCCCTAAAAACCGTCGCCGAAGGAATCAACCGCTACACCCAAAACCCCGGCGTCGGCGTTGTTCTGATCACGCACTACCAAAGGGTTCTAAACTTTATCAAGCCGCATGCTGTTCACATCATATCGGAAGGCCGAGTGGTTCTATCCGGCGGCTGGGACATTATCGAACGCCTGGAAAAAGACGGTTACGAGCCGTTTCTAAAAGAAAAGGAGGCCGTCTCATGACCCCAAACACAAAAGTTCAAGAAATAGGCAAAGGTTACGAAGAAAAATACGGTTTTCACGTACCCGAAAAATCCACTTTTAAATCCAAGAAAGGTTTAAATCCGGAAGTCGTCCGAGGAATCTCCGCTATGAAGGGAGAACCCGGCTGGATGCTCGATCTTCGGCTTCAGGCACTGGATATATTCTTTAAAAAACCTATGCCAACCTGGGGCAATACTGAAATTTTAAACAGCATCGACTTCGATGATATGTACTACTACATGCGCTCAACCGATAAAACTGAGAGCGATTGGGAAGATGTCCCGAAGGAAATTAAAGATACCTTTGAAAAGTTAGGCATCCCGGACGCGGAACGCAAATTCTTAGCAGGGGTTACCACGCAATTTGATTCTGAAGCGGTGTATCACAGTGTCCAAGAAGCCCTCACTAAAAAAGGCGTGATCTTCTTGGATATGGACAGCGGTTTAAAGCAATATCCCGAACTTGTCAAAAAATATTTTGCCACCGTGATTCCATCGATGGACAATAAATTCGCGGCGCTCAACTCCGCTGTTTGGTCCGGTGGAAGCTTTGTTTATGTACCGCCCGGGGTTACGGTCGATTTACCATTACAAGCCTATTTTCGAATCAACGCCAAAAATGTGGGGCAGTTTGAACGGACATTGATTATCGCGGACGAAGGCTCCAGTGTTCACTACATAGAAGGGTGCACGGCGCCCGTGTATGCTTCTAATTCCCTACACTCGGCGGTTGTGGAATTAATCGCCCTTCCCAAATCAACCATCCGCTATACCACCATTCAAAACTGGTCTAAAAACGTTTTCAACCTTGTCACTAAAAGAGCGGTGGCGCACGAAGAAGCCACGGTGCGATGGATTGACGCTAATTTAGGATCCCAACTTACCATGAAGTTTCCCAGTGTGTATCTCGTCGGCCGCAAGGCCCATGGGGAGATTCTTTCGGTAGCCTTCGCGGGGAACAACCAGCACCAAGACGCCGGCGCCAAAATTTATCACTTGGCACCGGAGACCACCTCCACGATTACTTCCAAGTCGGTGGCAAAAAACGGCGGCCGCGCCTCCTATCGTGGTTTGCTAAGGGTATACAAGGGCGCGGAAGGGGCCAAATCTTCCGTTCGTTGCGACGCGTTAATGCTGGATGAAGCAAGCCGTTCAGACACATATCCCACCATGGAAGTGGATGAGCGCAGCGCGTCCGTCGTCCACGAAGCAACGGTTTCTAAAATAGGCGAGGATCAGCTTTTTTATCTGATGAGTCGGGGCTTGGCCGAAAAAGAAGCCATGGCGCTTGTCGTTAACGGGTTTATAGAACCTTTTATTAAAACTTTGCCCCTCGAATACGCCGTAGAAATGAACCGATTAATTGAACTTGAAATGGAAGGAGCTGTTGGCTAAATCCTGCAGGATTTAGCCAAATTATTAATTTTTAATTATGAATTCTAAATTTAGTGATTGTAAACTCAAAATTAAGAATTAAAAATTAAAAATTCTATGGTGGCAACAGCGACTTCGTACACTTGGCTGGAACAGAAAAAAGCGGAAGCTAAGACTGCCTACGAAACTCTAAGTTGGCCGGATCCCAAAAGCGAAGCATACCGAAGATCGGATCTTTCCTTCTTACGTAATGGCTTTAAACCAAACACGCAAGCATTCCAGGTAGAAATCCCCAAAGATTCTCTTCACATAACGCCCTTCTCTAAAGCCCTGGAAACGCAACCGGAAATTCTTGAGCAGTATCTTTTTAAAACAATCCCTTGCGATCAAGGCAAGCTAGAATCCCTGCAATCCGCTTTGTTTGAAGATGGAATTTTGATTTATATACCGGCCGGAACAAAACTAAAAGAACCTATCACCTCCATCGCACATTTTGCATCACAAGAACCCGACGCTTCTTTCTTCCCAAGAACGCTGATCGTCTTAGGAGAAGGCGCAGAGGCAACGGTTATCCAAGAGCATATCGGTGAAACAGCCCACGTTGCTCTCTGGAATCATGGTGTTGAAATTATTTTAGAAAAAGATGCCGAGCTCACTTATATCGCCAAACAAAAGCTTGGTCCTCAGTGTAGGAGTTTTACTTACGAAGCGGCGCATCTTGCGCAAAACGCCAAGCTGAAGATTTTTCATTTGGAAACCGGCTCGCGCTTGCACCGCATTGAGACCACAACGGACTGCGCGGGTATTGGGGCAGAAATAGAAGTTATCGGAAGCGTCACGGGTAATAGTGATCAGGTATTTGACGCTCATATTTTAAACCGCCACCAAGCGGCTCAAACCAGAAGCGATATGCTTTGGAAATCCGCTCTGCGCGGCAAATCAAAGTCGAGCTTTTTGGGAACGATTCAAATTTTACGCCAAGCAAACGGCTCGCAGGCTTTCCAGGCATGCCACAATCTTTTGCTTTCAAAAACAGCCTCGGCCAATCCTGATCCTAGGCTCGAAATCTGGGCTAACGATGTCCAGGCGAAACACGCGGCAACCGTTGGCTATTTAGACCCCGAACAAAAATTTTACCTTGAATCTCGCGGCATGGAAGAAGCATTGGCTGAAAAATTGATCGCTTCCGGATTTTTAAAAGAAACCGCGGCGCGATTGGACATGTCCCTCCGCGATACATTAGAGACAGAAATAGAAGAGACACTGCTATGAACGGGCCCAAGGAAATCCGCCTAACCAAAATTAGCGACATTGCGGAAGGAGCGGTGAAAGCCTATGCCATCGACGACAACCGCAAAGTGGCTTTGACCCGCGTCGGAAATACTTTCTACGCTTTTGAGGACCGTTGCACCCACGATGACGGGGAATTGGCGAGCGGACACATGGCGGATGCCAACTCAATTGAATGCCCCCGGCACGGGGCTCGTTTCGACGTTAAAACAGGAAAAGCCACTCGCATGCCAGCGGTGTATCCCATCGAGATTTATCCCGTCGAAGTTCGTAACGGAGAGGTGTGGATTAAAATCCCCACTTCCGTAACGGTGGAAGAACAGTGAATCAATTAACTGAAAAAACAGCAGAAACCATTCGCCGCGACTTTCCTTTGATCAACCAAGGCAAAGTGATTTATCTTGACAATGCCGCCACGACGCAGAAGCCCAAAGTGGTCATCGACGCCGTGGTTGATTTCTATGAAAACTGCAACGCGAACATCCACCGCGGAGTTTATCCCCTCTCCGAGCAAGCAACGGCCGCCTATGAGGGGGTTCGGCAAAAAGTAGCGGATTTTATTGGGGCAAAAAGCGCGTCGTCCATCGTTTTCACAAAGAACGCAACGGAAGCCATTAATCTTGTAACCTGCGCTTGGGGTGAGTCCGCCATTAAAGAGGGCGATGAAATCGTCTTAACGGAAATGGAACATCATTCCAATCTCGTGCCCTGGCAGATTCTAGCTCAAAGAAAAAATGCCAAATTAAAGTTTGTAACTTTCAACACTGAAACAGGAAAACCCAACTGGGAGGAACTCCCCGGCCTTCTAACCAAGAAAACAAAAATAGTGGCCTTCGGACATATCTCCAACTCTTTAGGAACCATTAACCCCGCGCAAGACATCATTAAAACGATCCGGGCCCACTCTGATGCCAAAGTATTAATCGACGGAGCTCAAGGCGTTCCCCATACAACTGTAGATGTTGCCCTCTGGGATTGCGACTTCCTGGCATTTTCAGCCCATAAAATGTTGGGCCCAACCGGTGTAGGGGTCCTTTATGCTAAAGAGGAAATTCTGGGCGCGATCGGTCCTTTTATTGGCGGCGGTGACATGATTAAAGAAGTTTGGCTGGATTATTCCAGATACAATGATGTCCCGTGGAAATTTGAAGCGGGAACGCCAAACATCGCGGGTGTGACTGTCTTCGGGACTGCTCTGGACTATTTGAATGAAATAGGGCAATCTTTTATTCGCAAACACGAGCTCTCCCTAACTGCTTACGCTCTAGAACGCCTGGGCACCCTGCCAGGGATAACGCTCTATGGAACTAAATCCGCTGAGGAACGCTGTGGTATTGTCTCTTTCAATGTGGAGGGGGTTCATTCCCACGATGTGGGCACCCTGCTCGCCCGAGAAAATATAGCGGTGCGCGTAGGTCATCACTGCAATATGCCTTTAATGAGAAAGCTAAAAGTGCCCGGAACGGTACGCGCTAGTTTTTATATTTATAACACCAAAGATGAAATCGACGCTTTGATCGAGGCGGTCCCAAAAGTTCAGAGGGTGTTCGCGTGACGCTTGATGAAGACTTGTATCGGGAGGTCATACTGGATCACTTTAAAAATCCTAGAAACAAAGGTGTTTTGGAAAACTACGACATCAAGGCTTCCGGCGCTAACCCGTTTTGTGGGGATGAAATTGAAATCACGCTTAAAATGAATAGCGCCGGCATCGAGACTATGCGAATACAAACCCACGGTTGCGCTATCAGCCAGTCATCCGCTTCTATGATGGCCGAGCTTTTGGAGGGTAAAAAGTTGGCTGAGGCGCGCCAATGGATCGAGTTTTTCAAAAATAAACTCCTGCGTGACAACGCTGATCCGTGGCCGGAGGCGATGGAAGATCTTCAGGCCTTGGAAGGGGTTAAAAAATACCCTGTCCGCGTTAAATGCGCCGTTTTATCTTGGAACACGCTGATCGAAGGGCTTGAAGAATTCAAAGCAAAGGGGTCGAAGGAAAAAACAATGACAACGCATTCCGAGGGGTGAATCATGCCAACAATAAAAGAAGTCGCGGAAGCTCTTCATCCTATATCTGACCCGGAAATAAAAGTGAGCATTGTTGAGTTGGGGCTAATCTATGGAATTGGAATGGAAAATGGTACGGTGACAGTAAATATGACCCTGACTACCCCTGCTTGCCCTTACGGCCCGATGCTTAAAGAAATGGTTCAAAAAACAGTTTCGCAAATACCCGAAGTTAAAGAAGTTCAAATCAATTTAACAAACGGGCCAAACGGGCCTTTAAAATTTATAAAATAACCGGGCCGGGCCGTAAAAGTTGGCCCCGTTTGCATTTCTACTTTCAAGTAATCAATTACTTGAACGAAAATTTTCTATTTT
>OBEQ011428444.1_pt1 | contig 12155 bp, 9 predicted proteins | sample 1670901 | NCBI WGS metagenome assembly OBEQ01 (sample SAMEA104232315, study PRJEB22302) | groundwater metagenome | biome: forest; feature: aquifer; material: groundwater | place: USA | collected 2011-08-07 | depth 5.4 m | reverse complement strand
TGGCCGCACTGCCATACACCAATGTCACGGTGGTCCCCGCCGACAACGTCAAAGAAAACTGGACATAGACGGCGCCTTGACCGTAATTATTAGTGACCGTCACTGTCTGGCTGGCATTGGCACTGTTAGTGACCACAATAAACCCTGCCACCGTTTCGCTGCTGATCTGTGGATCGGTCCATCCCCACGGAATGTCAAATCGAACACCGCCGCCCGGCATTAATTTTTCGTTCGGCACGGTATAAAGGATAGTCCACGTACCCTGCTGACCGGCGCCCACGGAATCGGTCGGGCTCATGGAAATGGCGCCTTTGCCGTCATTGCCGGACGAAAAACCGCCGGTCGGCACAAAACCTCCTCCAGGAAGCGGGAGAGGAACACCACCTACCGCCGTCAAGAAAATGGGGGCGGAAGTATTCATTCCGTGAACGACACCAGTGATTAATGGACTTGAGGCAGGGGAAAAACCACTCTTGGAAGCGCCTAAAACATAATCTCCTGGCGTATTAACTATCAGGGTGTACTTACCCGTACTGTCCGTTACTTTCACATCTTGGGTAAATCCGCCAGGACCCGTGAAAACCGTGACCGTCGCTCCGGGAAGGAAATCGCCCAGGCCATTGCGCACTTCACCCGCTATCTGGCAGTTAGCCATCGCGTGAACTGCCGATAAGATCACCACCCCAACCACCATCAACGACTTTGCCAACTTGTTCACACGACCACCTCCCCCTCCCAAAATTGACGAATGACGATTGACGAATGAAAAATTAGAAAAATGGCTCATATGACTGCACTGAGTATACCTAAATCTCCAAGCAATATTCGCCTGGTTTTTATGTGAGTTTTTATACGTTTAATTTGAAGGTTTTTTGAATGGTTTTCCGAACGTTACGGCAAAATCTCGAACGCCGGGCAATGCCGAGGTCGGATGGTATTGAAATGACGCCGATCAAAGGTGGCTACCTGCTTTATTTTGAGACGCTCTGCCGTCGCGATTAATGTGGCATCCACCATGCCTAAGTCTGGCCGACCTTGAAGAATTTCCACGGCTCGGTGAAGGTCTTCCGACTGGCCCCATTCCACCACGACATCGCCCTTTAACACCCCTTGCAAAAAACGCCCTTCTGTTTCAGCGCCCATGTATTTATGGGCTAAATAACATACTTCAGGTAGCACGACCACTGGGGTTACGAATACCGTTCCAGGGCGTTCAACCAATGTCTTGGCGGCATGGTGGTGGGGGTCATCTTTATCCAATGCGGCCAACAGGAAACTGGTATCTGCCAGGATCGTCATGACCGATGATCTGGTTCTTCCCTATTGAAGAGAAGCTCTTCATCATGCTCAGAAAGGCTGATCTTCCCCCCGCTCGTTCCAGCTCCTAGGAAAGACCAGGTTTGGCTTTGCTTTCTTTTGGCATGAACATAGTCAGAGAGAGCCTGTCTCATCACCTCAGAAATTGACCTACCCTCTTTTTGTGCAAGTGCTTTAATCTCAACTAATACTTCATCATCAGCCACAACTGTAATCCTACTCATAATCATATTATGCGACTGTCAGCATATAAAATCAATAAAATTTGGCCAACACTCAAAGTTACGGAAGACACGCAAAGGCGCGGTCGCGCCGAGGTCCATAGCGGTAGGCCAGAAAATGAGCGTCAAACGTCCAAACCATGGAAATCCCCAGCCGCTCCATCACGGCAAAACTGGTGAGGTCCACCAGACTAAAATCTTGATCGGGATACGCTTTGGCGATATGCCAAGCGGCTTCCTCATCTCGTTCATCCAAAACCATTACAGAGATCCCGCTTTCCCTGACCTGCTGCCAATAGAGCATGGCTGACTCTCGTCCCAACCGCTTGTTAAGCAAAGCCCAGCTTTCCCACATGACGGCGTTCGTGGTCACTAAACGATGTTGACTTCCCTCTTTCGCCATAAAGGTTTTCGCCTGCTCATGGTGACGATCGGACGTATCCGCCAGTGCGTACCACGCGCCAGAATCAACGAGAAGGCTGTTGACCACGCGTGAAATCCTCTTCAACCGCATCGCCTAAATAATCGTCGTGCCGCTCTGACACATCGGATATTCCGCTTTTCCCTATTCCAATGAGCGCGGTCAGGGCGTCTCGCTGTCTGACCAATTGGTCGCGCTCTTCCTCTTTCGGTTGGGTCAAAAATCTCTCCACCATTTCACGAAACAGGGCGGCCATGGATATCCGGCGACGATGTGATTCTTCAATGAGCAATTTATGCTGACGGCTCTCCAAATAAATCTGTGTTCTAAACATGACATCACCTCCATCAACATTATAATGTCATGTTAAATTCTAATCAACGAAATTTAGAAATGGCTCATGTTCTGGAAAGGTCATAAAACAAAAGAGGCAAGGGTTTTATCCATTACCTCTTTAGTATTCGTTTTATACCTCTTTAGTCTTTGTTCTATACCTCTTTTGTTCTTGCTCTATACCTCGCCTTTAGAATTTGTATCCCAACGTCACCCGATGCGTATTCCCTAAATCCCCTTGGGGCAAGAACGCGTAGTCGAGATTGAGTTCCGAGAGTTTGATCCCGAGGCCGGCGCCGAGGCCGGAGAGTCCGGCGGTAGGGGCCAAGCCATAGCCGATGCGAGGGGCGATCATGCCTTGAAGCCAGTATTCCATGCCGACGCGATAGGAGAGTTTCGCGTCATTTAAGTTGTAATCGGCGTCCGTGGCAAACATCAGGGTTTTGTCCAGGAGTTTGATGGCCACGCCGGTTTTGATGTTGGTCGGAAAGGGATCATTGATGGAGGTGAACTTGAGGCCGGTCCCGAGGTTTTGGAGGGCAATGGAGGCGGTCAAATCCGGGATCAGGTCTTTTAAGTCCATGAAGGCGCCGAGATCCACGGCAAAGCCGGTCGCCCGGACGGTGTCAATGGCTTCAGTGACCATTTTGATGTTGGTGCCAAGAGAAAGGCCTTCCACCACGTCTTTGAAAGCGTAAGAAAGGGCCACTTGCATATCGGAAGCTCCAAAGAGACTATCTGCGGCGTCGGTATCGGTCAAGCCTCGTTTTTCAATCCCCCCTAAGGTTAAGTAGCCAAAGGACACCCCGAAGGTGCCGGGGCCGGAGATGTTCATGGGCATGCTATAGGCCATCCAACCGTAGTTGATGTCCTGGAAGTAGCTTAAGTAGGTCACGGCCACGTTGTTCCCTTTTAACTGACTCAAGCCCGCCGGATTGTATTGAATGGCATTCAAATCATCGCTGATCGCGGCAAAGGCAAACCCCATGGCCGCGGGCCGGGCGCCTAGGCCAATTTTCAGGAAACTGGCGGAGGTGGTTCCGTATCCGGCTCCTTCAGAGGTCAGAGGTAAGAGGTAAGAGGTAAGAACTACCAATCCCACACTGGCGAAACGTTTCATATTCTGTCTCATTTTTCTCCCCTCCTTATTTCACAACGGCGAGCTTAAAGGTTTTGGTTGCTCCTTTAGCCTTCGCCACGCATACATAGACGCCGGAGGCCACTTGACTGCCGTCGTCATTCTTGCCGTCCCACTCCTTATAGTAATAATACCCCCCCGTCTTCGCGGCGTCTGTAAGGATTCTTACCTTTTCCCCGGCCAAGTTGTAGAGCTCGAAGGTGACGTCCCCGGTCATGGCCGTGGGGAGGGCATAGCGGAGCATGGTGCCGGTGGTGGTGGTCGTCCCGGTGCCGGATTTGCTCAAGGTCACGGTTTTGCTCATCAAATCAAAGGGGTTGGGGAAGTTGAAGGCCTCGAAGGTGGCGCCATCATAGGCATCCCCCGCAATCGCATCCGCTTCCGCCACCACGAATCGCGAGGCGTGTTTCAAAGCCACGGTGATCGTGCCGGCTTCCGTATCCACACTGCGATTGGTCGTTTCTTTCTCCCATTTATTCGTCGTCTCATTCAGGTAAAACACGTTGAGCTTGTCGGTATTCGAAGATCCGCTGTAGGCCACCTTGAGGTTATACGTCTTGCCCAACGCGAGCGACTTGGACAAATACAGGTCATAGAATCCGCTCTTCGAATCCGGGACGGCGGGTGCCAACGAATTCATCTTGCGCATGTGCATCGGATACGCTTCGGGAGCATGCTTCGGCGCCCCGCTGGATGTGGTTGAGACTTTGTACAGGGTGACTCCGACCGTCGCGCTTAAGGTGCCGCCCGTATCGAACGTGCCGCTCCCGAAAGACGCGCTGGTGGCATCCCCCTCAATCTTGATCTGCGCGCCCATCATGTTATTGATATCTTCCACCGCTTGGCCGTCGAACCCAGTGAAGAACTTAAACTCCTGGCTGAATTCAAAATTGCTGTTCGTCGTCGCGTCCTTGACGTTGCTGAACCCATGCAGAGTCAGCGTGAAACTCGTTTCCGTCGTGGACGGCGTATAGAGACACGTGATGGTGCGACGGTCCGCGCTGATCGTGATATTGGTCAATCCACTGGTGGTTCCGGTCTTCACACCCATAACCTTCGTCGGATCTTGGTCATCCGATGTGGAATTCCGCAACGCTTGCGTGCTGAAGAAATTGAGTTGGATACTGCTCCCCGACTTGGCAAACCGCGCGATGAACTTCGGTCCGGCCTGCTGGTACACGAGGTTCTTGGTGACCAGGTCGGTCGCCAAAGACAGCGACACCGTCCCGGCATCAATCATATTATCCGGCGGACCATCCTGACCTTCCGTCCTGGGGAGAATCAAAATGACGTAGGTCTTGCCGGCCGCCAATCCTTCAATGGTATAACCGGACACGAGCTTGGTGGTGGAATCCGAATCGGTTTGAGCGTATAAAATCTCACCGAAATCAGAGGTCACGGCGACCACTCCACTGGCTTCGTTCGTATTCGGCTTGGAACCATCCGGCTTCAAAATGGTGCCGGTTACTTTCCCTCCCCTCGCTAAGGTGATCGACGGAACGGGCGTCGTGCCCGAAGCCGCGACCGCTATTTCTTTCAAGACGGCCGAGTATCCTCTTGCCATCACGCGAAGCTTGTAGGTGCCGGTCACCAACCCATCCAGGAAAAAGGCGCCATCGGGTTTGGTGCTCACCTGAATATCCCCCAACGGATCCCCTCCGGTCACATCCGTCACATCCTGCATGACCACATCGGCGCCAAAATTTACATCATTGTCGCCACGGCCAAACATCGGCTGGAGCGTCCCGCCATCGGTTACGTATACCGCTCCGGATACCGCCCCTGTGGCTCTTCTCAAGGCAAAATCAATCCCCGTCTTGGTGACGGTGATATTCACGTCATCCTTACGGACCTGGCCGTATTTGTCGCCGGAGATTAAACGGTCAAACCCGCCGTCCGAACCGTAGTTCTGACGCGGCGCCGCGATGAAACTGAAATACTTAACGCTCTTGTTCAACCCAAGAAGGGTAAATTCGCCTTTTTTATCCGTGCGGGTGGTCGCCGTCGTTGCCCAATTGCCTTTATTCGAGGGCTTGCCCACCACCAAAACGTTCGCCAACGGTAAACCGGTGGCTTTGTCCGTCACCTTGCCGCTCACCTGCTCGCCGCGCGTCAAATCAATCGTTCCCAAGTCCTTGGCGGCATTATTAGTCACGTCATCATCGGAAATGACCACGCCCGCGATCTGAATGGGGGCGTAGTTTTTCGTGGTGGATTGATCATAGCCATAACTATTGTTGGAAATAATAAAATCATAGGTACCCGACGGCACGTTCTTAATGGTCACGTATTGATCGCTTCCCACGGTTTTATTCGTGGACCAATCGCGAGCTTCCTTATATCCGCCTTCCACCCAGGGATTCGCCTGAACGTAAATGCGAAGGCCGCCTAAATATTGGGTTTCATTATCACCCGTGATCAGCGTGCCGGAATCAAAATCCTTCAACTTGCATTTAATGTTGGCGCCTTTCTTCAACTCGATGTTCGCGTCATTCACGTCAGCCGACGTAATCTCCACCGCTTTGGCGCCGGTAGCGAACTTATCAGTCCGCACTTCAACCACGTATTTGCCGGGCGCCTTCTTGGAAATCTTAAAGTGTTGGGGGGTACCGGATTGGAATGTGATACGGACTGGCGAATAATAACCGCCGGGACCTCTTTGATACACGTTTACTTCACCAATCGTCGTATCCGATGAGCCGGCCGGGAGACTGACATCGCCTTCAATGCTATATCCATCGCTGATCGTCACATTGGCATTGGTCACATCCGCACCTTTCACAAACACCACTGCGGAGGTGGAAATCACATCCGGAGCTTGAGAACCGCCGGGTCCGCCACCGCTTCCTCCTTGACTTGAGAGGGAGAGCGTTCCAGGCACGAATAATTTATACGCGCCGTCCGGCAAATTCGGGATCGTAAACGTTCCAACTTTCTCACCCAACGTGCTGGGCGTCACTTCACCAAAGAATCCGAGGCCGCCGCTGTTACCGGCCCCGAAATCACTACCCATGCCGCCACCCGCGCCAAATTCATTCACAGGCAACGCCACCACACGGAATATGCTCTTCCCCTGTTGAGCATCGGGCCGTGTTTCGCGCGAGGCATTGGTGGTAATATTGGCGATCGAATTCCATTTCGTGTTATTTGAAGCCGTCGTCACCGTTCCGAATATTTTCCGAGCCGTGCCTCCCAGATCAAAGTTCACCGTGGAAGTTTGGCCGTTCACCACACGTACGGCAGTGTTCTTAAACGGATATTGGGTGGTAGGTCTCGTCGGATCAAACTGATACATCGTCATGACATTGAACGCACCGGTGCCTAAACCGGAAATCTGGTAGGTGTATTTTCCGGAGGTAAAAGTCAAAGTCGCCTGCTTATTGGCGAATCCGCCTCCGGGCTGGCTTGGTCCTCCACTACCAGGTCCCCCGAACATGGGATTGACGAACACTCGGACATTTTGATAGTTGGGACTCGCATCCGCGCCGAACGTGACTTCACCAGCAATGAACCCCGTGAACGCGCGGAGGGTAATGTTTTGAGTCACCGGGGTAGAGCTGCTTCCCACCGTGACGCTACGTTTTCCATTGGCAAACAAATCCATTTCATAACCTGAGACAAACGAATTCATTTCGTATTCGCCGGCCGCCAATCCACCGACAATATAATTCACCGCGGAACCCGTTAGCTTAACCTGGGCACCCCGGCCGTATCCATTGCGTGAAAACACGTTCAACCACACGTACTGCTGTTGCTCAGACAGGGTGCCGCTTGATAAGGCAAACACGCCGGTGATGCTGGAGCCTCGGCTGAAATCCGAACTGGAAATGGTGATGGATTCCGGCGAGGCGCTTGACGCCGTGACCGTGATATTGACGGGATGGGTATACTCGGAGAACCCTTCGGGACGCACTTTGACTTTGTATACCCCGGCCTTGACGCCGGCAATTTCAAAATTCTGACTACCGGTTCCGCCGTTAAACCATGCCCCACCCCAATATCGCTGGGAATAATCATTGGGGTCGTTGGCCCGGAAGGCCTCTACGCCCATATGGACACCGCCGAATTGGCCGCCTTCCATTTTACTGGCCAACGTGATCACGCCTTTAATACCGGCGCGCTTGGCTAAATTGAATTGTAACGTGGCCGTTTGACCGGCCGTGAGGGTCACCGTTGCCTTTTCACCGGTTCCGGCCAACGTCGTGCCGACGAGAGACCATGTATCCCCACCCAACCCGCTCAAACGCTCGACCCGGACCTCGTACGTGCCAGCAGCCAAACCGAGTTCAGAGTAATTTTTATAATTCAAGGTATCAGAAGGATTGTTAAATCCGTTATCCGACAATGTCCCCGTCCCCGTAGCAAAGTGAAGGTTGGCATATCCCCCAAACCCTCCTTGCCCGCCCGTCGAGAAGGCGTTGATACCGCCGAACACGTCAAAGGAATAACTGCCCGTCGGACGAACAGCCACCACTCGAAGCGTCGCGCCCCTGGCCAGGGTGAGATTCTGGGTGGTCGTTTGACCCGAGGTCACTGAAACATTCTGAACATTGGCCTCGGCAAAACCTGATTTACGCGCATTCATCCCGTACGAGCCGGTTCTCATGCCACCCAATGTAAACGTTCCGTCGGACCCCGACGTGGCCTGGCTTCCACCGGACATGCCATAAGCTCCCACTTGAGCATTGGCTAAGGTGTTGCCCGCATTGTCAAACGTTCTACCCGTGATGGCGCCGGTTTGAACGACGATTGTAAGCGAGGTGTTCGTCGCGGCGGCGTTGAAACTATTTTTCCCGGTTGCCGAGTCATACGACCAGCTTCCTACCATGATTCTGATCGGATAATTGCCGTTCGGGTATGGTCCGAAAAATCCCGGCTGGGAACCGCGGCCTTCGATTTGGACTCGATTGTTCATTCCGCGGCCGCCCCGATTAAAATCCTGGGTGACATTGGGGTTAAAATCGTTGCTCGTACTGAAAGTGCCGTCCCGATTCGCATCAAATACCACCTGCCAATCCCCTTCCTTCTCGAGCGTGAAATTCACATAGGCCGTTTCATCTTTACCGTCGCCATCTGGAGTCAGCGTTACCGTGGTCAACGCTCCCATCACTCCCGTGTCAATCGTCACGCCGCCAACGCCTGAATTCAACACGATGACTTCCGTACCTGCATGGCGGGTTTGACCACTTAATGTGGCCACAGCATTTAATCTGGCCTTTCCAGCAGCAGAATCACTGACATATAAGGTAAGGGCCGAACTGCCCGCCATCAAAGTAATAGGAGCTACGGTATTCGCCGTCACTGCGTTCAATTCACCGTACGCAAGAGTCCCCGAGGCATTCGTAAAAAGCGTTATTGAGGTGCGGCTACCCGATGGAATATTGGTCGTTGGGTCAAGTGTCGAAGCCGTCAGAGAAATTTTAACATTGCTGGGAGCATTTCCGGCCGGACTGCCTCCATCATCCGAAGTGGAGATCACTACGGCGAAGACGGAATTTTTTAGAACCGTCTGCTGGTACGCCCCAAACCGAACACCGGTCATAGGACCCGTTACGGAAATGTTCATGTTGGTCGTTCTGTTCCAGACGTTGTTGTAACTCTTACCCCTATCCGAACCGGGGGTGCCGTCCAAATCCGAAGAAACATTGAAGCTGTTCCACGAGCTGGGGGAGCTCGGAGCCGCCACTCTACCACCTGCATTAACCGAGAAACTGCCGTACACCAAGGTAATTTTGGCATTGCCGACCACTGCGGAAGAAAATGTGACATAAATACTTTGACCTGTGGCGATGACCATAGGGGTGGCACCTACCGTATTCGTCGTGTTGTCGCAAAAAATAAAGCCTGGGTTGTTGCCGTTCGAGTTTTGGGGAGCGGTCCAGTTCCAAGGAATATCCACGCGGACGCCGCCGCCCGCACTCATGCCTTGTGAGTCCACCGTGTAGACAATGGTCCACGTGCCGGTACTGCTGGCCGCGACTGGAGTATTCGGCGTCATCATGACGCTTCCTTGACCATCATATCCCGCCGCCAACACCTGACCACCAAACATTCCCGCTAACACGACCAACATTCCCATTAAAAATTTTTTCATTACAACAACACCCCCCAAGGTGAATTACATTGGAGATGATTATACCTAGGTATACCCCATTTTTATCAAGAATTATTTATGTGAATTTTTATACATTGGGTGGTACACTGCCTTTTCGATGCCTCATCCCGTTGTGGTTGTTGACGCTGTAAGAACACCCATCGGCAATCTGGGGGGCAGCCTTAAGGCCTTTTCGGCGAAATCCTTAGGGATACATGTTGTTGAGGCGTTATTAAAAAGAAACGGCTTAAGTAACCCTTCACCCCCACCCTCACCCTCCCCCATTCAGGGGGAGGGGAATAGAGGTAATGCTCCCACAAAGGGAGGGGGGGACCTTGGAGTTGACCTCGTGATCTTCGCCAGCGCGAGGCAGGCCGGACAAGGGCCTAATATAGGAAGACAGGTGGCTGTAGGAGCCGGTATCCCCGTTACCACCCCTTCTTTTACCGTCAACATGGCCTGTGGATCCAGCCTTCAAGCTCTTATTCTGGCCTATCAATCTATTGCCCTGGAAGATGCTGAAGTTGTGGTGGCCGGAGGAGTCGAAAGCATGAGCCAAGCCCCCTACCTTTTAATGAAAGCCCGCTATGGGTACCGATTAGGCCATTCCGAGATTTTGGATGTTAACATGCAAGATGGGTATTTTTGTCCTATGTCTGAACAACTTATGGGGGCAACTGTTGAGAACTTGGTTGAAGAGTATGGTATTTCAAGAGAAGCTCAAGACCAATTGGCATTGGAAAGTCATCGACGCGCTCTAACCGCCATAAAATCCAATAAATTCAAGGAAGAAATAGTCCCCGTCACCCCCCAAAAAAAGGGGTCAGACCCCTTTTTAATTGATGAACACCCTCGGGAAGACACAACCCTGGACCAACTTTCCATGCTCAAGACGGTTTTTTCAGAAAATGGCACTATTACTGCAGGAAATGCCTCGGCGCCGACGGATGGGGCTTCGGCTTGCCTTCTCATGAGTGTAGAAGCGGCCAAAAAACACAAGCTGACCCCTCTGGCTGTTATCACCGGCTATGCCAGTGTTGGTGTAGAACCCAAACGGATGGGGATCAGCCCCTCTCACTCCCTTCAAAAACTCTTCCAGAAAACCTCCACTTCGATGAAAGATTATGACCTACTCGAACTAAACGAAGCGTTTGCCGCGCAAGTCCTGGCTGTGGATAAAGAAATTCAACTTCCCTTCGACCGAATGAACGTCAATGGGGGAGCCATCGCACTCGGCCATCCGACCGGCGCCACGGGAACCCGATTGGTCGCCACCCTCCTCCATGAAATGGTCAAGCGAAAAGCCGATCGTGGTATCGCTACGCTTTGCATAAGTGGCGGCCTCGGTTTAGCGGTCAGCTTTAAGCGACCGTGAAAGTCATGCTAATTGACCATGCAAAGTTTAAATTAAGGTTGCTCAACGTTCGTGGTATTCAAATCAGCGAAGCCCAGGTCGTTGAAGCGGTCCGACGACCAGACCGAGTCGAACCAAGCCGCCGGGGGCGCTTCGTCGCTCAAAAAGGTATGGACGAAACATTGGTTTTGCGCGTCATCTTTGAGCGTCACGAAAAATTGATCGAAGTCATCACCATGTATCCAGGGAGGCGAGATCGATATGAAAGTTAGCTACGACCGGAAAGCGGACATTGCGACCCTCGAATTATCCTCTCGTCCCATTGCTTACGCGGAAGAGGCTGGACCCTTCATCATCCACTATGACAAACACCATGCTCCAACCGTTGTAGAAATTTTAGATGCCAGCGAATTCCTCACCAAAACCACCCAAGCCACCATGCGCGCCTCATCGGAAAAACCCATGGCCTTAAAACTTTAAAAGGGAGGTCCTATGACCACGGCAACTATGACGCCAGTCAAACCAGGTAAATTATTCATCGGGGGAAAATGGGTGGATGCCCAATCCGGCAAAACTTTTCCAACCATCAATCCCGCGACCCGCGAGATCATCACGCAAATCCAAGAAGCCGGGGAAGCCGACGTGGACGCGGCGGTTCAAGCCGCCCGTAACGCCTTTGACTCGGGCCCGTGGAGCAAAATGAGCGCCTATGAACGGGGATGCCTTCTCTGGAAAGTCGGCGACCTGATCCTGGCGCATGCCGATGAATTTGCTGAATTGGAAACGCTGGATTGCGGTAAGCCCATCAGCGAATCACGAAACATTGATATCCCGATGGTCGCGGAAATTTTTCATTACTACTCGGGATGGGCCACAAAAATCCATGGCGAAACGATTCCCGTGAAAGGGAATTTCCTCAACTACACGCTCCGCGAACCCATTGGCGTCATCGCGACTATTACGCCGTGGAACTTCCCCCTCCTGCTGGCGGCGTGGAAAATCGCCCCGGCGCTGGCGTGCGGAAATACCCTGGTTCACAAACCGTCGGAACAAACGCCGTTGACCGCACTCAAGCTGGCTGAAATCTTCCAAGTAGCGGGCCTTCCCGACGGGGTATTCAACGTGGTGACCGGAAAAGGCTCGATCACTGGGACCCCCCTTCTCAAACATCCCGGCGTCGATAAAATCGCTTTTACCGGCGGGGCAGAAACCGGCAAACTCGTCCTGAAAACCTGCGCCGAGGCCGTTAAAAAAAGCCAATTAAGGCTGGGGGGGGA
>OBEQ010813574.1_pt1 | contig 12155 bp, 13 predicted proteins | sample 1670901 | NCBI WGS metagenome assembly OBEQ01 (sample SAMEA104232315, study PRJEB22302) | groundwater metagenome | biome: forest; feature: aquifer; material: groundwater | place: USA | collected 2011-08-07 | depth 5.4 m | reverse complement strand
TCTTCGGTTGTAAACCGTTTGTGAATTTGCGTCATTTCTTTACCCTCCTGGGTGAGAGGGAAGAATAGGCGCTTTTTTAGGAGTTCACTTTTAAACTTTAAATCTCATTAAAACAGTTCACTTTTAATTCTTAAATGACACCGAATCGATTTTGGTTGACAGAAGCTGTCAAAATCATTAGAATACATATCTTTCCTTCAAGAAATCTCCTTTATTCAGGAAGGCAAAATTTTGTAAGTTATTTTAATTGTTGGAGTTACGTTTAAGAGGACAAAATGGAAAAATATGCGATTGTTGAATCGGGAAACCGCCAGTATTACGTTCGCGAAAACGACATGATCGAAGTTGAGAAAATAGAAGGGGATCAGGGTAAGGAAATTTCACTTGAGCGCGTGCTTCTTCTTCGAAACGATCAGAAAACACAGATTGGAAATCCTCTGGTTTCTGGCGCGAAAGTCCGCTGTGAAGTAGTTCGTGAAGAGCCCCAAGACAAAGTGATCAATTATCATTACCGAAGGCGTAAAAATTCACGCCGAAAAAAAGGCCATCGGCAGGTTTTAACGCTTCTTAAAATAAAGACCATTGAAGGGTAAAACATGGCGCATACAAAAGCTCAGGGAAGTTCAACAAACGGAAGAGACTCTAATCCGCAGTTTTTGGGTGTGAAAGTTTATGGCGGCCAAATGGTAAAAGCGGGCGGAATTATTATTCGCCAGCGCGGGACGCGGTTTAAAGCCGGCCGATTCGTGAAGCGCGCAAATGACGATTCGCTTTTTGCGCTTCAAAGCGGCGTGGTTCATTTCAAATCCAATCGAACGATTGATATTATCCCGAATAAATAATCATTGGTTTTGGCGAAAATAGGGGCGGGTTTAAAACCCGCCCTTTTTTTCTTTCAAGGGTTACGCACACAAATTGAAACAAATTTAAAATTTTATGTTTCTGGATGAAATTGCAATTCAAGTAAAATCAGGGAATGGCGGGCGCGGGTGCGAAAGTCATATTCGCCGCGCGGACCGTAAAATGATTCCGAATGGCGGCGATGGCGGATCGGGCGGAGATGTGATCATTCGTTCCGATAGTCACACGGGATCTTTATTTCCGCTTCAATCGAAACGCGTGTTTGAAGCCGAGAACGGCGGTTTGGGAAAGGGAAGCAACATGTACGGGCGAAACGGAAGCCCGCTCGTCTTAAAAGTTCCGTGCGGGACAACGATTTACAATCAATCCGGGAATCTTTTGATCCGGGATTTGGCCGAACCGGACGAAGAAGTGATGGTCGCGAAAGGCGGCCGCGGCGGGTACGGAAACCATGCGGGACGTCCTGCCAGGCCCGGTGAAGAAGGAGTTTTGCTTCGCCTTTTGTTTTCGTTTGCAGTCATCTCGGATATTTTTTTGGCCGGCCTTCCGAACAGCGGAAAAACCGCGCTTCTCAAACGATTGACCGGCGCTCGGGTGGAACCTGCCGACTATCCGTTCGCGACAAAGTCGCCGTGTCTTGGAACTTGCACAGGTGAGCCGAGGAATTTTCGGATCTGCGAACTGCCTTCCCTTTATGCTCATTCGCACGAGGGACGGGGGCTTGGCAATTCGTTCCTGAAACATTTGAAAAGGTGCCGGCTTCTATTGTTGGTATTGGATCCGCTAAATCCTTTTGCGCGCGGCATGAAACAGGGTTATGATATTTTGATTCAGGCGATTGAACAATTTGACGCTCATTTTCTAAACATCCCGCGGTTTGTGGTGATTAATAAAATGGATCTGAAAGACGCCGGGAAAATCGCAAATCGGAAGAGTGTTCAATTTAAAGATCCGCATTTTAAAGTTTCCGCGCTGACAGGCGTCGGGCTTCCAAAATTAATGCGGGAATCGGTGCGATTCTTGGAAAAGGAAAAACGTGAAAAGAAATCTGAATTTTAACCGCATAAAGCGCGTGGTCGTGAAAATCGGGACAAGTGTGCTGACCGATCTGGAAGGGAATTTCTCGCTTGCGAATTTGAAAAATATTGCTGCGCAAGTTCACGCGCTTTTAAAATCCGGCCGCGAAATCGTTTTGGTAAGTTCCGGCGCGATCGGCTGCGGCATGAAAACCCTCGGATTTAAAAAAAGGCCGAAAGAACTTAAAACACTCCAGGCGTGCGCAGCGGTAGGGCAGGGAAAACTCATGAAAGCTTATGAGGATTTTTTTTCCGATTTTGGTTATCACACCGGACAGGTGCTTCTCACGAGAAATGTATTTCAGGATCAAGCGCGTTGTTTGAACGCTCGAAATACGATTCAGGAGATTTTGCATTTGAAAACGATTCCGATTATCAATGAAAATGATACGGTGAGCACGGAAGAAATCCGGTTTGGCGACAATGACACACTTTCTGTTTGCGTAGCGGAACTCATTGAAGCCGATCTTCTGATTCTGCTGTCCGATGTAAACGGCATTTATATCGATGGGAAATCGAGTGAAATTGTCTCAGAAGTGGACAAAACCGAAGTGGTTGACGAGCTTTTCAAACACGTTTTTTCGCATGAGAAAAAAGTAGTGACGGCGGGCGGCATGCAAACGAAACTGGAAGTGTCAAAGCGGGCCATGCGAAACGGAATTTCTACCGTTGTGATGAACGGGAAAGAGCGTGACGGGATTTTGAAATTGCTCGCCGGTGAAGCGATCGGGACTTTATTTGCTGCAACCACCAAAACGCGGCAGGGTTTCAAGAAAAATTGGCTGACAGGTTTAACGCAAGCACACGGAAACATTCAAGTGGATGAGGGCGCGTATCGGGCACTTTCAGATGGCGGAAAAAGTCTGCTTCCTTCCGGAGTTCGGTGCGTTGAAGGAAATTTCAAAGCGGGAGATTCGGTGCGCATTTCAACGGAAGCCGGCAAGACCTTTGCGCGTGGAATCGTGAATTATTCAAAAGAAGAATTGAGCAAAATCCAAGGAAAGAAAAGTTCCGAAATTGCAACGGTTCTTGGCTATAAACATCAGGACGAAGTGATTCACCGGGACAATCTTGTTATTTTAGAGTGACCTATGCCGGAATTTTCTAAACAAATGGAAGTGGCGGCCGAGCGGGCTCATGAAGCATCGGACGTGATTGCAACTGCCGATTCAAACGTGAAGAGTCAGATTTTGAAAAGCGTCGCACAAAAACTCAAGAAAAATTGGAAATTAATTGTGCGTGCCAATCAGAAAGATCTTCAATTTGCGGATAAAGCGAATTTGTCTCAGGCGATGAAAGATCGTTTAATGCTCAACCGAAACCGGATTTACAAAATGGCAGACGCCGTTTCTGAAGTTGCTAAATTAAAAGATCCGATTGGCCGGACTCTCGCAGGTTGGTCGCGCCCGAACGGGCTTCGAATTTCAAAAGTGAGTGTTCCGCTTGGTACGATTCTGATTATTTATGAATCACGTCCCAACGTGACGTCTGAATGTGCTTCGCTTTGCTTGAAAAGCGGCAACGCCGTCATTTTGCGCGGCGGCCGGGAAGCTTTTTTTTCCAATCAGGCGATCGCTAAAATTTATCAGGATTGCCTTGCGCGCCGCAGATTTCCGAAAGAAATGGTGACACTTGTTCAAACAACAGACCGAAATGCGATTGATGAATTGCTCAAATTGGATCATTTCATTAATCTGGTGATTCCGCGGGGTGGTGAAGCATTGATCCGAAGAGTGGCCGAACGTTCCAGAATTCCTGTGATCAAACATTACAAAGGGATTTGTCATGTGTATGTTGATCAGGCGGCCGATCTTTCGATGGCGCTTCGGATTGCGTTTAATGCCAAATGCCAGCGCGTGAGTGTTTGCAATGCCATGGAAACACTTTTGGTGCACAGACAAATCGCAAAAAGATTTCTTCCGCCATTTGCCGCAATGCTCCGGAAAGTCAATTGCGAAATCCGGGGCGATCAGGCGGCGAGACGTTTGATTCCTGGCGCAAAGGCGGCAACGGAAGCGGATTGGTACACGGAATATTTAGATCAGATTCTCTCGATCCGCGTTGTCCGTGATATTGATCAAGCGATCGAGCACATCAAAAAATATGGATCCGCTCATACGGATTCGATTGTCACAAAGAATAAAAAAGCTGCGGAAAAATTCGCCTCTCTCGTAGATTCTTCTTCTGTCATGATCAATGCTTCGACTCGGTTTTCAGACGGCAACGAATATGGATTCGGCGCGGAAATTGGCATTTCGACCGATAAAATCCATGCCCGGGGGCCGATGGGCCTTGAAGGGCTCACTTCCTATAAATATATTGTAAAAGGAAACGGACAGATAAGAACCTAACCAATTTATGCGCATTGGTATTTTGGGTGGCACTTTTGATCCGATTCACATTGGCCATCTGGCATTGGCTCATGCCGCTTTTCAAAAGTTGAAGCTTGAGCGGGTTTTGTTCATTCCGTCCTTTATTTCGCCCCTTGCTTCCCAAGAAAAATGGAATACGCCCGGAGAGCTGAGGCTGGATTTGGTGAAAGCTGCGATTTCTGGAAATAATCGCTTTGAAGTTTCTGATATTGAAATAAAACGGCGGGGCGTATCTTATACCGTTGATACACTGCGCGAGCTCAAGCGACTTTATCCGCCGCCCAGCGAGTTTTATCTTTTGGTTGGCAGTGACTGGGGAAAGAAATTAAAGGATTGGAAGGAAATTGATGCAATGGCTTCACTTTGTCAGTTGATTGTCGCGACTCGGCCGCAATTCGATATTTCCGAGCTTCCTTCATTTGCTCAGACTTTGGAAATCACGCCGGTCGATATTTCCTCAAGTGGGATCCGGCAAATGATTCGCGAAGGAAAAGATGTCACCCAGTGGGTTCCGGCGCCAGTGCTTCAAATGATTCAAAAACGTGGGTTGTATCAAACATGATGATTGAATCGATTCCTTTACTCGTTGTGATTGTTTCGCTTCTTTTCCTTTCCGGATTTTTCTCCGGCGCGGAAACGTCTCTTTTTTCTTTGAATAAAATTGAGCGCCGGCGAATTGTCGAGAAGCATCCTTTCATCGGAAAAACGGTGAACAATCTGCTGGACCGCCCGCGCCGCACGTTGATCACTATTTTGATCGGCAATATGGCAATGAACACCTTGGCGATTGTCATTGTGACGCACGGTGCAGTTCAATATTTTGGCGGAATCGGTGTGAGTTTCACGGTTGCTGTCTTTACGGGCATTTTGCTCCTCTTTGGAGAAATCATGCCAAAGGTCTTTGCGATTCGAAACAATATTTTGATTGCTGAGTTGAGCGCGGTCACGCTGGATATGTTTGCAAAACTTATTTTTCCGTTTCGGTTTATTGTCAGAAAAATATCTGACTTCGTCCTGTCTTTTTTGGTACACAGTGCCCACCATAAAGCCGATTTGATTTCCGAAGATGAACTGAAAGCATTGGTCAAAATCGGAGAAGAAGAAGGTGTACTCAAAAAAGAGGAGGTTCGGATGATTACGCGTCTGATCAATCTTGGCGAGCGGACGGTAAAACAAATCATGACACCTTCAACTGATTTTGTCGCATTTAACATTGAGGAAGGAAGCGAGGCGCTTGCCGAACTTATTCGGAAATCACATTTTAACTATATTCCGGTTTACGAGAATTCTATCGATAATTTGCTGGGTGTTATTTCAACACAAGAATTTATGCTGAGCTCAGAACCCGACATTCGAAAATTAATTCACGTTCCCGATTACATTCCGGAAACCAAACGCATCGATGATTTGCTGACCGAATTCAGATTTAAGGAAAAACGATTTGCGATTTGCGTTGACGAATATGGCGGCGTTTCCGGTTTGGTAACTTTTGACGACATTCTGGAAGAAGTGTTCGGCGAATTTCACGATGAATATGCGCAAGTGGAATCGCTTGTGAAGGAAATTAGAAGCGGGGAATATATCGTCCGCGCGAAAATCACGCTTCATGAACTTCGTGAGAAATTAGGCATTCACCTCAAATCCGAATCAAGCGAAACCTTGAATGGCTGGCTCCTTGAAAAGCTGGGCCACATTCCCGTTTACAACGAAAGTTTGTTGTTCGAAGGCATCCAGTTTCAAATTGCGGAAGTATTTAAAAATAGAATTCACAAAGTTTACATTCGGAAAAAATCATGACAGAGATTGCGATTGTATTTTCGCTGATGTTTGTGCTGATGGCTTTTTTTGCAGGCTCCGAAATGGCTTTTCTTTCCTGCAACAAGCTTAATTTGAAACATCTGGCGGACAGCGGACAGCGGTCCGCCCGGATTGTGCACGAATTTCAGAAAAATCCTCAATCCGTTTTAACATCCATTTTAATTGGAACCAATGTGGCTCACGTGACGCTCGTTTCTGTTTTTACGTATGCGGCCGAGAAGTACGGAAGCGTTCATGAAGAATGGGAAATCACGCTCATTCTCGCGCCGTTTATTATTATTTTTGCCGAGACGATTCCGAAAGATTGGTTTCGCCAGAAAGCCGACGATTTCATTTATCGCGTGGCGCCCGTACTCTTATTTTTTGAACGCCTTTTTTTTCCCATAGCAAGAGTGACGTTGATCCTGACCGATTTTTTGGTTGGGTTGATGCATCCCGAAACCAAGCGGAGCCCGTTTGTGACGAAAGAAGAGTTTCGCCTGATTGTGGATGAAAGTGCACAGGGCGGCGTTCTTTTGGAACATGAAAAACATTTAATTCACACCATTTTGGATTTGGGTTCTACCTGCGTCGCTGAAGTGATGGCACCCTTGAAACAATTTCCGCAGCTTGAACTTTCAAGCAAAGTGAAAGACGCAAAAGAACTTGCGCGTGCAAACAAAAAGTCCATGATTTTGGTTTATGAAGAAATTCCTTCGATTGTGGTGGGTGTCGTCCAGGTGTTTGATATTTTATTTGAGGAACATCCGGAGGCGAGTCTTGCGCAGTATCTCCGCGCGCCGCTTTTTGTTTCGCAGGAATTGTCGGTTGAAAAAACCATCCTCTTGCTTCAATCGAAACACAGCTCCCAAGCGGTTGTCACCAATCAAAATGGGGAAGTGGTGGGTGTCGTTTCGATTGAAAATCTGATCCGTTTTTAATATCTGTTAGCTCTTTGAAGCTGCCTTCTAATTCGGCGATTGTCGCAAGCTTCAAAACGTTAATAGACACCGTTTTTAACCATTTTTCTCCTCATTAAGTTTTTTGAAAGCCCTTCCGATAAATACAAGCAGCATCTCAATTGCACGGCTTTGCTCTCTCACATTAAAGATTCACAGGCCTTATCAATATTGATCATAAAAATCATTTGATTCCTTGATCGCGTGAGGGAGGTCGCTCGTGCGCATTATTTCAGTCGCCAATCAAAAAGGCGGATGTGGTAAAACAACGACGGCAATCAATCTTGCCGCGTCTTTGGCGTTTTTGCAAAAGAAAGTGCTTTTGATCGATTTAGATCCGCAAGGACATTCCACTTGCGGGTTAGGGGTCAAAGCCGAGTCCCTACAAAAAACCGTTTACAATCTTTTTAAAGAAGATTGCCTCACGACAGCGCTCTCCGATGTTTTGGTTTCCTTGGATTACGGATTGGATTTAATTCCCGCACATGTTGTCCTGAGTGCCATCGAACAGGAATTGGCCGGCACCGAAGGCCGCGAAAACAAATTGATTGACCGGCTTGAACAACTTCCAACCGATTATGATTTTGTCATTATGGATTGTCCGCCCAATTTGGGACTTTTGACTTTTAATGCGTTCCGCGCATCCAGTGAAATGCTCATTCCGATCGAGCCGTCATTTTTTTCGCTTCATGGGCTTGCCAAAATTTTTGAAACCATTGAATGGCTCCGTAATACGCACGGAAAAACGCTTCGGATTCATGCACTGATCACGCGCTACGAAAAAAGGACTCGATTAACGAGGGAAATCGAATCGGAAGTGAAGAAGTATTTTAACCATCAACTGTTTCGAAATCCGATCCGGGAAAATGTCCGGTTGCGTGAGGCAGCTGCTGCGGGGAAAAGCATTGTGAATTTTGACCGGGAATCGACCGGTTTTCAGGACTATATGAATTTGGCGATCGAAGTGATCGAGCGCGGCATTTCGCAGATTCCGATCAGCCAAGAAGCGGTTTTAATTCAAAAACCGCTTCCACTGTCCGAACCAGCCGCTTTGCAGAATGCTTCTCCTCCCGCATTTGAGTTTCCCGTTCTTCCGGTTGAAACGCCAAGCGCGGAAACCCATTCGGCGGAATCGAATGGTTCTTTGCAGGTCGCCACTGAGGAAACCGTGCAGATTGCTTCCCGGAATGGTTCCGCACCTCATGCTGCACTCGGCGGTTTTCTATTTGCTTATCGGGATCAACACGCCAAGGAAGTGCTGGTGGCCGGCGATTTTAATCATTGGATCGGGGAAGCCATGACCAAAGTGGATCCGGAGTCAGATCTTTGGCAGAAAGTCGTCATGGTCGGCGCGGGGATTTATCGTTACAAATTTCTTGTCAATGGCGAGTGGATGACAGATCCATCCAACCCGGCGGCTGAACCAACGCCCTACGGAAGCATGAATTCGGTGATCGAAGTAACATAATTATGACCATAAAAAATGAACGAAAATTAGTGCGCGGTTTGCAGGATATTTCGTCTTTCTTCACCTCGTCCGGTGTTGAGCGGGGAGATAAAAAGGAAGCAATCATTGCCGAACAAGTTCTCGAACGGTCAGCAGCGAAAGAAATGAATCCGGTGAAAAAAGACACGTTTCCGGAAGTTTATTGTTTTGCGCTTCAACCGCTTCAGGCGCACAAACGCTTGCTTCACCGGGCAAATTTTATCGAAGCGATGAAGGCCGTTTTTTCGGAAGTTTATTTCCTGTCTTTTTCTGCAAATCGGCGGGTGGATTCAACCGAACAGGAACGGGTTCGTCAGTTGGTTCTGCCGCCATTTCAAATTTACGACATTCTTCATCCAAAACCGGTTTCATCCAGTGATCCGACACCGGTTTTTGATCCGGAAAAGCGGGTTTGCTTTTTTCTGGAACCAAAATCCATGTTTGAATTCCGGACGGATTTGTTCCGGCTTCTCGATCATGTCATTCTCAATGTTTCGGCGGATTCTTCAGAAAGCATTTTAGCCGCTTATCAAACGCTAAGCGCCTGTCTTCACCGGGACCCCACACTTCATTTCTCAATTTTAATCGATGGTTCGCTGGCGGACGATGTGGTTGAAGTGATTTATGAGCGCTTCTCAAAAATCACGTCGCAATTTTTGGGCTGCGAAATTGATTTCCTGGGCTGGATCGAAGAAGAGAAAATTCACATTAATTACGATTTGCTTTTGAATTCGTCCGAGAGCGGCCGCATCATTCGAAAGCCTCTTAAAATTCAGTTGATGCAGCTTTTATCCGAAGAATTGATGCTTGACGCGGCATGAACACAAGCGGCCGTCTGACTTCCGGATGGAAAGAGGCAACCCGTCTTGACCATTTGACCCGCCAAGTTGCTTCTTTTTTATTTCCGTCGCGGCGTTTGATCGCCCGCTTAATGACGGAGGGAGATGCTCCTTCAGTGACGTTGTGGAAAGACGGCAATCAATGCTGTCTGGTTTATCTGACCGATCAGGCTTTGCGGGAAGAAAATCTTGCGGATATTCTCCGTACCCTCTCTGTCATTTACAATGAAGGCATTATTTCGAACGATTCAAATTCAAGCCGCGTCCTGCTGAATGTTTTTTCGCCCGACCTGCATCTCGACTTTTTATCGAAGCTTCACTTTTTTTCTTGTCCAATCCAAACCTACGAATGGCTATTCGGAGAAAATGAAAAAAAAGAAGCGATTTTAATCCAAGAGGTTACAGCGGCAACCAAGAAACCGCCACCCAAAGACCTCTCCTTTCCCGAAGGCGTTAAAATCACAGAGGGCGAACGGTTCGAGCCTATTAGCAGTGAAGAGCTTTCAGCGTTCGTTGAGCTCGGGATGGATTTACGGAAAATTCGTCAAACGCCTATTGTCTCTTAAATTTTTCTTCCGGTTCTCGCTTTTCTCTTTACCTGATCATTTGCCTGATTCATAAAAACTCCTTGTCCTCAGGTTTTAACCGTCCTATAATTTAACCTTTTAGGAGCCCCCTTGAATGCGAATCAGATGGAAGAAATGAAAAAAGATATCGAACATTTAAAAAAAATCCAGGACTTGGACTCCGAGATTTACGGATGCCGGCAGCTGATGAGCCAGGCGCCTGAAGAAATGCAGAGATTGGATGCTCAAGTTGAGTCGGAACGGAAGACGCTTCGAGCGGTTGAAGAAGAGTTGCGCGCGGTTCAGCTGAAGCAAAAGGACAAAGAAGCCAACCTTGCCGACAAGGAAACGAACATCAAAAAATATGAAGCCCAGCTTGCGCAGGTGAAAACGAATAAAGAATACGCGTCACTTCAATCGGAGATCAGGTCGCTTAAGGCAGACAATTCTTTATTGGAAGAAGGCATCATCGAACTTTTTGATCAAATTGATAAATGCCAATTAAAACTCAAAGAAGAACAAGCGAAGATTGCTGCCGTTGAAAAAGAAGCGAGAGAAAAGAAAGCGGCCTTGGAAGCAAAAGTCGGTGAAGTGGAAAAGAAAATCGGCGGATTGGCTGCCCAGAAAAAAGAATTGGTCAAGGAAGTGAATCCGGAAACCGCATCGCTCTACGAAAAAATTGTTGTCAACAAACGGGGACTTGCGCTTGTCAAAATTGACGGAGAAGTTTGTTCCGCCTGCCAAATGCGGCTTCGTCCGCAGCAAATCAATGAAATCCAAATGGGCGAACATGTCGTTTTATGCGAACAGTGTTCGCGGATTTTGTATATCGAATAATTCCTTCTTGCGTTTCCATCCAATTTAAAAAATATTGTTTCAAGCACAATACGATTCTTCAGATGAATGCGAATGGAAAGATGCTTAGAACAGGGAAAAATACTTTGATTGGGCAGGGGATGAGTGTGCTTTGCCGGTTGAATCTAGCGCCTTCGAGCTAACTCGGTATGAAAAATGTGAAATTCAGTCAACGCACAAGGGTACAAGTTTAAAAGCATGGTTCAAGTAATTTCCTTGAGGGTCTCTTCGTTTGAGTAATCCACGGCCGACAATTTCTCCGCGGTCATTGATTGACTGTGCTACCTCAAGCTTTTTCCATGGCGCCATTCCATATTTGACAATCTTATTTAAATCGCGCATTCCATGCTCCCGATCCCATACAAATGCACTACCAATATTCTCGGAGCCGGTAGACCAGCCAACCGCTTGCTTGCGATTGTTAATGCCCCACGCTTGTGAGCTAAAATCCCCTTCGTTAAGGACGCCAAGGTCAATCATGTTGTGATTCATTGCTTTTATCAATAAAAAAGCATGTTGTTCTCCTTGAGTTGTCGTCGAATAACCAACTACATCTCCCTTATTATTGATAGAACTCGCTTTTCCTTCTCCGCCTCCTAAATCGCCTAGATTGACAAGATGCCGCGTTCCCAGCAGCCACAATGTTGGACGAATTCCGGGTAAGTTTGGAATTAACGAATAACCAACAATCACATTTTTCTTATTAATGTCGAGCGCACAATCATAGGGATGCGAATTAAAAGTAGCCAATGGTTGCATTCCCTCGAACTCGGTCCAGATGAAAGCTCTCTGATCATTTGTTTGAGTTTTTGAGCAACCAACCACGATACCGTTATCGTTTACTGCTTCCGCGGCACTGAAATTACCTCCAAGTGTTCCTAAGTTCTGCATTTCAGAATCATCGTTTCTCATGTCCTTGCGGAAAGCCCTCACTTCAAGCGGCGATATATTTGAGTCTCCAACAACCACACCAAATGAATTGATGCCACTTGCAAAACTCTTGTTTCCTCCTGGCAAAGTCCCTAGATTTTCCACGTTTCCTTGAAAGAAGTATACGGCATGATCATCCAAGAGTTCGTTGATAGTTGAAGATCCAACCGTTTCTCCGATTCTATTGACGCGAAAAGCGCCGCTATGTGAGTTTTCGTTAATCGCACCCAAATCGAAGATTTTATATACTGTTTCGCAGTCGGCAACAGCATTACTATACCTCTAAGCAATAGGAATACGAATATTTTGGTACAAAATGACTTTATAAAACGGGGCGTGGATACGATAAAGTATCCGTGCGAAACTTTCTGAGCCCCAACGAGCAAATGATTCTCAAAGAAGCGCATCATGCGG
>OBEQ011032461.1_pt1 | contig 12158 bp, 8 predicted proteins | sample 1670901 | NCBI WGS metagenome assembly OBEQ01 (sample SAMEA104232315, study PRJEB22302) | groundwater metagenome | biome: forest; feature: aquifer; material: groundwater | place: USA | collected 2011-08-07 | depth 5.4 m | reverse complement strand
TCTTTCGTCCGCTGCCGGTCGATCGGCCGGACGAGCTCGTCACGGTGTCCTCGACGCGAGGAGGGCCGACGACCGAGGGCCTCGTGTCGTATCCCGACTACGTCACGTTCCGCGATCGCGCGACGACGGTGACACACCTGGCGGCGGTCTACCCGACGGCGCCGCTCTTTGTCACGGTGAACGGCAACGCCCGGGAAATCAACGGCGCCGTGGTGTCGGCGAACTTCCTGCCGATGCTCGGCATCAGGCCGGCGCTCGGGCGCTTCTTCCGCGACGATGAGGACCAGGTTCCGGATCGCGATCGGGTGGCGGTGATCAGCGACAACCTGTGGCGCAACACGTTCGGCGCATCCCCGAGCGCCATCGGCGCGACGCTGAAGATCAACAGCGTCGATTTCACCGTCATCGGCGTCGCGCCGCCGGCGTTTGTCTCCCTCCGGCCGTTCCCGCTCGAGGTCTACATTCCGACCATGATGCTGCGGGTCGGGTATCGCTGGTGCGACGACTCGCTGGCCGCGAGCTGCACCGTCCTGGAGATGCTGGGACGTCTGGCCCCCGGGCGGACACTCGCCGACGCGGCCGCGGAAATGCCGACGCTGATGCCCGCGTCCTGGGCGCACGCGCCAAAAGGCGAGAACAGCGGCGTGGTGGTGACACCGCCTCGCGGTGCGTTCACGGACGACGCCGAGCAGCGGCTGGTGCGCATCCTTGCGGGCGTAGCGATCGTGCTGTTGCTCGTCTGTTGCGCGAACCTCGCCGGCCTCCTGAGCGCGCAGTCCGCGGCGCGCGCCGGCGAGTTCGGCATCCGCTTGTCGCTCGGCGCGGCCGGGCGCCGGATCGTCCGTCAGGTGATGACCGAGTCGCTGATGCTCGCCCTGGCCGGCGGCGTGGCTGGCGTCGGGCTGTCGCGCGTCTTCATCGGCGCGCTCAGCACGATGTTCTACGCGATGGATGACGAGGGGCACCCGCTCCACTACGACTTCAGCCTCACGCCCACGTCCGTGCTGACGGCGATCGCGGCGGCCCTCGCCGCCGGGTGCCTGTTCAGCGTGATTCCGGCCATCAAGGTTGTGAGGCGTCCTGGTCTCGTGGATTTCAAGCGGCGGTCGACAACCGCTCGGTGGTCGTCGGGAGCATGGCTGCTGGGCGCTCAGGCGGCGGTCGCTGTCGCCCTCGTGGCGGTGACCGGACTGATGACCGCCAGCGCGCAGATGATGCTGGCCGGGACGAACTTCGAGGCGTCGCACGTCGCGCTGATGCGGCTGCGCCCGCGGCTGGTCAAGTACGCGCCTGAACGCGCGCAGCGGTTCCAGCGGGACGTGGTTCAGCGGCTCGAAGCGGCGCCTGGTGTCGAGTCGGTCAGCATGGTTGGCATCGGCGCCGTGCTGGGTGGCGGTGCCGCGGGTGTCGCACTGCCCGACTGGGACGACGGGCAGCGGCTGCGCGTCGGCTACAACGAGATCGGCCCGAAGTACTTCGGCACGCTGCGCGCGCCGCTGGTGAGCGGGCGTGAATTCGACCTTCGCGATTCGACCCAGTCGCCGCGTGTGGCGATCGTCAACGAGACGCTCGCGAGGCGGTTGTGGCCCAGCGGTCAGGCGATCGGCGCGACGATGCTCGTGAAATCCATTCCGCACCAGGTCGTTGGTGTCGTGAAGGACGTGCCGCTTCAGAGCCGCGCGGACGTGCTGCAACCGTGGGCCTTCGTGCCGTTCTGGCAGAACCCAGCGGAGGTCGACTCGCGGTTGGCGATCCGTGTCGCGGGCGATCCCGCGGCGATGCTGCCCATGCTCGTCCACGAAGTGAATCGTGTCGATCCTGACGTGCCGATCGCGGAAACGATCACGCTGCCGATTCAGATGGCGGGGTGGATGCGGCCCCTGCGTGTCAGCGCGACGTTCATCGGCTACGCTGCTGCGGTCGCGATCCTGCTGACGGCGATCGGGCTGTACGGGACGCTCGCCTTTGCGGTGTCGCGGCGGACGAAGGAGATTGGCGTCCGCATGGCGCTCGGCGCGGCCCGCGCGCGCGTGCTGGGCCTGATCGTCCGCGAGGGGTTGACCGTCGTGTTCATGGGCGCGATCGCTGGTCTTGCGCTCGCGGCCGCCGGCACGCGGCTCGTCGGTCATCTGCTCTACCACGCACCGACGGCCGACTGGATGTTCGCCGCCGCCGCCGCGATGCTGGTCCTGATCGTCGGACTCTGCGCGTCGCTCCTGCCGGCGCGGCGCGCGGCCGCCGTGGAGCCGCTCGTCGCCCTGCGGCACGAATGAGCCTCTCGCTGGGCGAGCCGTACTCTTTTCCCACACAAAAGCCGATAAGATCCACACGATGCCCGCTGCCCAGAAGTCCGCCCTCGATGAGGCTATCGCGGCCGTCATCGGCGGCACGCACCGCGATCCGTTCGCCGTGCTCGGCCCGCACGATGATGCCGGCGCGACTGTCGTCCGCGTGTTTCAGCCAGCGGCGCACTCGGTCGAACTGCGCGTCGTCTCCACGCGCGCCCTGGTGCCGATGACGAAGCGGGCCCCTGCGGGGCTATTCGAAGCAAAGCTGGTAGGTCAGGTAGGTCAGGTAGGCCGGGTGGGTCAGGTGGGTCAGGTGGTGCCGGACTACCGTCTGCGGATCACGTATCCCGGCGGCCAGGCGATCGAGATCGACGATCCCTACCGCTACGGCCGCGTGCTCACCGATTTCGATCTCCATCTCCTCAGCGAGGGCACGCACCACCGCGCGTTCGACAAGCTCGGCGCGCACCGCATCGCGCAGGGAACGACGACCGGCGTGCACTTCGCGGTATGGGCGCCGAACGCGGAGCGCGTGAGCGTCATCGGCGACTTCAACGGCTGGGACGGGCGTGTCACGCCGATGCGCTTCCTGGCGGCGGGCGGCATCTGGGAGGTCTTCATTCCCGATCTGCAGGACGGCGAGAAGTACAAGTTCGAAATCCGTACGCGGACCGGCACGATTTTGAAGAAGACCGATCCGTTCGGGTGCGCGTTCGAAGCGCCGCCGCGGACGGCTGCGATCGTCCACGACATCTCGCACTACGCGTGGCGCGACGGCGACTGGATGACGTCACGCCCCTCGCAGGGCGCGTGGCTCGACAAGCCGATGACGGCGTACGAAGTGCACCTCGGCTCGTGGGCGCGCGTGCCAGAGGAGGGCAACCGCTTCCTGACGTACCGCGAGATGGCGCACCGGCTCGTGCCGTACGTCAAGGAGATGGGCTTCACGCACATCGAACTGCTGCCGGTGATGGAACATCCGTTCTCCGGGTCGTGGGGCTATCAAGTGCTCGGGTTTTTCGCGCCGACCGCGCGCTTCGGCCCGCCGGAAGACTTCAAGCTGTTCGTGGACGCCTGCCATCAGGCCGGCCTCGGCGTGATCCTCGACTGGGTGCCCGGACATTTTCCGAATGACGCGCACGGCCTCGCGCGCTTCGACGGCACGGCGCTCTTCGAGCACGAGGACCCGCGCCAGGGCGAGCACCAGGACTGGGGCACACTGATCTTCAATTACGGCCGCAACGAGGTCCGGAACTTCCTGCTGTCGAACGCGCTGTTCTGGCTCGAGGAGTATCACGTCGACGGCCTGCGCGTGGACGCGGTCGCGTCGATGCTGTATCTCGACTACTCGCGGACGGAAGGGCAGTGGATCCCGAACCGGTTCGGCGGGCGCGAGAACCTCGAGGCGATCAGTTTCCTGCAGCAGCTCAACAGCCTCACGCACGGCCAGCATCCTGGCACGATGACGGCGGCGGAGGAGTCGACATCGTATCCCGGCGTCAGCCGTCCCGTGCACCTGGGCGGCCTCGGCTTCACCTACAAGTGGAACATGGGCTGGATGCACGACATCCTCCAGTACATGGAAGAGGATCCGGTCCACCGGCGCTGGCACCACAACCTGGTGACGTTCTCCGCGCTCTACATGCACAGCGAAAATTTCATCCTGCCGTTCTCGCACGATGAAGTCGTTCACGGCAAACGCGCGCTGATCGACAAGATGCCGGGCGACGCGTGGCAGCAGTACGCCTTGCTCCGCACGCTGTACGGCTACATGTACGGACATCCGGGGAAAAAGCTGCTCTTCATGGGCGGCGAGTTCGGTCAGTGGCGCGAGTGGAACCACGATCGCAGCCTCGACTGGCACCTGCTCGACGTTCCCGCGCACGCCGCCATCCGCCGGTACGTGCAGGATCTCAATCGTCACTATCAGGTCGAGCCGGCGCTGCACCAGACGGATTTCGACCCCGCCAGCTTCCGTTGGATCGACTGCAACGACATCGAGAACAGCGTGGTCTCGTTCGTCCGCTACGCCCGAGACCGACGCGACTGCGTCGTCGTGGTCTGCAACTTCACGCCGGTGCCGCGCATGGACTACCGGATCGGCGTGCCGGATGCCGGGTTCTACGCCGAACTGCTGAACAGCGACGCGTCGATCTACGGCGGCAGCAATGTCGGCAACGCCGGCGGCGCCGACTCGGAGCCGATCGCGGCGCACGGGTTCGATCAGTCCGTGCGCCTCGCGATCCCGCCGCTGGGGTGCCTGATGCTGAAGCGCCGATAGCGGTCGAACCCACGAAACACACGAAAACTCACAAGCCCCCGAAATACACGAAAAAACCAGTACGATTTCTTTCGTGAGTTTCGTGATCTCGTGGGAATGACGGCACTCCGTCGTTCCCGCTCCGTCGCCGTTGCGCTCGTCACTTTCGCGACCTTCACCGACATCGTCGCCTATTCGGTGGCGGTGCCGGTGCTGCCCGATCTGAGCCGGAAGCTCGGCGCGTCCCCGACGATGATCGGGCTGCTGTTCGCCTCGTTCGGCGTCACGCTGCTGACCGTGTCGATGCCGATGGGCGCCGTGTCCGATCGGGTCGGCCGAAAGGGACCGATGGTGGGCGGGATGATCGCCCTCGCGGGCTCGACCCTCCTCTTTGCGTACTCGAACGGGCTGCCGTGGCTCTTTGCTGCTCGTCTGGTGCAGGGTGCCGCCGACGCCATCACGTGGGTCGTCGGCTTCGCCCTGATTGCGGATCAGTACGGGCCCGACGAGCGTGGACGCGTCAGCGGCATCGTCATGTCGGGGACGAGCGCCGCCGTGATGGTCGTCCCGACGATCGGCGGCTGGCTTTATGAGGTCGGCGGCATCCGCGCGCCGTTCCTGGTGGTGGCGGCGCTCGCGGCGGTGGCGGCCCTCGGGTTCCTCTGGCTGGAGATCCCGTCGGAGCGCGAGGAGACCGAGCACGTACCGATCCGCGTCGTGCTGCAATCACGCCCCGTCGCCGTCTGCGCGGCCGTCGTGGTCGCCATATCGGCGACGATCTCGATGCTCGAGCCGGTGTTTCCGCTGTTCCTGACCGAGAAGCTCGGCATCGGCCCCGCGCGCATCGGCTTGATCTTCGGCAGCGGAGCGGTTGCGTCGTCGATTCTGCATCCGATCTACGGACGCCTGGCCGATCGGTGGGGCGGCCGCCGCCTGATGATGACGGGCCTGCTCCTGGCGGCGTGCGCGTTGCCGCTCCTCACGGTGTCGTGGAGTTATCCGTCTACCATCGCGTTCTCGATCCTGAACACGATGGCGATCGCGATGGTGATCACGCCCTCGCTCGCGTTTATGGCGGAGGCGGTCTCGAACGCGGGCGTCGGCTCGTTCGGCGTTGGGTACGGCCTGTACAACATGGCGTGGGGCGCAGGTCTGCTGGGCGGTCCCGCGATCGCCGGGTTCGTCTTCGAGCAGGCGGGTTTCACGCGGCTGACGCTGTTGTGGGCGCCCATGCTGGTCGTCGTCACGCTGCTGCTGGCGAGAGTACAATCCAACGTCCGGCTGAAGCCGGACACTACCGAAGCCACGATAATGCCCGGCTGAAGCCGGACACTACTGAAGCCACGATAATGCCCGGCTGAAGGCGGATACTACCGAAAGCCATCGACGCGAAAATCATCGGTAGTGTCCGCCTTCAGGCGGAACCAACGGTAGTGTTCGCCTTTAGGCGGACCTGGAGGAGTTCATGAACCGCAATCGAATGGCCGCGGCGCTTACACTGTCGTGCCTCGCACTGACTCCGTCCGCGCTTCGCGCCGACGTCCACGCTGATCAAAAGTCACACGTCGAGTTCGCCGGCATGCTCGGCCGCATGACGAACATGTTCGGCGGCAAGGCGGCGCGCGAAGGCGTCACCGCGTCGGTCGCCGTCAAAGGCGATCGCAAGGCGACGATGAGCGAGGCGACGGGCCAGATCATCGATCTCGCCGAAGAGAAGATCTACGACCTGGACCTGAAGAAAAAGAACTACAAGGTCACGACGTTCGCCGAGCTGCGCCGCCGCATGGAAGACGCGCAGAAAAAGGCCGACGAGGACGCGAGGAAAGAAGCGGGCCGGAACCAGGACAAGCCCGCCGCCTCCGATCCGAACGCGAAGGAAATGGAAATCGACCTCGACGTGAAGAACACCTCCGCGAGAAAAACGATCAACGGCTTCGACACGCACGAGACGATCGTCACGGTCACCGTGCGCGAAAAGGGCAAGACCGTCGAGCAGGGCGGCGGCATGGTGCTGACCTCCGACATGTGGCTCGCGCCGACGATCGCCGCGATGAAGGACATTGCCGAGTTCGACGTGCGCTACGCGCAGAAGCTGTACGGCACAATGGTCGCCGGCGTCTCCGCGGATCAGATGGCCGCGGCGATGGCCATGTACCCGATGATGAAACAGGCGCTCGGCAAGATGAGCGCCGAAGGCGGCAAGATCGACGGCACCGCCATCCAGACCACGACGACCATGGACGCGGTGAAGTCGGCCGACCAGATCGCGGAAGAGGCGAAGGCCGGCGAGAACGAAGGCAAGACTTCGGCCTCCGGCGGTGTCGGCGGACTGCTCGGCGGCTTCGCGAAGAAACTGGCGCAGAAGAAAATGGGCGACGACGATGCGGCCAAACCGCGTGCGACGTTCATGACGATGACGAGTGAAGTGCTGAAGGTGGTCACGGACGTCTCGCCCGCGGATGTCGCTGTGCCGGCGGGGTTCAAAGAGGGCAGGTAGGGCGGGTAGGTCAGGTAGGGGGGCAGGTAGGTCGGGTGGGGAACGCTCATGATGCTGAAACAGGTTGTTGTGCTTGTCGCGCTTGCAGGAGTCGCCTCGCTCAACGCACAAGCGCCGGCGAAGAAAAAGCCCGCGGCGGAAACGCCCGCTGCTCGCGCCGCCCGCATCCACAAAGCGGCCATCGTCGTCGACACGCACATCGACACGACGATGATGCTCGGCCGCGAGGGGTGGGACTTCATGATGCGTCATGAAGCGAAGCGGGGCGAGGATAGCAACCACGTGGACCTGCCGCGCGCGCGCGAAGGCGGGCTCGACGCGGCGTTCTTCTCGATTTACATGCCCGGCACGATCACCGGCCCGGAAGCCGTGAAGCGATCGCTGATGCTGATCGATCACGTCCGGCGTCTGGCCGAGCAGCACCCGAACGAGATTGTGCTCGCGACGACGGCGGCGGAGGTGCGGGCCGCGCACAAGGCCGGCAAGTTCGCGGCGCTGATGGGCATGGAAGGCGGGCACATGATCGACGACAGCCTGGCCATCCTGCGCGACTACCACCGGCTTGGCGTCCGCTACATGACGCTGTCGCACAGCGTGAACACGAACTGGAGCGACTCGTCGGGGGACACGCCGAAGCACAACGGCCTCACCGATTTCGGCAAGGAGGTCGTGCGCGAGATGAACCGGCTCGGCATGATGGTGGACATCTCGCACGTGTCCGACAAGACGTTCTGGGACGCGATGGAGACGAGCAAGGCGCCGCTCGTCGCATCGCACTCGTCGCTGCGATCGATCTCCGGCCACCCGCGCAACATGACCGACGACATGATCCGCGCGCTCGGCGGCAAGGGCGGCGTGATCATGATCAACTACTCGCGGAGCTTTCTGTCCAACGAGCTGTACGAAGCGGGGCTGAAGAACGTGCCGCTGGCGGAGCGGCCGTCGGTGTCGTGGGAGAAGATCGTGGAGCACATCGACCATGCCGCGAAGCTCGTGGGCGCCACGCACGTCGGTCTCGGGTCGGATTTCGACGGCACGACGGTGCCCGACGGGATGGACGACGTGTCGATGCTGCCGAAGCTCACGGCGGCGCTGCTCGACAAGGGCTACAGCGAGCAGGACGTGAAGAACATCCTGGGCGAGAACATCCTGCGGCTGCTGGAGCGCGTCGATCGGGCCGGCCGCGAGATCCGGGCAGGCAGGTAGGTCTGGTAGGGCGGGTAGGTAGGGAAACGCTCTGCGTTACCTACCAGCCCCACCCGGCCCACCGGCCTTACCCGCCATCTTTTCAATGCGGACCCACTCGGCATCTGACACAGGCATCACCGACAGCCGCGAGATCCGCACGAGCGCGAAGTCTTTGAACGCGGCGTCGGCCTTGATCTCGGCCAGCGTTACCGGCCTCGCGAGCGTCTTCACCGGCCCGACGTCGACGACGTGCGCCTTGCCGATCGTGTCCTGCGGATCCGGATACGCGTCGGTGAGCGCCTTCGCGATGCCGACGACCGACTTCTCGTCGCCGGTGTGGTAGTAGAAGATCCGGTCACCTTTCCTGACCGACCGGAGATGCCTCTGGGCGAGCGGGTTCTTCACGCCGCTCCAGACGGTCTTCTTGTCTTTCACCAGCGCGTCGAAGCTGTAGTTCGACGGCTCTTCCTTGAATAGCCAGTTCATGGGTGCCATTCTACCGCCGCTCGGCGACCGCATTCGCCTGCCGGTGCGCGTACTGCTCGTCGGGATCAACCCCGGCGTCCGCTCGTCGCAGGTCGGCCACCACTTCGCGGGGCCGTCGAACCGCTTCTGGAAGCTGCTGTACGAGTCGCGCCTCGTGCCGGAGCCGATCGGGTTCGCCGACGATCACCGGTTGCCGGAATGGGGATTCGGCATCACGAACCTGATTCCGCGCCCGACGCCGGGAATCGACACGCTGCGTCCCGAGGAGTACGTCGCCGGCGCGCGCGCGCTCCGCCGAAAAGTCCGCCGCATGAAACCCGAGGTCGTCGCCTTCATCGGCGTCACCTTGTTTCGCGCGGTTTTCGGACGGCGGCAGGGCCACGCGGTCGCGCTTGGCTTGCAGGATGAGCGGCTCGAGGGGGCGCGCGTCTTCGTCGTGCCGAACCCCAGCGGACGCAACGCGAACTATTCCTATGCGGAAATGCTCGAGGCGTTCGTGCGGCTGCGCCGCGCCTTGGAGTGACCTTCCTAGACCTTCAGGGCCTTCAGCGCGGCGACGCTGTCTTTCGTGAGCTCCATGTTCTGCTCGACGAAGTAATTCCTGACCCCACCCTCTTTCGCAGCCGTGAAGGTTTTGACCCAGTCGATGCTGCCTTTTCCGACCGGCACCTGCAGACCAGGGCCCCGTCCCCCGGGCGGCGGCGCGGCGTTCACGTCGACGTCCTGCACGTGCATCGAGAAAAAACGGCCAGGGTACTTCGTGAAGTACTCATGGGCGATGAATCCCTGGCTGATGGTGGACATCTGGAACTGGAACTTGACCAGCGTCGGATCGAGAAGCCCCATCAACACGTCGTAGGTCCGCTGGCCATCGACCATGGAGACCTCAAAGCCCTCGTTGTGCAAGCCCTGCTGGATGCCGGCCTTCGCCGCCACGGCGGCGATCGTGTTGTACTCCTCGGCCGCTCGCTTCACGTCGTCCATCGTCGGTGTGTTCCCGCCGCCGAGGCTCGCGGTGATCATCTGCGTGATGCCGACGTCCTTGGCCCACGCGATGCTCTCCGATTGTTTCTCCCGCAGTTCCCTCATGCTGAAGTGACCACTCTCACACGTGAGACCGTGATCCGCGAGAATCTTCTTGACCTGCTTTCCATCGGAAAGACTCGCGAAGTCACTGTAACCACGCGGCGAGCACATCTCGACCGTCTGGACCCCGATGTCGGCGAGCGCCTTCGCCAGCCCGGCAAGATTGCCGTCCTTGATCATTTGCCGGTGGGGGTAGGTCTGACTGCCAATGGGCAGTCCAAGCGGATTGGCGCGAAGATCGGCGACGCCCGCGGCGAGGAATCCGGCGACGGCCGCATCCGTCGCCGCTGTCTTCAAGAACGCTCGTCTGGAAAGTAGTGTCATCGCCCGCCTCCTTCGTGTCGAATCCAGAGAACCTCCCGATCAATTCAATCTGAACGCGTACAGTTGGTCGCCGGCCGCGACGAGGACATGCTGCTTGCCGTCGAGCATGTAGGTCTGCGGCGCGTTGGTCACGTTGCCGAGCCGCGCATTCCAGAGTGGCGTGCCGCTCGCCGCGTCGAACGCCACGAGGTTGCCCGCGCCATCGCCTGCGAAGAGCAGGCCCCCGGCGGTCGTCAGCATGCCGGTGGGACCGCCACCGCCGGGCAGCGTGTGGCGCCAGGCGATCCGGCCCGTCTTCGGATCGATGGCCGTCACGAAGTTGCCGTAGTTGCCGATGCCGGACGCCTGCCGTCCGCCGAGGCCCATCGATCCGCGGGGATCGGGATCGATCAGGTATGCGATCGACAACTGGTTGGTTTCCGGCACGTAAAAGAGACCGGTGTCGGGTGAGTACGCGGGTGGCGGCCAGTTGGTCGCGCTGCCGGGAACAATCGCGCCAGGAATCGTCGCGACCTTCTCCGGGTTGAGCACGGGCCGTCCCTTGTCGTCGAGTCCTTTCGCCCAGTTCGCGACCGTCCCGAATTTGCTCGTCGCCACGTGCTCGCCGGTGATCCGATCGACGGTGAAGAAGTAGCCGTTGCGCGCCGCGGTCGAGACGAGCTTGCGCGGGCGGCCGTTGATCACCCCATCGATGAGTACCGGTGTCTGCGCCGAGTCAAAGTCGTGCATGTCGCGCGGCGACGTCTGGTAGTACCACGCCATCTTGCCGGTGTCGACGTTCACCGCGACGAGCGAGCAGGTGAACAGCCCCACGCCTTCGCCGCGACCGGCCGGCGTATACGCGGGCGTGGGATTGCCCGTGCCGAAGATGTAGTACCTCGTCTCGGGATCGAAGACGCCGGGCACCCAGACCTGAGCGCCGCCGTGGCGTGCCGCATCGAGGCTCGGCCACGTCTCGACGCCGGGATCGCCCGGGTTCATCGGCACGGTGTAGAGGATCCACTGGCGCTTGCCTGTGTCAGGGTCGTAGGACTGCAGAAAGCCGGGCATATCGAGGTCGTTGCCCGTGCCCACCAGCACGTGGTCGTCGATGATGATCGGCGCCATCGACGAAAAATACTGCTCGTCGAACCGCGAGATCTCGACGCGCCATTGTTCCTTTCCCGTTCGCGCATCGAGCTTCACGAGGTAGTTGTCGTGGAACTCGGTGAAGATGAAGTTTCGCCACATGCCGACGCCGCGATGGCCGGTGTGGGTGCCGCCGCGGGTCTTCCAGTAGTACTGCCAGAGAATCGAGCCGTCGCGTGCGTCCACGGCCCAGACGTTGTCCGGCGACGTCGGGTAGAGGACGCCGTCGACCATCAGAATCGATCCGCGGATGGCGGCCGGGCCGCCGGCGTTGAACTCGCCCGACCCCAGTCCGCTCACGACGATCGGATACGCGCCCGCGCCGCCACGTCCTCCTCCGCCGCCCCCCGGGCCCGGACCCGTCGCGCCTCGGCCTGTGGCGCCGGAGCCTTCGGTGAATCCGCGCGCGACCCACGCAAGCGAGAGCTGTTTCACATTCGTCTTGTCGATGTGCTTCAGCGGGCTGTAGCGCCGGCCGGTCAGATCGCCCGAGTAGGTCGGCCACGAGTCCGCGGGCGGGCGTAGTTGAGCCGCGGGATCGAGGCCGCGGCTCTGTGCGAGCAGCAGCGCGGGCGTGACCACGCAGATCGGGAGCAACAGCTTGATCGTTTTCATGGGATCACTTCAGGGTCGCGAGATACGCGGTCACGTCGTGCATGTCGCGGTCGGCGAGCTCGGCCACGAGCCGCCGGTGCGGCTCGAGCGGATCGCTAATCTCGACCTTGGGAACCGATCCTTCGCGCCGGAACGTGCGGCGGACGCCGTCCTCCTGCACGATCGCGACGACGAAGTCATCGATACGCACCAGCCGGCCGGTGATGGGTGCACTTCCCGGAGGCGTCACCGTCACCTGGATGCGGCTCACCTCGGCGTCGCCGCGCCCACCGCCGCGGCCGCCGCC